>Ga0209807_1001143_pt1 | contig 12529 bp, 9 predicted proteins | sample GraSoiAngelo_154_FD_186168 | JGI IMG/M metagenome (GOLD analysis project Ga0209807, IMG submission 186168) | Grasslands soil microbial communities from the Angelo Coastal Reserve, California, USA - 14_1009_13_20cm (SPAdes) (version 2) | ecosystem: Environmental > Terrestrial > Soil > Grasslands ... | reverse complement strand
TACTACGACGCGTACTACGGCCAGGCGCAGAAGGTGCGCACGCTCGTGCGCCGCGACTTCGACGCCGCCTTCGGCCGCGTGGACCTCATCGTGGCGCCCACCACGCCCAACGTGCCGTTCAGGCGGGGCGAGAAGGCCGATCCGATCGCGATGTACCTCAACGACGTGTTCACGATCCCCGCCGACATGTCGGGCGTGCCGGCCGTCTCGGTGCCGTGCGGCTTCACCGCCTCCGGCCTGCCGATCGGGCTGCAGCTCATCGGCCGGGTCCTCGACGAGGCGACGGTGCTGCGCGCCGCCCGCGCCTACGAGCGCGCCACCGACTGGCACACCCGCCGCCCGGAATTGTCATGAATAGTGGTGGTGCGAGCCGCAGGACGCCCATGGTCGTGCGAGCCGCAGCCCGTTTCAGGAGCCGCAGCCGAAGGCGAGGCGACGCTGCGTGGGGCGAGGCGAGCCTGTGAAGAATCCGCAGGCGTACGACGTCGTCATCGGGCTCGAAGTCCACGCCCAGCTCACCACGCGCACCAAGATGTTCTGCGGTTGTCCTACGACGTTCGGCGCGGCGCCGAACACGCAGACGTGTCCCGTGTGCCAGGGCATGCCGGGCACGCTGCCGGTGATCAACCGCCGCGCGATCGAATACGGCGTCCGCACCGCGCTCGCGTTCAACTGCCGCGTCAACGAGGCGTGTCGCTTCGCGCGCAAGCACTACTACTACCCGGACATGCCGAAGAACTTCCAGATCAGCCAGTACGAGGAGCCGCTGGCGGGCGAGGGCCGGCTCGAGGTCGATCTGCCCGACGGCACGTCGCGCACCATCGGCATCCAGCGGCTGCACCTCGAGGAGGACGTCGGCAAGCTCGTGCACGAGGGGACGCTCGAGACCGCGCAGGCGAGCCTCGTGGATTTCAACCGGGCGGGCGTGCCGCTCATGGAGACCGTCAGCAAGCCGGAGATCCGCTCGCCGGAGGAGGCGGCCGCCTACCTGCGCGCCTTCCGCGCGGTGGTCGTCTATCTCGGCGTGTGCGACGGCAACATGGAAGAAGGCTCGCTGCGTTGCGACGCCAACGTCTCGCTGAAGCTCGCGGGCGCCGCCGAGCTCGGCACCAAGGTCGAGATCAAGAACATGAACTCGTTCCGCAACGTTCAGCGCGCGCTCGAGTACGAGGTGCGGCGCCAGGCAGACGCGCTCGACCGCGGCGAGCGGATCGTCCAGGAGACCCGGCTCTGGGACGCGGACCACGGCGACACCCGCTCGATGCGGGGAAAGGAGTACGCGCACGACTACCGGTATTTCCCGGAGCCCGACCTCGTACCGCTGAAGCTCGACGCGACGTGGATCGACGGGATCCGTGGGGCGCTGCCCGAGCTGCCGCGCGCGCGCCGTCAGCGCTTCGTCGCCGCCTACGGGCTGCCCGCCTATGACGCGGCGTTGCTGACCCAGAGCCGTGCCCTGGCCGAATATTACGAGGCGGCGGTGCGCGAGTTTCCCCAGCCGAAGCTCGTCTCCAACTGGGTGATGTCCGAGCTGCTGCGCGAGCTGCCGGGGGACGACGAGCGCGCGATCGCGCAGGCGACGGTGACCCCGGCGCGGCTGGCCGGGCTGCTCCGGCTCATCGACGACGGCACCATCAGCGGCAAGATCGCCAAGACGGTGTTCGAGACGATGATCCGCACGGGCGAGGAGGCGGGGACGATCGTGCGCCGCGAAGGGCTGACCCAGGTGGCCGACGCCGGCGCGCTGGCCGCGCTGGTCGCGGATGCCATCGCGGGCAATCCCAGAGCGGTCGAGGACTACCGTAAGGGCAAAACCGCCGCCGGCAAAGCGATCATCGGCCAAGTCATGAAGGCCAGCGGCGGCAAGGCCAACCCCGCCATGGTCAGCAAGCTGGTGGAAGCAGAGCTCGACAAGCTCACGAAAAGGTAGGGCGCCCGCTATAATCGTCGTGTCTCGATGATTGAGCTTCACCGGGTCTGGAAGGTCTTCGCGGTGGGACCGGTGAAGGTCCCTGCCCTCAGCGACGTGTCCTTCCGCGTGGGCAAGGGTGAGTTCGTCACCCTGCACGGCGCCAGCGGCGCCGGCAAGACCACGCTGCTCCGCCTGCTCTACCGCGAGGAGCTGCCGACCGAGGGCGAGATCGAGGTGCTCGACTACGACGTGCCGGCGCTTCGCGTCCGCGAGGTCGCCGAGCTCCGCCGCTCGATCGGCGTCGTTTTCCAGGACGCCAAGCTCCTGCCCGGCCGCACCGTGTACGAGAACGTCGCCTTCGTGCTGCGCGTCCTCGGCACGCCGCGCCGCGAGATCACGCCGCGCGTGTTCGACGCGCTCCGCGCGGTCGGGCTGTCGTCGCGCGCGCAGGCGTACCCCGCCCAGCTCTCGCAGGGCGAGGCGCAGCGCGCGGCGCTGGCGCGCGCCATCGCGCGCAATCCGCTGCTGCTGCTGGCCGACGAGCCGACCGGGAGCCTCGACGAGTCCATGGCGGCCGAGGTCCTCGACATCGTGAAGGACATCTGGGCCGGCGGGACCACCGTGCTCTTCGCGACCCACCAGGCCCGACTCGCGGCCGCCCTGCGCCAGCGGACGCTCACGCTGGTGGGCGGTCGCCTCGTCAAGGACGAGGGCTAGGTGCTCGGCTTTCTCATCGGGGAGGCGCTGCGCGACCTGCGCCGCGCCGGGCGCGTCGCGGTCGCCGCCGTCTTGCTGATCACGCTCTCGCTCGCCGCCCTCGGCGGCTTCTGGCTGGTGTCGACGAACGTCGGCCAGGCCACCGCGCACTGGCGCGACCGCGTGCGCATCATCGTGTACCTCAAGCGCGAGCCGCCGGCGGCCGACGTCCACGCGCTGATGGAGCGGGTACAGGCGATGCCGGACGTGGGGGCCGTGCGCTACGTGAGCAAGGCCGAGGCGCTCGGCACGCTCAAGCAGGTGCTCGGCAAGGACGCCAGCGTGGCCGAGCAGCTGCCGGCGAACCCGCTGCCCGCGTCGCTCGAGGTGACGCCCACCGCGGCGGGCGCCACGCCCGACGCCGCCCGCGCGCTGATCGCGACGCTGGCCGCGCTGCCCGAGGCCGACGAGGTCGGCGGCGGCATCGACTGGATCGAGCGGCTCGCGCGCGGACAGCGCCTGCTCGACGTCATCGGCCTCGGGGTGGGGGCCGTGCTCGCGCTCGCCGCGATCCTCACCGTGACGACGGCCACCACGCTCGTGCTGCACGCACGGCGCGAGGAGCTCGAGATCATGCGCCTGGTGGGCGCACCGGAGCTGGTCGTCCGGGCGCCGCTCCTGCTGCAGGGCATGCTGCAGGGCCTCGTCGGCGCCGTGATGGCGATCTGGGTGCTGATCGTCCTCTACACGATCGCCGGGCCGCGGCTCGAGCCGCTCGTCAGCCAGACGCTCGGGCTCGAGCGGCTGACGTTCCTGCGTCCGCAGACCGTCGTCGTGCTCATGTTCGCCGGCACCATGCTGGGCGGGTTCGGCGGCTGGCTGGCGCGCGGGCGCGCCGAGCGGTGAGCCCGGGCACCGGCCACCCCCTCCGCCGCCGCGCCGGCACCCGCGCGGTGATCGCCGCGGCGAGCCTCGGCGTCTCGCTGGCCATCGGGGTGGCGGCGGCGCAGACGGCACCGAAGAAGGCCGACGATCCGATCTCGGCCGAGCAGAAGCGGCTGCAGCAGACGGAGAAGCAGCTGCGCGAGGAAAAGCAGAAGGCGGCGGAGGCGCGCGCGCGCGAGACCTCGGTGCTGGCCGAGCTGGAGGTGATCGAGCAGCGGCTTTCGGACAAGCAGCGCGAGGTCGTCCGGCTCGACACGCGGATCAAGCGCGCGGCGGGCGACGTGAAGTCGCTGCGCGGCGAGATCCAGCAGCTCGAGACCCAGCGTTCCGGTCAGCAGGCGGCCCTCGGCCGGCGCCTGCGCGCCATGTACAAGGTCCACGTGCAGGGGGGCGCGCTGCCGATGTTGTTGTCGGGAGAGGATCCGGCGACGCGGGCGGCGGCCGTCCGGCACCTCACCAGCCTCGCCTCTCTGGACGCCCGCCTCATTCAAGAGTATCGTGGGACGACAGACCGTCTGGAGGATCGCCGCGGCCGGGAAGAGAGCCGGCAGAAGGACTTGGCGACACTCCGGACGGATGCCCAGCGTGAGCAGAGCGAAGTCGATCGGGACGCCGCCAAGCGTCGCATATTATTGGCGAAGGTCCGCGACGAGCGCGCCTACCACGAGCGGATGGTGGGCGAGCTCACTGAGGCGGCGCGACGACTGGAGGCGTTCATCCGCGACCTCCAGGCCAAGCAACGACGCGTGGCCAAGATCCCGCCGCCGAAGCCGGGCACCGAAACCCTTCCGGCCGTGGGGTTCGGCACGCTGCGAGGCCGGCTACCGTGGCCGACGGAGGGCCGGGTGGTGAGCGCGTTCGGCGCTCAGGTGCATCCGCGGTTCGGAACGCGGACGTTCCGCAACGGCGTCGACATCGAGGCCGGCGAAGGCCGCGACGTGGCCGCCGTGTTCGCGGGACACGTCGTGTACACGGGGTGGTTCAAGGGGTATGGGAACCTGATCATTCTGGACCACGACAACGAGTACTACACGCTGTACGCGCACGTCGCCGACATCGTCGTGAAGGAAGGCGACGACGTGAGGCAGGGACAGCGCATCGGGACAGTGGGGGACACGGGCTCGCTGGAAGGGCCGCGCCTCTATTTCGAGGTGCGTTACCAGGGCAAGCCGCAGAACCCCGAACAGTGGCTCCGATAACGGGGCCGAGGCGATCCGGGACCTGGGGGATTCCATGAAGAAGGCGTTTGTGATTAGCTCCTTGCTCGTCGTGCTGACCCTTTCGCTCGGCGGCTCGGTCGCCAGCAAGGGCACGGACAACGGCGCGACGTACGAGCAGCTTCGGCTGTTCACCGAGGTCCTGTCGATCGTGCAGAACCAGTACGTCGACGAAGTGCCGCCCAAGGAGCTCATCTACAGCGCGATCAAGGGCACCCTCCGCGGCCTCGACCCGCACAGCTCCTTCCTCGATCCCGATTCCTACAAGGAGATGCAGGTCGAGACGTCTGGCTCGTTCGGCGGTCTCGGCATCGAGATCACCCTGAAGGACGACATCCTCACGGTCGTGTCGCCCATCGAAGGCACGCCGGCGTACCGCGCCGGCTTGCACACGGGCGACCGCATTGTGAAGATCGACGGGCTCGCGACCAAGGACATGCAGCTGCCGGACGCCGTCAAGCGCATGCGCGGCCGGCCCGGTACGAAAGTCACCGTGACGATCGTGCGCGAGGGGTGGACGGAGCCGAAGGATTTCGACATCACGCGCGAGCAGATTCGCGTGCACTCGGTGCGCTCCCAGGATCTCGGTAACGGCATCGCGTACATCAAGCTGCGTCAGTTCCAGGAGCAGAGCCCGCACGACCTCGAGCAGACGCTCGAGAAGTTCGACAAGACTGGGATGAAGGCGCTGATCCTCGACCTGCGCAACAACCCGGGCGGCCTGCTGACGGCGGCCGTCGAGGTCTCCGAGAAGTTCATCGACGACGGCAAGCTCGTTGTCTACACCGAAGGGCGCGTCCGCAACCAGAACATGCGCTTCTCGGCCCACGCCAAGAAGGGCTATTCCAAGATGCCGATGGTGATTCTCGTCAATCAGGGGAGTGCGTCGGCCTCCGAGATCGTGGCCGGAGCGCTCCAGGACTGGGGCCGTGCCATGGTCGTGGGGACGCAGACCTTCGGCAAGGGCTCCGTGCAGACGATCATTCCGCTGTCCGACGGCTCGGGCCTGCGGCTGACCACCGCGAAGTACTTCACGCCGAAGGGCCGCTCGATCCACGGCAAGGGCATCACGCCGGACATCGTGGTGGAGGCGCCGAAGGAGCCCGCGGCGAAGGACCGGCCGCTGCCCTCGCCCGATCCGATGGAGGATCTCAAGAAGGACACGCAGCTGCAGCGCGCGCTGGACGTCATCAAGACCATGCGATTGATCGAGCAGCAGCGTCCGGACGCGAGCCAGCCGCAGGCGCAGGCTCCCGCCCCGACACAGACGACGACCCGGTAACGGACGCAGCGCGAAGGCGGTGGGGCCGTTCCACCGCCTTTCGTGTTTTTGGCGCCGGGTGCTGAATTCGGAGGCAGTGCGCGGATGGTGGTGTTGGGGATCGAGAGCTCGTGCGACGAGACGGCGGCCGCGGTGCTCGCCGACGGGCGGCGCGTGCTGTCGAGCATCGTGGCCTCCCAGGACGACGTCCACGCCCCCTACGGTGGCGTGGTGCCCGAGCTGGCGTCGCGGCGGCATCTCGAGGTGATCGTGCCGGTGGTCGAGCGCGCCCTGGGCGAGGCGCGCGTGCGGCTGGCCGACCTGGATGGGATCGCGGTCACGCAGGGCCCCGGGCTCGTCGGGTCGCTGCTGGTGGGCACGTCGCTGGCGAAGTCGCTGGCCTGGGCGCATGGGCTGCCGCTGGTCGGCGTGAATCACCTCGAGGGCCACATCTACGCCTCGTTCCTCACCGAGGATCCGCCCGAGTACCCCTTCGTGGCTCTGGTGGTCTCCGGCGGCCACACCGCGCTCTACCACGCCCGTGCGCCGCGTGAGTACGCGGTGCTGGGGCAGACGCGCGACGACGCCGCGGGCGAGGCCTTCGACAAGGTCGCCAAGCTCCTCGGTCTCGGCTTCCCCGGCGGGCCGATCGTGCAGCGCACGGCGGAGGCGGGCGATCCCGGCGCGATCGCGTTTCCGGCCTCGCGCATGACCGACGGCGCGCGCGATTTCTCGTTCAGCGGCATCAAGACCTCCGTGTCGCTCTACGTGAAGCGTCACGGCCCGCTGTCCGACCGCCAGGTCGCCGACGTGGCCGCGTCATTCCAGGCCGCGGTGGTGCGGATGCTCGTGCGGCGAACCCTTCGCGCGTGCGCGCAGACCGCCGTCGGGCGCGTGGTGCTCACCGGCGGCGTCGCCGCCAACACGCCGCTGCGCGAGACGCTGGCGGCCGAGGCCGGCGCCGCGGGCGTCCGGCTTCACGTGCCGCCGCGGTACCTCTGCACCGACAACGCGGCCATGATCGCCGCCGCCGGCAGCGATCGGCTGACGGCCGGCGAGCGCGCGACCCTGGATCTGAACGCGATCCCCGACCTGGCACTGGCGTCATGAACGCACGGAGCCGGGCATCCGCTCGGACGGGCCACCCACGGCCTCACACAGGCTCGCCTCGGGCGTCGAACGCCCTGCGGCTTCGCACTCCCACGCCGGCCTCGCGGACCCCGCTACGATGAATTTCGAAGCGGTGCTCGCGGGCCTTCCCGACGCCGTCATCGCCGTCGACACCGAGCTGCGCGTGGTCTTCTGGAACTCGGCGGCCGAGGTGCTGGCCGAACGCTCCGCCCGGCGCGCCGAGGGACGGCTGCTGAAGGACATCTTTCCCGCCGACACTTCCATCGTGCGCCGGCTGGCCGAGACGCTGGCGAGCGGGGAAAGCCGCTCGGAGGCGGAGGCGCTGATCGAGCGCGCCGACCGCCGGGAAGTGCCGGTGAGCCTCGTGACGGCCGCGCTGTTCGGCAAGGACGGCAACGTCGGGGGCGCGGTGGCCGTGCTGCGCGACCTCTCCCGCATCCGTCAGCTGGAGGCCGAGGTGCGGCGCGGGGAGACGCTGGCCTCGGCCGGCCGCATGGCCGTCGGTCTCGCGCACGAGATCCGTAACCCGCTGGGCGCTATTCGCGGCGCCGTCCAGCTCCTCGCGCGCGAGCTGGCGAGCGAGCCGCGTCTGACGGAGTACACGACGGTCCTGACCAAGGAGGTCGACCGCGTGAACCGGATCATCGAGATGCTCCTGAACCTGGCGCGCCCGGCGCCGGTGCGGCCCGTGCCCCTGAACCTGCACCAGCTGCTGGAGCGCGTCGCCCTCCTGACCGAGGAGGGCGCGCGCGACAAGCGCATCAGCGTCGTGCGGCGGTATGATCCGAGTCTGCCCCCGATCCTCGGGGACGAGGACCGCCTGATCCAGGTCTTCCACAACTTGATGAGGAACGCGATGGACGCGATGAGCGCGGGCGGCACGCTGACGCTGGCGACGAAGGTCAGCCTGAATCCGCTGTTCGGCAAGATGGACCTCGGCGGCGGCCCCGCGCGCACGATGGTCGAGGCGCACGTCATCGACGAGGGCAGCGGCATCCCGGCCGCCGCCCGCGCGAGGATCTTCGACCCGTTCTTCACCACCAAGGATCGCGGGCTCGGTCTGGGGCTCGCCATCTGCCACCAGATCCTCGAGCAGCACCGCGGCGCCATTCACGTGGACAGCGAGGAGGGGCGCGGGACGACCGTCACGTGCTTCCTGCCCACGGCCCGATGACGCAATCGCCGACGCCCGCGCGCGTCCTGATCGCCGACGACGAGGACGGCCTGCGCTGGGTCCTCGAGAAGGGCCTGCGCCAGGCGGGCTACGAGGTCACCGCCGTGCGCGACGGCGACGAGGCGCTGCGCGCGTTCTCGGACGCGCCCTTCGACCTCGTCTTCCTCGACATCCGCATGCCCGGCACCGACGGCCTCACCGTCCTCGCCAAGCTGCGTGCGCTCGCCGGCGACGCCCACGTGATCGTGATGACCGCCCACGGCACGATGGAGACCGCCATCCAGGCGATGCAGCGCGGCGCCTACGACTACCTTGCCAAGCCCTTCGACCTCGACGAGGTACTGCTGCTCGCCGAGCGCGCGCTGGCGGCGGGTCGCCTCACCCAGGAAGTGGCGCGCCTGAAGACCGGGCTGCAGGAGGTGTGGGAGTTCGGCGCGCTGATCGGGCGTCACCCGCGCATGCAGGAGGTCTACAAGACGATCGGGCGCATCGCGGCCAGCGACGTGACCGTGCTGCTGCGCGGCGAGTCGGGCACCGGCAAGGAGCTGGTCGCACGCGCGATCCACCATTACAGCCGGCGCGCGGGGCGGCCGTTCGTCGCGGTGTCGTCGGCGGCCATTCCGGGGACGCTGCTCGAATCCGAGCTCTTCGGTCACGAGCGGGGCGCCTTCACCGACGCCAAGGAGCGCAAGCTCGGCAAGCTCGAGCTGGCGCACGGCGGCACCCTCTTCCTCGACGAGATCGGCGACATGCCGCCGGAGCTGCAGACGAAGCTGCTGCGCGCGCTCCAGGAGCGCACCATCGAGCGCGTGGGCGGCCAGGAATCGCTCCGCATCGACGTGCGGGTGCTCGCCGCCACCAACCGCGATCTCGAGACGATGATGCGCGAGGGCCGCTTCCGCGAGGACCTCTTCTACCGGCTCAATGTCGTGACCGTCACCCTCCCGCCGCTCCGCGAGCGGCGCCGTGACGTCCCGCTGCTGGTCGAGCACCTCCTGGCGAAGTACGCGACGGAGCTGGGCGAGCGCGGGGTGGCCCCGGAGGCGCTCGATCGTCTCGTCGGCCACGACTGGCCGGGCAACGTGCGCGAGCTGGAAAACGTCGTGCAGCGCGCGATGGTGATGGCGACGAGCGGCGTGATCCTGCCCGAGCACCTGCCGATCGGTCCGGTGTCGGCGGCCGCGTCGGTGGCCATCGACGCCACCCTGGAGGAGATCATCGAGCGCAAGCTGCTCGAGTGCGTGCGCGGGCTACGCGAGCACGCCAGCGCCAATCTCTACGACCTGATGGTCGGGCTGGTCGAGAAGCCGCTGCTGCGCGCGGTGCTCCGCGAGACGGGCGGCAATCAGGTGCGCGCCGCGCAGATCCTCGGCATCAACCGCAACACGCTCCGCAAGAAGCTGACCGAGCACGGGATCGAGCCCGACTCGATCGAGGGCTGAGGCGCGCGCGACGCCCGCTCAGAATACCGCTTGCAGCCGGAGGCCGATGTACTGGGTCTTCAAGACCTGGCTCGGCGAGCCGCTCGAGCGCGGCCCCGACCCGGCGAAGCGGTCGCGATACGAGAGTGCGATGTCGACGGGCAGCGGGAAACGCCCGGCGCGGTAGAGCGACAGCGTCGAATAGCTCAGGCGTATGACGTAGACCTGCTCCGTCGAATCCGTGTCCTTCTCGAGCAGCTGCACCGGCAGGCCGCGGTGGCTCGTGAACCGGTCCTCGAGCTTGAAGCCGTAGCGATAGAGGGCCGAGGCCGAGAAGCCGTCCGTCAGCTGGTACTGCGTGGAGAACTCGAACTCGAAGCGGTCGCCGAGGTCGCGGTCCAGCTGTTCGCGGGTGGTCGTCAGCGCGTTGGCATCAGCGACCCGCTGCGTCACCCGATCGGGCAGGACCCACTCGTATCGGAACGTGCCGTCGAGGATCACGTCCCCGGGGCGCGCGATGCCGTAGCTCGCGGGTGTCGGCGTCTCCTTCCACAGGTTGCTGATGATGTAATCGTGGTGGAACCGCGCAAACAGGCCGTAGGCGCCCGTGCTCCACGAGATGTCCACGAGGTCGTCGGGATCGTCCTGGCGGCCGGTCGGGAACCGGACGCCGGCGGTGGTCGCCAGGCGCAGGTCGCGGGAGCGCCAGTACTGGTACTTGGCCCCGAGCTGGATGTCGCCGAGACCGTCGTCAGAGAAGTCCCGGATCCGCTTGAAGCCGAACCCCGGGATGCCTGGAAGCCCCGGCCCCAGGATGCGCTGTACGTCCTCGGTCGTGAAGCGGCGGGTATTCGGGCAGGCGAGCGGCAGGACCGCAGAACCCGAGCCGCACAGTGGCCCCGGCCCGGGGCCGGTGCGTAACCCGACGTTCGCGCTCGAGCCGGGATCCGAGTTCACCGACGCCTTGACGCTGTTGTGGACCCAGTAATAGGGAATCTCGACGCCGACGGTCAGGCGATCCGTGACACCGTACGCGACGCCGAAGTTCAGGATGTCGAACTCGTACTTGAACCGCAGATGGCTGTCGCCGATGCTCGCGCGACCGCCCACGAAGGGGTCGAGCGGCTGCAGCAGCGGAAAGACGCTGCTGTCGAGCCGACGGTCGTTGAAGCCGGCGGCGATGTCCTCGGGGTTGCCGTGCGGGTTGAAGCGCTCCCCGGTCGGGACGTAGAAGAGGTTCTCGGCGGACACGGCCGAGCGTCCCTTCGGGAGCACGAGCGCATCGTCGGCGCGTGCGACGGCGGGACCGCAGAGACAGCCCACCAGTGCGATGACCGCGAGGCGCATCCCGCTCATCGGCTCCTCTGCCTAGGCGCCCGGGTGCGCCAGATCCGCTTCGTGCACCGCCGCATCGAGACGATAGATGCGCATCGCCTGCGGGACGTTCTTCAGCGTCCGAGAGCCGAGGTCTTCCGGGCTGAAGTCGTCGCCGATCCGCCGGCGCGTCTCCTCGGTCAGGATCACGTCGCCTCCCTCCGAGAGCGCCGCCAGCCGGGCCGCGATGTTCGTCGTCGAGCCCGAGGCCGTATACGTCCATCGGGCGCCCGCGAGCCCCTCGATCTTCGTCGCCCCGACCGATGCCACGCCCGAATTGACGCCGACGTGCATGACGATCGGCTCCGATTGCCCGCGCAGCTCTTCGTTGATCTCACGGCACCGTCGCTGGATGGCCACCGCGGCGCGGATGGCGGCCGCGGCGTGGCGGCGCGGATCCCGGTCCTGGAAGATGACCATCAGGCCGTCGCCGACGGTCTCGTTGACGTCGCCGCCGCAGCGAATGATCTCGTCGAGAAATGCTCCGAAGTATCGCTCCACGAGCCTGTTGACCTCCTGCAGCTCCATCTCCGCCGACAGCCGCGTGTACCCGGTGATGTCGGCGAAGAGCACCGACACGTCGGCCTCTCTCTTTTCGAGCAACGGCGCCTCCGGCGACTGTTCGATGAGCGTCTGCACGGTGGTGGGGACGAACTTGGAGAGGTTGGACTTGATGCTCTCGAGGATCTGGATCCGTCGCAGGCTCGTGGCGAGCTCTTCCGCGTACCGCACGACCTCTTCGTGCGTCATGGCGTTGGCGACCGCGACCGCCGCCTGATCGGCCATCGTCGTCAACAGGTCGATGTCCTCGCGGGCGTAGAACTGGCCGGACTTCTTGTTGCCGAGCGCGATCACTCCCGACAGCTCACCATGATAAAGAAGGGGGATGACCAGGGTCGCCGACAGCCGGCGGAACGTCTCGGAGACGGCGCCTCGAACCTCGGCGTAGTGCGGATCCTCGTCGAGATCGTAGCGGGTCAGGAGGCGAGGGCGTATCCCCATCCACACCAGCAGCGGATCGTCGTATCCGATCGGGACGTCGCGACGCTCCGCGGTGGCGCCGTCCTCGACGAGCAAGACCTGGCACGCCTGCCGGCCGCGGTCGAGGACGACGACGGTGGCGGCCTCGACGAACATCTCGCGCCGGATCGTCTCGACGATCTTCGTCATGATCTGGTCCAGGTTCAGCATCGACGTCAGCGCGTTGCTGACCGCGCTGATGGTGCCCTTGTAGTCGTAACCTTTCCGGAAGAAGACGGTGTCCACCGCCTGCTGCACCCGTCGGCTCACGGGGTGGAAGAGGAAGACCACCAGCACCGCGAAGACCAGCGGCGAGGCCGCCTCGCCACGTTCACCGAGGAGCGGGCGCAGGAAGACGTTCCCGATGAGCGTCTGCGT
>Ga0209807_1001141_pt1 | contig 12548 bp, 15 predicted proteins | sample GraSoiAngelo_154_FD_186168 | JGI IMG/M metagenome (GOLD analysis project Ga0209807, IMG submission 186168) | Grasslands soil microbial communities from the Angelo Coastal Reserve, California, USA - 14_1009_13_20cm (SPAdes) (version 2) | ecosystem: Environmental > Terrestrial > Soil > Grasslands ... | reverse complement strand
CATCCTCCTCTCCGACACGCTCGGAGTGACGATGCTCGTCGACGCGATCGCCAACCGGCGCAGCGCGGGAGGGACGGAAAGCTCGGTGCTGGGTCCCTTCTACGTCGAGGGCGCGCCGCCCCGCGAGACGGGAGTCGATCTCGCCGCCGAAGACACCGCGGAGACGGCCACCTTCCGGGGGCGCGTGCTCGACCCGGACAGCAAGCAGCCGCGCCCGGGCGAGTACACGGCCGGCTGGATCAAGCGCGGCCCCAGCGGCGTCATCGGCACGAACAAGCCGGACGCGCTGGAGACCGTGACCGCGATGCTGGAGGACCTGGTGGCCGGGCGATCGCTCGACCCGGCCGACGCCGACCCCGCCGCCGTCGAGCGCCTCCTGCGTCAGCGCCAGCCGCTCGTCCTCGGCTACGCCGACTGGCTGCGACTGAACGCGCTCGAGGTCGCCCGCGGGCAGGCGCGCGGGCGGCCACGCGTGAAGTTCACCCGGGTCGACGAGATGCTCGCCGCGCTCGGGAACCGAAGCTCCGGTTGACGCGATTCCCTCAGTGAGTGTTAAATGGCCGCGCACGAAATTGTGAATCTCGTCACGATGTCCAGGGAGGAGTCGCCATGAAGGCGTGCCTGAGGTCGTTGACCGTCGCCGTCGCCGCCGCGACGCTCGTCGCGGGCGCCGGCACGCTGGCCGCGTGGGCGCAGGGCGAGTGGAAAGCGCCGGCCGATCAGAAGAGCGTGAAGAACCCGCTCGCCGACAAGAAGAACGACAAGACGGTCCTGGCCGAGGGCAAGAAGCTGGCCGAGACCAACTGCGCGTCGTGCCACGGCCCCGAGGGCAAGGGCAACGGTCCCGCCGCCGCCGCGCTGCCGCCGCCGAAGCCGGCCGACTGGACGTCGGCGAAGGTCGCCTCCGAGAGCGACGGCGAGATCTTCTGGAAGATCAGCAACGGCCGCGGCGCCATGCCGCCGTGGAAGCACCTGCCCGAGAAGGATCGGTGGACCTTGGTGGACTACATCCGCTCACTCCAGAAGAAGTAGCTCCCTCCGCGCGACGTCGTCACCGGCGATGCGCCTGGCGACGATCGACCTCGGCAGCAACACGGTGCGGCTCCTCGTCGCCGACGTCGAGGCCGGCGGCTGGCGCGTGGTCGAGGCCGACCAGCGCGTGACGCGCCTGGGCGAGGGCCTCGCGCGCAGCGGGCAGCTCGGCGCCGCGCCGTGCGAGCGCACGGCCGCCGCGGTGGCCGAGTACGTCGCGCGCGCGCGGCGCGCGGCGGCCGACCGCCTGGCGATCGTGGCCACCAGCGCCGTCCGCGAGGCCTCGAACGGTCGCGAGTTCGTCGCCGCGCTGGAGCACGCGACCGGCGAGCGCGTCACCGTCGTCAGCGGTGACGAGGAGGCGGCGCTCACGCTGCGCGGCGTCGTCCGCGGGCTCGGCGACTCGCCCGCGGGGCGCGGCGCCACGCTCGTCTTCGACATCGGCGGCGGCAGCACCGAATACGTCCTTGCCGACGGCGGCCGGCCCGTCGCGTCGGTGAGCCTGCGGCTGGGCGTCGTCGATCTCGCCGAGCGCTACCCGTTTCCGGCTGCGGTCGACTGGGCGCGCTTCGGCGCGATGCAGCGAGAGATCGGGGCGCGGCTCGCCGCGGAGCTGCCCGCCGCGATCCGGACGGCGCCCGTCGGCCGCCTGGTCGGCACCGCCGGCACCGCCACCACGCTGGCCGCCCTCGACCTCCGGCTGCGCGCCTACGATGCCCAGCGCGTGCAGGGCCATCGGCTCACCCGCGCGGCCGTCGACACGCTGCGGCGCCGGCTCGGCGAGCAGGCGCCGTCCGAGCGCGACGAGGACGCCGCCGAAGCGGACGCGCAGTGCCCGGCGGGGGGTCAGCGACCTGACGAGGGCGCGACGCGCCGCCACCTCGCGGGCGTGGGCCAGCCGTTCGTTCGCCAATTGTGCGAGGGCGTAGTCGCTCATCTGCATGACGGCCTCCTTTCGCGTCCCATGGTGGCGCGGTATGCGCCATCAGTGAAATCAATTGTTTTGATGCAGATCATCAATTAATCTTGGCGGCCATGGAGCTGGGCCTGGGCCCGCTGCGCACCCTGGAGGTCGTCGCCCGCCACGGGTCGTTCTCGCGGGCCGCCCGCGAGCTCCACCTGACCCAGCCCGCCGTCAGCATGCAGGTGGCGCAGCTCGAGCGGCGGCTCGGGCTGCCGCTCCTCGAGCGCGTCGGCAAGCGGGCGTTTCCCACGCGCGCCGGCGAGGTGCTGCTGGCCCACGCCGGGCGCGCCTTCCGCGAGCTCGAGGCGGGGGTGGAGCACCTGCAAGAGCTGCGCGGCGTGGTGGCCGGCCGCGTGCGTCTGGGGACGAGCGCCTCGATCAGCGTGTACCTGCTGCCGCAGGCGCTCGGCCGCTTTCGCGCGCGCTTTCCCGCGATCGACCTCGTCGTCGTCACCGGTACGGCCTCGGAGGTGGCCCGGCAGCTCGTGGCCAACGACCTCGACGTGGGACTGGTGAGCCTGCCCCTGCGCGACCGCGAGCTGGCGGTGACGCCGTTCTATCGCGACGAGCTCGTGGCCATCGCGCCGCCCGCGCCGCGCTGGCGCCGGCACGGCCCCATCCGGCCCGCCGAGCTGGCCGAGCACCCGCTGATCCTCTTCGACCGCGGCAGCACCGTGCGGCGCGAGATCGACGCGTGGTTCGCGCGGGCGCGCGTGACCGCGCGCGCGGCGATGGAGCTCGGCAACACGGAGGCGATGAAGAAGTTCGTGGAGGCGGGCCTCGGGCTCTCGGTCACGTCCGAGTTCTCGGCGAAGGACGACGTCGCGGCCCGCCGGCTGGCCGCGATGCGGCTCGAGCCCACGCTCATCCGGCAGATCGGCCTCGTCCGCCGCCGCGACAAGCCGGTGGCCCCGCCGCTCGCCGCCTTCATCGGCGCGCTCGAGGATCTGCGCGCGACCCTGGCGCGCCGGCGGTAGACTTGGACGCGATGCCGGCCACGACGCTCGCGCGTCGCGCATTTCTCGGCGGCGCCGTCGCCGCCCTCGCCGCCGCCCGCGCCTTTGCCCAGTCGCCGGCCCCGGCGGGCCCGGTCGATCCGAAGCTCCTCGATGATCTCGTCGCCGCCAACCGGATCCTGGCCGACCAGGGAGTCGTGGATGGCTACGGCCACGTCAGCGTGCGCCACCCCGCCGATCCGCAACGCTACCTCATGTCGCGCTCGATCGCGCCGGAGCTGGTGACCGCGGCCGACGTCATGGAGTACGACCTGGACTCCACCGCGGTGGAGCCGCGGGGGCGCGCGAGTTATCTCGAGCGCTTCATCCACGGCGAGATCTATCGCGCGCGGCCGGACGTGAGGGCGGTCGTGCACAACCATTCCCCGTCGGTCATCCCGTTCGGCGTGAGCCAGGTCCCGCTCAAGCCGCTCTACCACATGAGCGCCTTTCTCGGCGGCGGCGTGCCGGTGTTCGACATCAAGGCCGCCGCCGGCCAGCCGACCGACATGCTCGTGCGCACGCCGGCCCTGGGACGCGCGCTGGCGCAGACGCTCGGCGAGCGTCCCGTCGCGCTCATGCGCGGACACGGCGCGGTGGTGGTCGGCGACTCGCTGCCGCGCGTGGTCTTCCGCAGCGTCTACACGGAGGTGAACGCGCGGCTACAGGCGCAGGCCATGGCCCTGGGCGGGCCCGTCACCTATCTGGACGAGGAGGAGGCGCGCCGGGCCGACGCCTCGGTGGGCGGCACCATCCCGCGCCCGTGGGAGCTGTGGAAGAAGAAGGCGCTCGCTAAGTAGCGAACAGCGTCAGGTCCGGGACTTCCCTGAAATCGCCCGGATTCAGCGTCCAGAGTGCCGCGCCGTGCGTCAGGGCGCAGGCCGCGATGCAGAGATCGAATTCGCGCTGCCTTGCGCGCCGGACCTGGCTGTAGAGTGCGGCCGCCACTTCGGCCTCGCGCGGGCCGAACACGGGCGCCCGCTCCGCGGGAAACAGCGCCTCCTGCGCGGTCAGCTCTTCCTCGAGTCTCGGTCCCCGTAGCCATTCATAGAGCACCGGCGCGCTGAGCGTCAGACGCTCTCCGTGTTCGAGGGCTCGGCGGAGGGCGGCACCGGATCGACGTGGTCCCGTGAGGGCGTCGACGAGCAACGACGTATCGAGATGGATCAGCGCTTGGAGTCCGGGTGGCGGCCCCAGCGGCGGCGGGCACGGCGGATCTCTCGCAATTCGGCTTCGACCTCCCGCACGGGACGTTTGGGGATGGCCGGGACGAGGGTGTCGAAGATCTTCAGCATCCGCGCGCGCTCCTCCTCGCTGAGCTTGCCCGCTCGCGCGGCGTATTCGCCGATCGCCTCGCGCACGACCCGGCTCTGAGGTTTGTGCAGGCGGGCGGCGGTGCGACGGAGCGTCGCGACTGTCGCCTCGTCCAGCGTGAAGGTGACTCGTACCATACGATGCAATACTGTACCATACTCACTCACTTACCGAGGCCAGGCCGGACGCTGGCGTCGGAACGGCAGCGCCAGCAAATCCCGAGCGCCGAGGGGATCGCGGTACGCGGGCAGCCCGATCACCAGTGGCTCGGCCGGCCGCTCGAGCCGCAGCGTGCGATGCAGCCGGTCCCAGCACGACAGCAGCACCGACCAGTTGCTGTTCGTCTCGGCCTGCCGGGTCGAGTGATGGACGCCGTGCATTCGCGGCGTGACCACCACCGCCGCCAGCGCGCGGTCGAGCGCGTGTGGCAGCCGCCAGTTGCTGTGGTGAAACGCGGTGGCCGTCTCGAACACCACCTCGAAGACGAGCAGCAGCGCGACCGGTGGTCCGATCACCGCGACCTGGGCCGCGCGCCAGCCACACGAGAGCAGCAGCTCGCCGGCGTGGAAGCGCAGCGCCGTCGAGACGTCGAGGTCGAGGTCCGTGTGGTGCACGAGGTGGAACCGCCAGAGCAGCGGCACCCGGTGATTGAGGCGATGCCAGACGTACATGGTGTAGTCGAGCAGCAGGAGGCCGGCGGGCCACGCGAGGCCCGCCGGGACCGGCCACCAGTGCAGCAGGCCGACGCCCCCGCGCTCGGCCGCGCCGGCGACGACGACGCCGACGGGCACCAGGGCGAGCCGCACGACCAGCGCCGCGCCGAGCGCGACAAGAGCGTTGGTGGCCAGCCGCTCGGCGCGCGGCCGGACGCGGCGTCGCAGCGGGGCGCGGGTCTCGACCAGAAAGAGCGCGGCGAGCGCGAGCCCGACGGCCGTGCCGCCGAGCGCGTCGAACCGCGTCACGACGCGGCGCGGTGGCCCCGCGCTTGCACTTCGTGCGCATGATGGACGTGTTCCGTTCGCTCTTCGACGCCTTCGTCGCCCACGCCTATCTCGTCGTCTTCGTGGGGGCGCTCGTCGACGCGACGGGGTTGCCGTTCCCGGGCCGCATCCTGCTCGTCGCCGCCGGCGCGTATGCCGCCGCCGGCCACGCGAGTGTCACCGCCTTCATCGCGCTCGGCGCGCTCGGCGCCCTGCTCACCGACCAGGTCTGGTTCTGGACCGCGACGCGCGGCAGCGCGTGGCTCATACGCGTCTATTGCCGGCTCACGCGCCGCCCGCGTGGCTGCGTCGACGGCAGCATGACGGGCCTCGCGCGATATGAACCGCTCGCCGTGATCCTCGGCCGCTTCTTCACCGTGGTGCGTCTCGTCGCGTGGCCGGTGCTGGTGCGCAAGGGGCTCGGCTGGCCGCGCTTCCTGGCCTTCGACGCCATCGGGGCGCTCGTGTGGTCGGCGATCTGGGTCGGCCTCGGCTGGATCGTCGGCGACCAGTGGCAGGAGGCGGCGCAGTCGGCGAGCGGCTGGCTGGTGCTCGCCGGCGCCGTCTTCGCCGTCGGCCTGGCGGGGCCGCTCGCGCTCCGCGCGTGGCGCCGGCGCGGCGCGCACTGAGTCAGCGCCCCGAGGGAAACGCGGGCGGTCGCTTCTCGCGGATGGCCGCGAGGCCCTCGCGCACGTCCTCCTCCATGAAGGTCAGCATCTCGAGGGCGATCGACTGGTCGAAGATCGGTCCTGCCTGGCGCAGCCAGTTGTTGAGCGAGCGCTTCGTCCAGCGGATCGCCTGCTGCGCGCCGCGGGCGAGGCGGTCGCCGATCTCCAGCGCCTTCGGCAGCACCTGCTCGGCGGGGACGCAGAGGCTCACGAGGCCGATGCGCTCGGCCTCGCGGCCGTCGATGAACTCGGAGGTGAGCAGGTAGTACTTGGCCTTCGCCATCCCGCACAGCAGTGGCCACAGGATCGCCGCGTGATCGCCCGCCACCACGCCGAGCTTCGTGTGGCCGTCGGTGAAGCGCGCCGTCTCCGACATGACCGAGATGTCGGCGAGGAGCGCCACCACCAGGCCGGCTCCGACGGCGACGCCGTTGATCGCCGAGATGATCGGCTTGTCGGTGTTGATCATGTTGTAGACGAGGTCCGAGGCCTCGCGGATCGTGCGCGCGAGCCGCTTGGGGTCGCGCGAGTTCGCCTCGACCATCTCGAGATCGCCGCCGGCCGAGAAGGCGCGCGTGCCGGCGCCGGTGACGACGGCCACGCGCGCGGTCTCGTCGGCGTCGAGCGTCAGCCAGACCTGCGTCAGCTCCCAGTGCAGGCGATCGTTGGTGGCGTTCAGCACCTCGGGGCGGTTGATGGTGACGAGCACCACGCCGCGCTCCCGGCGCTCGAACGTGAGGTGCTGGTAGTCGCGATAGTCCATGGACGCCTCCCGCGCCACATCCTACCGCGGCATGCTACCGGGTCGTCGGCGACGCCCGCTCAGTCCCAGCGCGCGATCACGGCCCAGCGATCGGCGCCGCCGACCTCCGCGACGATCCAGGGATCCACCTGACGCTCCTGGTAGTACGTCGGCGTCGCGACCCAGAACTTGTCGAACAGGCCGTTCTGGACGGCGTCGTCGTACTTGAGGAGCGCGTGGTCCGGAATTCGTTCGCGATACGACTCGATGGGCTCCAGCAGCGCGCTGCGCACGTAGCCCAGGCGGCGCGGCAGGACCTCGCCCACGCGCTGGCGGACCTCGGCCAGCGTGTAGAGCGGGCCATAGGCGAGGGCGGCGTGCTCCAGCCGCTCGTGGAGCATTTGGCCGGGGAGCCGGGCGCGGACGGCGCGGGCGCGGCTTTCGGGGGTGACAACAACATCTTCCATGACGGGTGACCTCCTTGAGGCGCGGACACCGTGCAACCGCGAGGCCAGCGGGGCTCGACGGCACCGATGGTGCATCCGGTCATCCGTTGCAATGGCGTCCGAGTCGAAGACCGCGGTCGTGGCGGCGCTCATCGGCAACGCCGTCCTGGCCCTCCTGAAGGGCGCCACTGCCGCGATAACGGGCAGCGCCGCCATGCTCGCCGAGACGTTCCATTCCCTCGCCGACACCGGCAACCAGGTGCTGCTCTTCGTCGGCATGCGGCTGAGCCAGCGTCCGCCCGACCGCTCCCATCCCTTCGGCTACGGGATGAACACGTACTTCTGGGCGTTCGTCGTGTCGGCGATGCTCTTCACCGTCGGCGGCGCCTTCTCCATCTGGGAGGCCGTGCACAAGTTCCTGGAGCCGCCCGCGTATGTGGCCTCGCCGGGCGCGTTCTTCGTGCTGGCCGGCGCGTTCGTCTTCGAGGCGATGTCGCTCGGGGTCGCGCTCCACTCGTTCGGCACCGAGCGGCGCGGCGAGCCGATCCTGCGTTTCATGCGCGAGGCCCGCGACCCCACGCTGCCGACCGTGCTCCTCGAAGACGGAGCAGCGCTGCTGTCGATCCTGGTGGCCGCGGCGGGGCTGGCCCTGGCGCAGCTCACCGGCCGCCCCCAGTGGGATGCCGCCGCCTCGGCCGCCATCGGGCTCATCCTCATCGCGGTGGCCACGTTCCTGGCGTACGAGAACTACTCGCTGCTGCTCGGCGAGCCGGCGACGGCCGAGCAGGAACACGAGATCCGCGCGCGCCTGGCCGCCGACCCCGCGGTGCGCGACGTCGTCTCCCTGCACACGATGCACCTCGGCCCCAACGCGGTGCTGGTCTCCGCGCGCGTGTGGTTCCGTCCCGAGCTGACGGCGCGCCAGATCGAGGAGGCGGTGCTGCGCCTGGAGGATGCCGCGCGCGCGGCGCTGCCCGGCACGCGCCGCCGCCTGATCCTCATCGAGCCCGCGCGGCCGCATGCGGCACAGCGCGCCGCGTGAGGTCATGACGCTCAGCGCCGCGCAGCGCGCGCGCAAGGATCGGATCCTCACCCAGCCCCACCCGGCGAGGATCGGCAACACGGTGGACGCGGTCGTGCTCAAGCACGGCCGCCTCTTCATGCTCGCCGACGACACCGGCGACGTCCCGTGGCAGGGGCCGCACGGCTACGGCCTCTTCGACGGCGACACGCGTGTGCTCGACGGCTTCGTGCTCGAGCTCGACGGCCAGGCGCCGACGCTGCTGTCGGTGACCGACACGCGCGGCTTCGAGGCGCGTCACGACCTCACGAACCCGGAGCTGCCGCAGCGCGGGGGCAGCGTGCTGCCGTCCAACACCATCGCCATCCGGCGCGAGCGCCTCATCCGCGGCGACGTCGTCAACGAGCTGCTGTCCGTCCGCAACTATGGCGCCGGCCCCGCCCGGCTGACGGTGTCGCTCGACTTCCGCTCGCGCTTCGAGGACATCTTCGTCATCAAGCGCTTCGTGCGCGGGCCGCGCGGCCGCGTGCGCCGGCCGCGCCTCCGGGGCGACGCCGTCGAGCTCGCCTACGACGCGCGCGACGGCACGCGCTGCACGACCGTGCTCGCGTTCTCGCCGGCGCCCGATCGTCTCACCGGCCGGCGCGCCGAGTTCGTCTGCGCGCTGGCGGCGGGTGAGCGACGCGAGATCGGCATCAGCATCACGCCCTGCGTCGAGCGCGAGCAGCACCGCGAGCCCGGTCGCCCCGGCACGCCGCCCACGCGCGTGCGGCGCTGGCTCGAGCGGCTCGACCAGCTCTGGCTGGCGCGCGCGGCCGAGGTGCGCTCGTCGAATCCGCTCTTCGACCGCGTCATGCTGCGCGCGCTCCTCGACCTGCGCCTGTTGCGCGCGAGCTTGCACGGGCGCCAGTTCTTCTGCGCGGGCGTGCCGTGGTTCTCGACGCTGTTCGGCCGCGACGCGGCCACCGTCGCCATCCAGACGCTGCCCTTCGGCTCGGCCACGGCCGGCCACACGCTGCGCCTGCTCGCGCGCTACCAGGCGAACGCCATCGACGCCTATCGCGACGCGGAGCCGGGCAAGATCCTGCACGAGCTGCGCACCGGCGAGCTGGCGCGGCTCGGGGCGATCCCCCAGTCGCCCGCGTATTACGGCTCCGTGGATGCGACGCTGCTCTTCCTGATCCTGGTCGCGGAGTACGTCGCGTGGTCGGGCGACCTGGCGCTGGCCCGCGCGCTGCGGCCCAACGTGGACGCGGCGCTCGACTGGATCGACCGCTTCGCCGATCACGACGGCGACGGCTACGTCGACTACACCGGCCGGTACGCGCACGGGCTCGTCAACCAGGGGTGGAAGGATTCGGGCAACGCGATCCTCGACGTCGACGGCGCGCTGCCCGAGCCGCCGATCGCGCTGTGCGAGGTGCAGGCGTACTGTTACCGCGCGTGGCGGCAGACGGCAGTGCTGCTGCGCGCGCTCGACGACGGCCCGCGCGCGGAGGACCTGGAGCGGCGCGCGGCCGCGCTGCGCGCGCGCTTCGAGCGCGACTTCTGGTCGGAGGAGCTCGGCTGCTACGTGCTCGCGCGGCAGGCGGGCGGTCGTCCCGTCGCGCAGGTCGCCTCCAACGCGGGGCAGGTGCTCTGGGGCGGCATCGCCGCGCCCGCGCGCGCCGCGCGCGTGGCCGCGCGCCTGCTGGCCGACGACATGTTCTCCGGCTGGGGTATCCGCACGCTGTCCAGCGCCAGCACCGCCTACAACCCGATCAGCTATCACCTCGGCAGCGTGTGGCCGCACGACAACGCGCTGATCGCGGCCGGCTTCTGCCGCTACGATCAAGAGGGCGCTGCGCTACGCGTGTTCGACGCGCTCTACCAGGCGGCCACCGCCCTCCGTCACTATCGGCTGCCCGAGCTGTACGCCGGCTACGCGCGCAGCGAGGCCGATGCGCGGCCGGTGAGCTACCCCGTCGCGTGCAGCCCGCAGGCGTGGGCGGCGGGGGCGATCCCGCACGCGCTCTGGAACCTGCTCGGCCTGCGCCCGGCGGCGCTCGAGCATCGGCTGGACGTCGTCCGGCCGCGGCTGCCGGCGTGGCTCGACTGGCTCGAGATCCGCGACCTGCGCGTCGGCGACGCGCGTGCCGACGTGCGCTTCGAGCGGCGCGCCGACGGCCGGGCCGAGGTCGCGGCCGAGGTGCGGGCGGGACGGCTGGCGGTGAATCCGACGGAGACGTCGCCTCCGGCAGACTTCTTGGTGACGGCGGCCGCCTGATCGGCGCCGGCTCAGGTCCCGTCGTCGATAGGGGGCTCCGGCCCATCGGCACCGCCGGTCCACGCGAACGCGCGCTTGGCCAGCACTGGAGGCAGCCCGCGGCCGCCGCCGTCGAAGACGGCCCGGAGTCAGTCCAGCAGGGCCGCGAACGCCAGACGGACGCGCCCTTGTAGTCCTGCCTGCCGAAAGGTGCGTCGCATCTCGCGTTTCAGCGTGCCGGGCCGCGTCTTCGCCCCTCCGCGCTGGGCGTGGCCGCAGCAGCACCCCATACAGGCCAGGATCAAGGCAGCGATCGGGACCTTCCTAAATGATTCCTAAATGATTTCCAGGGCTCGTCCGTCGAATCTGGCAGATCAGATCAACGGTTTATCTCAACAGGGAGGATCGCATGACACGTAGACAGAGCACGATCGGCCTGATCGCGGCCGCGCTCGTCCTGGTCGTCACCGCGGTGACCACGCAGGCGCAGCCACAATTCGCCGGCACCTGGACCCTGGATCCCGCGCAGAGCCAGTTGCCGGCGCGCGAGGGTCACGGGCACAAGGCGCCGGACGGGGCGCAGACCCAGGCGCCCACGCAGCCCCCCGTCGTCAAGCTCGTCGTCGAGCAGAACGGCGCCAACATCAAGGTCACGCGCTCGATGGCGCGCGACAACCGCGAGCGCTCGTACAGCCAGTCGTTCGTCGCCGACGGCACGGAGCGGACGGAGCAGGGCCGCCGTGGGAGCACCGTCACCAAGGCCACCCTCGGCGGTGACCGTCTCGTGACCACCTCGACGACGACGACGCCCGGCAAGGATGGCGGCGAGGCCAAGACGTTCTCGCGTGAGTCGACCTGGACGCTGTCGCCTGACGGGCGCACGCTCACCATCAACACGGTGATGCATTCGCCGCGCGGCGACAAGACGATGAAGACGGTCTATTTGAAAGGCTAATCCCCGCCCATTTCGGGGCGTCCCTCGTCGACCCACGGGCTCTTCGTCTCCGGCGGCTCCTTGAAGCCGGGGTCGTAGCGCCGGCCGATCGCGGGGGCGCCCCGAAGCGGGCGCACGTCACGCATCTTCCTCGACACCTTCGCAGGCTCCGCCTTCTTGACTACTCGCTTCGCTGGTCTGGCCATGATCGAAGCTGATGCGATGATCGTGCCGCCGACTTCGCGGGCCATGTCCCCGCCCCGCCTATGTGCTGCGCCCCTGAGTCGTCGTATGATCCCGCTCGTCGTCCACATGGAGGCACCACGGAGGCTCCCGATGAGGTCACGGCGTCTCGCCATCGTCACCGTCGCGCTCGCCCTCGCCGGGCTGTTTGCGTCCGCGGCGTCCGCCCAGTCCACGCTCGAGACGGTGAAGAAGCGGGGCAAGCTGATCGCCGGCGTGAAGACCGACTTTCCGCCCTTCGGCACCGTCGACGCCGCGGGCAAGAACGTCGGCTTCGACGTGGACGTCGCCCACCGCTTCGCCAAGGCGCTCTTCGACGATGAGCAGCAAGTGGAGCTCGTCGCGGTGACGTCCGGCAACCGCATTCCGTTCCTCCAGAGCGGCAAGATCGACATCATCATCGCCACCGTGACGATCACCGACGAGCGCCGCCAGGTGGTCGAGTTCTCGGAGCCGTACTTCATGTCGGGCTCGCTGCTGCTGGTGCCGAAGGCCTCCAGCGCGAGGAGCCTCGACGACATGGCCGGCAAGACGGTCGCGGTGGTGCAGGGCGCCATCCAGGACCGGGACGTCGAGCAGCTGCAGCCGAAGGCGACCCGCGTGAAGTTCGGCAAGGTCTCGGAGGCGGTGCTCGCCGTGAAGGGCGGGCGCGCCGACGCCTACGTGCACGACGACATCGTGATCCTGAGCCTGGTCAAGGAGAACCCGGACCTCAAGGCCGTCGGCACGCCGTTCATGCCGCGCCCGTACGGCATCGCCGTGCGCAAGGGCGACCTCGAGTTCGTCAAGTGGGTGAACGACCAGCTCGCGCGCATGAAGAAGGACGGCACGTCCGAGCGGCTCTGGAAGAAGTACTTCGCCGACGTCGAGGGCAACCTCGTGAAGCCGTGACGGGCGGCCCCGCCGCCTACGCCTTCGAGTGGTCGGCGGTCTGGCGGGGCCTGCCCTATCTCCTGCAGGGCGC
>Ga0209807_1001140_pt1 | contig 12550 bp, 9 predicted proteins | sample GraSoiAngelo_154_FD_186168 | JGI IMG/M metagenome (GOLD analysis project Ga0209807, IMG submission 186168) | Grasslands soil microbial communities from the Angelo Coastal Reserve, California, USA - 14_1009_13_20cm (SPAdes) (version 2) | ecosystem: Environmental > Terrestrial > Soil > Grasslands ... | reverse complement strand
GTTTCTGGCAGTTCCGCGGCTACCTCGTCGAAGGCGGGCGCTGGTGTGAGCGCGTTCTTGCGGTCCCGACGCAGGGGTTGCCGCCGCTCGTGCTGATGCGCGCTTACGAGGCGACCGGTGGGATCGCTTACTGGCGCGCCGATTTCCCGCTCACCGTCGATTCCTATACCAAGGCGCGCGGTCACGCGCTCGAGATCGGGGATGAACGCGAGATCGCGAACGCGACATATAACCTCGCCTTTGCCTACAGCATCGGCAGGTCCGACTTCGCGCGGGCGACCGAGCTCATGCGTGACGCACGTGAGCGGTGGCTCAAGATCGGCGACACGGGCGGCGTGGCGAAGGCGTCGTGGGGGCTTGCTGGGAATCTGTCGATCGGCCCGCACGGCGCGTTGCCGCGGGCCCAGCTGGAGGAAGCGCTTGCCTTCGCGACCGAATCGCTCGACCGCCAGCGGGGCCTGGCCAACCAGTTCGACATCGCCTGGGCGCTCCACCTGACCGGCGATGTCCGTCGCAAGCTGGAGCAGTTCGAGTCTGCCTTTCGCGATTTCGCCGAAGCCCTCCAGCTCTTCCGCGAGGCGAACGACCTCACCGGCATCGCGCTGATCGCGAGCGACTTTGCCGAGCTCGCGCGCGCCGAGCACCACGACGAACGACACGCGACACTCGTCGGCATAACGGATCGATTCGCACGGCGCGCGGGAACCGGTCTCGTCAGCAACTTTCGAGTTCAGGAGGCGCGCTGGCTGCCGGAGGACGTGCCGGCTGACCTGCGGCCGGCGCTGGATCGCGGCCTCGCGATGGATGATGAATCCGCGTTCGCGTACATGGCGGCCGGCGCATGAGCGGGGTGGGCACCGATACCGCGCGCCGGGCGGCCACGAGTGAGCGCCGTCAGATCACGGTGCTGTTCGCCGATATCGCGGGCTCGACCGCGATCGCGGAGCGGATGGACCCTGAGGACTGGACGGTCATCGTCGGCCAGGCATTCGCCCTCATGAACCGGACCATCGAGCAGTACGGCGGGACGATCGCGCGACTCATGGGCGACGGCGTGCTCGCCTTCTTCGGCGCACCGGTCGCGCACGAGGACGATCCCGAGCGCGCGGTCCGCTGCGGGCTCGACATGGTCAAGGCGATAGATGGCCTCAGCGCTGAGCATCGCGCTGCGACCGCAGCTGACCTGCGGATCCGTGTGGGCGTGAATACCGGGCCCGTCGTCGTCGGCATCGTCGGGACCGATACGGCACATGAGTACACCGCCATGGGCGACGCGGTGAACATCGCCGCGCGCATGCAGTCGCACGCCGAGCCGGGGACCGTGCTCATCACCGCGGCGACGCACCGCTTCATAGCCCCGCTCGTAGAGGCGCGCGACATCGGCGCGGTCGAGCTCAAGGGGAAGGCCGACGCGGTGCACGCCTACGCGATCCGTGGCCTCAAGCCCGGCGCGGCCACGCCGCGCGGCCTGGCGGGGGTGCGCGCGCCGCTCATCGGTCGCGACACCGAGCTCGCGCGGCTGCGTCAAGCGTTCGGAGTCGTTCGCGCGGGACGCGGTCGCATCGCGACGGTCCTCGGCGAGCCGGGTCTCGGCAAGACCCGCCTGCTTTCCGAGCTTCGGATCGAAGCCGAGCGCGCCGACGCGACGACGACGTGGATCGAAGGTCGTTGCCTCTCATACGGGGAGAGGATCCCGTACCACCTCGTGATCGACGTGGTGCGGTCGATCATCGGCGTGAGCCCGTCGGCCGACGAGCCCCAGGTGCGCGAGGCCCTCGCGAAACGGATCGGCGAACGCTCGGAAGATGACGAGACCTACGCATACCTGGGCCATCTCCTATCGGTCCGCCTGACCGACGCCGAGCGGGCGCGCGTCGCGGCTCTCGAGATCGAGACGGTGAAGCGCTACATCGCCTCCTTTGTTCACCTGCTTCGCGCCGTGACTGCGCGCGGTCCGGTGATCCTGGTCTGCGAGGACCTGCACTGGGCTGACGCCGCCTCGGTCGACGTCCTGCTACAGCTCGTCCCGCTTCTCGCGGACATGCGCATCCTCTGCGTCATCACTTCACGGATCGAGCGCGCCGCCGGCGGATGGCGACTCATCACGGGCGCGCGCGACATGTTCGGCGACGCGCTTACCGAGATCCATCTCGAGCCGCTCTCCAGCGACGACAGCCGCGCGCTCGTCGCCAGCTTGCTGCGGATCGAATCGCTGCCGCCCGCGACGCGCGACCTCATCCTCACCAAGGCCGAGGGGAACCCTTTCTTCGTCGAGGAGGTCATCCGCATGCTCATGGATCGCGGTGCGATCGTTCGCGAAGACGAGCGCTGGGTCGCGACGGACCGCGTCGTCGAGGTCGAGATCCCCGACACCCTTCAGGGTCTGCTGCTGGCGCGGATCGATCGGCTCGCGCCGGAGACGAAACGGACGCTCCGCGTCGCTTCGGTGATCGGGCGACAGTTCGGCGTCCGCATCCTCGAGCGCCTCTTGGAGACGAAGACCGCATGAAGACCGGCGCGGAGCTCGGGACCCTCGAAGCGAGCGGCCTCATTCAGCTCGCGGTGCTCGAGCCGGAGCTGGAGTACCTCTTCAGACATGCGCTCGTGCAGGACGCCGCGTACGCCTCGCTCCTCAAACAGGACCGGCGCACGCTGCACCGCCTCGCCGCGGAGACGCTCCTCGCGACGTATCCCGATCGGAAGCGCGAGCTCGCCGCCGTCATCGCGATGCATTACGAGCAGGCGGGTGACGCGCAGGCCGCTGCGCCGTATCTCGTCGAGGCCGGAGAGCACGCGCAGGAGCGGTTCGCGAACCGCGAGGCCCTCTCATTCTTCGAGCGCGCGGTCGCGCTGCTCGCCAGCGATCCTCGGATAGAGCTTCGTCTGCGCGCGATGCTCGGCATGGCGAAGGTCGGCTGGTCCTTCACCGCGTCGGACAAGTACGTCGATCTGCTCGAGCGCATCGTCGCGGAGACCGCCGATCGCAACGACCCGCGGCTCATCGCGGATGCGTACTTCTGGATCGCCTTCATTCGTCGCTGGCGCGGAGAGAACCCGGAGACGAGCGCGGGCCTGCGAAGCGCGCTCGACAACGCCGAGCGGATCGGGGAGAAGCTTGGCGATCCGATCGCCCACGCGATCCCAAAGGCATTTATGGGCGTTGGGATGATGTTCAGCGGGCAGCTGCGCGAAGGCGCGAAGCAGACGCGCGAGGCGCTCGCGGCGATGGAGGGAAAGGCTGATCCCCTCTCGACCGCGATCCTCTCGGGTTTCCTCACCATGACCTTGGCCAGGCTCGGCGACTTCGCCGCGGCCGAGGAGACCCTTGCCTACGGCGAGCAGCTTGCCGCGCAAGGTGACGAGATCGCGCGGCTCGATGCGACGATCGCGCGCACCGGCATCGAGCTCGAGCGCGGGGAGCTCGACAAGAGCATGGCGCTCGCGGAATCCTGCGCGATCAAGTCGGAAGAGCTCGGCGCGGTCGCGTGTGGGGTCGGCTCGAACGTGATGCTCGGAGCCGGCCGGCTCCAGGCCGAGGACGTGCTCGGCGCCAAGGTACCCGCGGAGCGAGGCTTCGAGCTCGCCCTCGTGACGAACATGGCGCCCTTCCGGACGCTCGCGCAGGGGATGGTCGGCGCGGTGCAGGGCCGTCTCGGCAACCTTCCTCAGGCGGCGGCCGACTGGGACGGTGCGCTCGCCGCGGCGCGAGCGATGGGCGACCGCTACGGCGAAGCGATGACACTGTGGAACCGCGGGCGAACGCACGCCCGGCAGACGCCGCCCGATTTCAGCGCGGCCATTACCGACCTCGACGCCACCACGACGCTGATGGAGGCCATGGGCGCACGGCCCGCGCTGGCGCGAGTGCTCCGCGATCGCGCGCAGACGCTTCGTTTGCTCGGACGCGCCGACGACGCGGACCTGGCCGAGCGCCACTCGCTCGAGCTCGCACGCGAGCTCGGCCTCAAGGATTTTCCGCCCGCGACTTAGTTTAGGTCGAGAGACACTTGCTGATCAGGACGAACGCTACCGGCAGCGCATGTCGTCGCTAAAGTCGTCGACGGTCACGACCCCATTGGCGTTCACGGTCGCGTGTGCCAGGAAGTGCTCGTAGAGATCGTCGCCGCCGATCAAGGTGCCGTCCTCGCCTTGGCGGATGAACTGCACGGTCCACTCCAACGTCTCGTGGAACGGCACCGGAACCAGCGTGTCGAACACCAAGGTCTGGGTGGAGGTGTCGACAACGACGTACGTCTTGAGCGACACCGTCACCGCCTTGAGCCCCTGGAGGTTCGCTTCGAGGTGAGATTGGACCATGCCGCCTGTGGAGAGGTTCCCACTGATGAGGAAATGCAGCTTACCCGTGCCCATGAAGTCTTCCGCCGGGATGAAACACGTGTTTATCCCGTTGAAGGTGATCGGCACCGCCGTCGCGACGGCGGTGTCCGCTCTCACTGAGGCAGTGAAGAGCAACACATAAGCGAGAACGAAGGCCCACAGCTTCCAGCTGAACGCGCGTGATCGCAGCGAGCGACCGTTGGTCCCCTGCATTTCATCCACCCACCCGCGCGGTCGTCTGTCGTTTCCTTTCTGCAGCCGCGATGCCGACTAGGCGTTACAGGACGTGACAAAAACATTGAGGAACATGCGATTTGCGCGTCCGTTTGAACGGCTGTACCCTCGCACGACTGGCCGGGAAGGGATGACTTGGCTAGTGGCCTGCTCCGGGGCCGGATAGGGGAGACCCCTCCGTGCAGGTTCTCCGTAATCCAGGGGGTTCGCGATGAAGGCGCTTCGCCGCCTCGGCCGTCGTTCGTTGCTGCTCATCGTCGGAGGACTGTTAGTCCTTGGTGGTATCGCGTACGCGAGCATTCCCGACGCCGGGGGCGTCATCCACGGTTGCTACTCGACGAGCGGTGCGCTGCGGGTCATCGACACCGCACTCGGTCAGGCCTGCAGTGGCACCGAGAAAGCGCTGAACTGGAATCAGACCGGTCCCACGGGACCGACTGGTGCGACCGGCGCGAAGGGCGCGACCGGCGCGACGGGAGCGCAGGGACCGAAAGGGGATACCGGCGCGACCGGTCCACAGGGAGCTAAGGGAGACACCGGCGCGACCGGGGCGACGGGCGCGACTGGTGCGCAGGGGCCGATCGGTCCGACCGGCGCGCAGGGTCCGAAGGGAGACATCGGAGCGACGGGCGCGACGGGAGTTCAGGGACCGAAGGGCGATACCGGCGCAACGGGTCCACAGGGAGCGAAGGGCGACACCGGTGCTACTGGAGCGACTGGCGTTCAAGGGCCGATCGGTCCGACCGGCGCGCAAGGACCGAAGGGCGACACCGGCGCGCAAGGATCGAAGGGCGACACCGGCGCGCAAGGACCGAAGGGCGACACCGGCGCGCAGGGTCTCAAGGGGGACACCGGCGCGCAGGGGCCAACCGGCCCGCAAGGAGCGAAGGGCGACACCGGTGCGACTGGCGCGACGGGTGCGACTGGCGCCACCGGTGACACGGGAGCGCAGGGACCAACTGGTCCTCAAGGACCGAAGGGCGACACCGGCGCTCAGGGTCTCAAGGGCGACACGGGCGCGACCGGGGCGACCGGTGAGACCGGAGCGCAGGGTCCCAAGGGCGACACCGGCGCGCAGGGTCCCAAGGGCGACACGGGCGCGACCGGCGCCACCGGGGACACCGGCGCGCAGGGACCAACTGGTCCCCAGGGAGCGAAGGGCGACACGGGCGCCACCGGTGCCATCGGTCCGACTGGCGCAACCGGCGCGACCGGCGACACCGGAGCGCAAGGACCAACCGGTCCGCAGGGAGCCAAGGGCGACACCGGCGCAACAGGCGCGACGGGCGAAACAGGTGCAACGGGTGCGACCGGCGCACAAGGACCAATTGGTCCGACGGGTGCGACCGGGGCGACAGGGGACACAGGCGCGACAGGCGCGACGGGAGCCAATGGTGCGACGGGTGCGACGGGAGCTAATGGTCCCGCCGGGCCAACCGGGCCGATCGGTCCAACGGGTCCGGCCGGTCCCGCAGGTCCTACCGGGGCGACAGGCGTTGTCGGCAACACGACTGTGGTGCTCGGTCCAACGATGAGCACGGGAGGCACCCCGGATGTCGGCACTGTGACTTCGACATCGACCGCGTCCTGCGCGTCGGGTAGCAAGCTGCTGGGCGGCGGAGCCGTGGTCACTCCGAGTTCGAAAGCCAGAGGGGCTGTCTCCATCTCACAGCCGACTCCGCAAAGCGGTACGCCCACCGGCTGGCAAGCGCAGGCGATTGTGATCTTGAAGGACTCAGGCAACGTCAGCGTTGCCGCATATGCGATTTGCAGCGTCCCATAGCACGTTCGGCGCGAGAAAACGTGTGACGACGTAGGTCTGTGCGAAGTCATGAGCCGCGAGAGGGCGGAGCAAGGAGCGCTCCGCCCTCGCTCTTTGGCCGGGGCTGCGAGAGCTCAAGATCCGCTCGCTTCGATCGAGCTATTCAGGCGAAACCGGCGTAACGCGCTTCTCGGGCGATCACAACTCCAACCACAGTCGCGATCGGAAGCGCCAAGGCTGCCGTCGCGATGAATGGCAGCAACGGGTCGGCGTCGTACAGGAAGCCGGCGATCGTGCCGCCGCCGCCGAATCCGAGCGCGAACGCGGTCTGGTACGTCGCGTAGCCGAGCGCGGCGCGCGCCGGCGGGATGATGCGCTCCACCGCCGACGCGACGACCGGGTTGGCGGCCTGCGTCGCGCCGAGCAACAGCGCCGCAAGCGCGACGAGCGGCTCGCTGCGGCCTGAAAGCGCGATGAGCACGCTGGCGAAAGTGAGCACGGCCGCTGAGGTGATGAGCGCCGGCACCGCGCCGATGTGATCCGCGAAGTTGCCCGCGGCGATCGCGAGAGCGGCGGCGCCGAGTGAGATGAGCGCGAGATAGAGTCCGAGCCGCTCCAGCGGGATGGCCGCGATGTCGTGCAGGTACACCGGAATGAACGCGAGCGAGACAATCGAGAGCATCGCGGCGAACGGGGTGAGCGCCAGCAGCACCCAGAACGCTCGGGGCGGACGGAAGGGACCGCGCTCGGGATGTGGTGGGACCGTGCGGAGCGCGAACGTGAGTCCGGCCGAAACGGCGAAGACGATCGCCGCGACGGCCACCGCCGCGCGATAGCCCGCGGATGCGGCGATGAGACCGGCGACCGGAGCACCGACGATGTTCCCCGCGAAATACGCGCCGAGAACGAGACCGAGCGCGCGACCGAGCTGCGCCCGCGACGCGATCGAGGTCACGTAGGCGATGATCAGTGGGAGCGCCGCGGTGCTCGACCAGTAGAGGGCCGAGCCGACGAACGCGCCGTGCCAGTCGGACAGCGGTACGAACGACGCGACACCGATGGCCGAACAGATCCACGCGGCGCTGATGAGGCGCCGTCGGCCAAGCCGATCGGCAAGGTAGCCGGCAGGAACGAAGCAGAGCACCGCAACCAGGTTCCCCACGCCGAACACGATGCCCATCTCCTGCGGTGCCGCACCGAGCTCCCGAAGGTAGAGCGGCCAGACCGCCGAGAGGAGCCCGAAGCCGACGCCGAAGAGGACTTGCGCCGCTGTGAGGAGCCAGATGTCTCGCGGAAGGCTCAGGTCCGCCCCTTCACGATCCCCTTCGCGCGACGGTCTTCGAACTCCGCGCGCGCCTTGCGCAGCACCTCCGGATCCACGAGCACGTCGATGGCGGTGAGTGCGAGCGCCTTCGCCGCGGCGAGCGCGTTGTCGTGTGCCTCCTGCGACAGCACGGCCTCGCGGAAGGCGACGGAGTGGCCGGGGATCGAGTCCTGCGAAACCGCGATGTAGGGATGGATCGCCGGCAGGACCTGCATCACGTTCCCCATGTCCGTAGATCCGACCCGCTCCTCGTCGCGGGCCTCGAAAACCTGCACGCCTTGCGCGCGCATGTGGTGCGCCCAGCGTTCCGCGATCGGGGTCGAGAAGACCATGTTCTCGTAGCCCGCATTCTCGTTCACGGTGACGTTGAGCTGCGTGCCGGTCGCAAGCGCGGCGCCTTCCGCGCACGCGATGAAACGGCGCAGCACCTCCTGTTGGTAACGACGATCGAGCGCGCGGATGGAAAAGCGGGCCGCCGCGTAGTCGGGGATCACGTTCGCCGCGCTCCCGCCGGACGTGATGATCCCGTGCACGCGCGCATCGGGACGCAGCTGCTGACGCATCGCGTTGACGTTGTTGAAGAGCTGAAGGATCCCGTCGAGCGCGTTGATGCCGAGATCCGGCTGCGACGCGGCGTGCGCAGCCCTTCCGCGGTACTCGACCATGACGCGATTCGAAGCGAGCGAGTGACGGCCCGCGAGCGATCTGCCTGAGGTCGGGTGGATCATCATCGCGACGTCGACGTCATCGAAGCCGCCGGCGCGCAGCAGCGCGACCTTCCCGCCCCCGCCCTCTTCCGCGGGCGTACCGATCGCGGCGACGCGGCCCGGCAGCTGATCCATGACCGCGCGGACGCCGACCGACGCGGCGATGCCGATCATCGCGATGAGGTTGTGCCCGCAGGCGTGGCCGATCTCGGCGAGGGCGTCGTACTCCTGCAGGATCGCCACGGTCGGACCGGGACCGCGCCCTTTCGCGTCGCCGCGGTAGCTCGTCTCGATACCGCGGTAGCCGCGCTCGACGCTGAAGCCCGCGCCCTCGAGGAACTCCGTCAGGCGGATCGCAGCCTCGCGTTCCTCGAAGGCGAGCTCGGGCTTTGCGTGGATCGCACGCGACAACGCGAAAAGGGCGTCGCGCCGCTCGTCGATCGCCCGTAGCGCGCGCTGCTGGAGCGCCTTTGGCTCGCTCATCGAGCTTGGGGGGCTTCGCGAGCTTGGGGGGCTTCGCCCCCCAAACCCCCGGCCTGGTGACCGGAGATCAAGGCGAGGATCACTCGGTCGAGCGCGCCGTCGGCGTTCTCGAAGAGCGCCGAGGCCTGTTCCGAACCGACGCCCCGGCGGCGCGCGACGTTCGCGATCTCCGCCATGAATCGCGCACGGAAGAAGAGGAACGCCTGCGTGGCCTCACCGAGCGAAAGCCCATGCCGCTTTGCCTCGACGCCGTACTCGCGCCCAAGGATCTCGGCCTGCGCGAGGAGCTGCTCGCGGCCGACCGCGCGCGTGGTGTCGAGATGTCCGAGGAGGAATTCGCTCATGCGCATCCCGCGCTCGCGGAACCAGCGAAGCGATTCCTCATCGAATGACTTGTGCCACTCCTGCGACGCGAGGTCGGTGCGGACGCGCCGCCGGAACTCCGCCGCGATGCGATCGGGCGGCTCGCCGAGCGACGACAGTGACTGGCGACGCGTCTGCCGCGGGCGGGGGAACATCGCATCGATCGACGCGCGCAGAAAGCGCCGATGCCCTCCGGGTGTGGTGAACACTTCGATCTTGCCGCCGTCCGCCCAACGGCGCAGCGTGTCCGGGTCGACGCCGAGGATGCGGCTCGCCTCGCCCAGCGTGAGCCAGTCCCCGCGGTCGATCATCGTCCTAGAGATACGGCAAATCTAGGCGAAACTTGGCCGGAGGCGAAGATGGCGCGCCAGGCGAAACCGCGAGGCACCACCCGACCGCCGTATGCGGGTGAGCTTCATGAGACCGCCTTGTGCGCGCTTCGAGCGGGTCGATTGCCGGCCGAGCTCGCACGAGAGCTCGGCGTGCCGACGACGACGCTCAGGGCTTGGCTGCGCGCGGCGGATCTCGCCGCGGCCGGGTCGCGACACACGCGCACGGAGGTTCTCGGACGGACGATCAGGGAATACGCGCATCTCGACCAACTGGTCGCACGGCTGTCGCCGCGCGATTTCGCTCTGCGTCTACCGTTCGATCGTTCCGCTCGCGATCGTTGGACCATCAAGGACGCCTTGGCGCATATCACGTTTTGGAAGGCGGACGTTGCTCGAAAGGCGCTTGGGATCCGTCCGCCGGCGAAAGATCGGAAGGCCATGAGCAGCGACGCAAACCATTTCGTCTACCTGCGGTGGCGCGACCGCTCCGCGAAGGACGTCGTGGCCTGGCACCGGCAAGTACAAGAGGACTTGCTCGCGGCTCTCCGAGCTGCGCCGGCCAAGTGGTTCACCAGCAAGAACCCCGCATCGTGGTGGCCTCCGAACGTTGACCACCACTCCGCGCAGCACAGGCGCGACATCGAGAGAGCGCTGGAGCGTGCGAGACCGCGATGAGGTCAGTCCGCGAGCGCCGCGGCCCGTTTCTCTTGCCCGATCGCGCGGTCGCGGTCGTGCTTCGATAGCAGTCGCTTGCGGATGCGGAACGTCTTGGGCGTGACCTCGAGCAGCTCGTCGTCGGCGAGGAACTCGATCGCGTCGTCGAGTGACAGCACGCGGACCCCATCGAGCTTCACGGCGATGTCCGAGTTGCTGCTGCGCATGTTCGTGAGGTGCTTCTTCTTCACGACGTTCACGTCGAGGTCGTTCTCGCGGATGTGCTGCCCCACGACCATGCCCCCGTAGACCTCGACCCCGGGATCGAGGAAGAGCTGCCCGCGCTCTTGCGCCGCCGCGAGCCCGAAAGTCGTGGTGGTGCCGTCCTCGAACGCGACCAGCGAGCCAAGCTCGCGCGTCGCGATCGGCCCGGCGAGCGGTCCGTAGCCCTCCGTGAGCGTATTCATCACTCCGCGGCCACGCGTGGCGGTGAGGAACGCCTGGCGAAAGCCGAGGAGGCCACGGGTCGGGATGCGGTACACGCAGTGGACCATCCCGTCGTCGCGGTACTTCATGTCCTTGAGCGTCGCGCGACGCCGGCCCGCGAGCTCGACGACCGCGCCCAGCTCTTCCTGCGCGACCTCGATCTCGAGCTGCTCGTACGGCTCCTGCGTCTCGCCGTCCAGGTCCTTGAGGATCACCTCGGGCCGCGAGACCTGGAACTCATAGCCCTCGCGCCGCATGGTCTCGATGAGGATCGCCAGGTGCAGCTCGCCGCGGCCACTCACGACGAGCGTGTCCGGCGAATCCGTATCGGCGACGCGCAGCGCGACGTCGCGCTCGAGCTCCGCGTAGAGGCGCTCGCGGAGCTTGCGGCTCGTCACGTAGCGGCCCTCGCGCCCCGCGAACGGGCTGTTGTTGACGGTGAAGCTCATCTTGAGCGTCGGTTCCTCGACGCGGATCGGTGGCAAGGGCCGCGGATCGGCCGCATCAGCGATCGTGTCCCCGATCCCGGCATCGATGCCCGCGACCGCCACGATGTCGCCGGCTCTCGCTTCCTCGACCTCGTCGCGCGCGAGGCCGTTGAAGGTGAAGAGCTGCGTCACCTTCGCCGGCGTCAGCTTTCCGGAATGGTCGATCCGCGCGACCGCCTGCCCGCGCCGCAGCGCGCCGCTCTGGAGGCGGCCGACGGCGATGCGCCCGATGTAGTCGTCGTAGGAGGTCGTGGTAACGAGGAGCTGAGCGGGTGCGTCCGGGTCGACGTCGGGCGGTGGGATCCGCTCGAGGATCGCGTCGAACAGCGGCTCGAGCGTCGTTCCCTCGTGTCGGTGATCGGCGCTCGCGGTCCCGAGGATCGCATTCGTGTAGAGGGTCGCGAACTCGGCCTGCTCCTCGGTGGCGCCGAGGTCCAGGAAGAGGTCGAACGTCTCATTGAGCACGTGGTTCGGGCGCGCGCTGGGCCGGTCGATCTTGTTCACCACGAGCACGACCCGATGTCCGCGCCGGAGCGCCTGCCGCAGGACGAATTTCGTCTGCGGCATCGGGCCATCGACCGCGTCAACAAGCAGGAGCACCCCGTCGACCATGTTCATGACGCGCTCGACCTCGCCGCCAAAGTCGACGTGCCCGGGCGTGTCGACGATGTTGATCCGCACGCCCCGGTAGGTCACGGCCGTGTTCTTGGCCATGATCGTGATCCCACGCTCGCGCTCGAGCGCGTTCGAGTCGAGCACGCGCTCGGCTACCTGCTGGTTCTCGCGAAAGATGCGGCTCTGGCGGAGCATTCCGTCGACAAGCGTGGTCTTGCCGTGGTCGACATGGGCGATGATCGCGATATTGCGCAAGGACCGGAGAGCTGCCATAGGGGCACTGCTGCGTTGCGGAACCAAATCGTGGGATTTTACCATCTTGTCGGCCTTCATCACGAAAAACATTTGCTAAATCCGAGATTTAGGTCTATGATGCGCGGCACTCGGCGGCCGTTCCGGTCACCGCCGATCCCTCGGGCGGCCCGCCGCCTGCCAACGTAACAGTGTCGCCGCCTGGACCGGAGCTCGCCAAAGCGAGTGGGCCGCGTCCAGGAGTCCATTTGAATGGGTAGTCCCTCGAGCTTTGCCGAGCTCGGCTTGCGGGCGGAATTGCTCCGCGCCGTTGCCGAAGTCGGTTACACCACGCCTACGCCGATCCAGACGCAGGCGATCCCCCTGATTCTTGCCGGCAAGGATGTCATGGGCGGCGCCCAGACCGGCACCGGCAAAACGGCCGGGTTTGCGCTGCCGATACTGCACAAGCTGGCACCTACTGCGAATACGAGCCCATCGCCGGCGCGACATCCAGTACGCGCGCTAATCCT
>Ga0209807_1001138_pt1 | contig 12555 bp, 11 predicted proteins | sample GraSoiAngelo_154_FD_186168 | JGI IMG/M metagenome (GOLD analysis project Ga0209807, IMG submission 186168) | Grasslands soil microbial communities from the Angelo Coastal Reserve, California, USA - 14_1009_13_20cm (SPAdes) (version 2) | ecosystem: Environmental > Terrestrial > Soil > Grasslands ... | reverse complement strand
TTGGTACCGCCACTAACACCGGAGGAAGCCGCGGAACTAAATAAGTGTTTCCTGCGGGACACAGCAGCTGCCATTTCGACCGCCTGTAGCCGTCGCCCTGTGGGCGACGCACGGAAAACAGCGCGTGCTTCCGCAATTGCCGTTTACACACCCGTCGGCGCCGAGTCGGCCTACAATGATATTCTTCCGGACGATTTCAGTTTGCTGCCGCAACGCGGCGACAAATTCGGTGAGCGTCTCTATTTCGCGGTCGAGGACTTGTTCAAATGCGGTTTTGATTCGGTGTGTCTGATCGATTCTGACAGCCCAACTGTGCCCGCCGAAAACTTTGCAGAAGCCGTTGAACTGCTAAGCACGAGCGACGACCGGATTGTGCTCGGTCCGAGCGACGACGGAGGATATTACTTGATTGGAGTGAAGAAACCGCACGGGCACTTGTTCGAGCAAATTGATTGGAGCACCGAACGCGTGCTCAACCAGACAATACAGCGCGCAACCGAGATCGGACTCGAAGTCAAACTTCTACCGATTGGATATGATGTTGATGATGACGCGAGCTTACGCCGTTTGTGCAACGACCTACTGGGCGATACGATGCTCGCAGATGTCGCGCCGTACACTCGGGAATTTCTGGCGAGCTTCGTAGAGCGAGAAAAATTGTAGCGCCAGATGGCAAAATAGAATGAAATGAAACGCGCACTCGTCACCGGTGCCGCGGGTCTGATCGGCTCGCACGTTGTCGATCTTCTCGTGCGCGAAGGTTGGCAGGTGCGCGCGCTGGATAATCTCGAGCCGCAAACACACCGCCGCGGAAAGCCGGCATGGATAAATTCCAACGCCGAATTCGTCCAGGGCGACATCCGGAATCGTGATGCGATTACCACTGCGCTGGACGGGATTGACGTCGTTTTTCACCAGGCCGCGTACGGCGGTTACATGCCAGAGATCGCGAAATATGTGCATGTGAATTCGCTAGGCACAGCACAGATGGTTGAAGTCATTCGCGAGAAAAGTTTACCGATAAAAAAGATCGTCGTTGCCAGCTCGCAGGCCGTTTACAGCGAAGGCGCGGGCGAATGTCCGAAGCATGGATTGGTCTTTCCACGCGTGCGCCCGATCGAGCAATTGCGTGATGGCGATTGGGAAGTGCACTGCCCGATTTGCGGAGCAATCACAAAAAGCGTACCGACACCGGAGAACGCGCCGGTCGGTGGAGAAACCGTTTACGGGCTGACCAAAGTTGACCAGGAGCGGCTCGTGCTGCTCTGGGGAAAGCAGGTCGGCATTCCCACAGTCGCACTGCGTTATTCCTGCACGTACGGACCGCGCCAATCGATCTTCAATCCTTACACAGGCGTGATTGCAATTTTTTGCACACGTCTGCTTAACAATCTACCGCCGGTGCTTTATGAAGACGGCAAGCAAACGCGCGACTTTTCCTTCGTCGAAGACATTGCGCGCGCGAATTTGCTGGTGGTCGAAACAGACAAGCTCGATGGGCTGCCCGTAAATATTGGCAGCGCTTGCGGCACACCCATTAGCGAAATCGCGGAACGACTTGCCGACATTCTGAAGATCGACATCGCGCCTGAGATCGACGGCGAATTTCGTCCCGGCGAAATGCGCCATCTCACTAGTGATACCACGTTAGCGCGGTCCGCCGGTTACGAACCAACTGTCGATCTCAACGAAGGCATTACGCGTTATATCGATTGGATCAGAAAGCAGTCGGACATTCGCGATTACTTTAGCGAAGCTAGCGATATCTTGAAGAACAAAGGCATTGTTCATCGCGTGGTCAGATGAACCTTGCCAGCACGATTCCCGACTTTGACACACCGGTCGTCCAGCATGCGCGGAAGGATTTTCCGTTACTGGACGCGAACATGACGATTGGCGAAGCGCTGGAGCGGATCCGGCGCGAGGGTGTGGGCGAGCGCGTGATTTATTTTTATGCGATCGATGAAGAGAAGCGACTGGTGGGCGTCGTGCCGACCCGGCGCTTGCTGACCGCGCCACTGGAAACCGCGCTTCGCGAAGTGATGGTGCGGCGCGTTGTGGCTGTTCCGGCAAAGGCAACGGTGCTCGACGCGTGCGAATTCTTCGTGCTTTACAAATTCCTCGCTTTCCCGGTGGTGGACGAACAACGCCGCGTTGTTGGAATCATCGACGCGAACTTGTTCGCGGAAGAAATTTTGGAAGCAGGCGATACCGCGGATCGATCCCGCAGCAGCGAGACTGTGCCGGTCGGTCCGGAGTTTTTTGAGGCGCTTGGTTTTCGTCTCGAACAAATCCGTGGTGCATCGGCATGGCGCGCCTTTCGATTCCGCTTCCCGTGGCTGCTCGTCACGGTGACGGGCGGAACGCTCTCGGCCATTCTGGCGGGCTTTTTCGAGGCAACGCTGGCTGGCACTCTCATCATTGCGTTTTTTTTGACGATGGTGCTGGGATTAAACGAAAGCGTCAGCATGCAAACGATGAGCGTGACGATTCATGCGTTGCGCTCAGTCAACGTGACCTGGGATTGGCTCGCGTCTGCGTTCCGTCGTGAATTGGCAACGGCAGTGCTTCTCGGGGTTTGTTGCGGGTTCGTTGTCTGCGTCATCGCCTGGGCGTGGCGCCACGATCTGCGTGCGGCAATTGTTATCGGCGGAAGCATTGCGCTCTCGTTAGTGACGGCATGCGCATTTGCTTTGGCTGTGCCCTCGCTTTTGCATTGGCTGAAGCTCGACCCCAAAATTGCCGCAGGCCCTGTCACGCTCGTGTTGGCCGACTTCATTGCGCTGGCGATTTATTTTACAAGCGCGTGGCTCGTTCTGAAATGAGCAAGGTGTCCGTTGTCATCCCTGCGCTAAACGAGGAAGAACCGATCGTTGGGGTGGTTCGCGAATGCCTGGCCACCGGCGTGCCCGGCGAAGTGATCGTCGTTGATAACGGCAGCACAGATCGCACAGCCGAGCGGGCGCGCGAAGCCGGCGCGCGGGTGATAACTGCGCCGCGTGGTTATGGGCGAGCATGCGCGGCAGGCGCTCGCGCGCTTTCGGTCTCGCCGTCGCGGGATGACATCGTACTGTTTCTCGATGGCGATGGCAGCGACATTCCAGCATTCATACCGCAGCTCGTCGGACCAATCGCAAAAGGAACACATGATTTCGTGATCGGCTCCCGCACCCGCGGGCAGCGCGAAACCGGCAGCATGAATGTCCAGCAGATTTTATCCGGGCGAGTTTTTGGAATGATAATGCAACTACTCTACGGCGTTCGTTACACCGACATGTGCCCGTTTCGCGCCATTCGACGCGACGCGCTCGCTAAGCTTGATATGCGCGAGGAAACTTACGGCTGGAACTTGGAGATGCAGATGAAAGCCGCTCGCGCTGGGCTGCGCATCCTTGAGATCCCGGTGAATCATCGCCACCGCACCGGTGGCGAATCGAAAGTTTCAGGTACGCTGCGCGGGACGTTCGTTGCGGGCACTCGCATCATCGCGACGCTAATGCGCGTGGCCCTTACGTAATTGGATTGGAGATTCAGATGATTTCACTTTTGGTGACGAGTAAGGCGTGAGCGGTTTCACGGGAAAACCACAACACAATCCCCGTGATCGTCAGCGCGCCCGCAGCATACATTGCAATCGAGAAAGCTGTCTTGAACTCATGTAATAGAGTTGCGAAAATTGCGGGCGCGATTCCACCGCCGACGATTCCTGCCAGCGTGTAACCGATCGAAGAACCCGCAAATTGCACACGAGTCGGAAATTGCTCGGTGATGAAAGCGGCCTGCGGACCATACATCATAGCGTGAGTAATCAACGCGGCGACTATGGCAATTGTAATCAGCAGCGGCTGACGGGTGTCGAGCAGCGCAAAGAACGCAAATACCCAAATGATAGATACGAAGACTCCAGCGCCGTACACGGCACGACGTCCAAGCTTGTCCGACAAATTACCGAAAAACACCTCCGTGAGCACGTTGAACACGAGGCCAATTGATAAGGAAATCAATGCAAGTGGCCTGGGTAAGCCGAGCACCGTCGCCAAGTAACTCAGCGAAAAAACCACGACCAACGAGTACCAAACATCGGGCCCGACACGGGCACCAATTACGCGCAGCACACCGCGCCAATGTAGTTTCAGCACCTCACTGATTGGCGCATGCGACTTGAGCTGGCTCCGATGCAGTTCTTCATAGACCGGCGTCTCTCCGATGCCTCGCCTGATCCAGAGTCCGAAGATAACGAGGAAAACACTCGCCAGGAACGGCAATCGCCAACCCCAGGCTTGGAACTCTGCGGGAGATAGCATTGCAGCTATCAACGCAAACAAACCTGTAGCGATCAAGGTGCCGAGCGAAGGTCCTACCTGCGTCCATGCACCGTTGCGACCTCGCTGGGTATCCGACCCGTGTTCAACGCAAAGCAACACCGCGCCTGCCCACTCTCCTCCGAGCGCAGTACCCTGCACAAACCGAAGCACTACCAGCAGAATCGGAGCGAGGACCCCCGCGGATTCATATGTCGGCAGCAGACCGATCATCGCAGTCGTTGTGCCCATGACGACTAAGGTCGTCACTAGTACGAAGCGGCGACCAAAATGTTCGCCGAGATGACCAAAAATCAGGCCACCGATCGGCCGCGCGACGTATCCCACGGCAAACGTGGATAGCGCCAGGATCGTCCCCGACAATGGATCGAACGCAGGAAAAAACAGCCTGTTGAAAACAAGGGCGGCGAGCGTGCTATAGATCGCAAAATCGTAGTACTCGAGCGTTGTACCTATAAGGCTGGCTGTTGCGAGCCTAACGATCCGCGACGTGCTCACGGCTGCCAGTATGAGGGGTTCGCCAAGAGCTGCCTAGAGGTATTCGTTTGGAATGTGGATTCAATCTGGCGAATCCGATCCCTTCGTGTAGCGTCGGCCATGGTTTCGATGCTCGACTTGGAGAGGTTCCGCGCGACGCCACTTACCCGTGAGCCGTTTGAATTTTTGATTGTTCCGGAATTTGTGAAGACCGACGCGCGCTCGGCAATACACAACGATTATCCGCAAGTGGAACGGCCCGGCAGCTTTCCCTTGGGCGAGGTTACTTACGGCTCTGCATTTGCAAGGTTGGTCGAGGAAATGCGCAGCGATGAGTTTCGGAAGGCATTTGAGGAAAAATTCGGCATCGATCTAACGAATCGGCCCAACATGATCACGGTGCGCGGTCGTTGCAGCGAAAAAGACGGCAAGATTCACACTGACTCGGAGACGAAAATCATCACGATTCTGATCTATATGAATGCTGGGTGGGAGTCCGCTGGTGGTCGGCTTCGGTTGCTCCGTTCCGGAAACAATCTCGACGACATGATTCTCGAAGTTCCGCCAACGGAAGGGACGCTGTTGGCGTTCCGTCGCAGCAATAATTCGTGGCACGGCCACAAGCCGTTTTCAGGTCCGCGCCGCGTGATTCAGTTTAACTGGGTTACGAGCGAGGCCGTGGTCCGCCGCGAGCAAAACCGCCATCGCTTTTCGGCATGGATGAAAAAAATCCGCGGCGCGTTATCGGGCGAGAAGAAGGCCGCATAAAGGGCTTCGTGAAATTTTAGCCACGGACCTGGCCAATAGAACTGGTAGGGCTGACAGTCCTCTGCTCGCTGCTCGGGTTTAGAAATCGGCGCGCACGCAGTGACGCGCCCCTACCGATCAACGGCCCACAGGCCCTGGCTACAGACGTTCGGCGCTTTAGAAAAACGCGTCTCCCTGTGATAACTTCGCGAATTGAATCGTCAGATTGAAAGAGCAGACATAAATGACGGGCACGACTCCGGGCTTCAATCCGCCGAGTTCTCGCGCATTTTGCTGATCAAACCGTCCGCGCTCGGCGACGTGGTGCATACGATTCCAGTGCTGGTAAAGCTGCGTGCGCGTTATCCGCGTGCGCGAATTGACTGGCTGATCACGCCGGAGAATGCGGAGGTCGTCCGTCATCATCCCGCGCTCTCGAACGTGGTTCTCTTTGCGCGTCGCGACTTTTCGAAGCCCGGTCAGCGATGGCGCGCGACGCTGGGCTTCTTCGATCTGCTCCAACAAATTCGGCGCGCGAAATACGATCTGGTGGTCGACATGCATGGCCAGGTGCGTTCGGCTTTATTTGCGCTCATCAGCGGCGCGCGAGTGCGAATCGGGTTTGATCGGCCGGTCAAATTCACGCGCACAATTTCTGCCGAGCACGACCTCAAGAACATCCCGAACCACGGCTGGCGTGGTGCCCGCGAAGGGTCTTGGATCGCGTACACTCATCGCATTCCCATTCCCACGCTCGATATTCACGCGATTGATCGTTACCTGTGGGTCGGATCGTTGCTTGGTTTCGATGACGAACCGCCGAGTCTGGCAATCCATCTTTCACCGGAAACAATCCGCACGGTCGAGCGATTGCTCGAGGAGCACGGTGTGCCTGGTGGCAAACCGCTCGTTGTTCTTGTGCCTGGGACAATTTGGGAAACGAAGCACTGGACCATCGAAGGATTTGCAGGTGTCGCGCGAGAGTTTCTTCGCGAAGGATTTGCTGTTGCTCTCGCGGGTACGAAACGCGATGAAACGCGCTGCCGTCAAATCGCAACCGCCGCGCCGGGGACAATTGATCTTTGCGGTAAAACCACTCCAGCAGATCTGGCGGGGTTGATTCAACGCGCCGAAGTGGCTGTGACGAACGACTCGGGGTCGATGCACGTCGCCGCATCACTCGGAAAACCGATGGTGAGCGTATTTGGCCCGACGAATCCGGTTCACATCGGGCCGTACGAACGGCCGGAATCGGTTGTGCGCGTCGACCTGCCGTGTTCGCCCTGCAATTACCGTCGGCTGAGCCAATGCCCATTCGATCACGCCTGCATGAAGCAGGTCACATCCGCCATGATTGTGGAGCGCGCACGAAAAATTCTCGCGGCGGCGAAACTGTAGCATGCGCTGTCCTCAGCGCAGGAGCGCTTAGTGCCGCAACAATCCGCTGAGGACAGCGGACGCTACAATGCTTGTGGCTCAGAAACGGCGGGGTAAGATCGGCAACATCATGAGCAAAACGAGAGCGATCTTTGCCGGCTTGTTCGCCGGATTCGTGGCTGCAGTCGTGATGACGATCGCGATGTTACTGCTCGCGGCACTCGGCGTGGCCACGCCGCTCGTGATCATCGGCGATCGTCTTTCGGTTTTCATTCCGCCCGGGCCGTTTCTTTCGCTCATGGGCAAGGTCGGAGGTTACAATCATCTAAAGCAACTTGGCGTTGGATCGACAATCGCCGGTCAGCTTGCGGTCGGCGCGATTGCCGGCGCGATTTTCGCGTTGGTCGTGCGGCGCACTCGCGGTCATGTCACGGCGATTTGGACGATGTTGGTCTTCATTTTGCTGCCGGTCGTGGTATTTGCGATGGCACTCTGGCCGGTGCTGGGCACAAGCTACATAGGTCTGCCGATTCAGGTCGCGCGACTGGTCACCCTCATCGGCTTCGCGCTGTGCGTCTTTTTGTTCGAACAAACGCTGGTAACAGGCTTCCGATTTTTAACGACACAAAATATCGAGAGGGACAAATACGAATTCACTCCAGTTGTAGGACGCCGCGCGTTCGTGCTGGGCACTATTGGTCTCGCAGCGGCTGGCGGCGGAGTGGCGCTGGCGCGAAAACTGTATCGCGCCGCGACCTTCAGCTACGATGGCACGCAATACAAAGGCAGTATGGTTCAGCCGATTACGCCTAACGACTTGTTCTACTGCGTCACCAAAAACGTGGTCGATCCGACGGTCAACGCGGATCTGTGGCATCTTGAAATCGGCGGGCTCGTGCAGAACCCGGCGACATGGCGGTTCCAGGACCTTGTAGGATTTAAGCCAACCACGCAGGAAACAACGCTGATGTGCATCAGCAACGGCTTGGACGCGGGGCTGATCAGCAATGCCGTTTGGAAAGGTCTTCCGCTGCGCGATTTGCTCGATCAGGCCGGCGTTGTTTCCGGCGCTGCGCGAGTGCGTCTGCACGGCGTCGACAATTACACTGATACGATCCCGCTGGAGAAAGCAATGGAACCAACAACGTTACTTGCGTACGAAATGAACGGCGCACCTTTGCCCGATCGGCATGGTTATCCCTTGCGCGTGATCGTGCCGGGCTACTTCGGCGAGAAAAACGTGAAATGGCTCACCAGAGTTGAAGTGACCGACGCGAATACGAAAGGATTTTACGAGGCACAAGGCTGGGGGCCTGATTTCAGCACGCCGACGAGATCGAGAATCGATGTGCCCGAGGATTGGGCGTTCGTGTCGTTAGGCCAACTCACTGTTCCGATCGAAGTCAAAGGCATCGCTTTCGGCGGGGACCGCGGCATCTCGCGTGTCGAGCTCAGTTTCGATGATGGTCAGACTTGGAGTGATGCCGAAATTTACTATTCCGGTGGCAATCTGGCGTGGTCACTCTGGAAAGCACAGTGGACCCCCTCCGCGGCCGGTGATTACCCGCTGCTCGTCCGTGCCACGGATGGCGAAGGCAACGTCCAGGAATGGGAAGAAGATCGCGGCCCGTTCTCCGGTGTTAGCGGGCTTCACAGGATCAACGTGCGCGTTATGGCGTGAGTTCTGTTTCTGGGGAGCACAGGCCGCTGGCCTGTAGGTCTCGGCAGCTTGCCGAGACCAGGAACCAGCATTAGTGACAATTGCGGCTGCAAAGATGTTTAGCCGGCGGGGCCGCCGCCAACTGCAGGCTGGCAGCCTGCGCTCCCCAGAGCCTGTGCAACTTGCGCCGTGTGCTAAATTTTACCGATGGAGAAAGTAATTATTGTTGGGAGCGGTTGCGCGGGGCTGACTGCGGCTATTTACGCTGCGCGAGCCAATCTCAGCCCGCTGGTGCTGGAAGGCCGGCAGCCCGGCGGCCAGCTTTCCACGACAACGCTCGTCGAAAATTACCCCGGTTTCCCCGACGGAATCGATGGGCCGGAACTGATTCTGAACATGCACAGACAGGCCGAGAAATTTGGCGCCCGGTTTTCGTACGCGGAAGTGACCGATTTCGATCCGAGCAACAAGCATATCTGGATCAAAGCCGATGATGAATGGTTGGACACACGGGCGCTAATCATCGCCAGCGGCGCCGCGGCCCGATATCTGGGATTGGAGGGCGAAGAGAAATTGGTCGGCCATGGTTTAACGTCCTGCGCGACGTGCGACGGCGCATTTTACAAAAACGTGCCGGTCTGTGTTGTAGGCGGCGGCGATTCCGCGGCAGAGGAATCAACGTTCCTCACCCGGTTCGCCTCTAAGGTTTATTTGATTCATCGCCGCGACAAAATGCGGGCTTCGAAAATCATGCAGGACCGGGTGTTCGCGAACAAGAAGATCGAGCCGATCTGGGACACGGTGGTGACAAAATACATCGCTGATAAAAAAGGTGAGATGCGCGCCGTGCGACTGCGGAATGTGAAGACAAATGACGAACGCGAGCTGGATGTGGCGTGCGTTTTCGTCGCGATCGGCCATGATCCCAACACAAAAGCCTATCGAGGCAAACTCGACATGGATTCCGAGGGATATCTAATTCCGAACAACTCCGTCGACAGTAAAGTTCCCGGCGTTTTCATCGCCGGCGACGTAGCCGACCGCATTTATAAGCAGGCCATTACGGCGGCAGGAATGGGTTGCGCTGCGGCGCTGCAGGCGGAGAAGTATCTCAGTGAGCTACAGTCGATGATTGACCTTGCAAACGGCGGGCTCCTGTTGTCATCCTGAGCGGAGTCGAAGGATCCCGTGGCAGTACTATTGGGTTATTCCGCGGGATTCCTCGACTCCGCTGCGCTTCGCTCGGAATGACAAACACGTGAAGATCTGCGACCTCACCCAGTTCTATTCGCCGGTAAGTGGAGGCGTGAAGCGATATCTTCACGAGAAGATAGGTTACATCGACCGGCACGCGCACCGGGACAAACATGTTCTTATTGTTCCTGGCGGCAAGACGAAGCTGAAAGCAAACGGGCGTTCGCGTGTTTACACGATTCGTTCTCCTCTTGTGTCGCGGGCAGCGCAATATCGCGCGCTGCTGAATCTTCGCGCAGTGGAAGAAATTTTGGACCGGGAACGGCCGGATGTGATCGAGTCCGCCGATCCTTATCAGCTCGGCTGGAAAGCGTTGAAGGTCGGCCGCGCTCTGCGCGTACCCGTGGTCGGATTTTATCACTCGCATTTTCCAGAAGCGTATGTGCGAAAGAGCGCAATGCTCCTTGGCAAAACGGCGACACATCGCGTGATGAAGCTTTCCCGCGCATACGTTCGCAAGCTCTACAATCAGCACGCCGCCACCGTGGTCGCTTCAGACCTGCTCGGTCGGGTGCTGCGTGACTGGGGCGTTCACAACGTGCGCGTGCTTAGTCTTGGCGTTAACCCGGACGTCTTCCGCCCCGACGGATCCGGAACCGAAGCAATACGGCGCTCACTCGGCGTTAATTCAGCTCAAAACCTCCTTCTTTACGTAGGCCGGCTGGCGAAAGATAAGAACACAGCGACTTTGCTTCGCGCTTTCAAGACTTTGCAACGACGCCGACCGAACGAATTTCATTTGCTCGTGATCGGCGATGGACCCGACCGGACACAACTTCGAAAATTGCAATTGCGAACTGGCAATCTCTCATGGATTCGCTACTGCGCCGATCCATGCGAACTCGCTGGCTTTTATCGTGCGGCCGATCTTTTCGTTCATCCCGGTGTTCAGGAAACGTTTGGCCTTGCAGCACTGGAATGCCAGGCGTGCGGCACGCCGGTAGTGGGAATTCGCGGTAGCTACATGGATAACGTGATTTGTCATGATCAAGAGTCGTGGGCCGTCGAAAACAGCGCCGACGCGCTGGTGGACGCGATCGAAGACTTCAGCGACAGGGAATTATCGGTTATGGGCAGAAACGCTGCGCGCGTTGCGCGGAGTCTGTACAGCTGGCCGCGTGTGTTTGACGAACTGTTTTGCATTTATCGCGAGCTTCGCTCAAAATACCGCCGACCCTAAATGCTGAACGATGACCCCCAACCTTACCTCATCCGTGGCTATCGCAGATCAGATCGCGAGACGGTAAGAAAACTCTGCTGCGACACGGGCTTCCTCGGCGAGCCGATCGATCCGGTCTACGAGGACCGCGAATTATTCGCCGATTTCCTCACGACTTACTACACCGATCACGAACCGGAATCCTGTTTTCTTCTGGAGGTGGACGGCGAAATCTCCGGCTACTTGTTAGGCTCGCGGAAGCCACTGCAAAACCAGCTCTACGCGCTCTATCAAAACGTCTGGCTATTTTTCCGGGCGCTGACCCGTTATTTCCGGTACAACCAGCGCTCGCGTCGTTTCATTCGTTGGATACTGATGTATGGCTGGCGCGAAGTTCCCGCCCAGCCGCGGCGGGTGCCGCATTTTCATATCAACTTGCTGCCCGAGGCGCGAAAGGTTTCGACCACGCGCGCGCTAATGAGTGCCTATCTGAGTTATCTCTATCGCTCCGGCGAAAAACGCGTGTGCGGTCAGATAATTACCTTCGAGAGCCGTCGCGGCGAAAAAATGTTCGAACGATACGGGTTCAAGGTTTTGAATCGGGCAGAGATTACCAAATACAAAGCGTACTATCCCGAATCGGTCTACCTGAGTACCGTCATCAAAAATCTCGAAACGGCCGATCCGCTTTCCGCTTACTCTCGCGCTCGCGAGTAACCGAAATGGCGGCAAGAACAGATCCGGTGTGCAGCACCGGTTCAACTGACGAGCCCGCGAATAACGCGGACTCCCGCCTTCGTCAGCAAAAAGAGGGGTAAGGGCAGACACAATTTCAATTCGGCGGCGTCTATGACATTGATGAGCATGCCACCCGAGCCCCCGAAACGGCTCGCAGAAATCCTGCTGGAGATTCTAGCGTTGTCTAAACAATCCGAATCCGCGCGCGGCACGGATCCAAGCGAATTATCCCATGTGAACTGCGTTGAAGAGCAGTCGCAACAGAAAGATGAACAAGATAACAACCCGCAAAGTCCGTAGCGCGGGACCTCGCGCACGCGTATGCGCGTGGGTTAGCAAACTGCTAATTATTTATGGCGAGTCGCAGCGCTTATCCGTGATGCAGTGCAATCGAACCCAGTTCTGCTATGTGTACGCGCAGCGCGTTGACAATGCGCTCGTGAGCCTCTTTTCCCTTGCCCGCGCGCTCCAGCTCCCGCGGATCAAGCGGCTTTCCGAAGATGACCCTGACTTTCCTAAGACGAGGCAGGACAGCGCCGACTGGCAAGGCCTCGTGTGTTCCCGCGATGAACACCGGTACGACCGGGACAGAGAAACGCGCAAGCACGATACCGATTCCCGGCTTGAATGGCTGAAGCTCGCCCGTGCGCGAAAGCCCGCCCTCGGGGAACCAGACAATGCTCAGCTTACGCTTCAACAACACGGCGCCGAATGCGAGACTTGAGATCGCGCCGCGCTCGGGGTCGATCGGCACGGCATTGGCCAAACGGCCGATGAACCGCGTAAACACGTTGCGCGTTACGATGACGCTCCATCCTCCC
>Ga0209807_1001137_pt1 | contig 12556 bp, 10 predicted proteins | sample GraSoiAngelo_154_FD_186168 | JGI IMG/M metagenome (GOLD analysis project Ga0209807, IMG submission 186168) | Grasslands soil microbial communities from the Angelo Coastal Reserve, California, USA - 14_1009_13_20cm (SPAdes) (version 2) | ecosystem: Environmental > Terrestrial > Soil > Grasslands ... | reverse complement strand
CAGGTGCCTGAAAATTACTGTTATAATCCTGGGAAATGCACAACTGCGGGAATCAACATCTGGATCCCTGACAGAAGCTTCTCGGGAGCCGCGACAACCTCTTATTTTAACACTGCTGTAACACGATTCTGCTAGCTTCCCCTTGCATGGCCAATCGAGCATTAGGAGCCCCTCGACTGACAGGACCGCAACCCGTTCCGGAACAAGAAGTTGCAGCTCAGTCGAAGGCGGCAGCGAATCCCTTGATTCAGGCTGGCGACAGCCGCATAGCTGATCGCGCTTTCTTTTATGCCATGTTGGCGTGCGCCCTGTCGGTCATCGCTTTGGTCGGCCTGATTGTCTACGAATTAGTTACTAAGTCCCGTCTTTCCTGGCACGCTTTTGGCTTGAAATTCTTTTTCCGCAGCGAATGGGACCCGGTCAACGATCAGTTTGGCGCGCTCCCGTTCGTCTACGGGACCATCGTCTCATCCATTGTTGCGCTCGTGATCGCGGTGCCTCTGGCAGTCGGAGTCGCGGTTTTTATCACTGAAATGTCGCCGCCCTGGCTGCGCGGCCCGCTTTCCTTTACTACCGAACTCTTGGCTGCTATTCCCAGCGTGATTTACGGTTTGTGGGCTATTTTTGTTCTTGTCCCGTTGCTGCGCGCTTACGTGCAGCCTTTCCTCGCGCACTACTTTGGCTGGACTAGCCTATTTCAAGGACCGCCCTACGGCATAGGTATGCTCGCCGCCGGAATTATCCTGGCGATCATGATCATTCCCATCATTTCCTCCATCACCCGCGAAGTGATGACCGCTGTTCCACAGCAACAGCGGGAAGCCGTACTCGCACTCGGCGCTACGCGTTGGGAGATGATTCGCACCGGCGTTCTGCGCAACGCCCGCGCTGGCATCTTCGGCGGGATCATCTTAGGCTTGGGCCGCGCCCTCGGAGAAACCATGGCCGTCACCATGGTGATTGGCAATCGTCCCGAGATTGCAAAATCGCTCTTTGCTCCGGGCTACACTATGGCCAGTGTGATCGCCAATGAGTTCACTGAAGCTACCGGTGATGTCTATCTCAGCGCTCTCATTGAAGTTGGCCTGGCGCTGTTCATCGTGACCATCATCGTGAACGTCCTGGCCCAGTTCATGGTATGGACGGTCACCCGAGGCATGCCCGCGAGGAGTCAGACATAGACTCACTCTGACGGTCGCAACTATGAGGTTATTGAGCTTGTCACTCTGCAGAACGAAGTTGAGAACGGCACGAGTCTACTCTACCGGTTTAGCGGCGAAGAGCTAACATGCAAGCAAATCCCACAAGTCTCGTGCCCGAGATCGCTGCCACCGGCATCAGCTTCCGCCGCCGCGCCATGAATGCCTTGGTGACAGGATCTGCGGCCGGCGCCGTTCTCCTCGTACTTGTTCCGCTTGGCGCGATTTTTGCCTACCTGGTCTACAAAGGTTTCGGCTCGCTGAATTGGGCTTTCCTTACTCAAACCCCGAAGCCAGTTGGCGAAGCCGGCGGCGGCATGGCGAACGCCATTGCTGGCTCAGCTTACGTTCTCCTGATCGCAAGTTCGATGGGTGTTCCGATCGGAATCGGCGCTGGAATCTATCTTGCCGAATACGGTCGCAACCGCTTTGGCGATCTAATTCGTTTCACCGCCGACGTGCTCAACGGCGTGCCATCGATCATCGTAGGTATTGTGGCCTATGGCCTGGTTGTCCTCTCACAGGGTCATTTCTCCGCTCTCGCTGGTGGGGTCGCACTGGCGATCATGATGATCCCCATAATTTCACGGACCACGGAAGAAATGCTTCTGCTCGTGCCGCAAGCGGTTCGAGAAGCCGCCTTTGGGCTCGGAGTCTCCCGCTGGCGCACGACCCTTTCCATCACTCTGCGCACCGCAACTTCCGGTGTCATCACCGGAGTGATGCTTGCCTTCGCCCGTGCCGCGGGTGAGACCGCCCCGTTACTGTTCACAGCCTTCGGCAATCAATATTGGAATTGGAGAATGAATCAACCCACGGCTGCGTTGCCGCTGCAAATTTTCAGCTACGCCATTTCGCCGTTTGATGAATGGCATCGCCAGGCCTGGGCAGGCGCGCTGATTCTTATTATTCTTATCGTGCTCTCAGTTACCGCCGTTCGCGTTGCTGCTAGTCGGGGTATGCTAAAAGGAGTGAGCTGATGGGAGTTGGCATCCAAGTCGAACACCTGAACGCGTGGTTCGGCAAAACCCAGGCCCTTTATGACATCAGCATGGATGTGCCTGCCAACCATGCCACAGCCATCATCGGTCCCTCCGGTTGCGGCAAGTCCACATTTGTGCGCTGCCTAAATCGCATGCATGAAACTATTCCGGAGGCTCGCGCGGCTGGCCGAGTGCGTATGGGTGATCTTGATGTGTACAACGGAACATCTGCCGTACAGATTCGTCGCCGCATTGGCATGGTGTTCCAGAAGCCAAATCCATTTCCTACGATGTCAATTTATGACAACGTCGCCGCCGGGCTGAAGCTCAACGGATTCCGCGATCGTCGCCGGCTGGACGAAATCGTCCACCGCTCGCTGACTTATTCCGCGCTCTGGGACGAAGTCAAAGATACAATGCACAAGAAATCCGGCGCCAGCCTCTCCGGAGGCCAGCAACAGCGCCTTTGCATCGCCCGGGCCCTCGCAGTCGAACCGCAGGTGATCTTGATGGATGAACCCTGCTCCGCGCTCGACCCCATCTCAACCGGAAAGATCGAAGAACTGATTTTCCAGCTTAAAGAACACTTCACCATCGTCATTGTCACTCATAACATGCAACAAGCATCGCGCGTCGCAGAGTTCACCGGCTTCTTCCTTCTTGGTAAGCTGATAGAATTTGATAAGACGGAAAAGATTTTTACCACTCCTTCCGACAAACGAACGGAAGACTACATCACAGGCAGGTTTGGATAATGCGCAGCCGTTTTCATCAGGGATTGGACGAACTCCGAGGCCGATTGCTCCGCATGGGTGGTCTCGCCGAGCAGGCTGTCGATCGCGCCTGCCAGGCTTACATCGATCGCGATTTGAACCGCTGCCATCAGGTTCTGGAAGGCGAAACCCAAATCAATCTCACCGAACGCGAGATTGACGAGCTGGCATTCGATCTCCTGGCCATGCAACAGCCCATGGCGGTCGATCTGCGCTTTATTCTCGCGGTCACCAAGATTAACGCCGACCTCGAACGAGTCGGCGATCAGGCAGTCAACATCGCCGAGCGGGTAATGGACATGGTCGAGCTTCCCAAAGCCGATCTTCCGGTTGACATTGCGCGTATGGCCACTGCCGCATCAGCGATGGTCCGCCGCGCCCTCGAGTCCTTCATCGAAGGCAAAGCCGAACTCGCCCAAGCCGTTCTCGAGATGGACAATGTCGTAGATCGCATGCGCGACGATGCGTTCATTCGTCTGGTCAAGACCATGAACGAGCGTCCTGAGGTCACGCGCCAGGCGCTTGATGCGTTGCTGATCGCGCGCAATCTCGAGCGCGTCGCCGACCACGCCACCAACATCGCCGAAGACGTAATCTTCTGGGTCCGAGGAGCCGACGTCCGCCACAACGTCACCCAGGAAGCTGCCGCCGCCCAGCCGAGCATTCCCGATACACACTGAGAGGCTCGCAATTTGAAAATCTCATGAGGCGGAAGCCTGCCTAAGCCGCAGAAGATAGAATGGAGTGGAGGCTGAGAACGTTTGAAAGTCGCGCTCTTTACTGCACTCGTACTTCTAATCACCGTCTTGAATGCCCAGGATCGTCCGGGTATGCAGATTTCTCTCCCCACAAGCAAAATCCTCGTCAGCCCTTATCCCGGCCACATCGGCTCAACCAACAGCTTTCCCGCGACCATCGCTCTCAGTCCGGATAAACGCTATGCCGCGCTTTTGAACGATGGCTACGGCACCCAGGCCAGCGCGCTACATCAATCTATAGCCATTCTCGATCTGCAAACTGACGAACTGAGTGATTTCCCTGATGCACGGCTCGGCAGGAACGCTCACCAGAGTTATTTTCTCGGCCTCGCGTTCAGTTCGGACGGCGATCACCTTTACGCTTCGGTAGGCTCAATCACAGATCCAACCGGCGAAAGGCCGGGTGACACGGGGAATGGAATCGCGATTTATAAATTTCGCGATGGCAAGGTCACACCTGAGCGATTTCTTAAGATTGCTCCGCAAAAAATTGATGCTGGCAAAAAAGTGGCTCGCGCTCTGCGCAAAACTCCACCTGGTACAGCGATTCCTTATCCCGCCGGCATTGCGGTTATCGGGACAGAGAAATACGACGAGCTTCTAATCGCCAACAATCTTTCAGACAATGTCATCCTCATGGACACGGCAGACGGTCGCGTCCTCCAGAGCTTCCCCCTAAGCACTCATGAGATGATCCCTTCATCTTTTCCTCACGCCGTCGTTGCGACACGTGATGGAAAACGTGCTTGGTGCAGCCTGTGGAACTCATCTCGCGTAGCCGAACTTGATCTGCAGCGCGGGACCGTCTCCCGCTGGATTCCCTTGCTTGAACCCTCCGATCCCACTGCGGCAGGCTCGCACCCAAGCGCGCTCTTGCTGAAAGCAGACGAGTCACTGCTTTATGTCGCGCTCTCTAACTCGGACAGAGTCGCCGTACTTTCTACTGCCCGCGGTGATCTGCTCGCGATGCTCGACACATCCCTGCGGGACCAGAAATTTGCCGGCACCTACCCCAACGCCCTGGCTCTAAGCAGTGATGGCAAGCAATTGTTTGTCGCCGATGCTTCGCTGAATGCAGTAGCGATCTTTGATGTCTCGCGCCTAAGTGCTCCCAACACCAGCCTACATCCGCTCGGCTTTATTCCCACTGGCTGGTACCCCAGTGCTCTTGTCACTGCAGCCGACGATCTCCTGATTGCCACTGCCAAAGGTCAGGGCACAGGCCCGAACAATCGCGCGAACTTAGTGCAGGAAGGACATCACCGCGCACATCCCTATATCGTTACGCTGCTCTATGGCTCCGTCTCACGGATACACATTCCCACGATCAACGAGAATCTGGCGAAGTTAACGCGCCAGGTGGAAGAGAGCAATCTCCTACGTAGGGATCCGGGAAAAATCGAGTTCCAGTCCGGATCAAATCCCATCCGGCACGTCATCTACGTAATTAAAGAAAATCGCACCTACGATCAAATCTTCGGTGATCTAAAGGTGGGCAACGGCGACCCATCGCTCACTATGTACGGCTCTGATATCACTCCGAATGAGCACAAGCTCGCTCTGCAATTCGGTGTACTCGACAATTTCTATGACAGCGGCGAGGTCTCGGGTGATGGACACGATTGGTCCACTGCAGCCATCACAAGCGATTACAACGAGAAAACCTGGCAGATCGCCTATCGCGGCCAAGAGCGCATTTACGACTACCAGGGTTCCGTAGGCGATGAATATCCCTTGGAACTTGGAGAACCAGATGTGGACGATCCCACGACTGGATTTCTCTGGGACAACGTCGCCCACCATAACCTCACCTACCGCGATTATGGCGAATTTATCGATGCAGAATGGTGCAAGCCGCAGCGGCCTGAACTCGCGTTGCCAACCTCAGGGACGACTTCACCGCGTAGCGCCAGATGCGGGCGTGATGAAATTCACAAAGGCGAGCCACTCCCTGAAAATGTCGGTGATCCGCACGGTTCAGCCAGTCCGTGGCCTTGGGCAGTTCCGATGTTCAACCGCATGCGCCCGACCAAAGCCGCTCTGCGCGATCACTTCGACCCGCGCTTTCCCGACTTCAACACCGAATATCCGGATCAGCTTCGCGCCGACGAATTTCTCAACGAGTTCGCAGATTTCGTTCTCGCCAAGAAAGAAAGAAAGCGAACCGAGCTGCCGCAGTTCGTACTGCTCTATTTGCCGGATGATCACACTCACGGCACTGCTCCCGGCAAGCCCCGGCCAGCGGCTTCAGTGGCCGATAACGATCTTGCTCTCGGCCGCGTAGTCGACGCGGTTTCTCACAGCCCTTACTGGGACGACACCGCAATTTTCGTTCTCGAAGACGACGCTCAGGATGGCGCCGATCACGTTGACGCGCATCGCTCCATCGCCTTTGTAATCAGTAAATATTCTCCGGGATCTGCCGCGCATCCCTTCGTGGATAGCCGCTTCTACACTACCGTGAACATGGTGCACACGCTTGAGACTTTGCTCGGCTTGCCGCCGATGAACCAAAACGATGCCTACGCGCCCATTATGACTCCAATGTTCGCTGGTCCAGGGAATCAGCCGCCCTTCACCACCGATTGGCGCAACCGTGACAACGGCCTCATCTACCAGATGAATCCTCCACGCGGTCAAGGCGCAAGGGAATCGGCGAAAATGGACTTTTCACGGCCTGACGCAGCCAACCCAGCCATTCTCAATCGTATTCTCTGGCGCGATCGCAAAGGCAGAGTTCCCATGCCAGCTCCCCGCCATTCCGTTTTGCTGAGAACTGAGAACTAGGAACCGGAAACTGCAATTGGCGACCTGGTGCTGTGACCGGGAAATCGTTAAGTGCCTGCCCAACTGTAGCGCCGGCATCTTGCCGGCTGTCCCGAGGGCGTCTCGCCCTCGCCACGGGTTTGCAAACTCGCCACGTAGCCCGCGCGTCACAGGGAACTGCATTTCCGAGTGCCCCCTCGCAATTTCCGTGTTAAAATCAGAGCAGTTCTTTTCAGACCCTCACGGCCGCACTGGGGAGTGCGCGTCGGCTTTGCCTCCGCGTGCCGTTTCGCGGACGGTCGCACCTAAATCTAGGTCGCTCGCTGGTTATGCGAGTTCGGCTATCTGGCACTGTTCGTTGGGATAAAGTTCTTCGCCACTTCGCGCCGGGTTGAGCTTTCTGTGGTTGGTTACTGTTGTCTGGAGCCGGCATGAAGGCACTCGACCGTGAAATATCATACGCCTCATTTCTGGACCAACTCCGGTCTGTTCCCGCCCGTGTGCTCCTGCTCGACTACGATGGCACGCTCGCTCCCTTCACTGTGGATCGCAGCCTCGCGTTGCCGTACCCGGGTGTGGCCGACCGGATGATACGCATCATCGAAACAGGAACCCGCATCACTCTCATCAGCGGCCGCCCTGCTCGCGAAGTGATCAGTCTCATCGGTATCCATCCCCACCCGGAAGTTTGGGGAAGCCATGGTCTTGAGCGCCTCAAAGCGGACGGCAGCTATGAAATCTGCCAAATTCCACTTCAACAGCAAGCCGGTCTTTCCCTTGCTGTCCAGCTTCTACGAGCCGTTCAGCTCGATTCGCAAACCGAGATCAAACCTGGAAGCGTTGCCGTGCACTGGAGAGGCTTGTCGCCGAGCGAAGTGGACGAGATTAAGAGCAAAATCCGCCACCTCTGGTTGCCATTGGTTACCGAATATCCTCTCTCTCTGCTTGAGTTCGATGGCGGCCTGGAGCTCCGCGTTCCTGGCCGCGACAAAGGCGATGCTATCCGTGCAATTTTGACGGAAACGAACCCAGAAGCCGCCATCGCTTACTTGGGCGACGATCAAACCGACGAAGATGCGTTCCGCGCATTGAAGGGACGAGGCCTGACGGCGCTGGTTCGTCCTCAGCCCCGGCCTACCGCCGCCGATATTTGGCTGCAACCACCCCAGGAGCTGATCGAATTTTTCGATAACTGGCTTAAAGCCTCAGGAGGTGAGCTATGACGCTCGTCAAGGGACGCCTGATTAACGTCTCCAACCGCCTGCCGGTCGTGGTAAAGAAATATGCCGGTGGAGCGCGTGTCGAGCGCAGCCCCGGCGGTCTTGCACGCGCTATTGATGCCGCCTGGCGGCACCAGCAAGGGGTCTGGATCGGATGGGCCGGAACCACCCACAATCACATCGATCATTTGCTCGCCCGAACCTCGCGACGCCGTTCATACTCGCTGCAGGCAGTCACGCTTTCCCATGATGAGGTCGCCAAGTTCTACTCCGGTTTCGCCAACGAGATTATCTGGCCCCTGTTTCACGACATGCCTTCACGCTGCAACTTCGATCCCGATTATTGGGAGACCTACCAGAGCGTCAATCGCAAATTCGCCGCTGCCGTCGCCCGTACCGCGAAAGAAGATGATTTCGTCTGGGTGCATGACTATCACCTGATGCTTACCGCACATTACATGCGAGAAGCCGGGGTTCGCTCGCGGCTGGGATTTTTCCTTCACATCCCGTTTCCAGCACCGGATATTTTCGAAAAGCTGCCTTGGCGGGAAGCCATCCTGCGTTCGTTGTTGCAATTCGACATCATCGGATTTCAGACCGATCGCGACCGCTGTAATTTCGCAAGCTGTGCCCAGCGCTTGATTCCCGATGTTGTTGTCGAAAGTGGCAGCCCGCACCTTCTCCTTACCCATCGCGGTCACCGCAGCATCGTGGGGAGCTTCCCGATCAGCATCGACTTTGATGAGTTCGCCACTGCAGCCGCCCGTCCCGAAGTCGCTTCCCGCGCCACCGAGATTCGCCGCGAATTGATAGAGAGCATCCTGGTTCTTGGCGTCGACCGGATGGATTACACAAAGGGCATTCCCGAGCGGCTTAAGTCGTTCCGGATTCTTCTCCGCCGCCATCCCGAACTGCGCCGTCAAATTACCCTGGTGCAGGTGGTGGTTCCCAGCAGAGAGGAGATTCCAGACTACAAAGATTTGCGTCTGGAAGTCGAACTCTTGGTCAGCCAAATTAACGGCGAATTTACTCAACCCGGATGGGTGCCCATCCATTACATGCACCGCAATCTCAATCGCGACGAGCTTCTCGCTTATTACCGCGCCGCTGACATTGCGCTCATCACTCCCCTTAAAGATGGAATGAATCTGGTGGCAAAGGAATTTTGCGCCGCTCAAGTGGACGAACGCGGAGTTCTCATAGTTAGCGAATTCGCCGGAGCCGGTCCGGAGCTTCGCCATGGGGCAATTCTTGTCAATCCCAACGATTTCGCGGGCGTCGCACGAGCTTTGCGGGATGCATCACAAATGCCAGCCGAAGAGAAACGCAACCGCATGCGCTTGTTGCGCGAAATTATCAAAGATCACAATGTGCAGCGCTGGACCCGTTCATTTCTGCAAGCCGCGGACTCTGTCGAAGGAGGCGCTGCTTCGGGAAGCGGTGGCGCATCCCCGCACCCGGGTCGTAAAGAACCGCCTGATGAAACTCCGGGGGTAGCTCTGGTTGCCGCGGCCTTCTCCCGGCGCCGTCCGCATCAGATTCCAAGTACAGCACGCGCTGGAAGTTTCCTTGGTGGCGATTGATCCTGCCCGTTCCGGACAGTTTGTCATATCTAAATGATCCCCGTAGTCGCCAATGGCCGCCGCGGATGAGACTAACTCGTTACAAAGTTCTGCTCTTCGTCGTACTTGTCTCAGGGCATCTCTTCCCCTACAGCGTCTTATCGCACGAGGAACTCATAGACATTTCCTGGGACACCACTATTCGTCCTGCGCTCCTCAAGCGCTTTCCATCTGCTACGGAAGAAGAGATTCATAAAGCCCATGCTTACGCCTATGGCGGTTGCGTGATTCAAGACATCGGTTACTATCCCTTCGGCAATCACGAATTCACCAACCTGCTGCATTACGTTCGCAGCGGCGATTTCGTCGCTTCAATGCTGCGCGAAGCTCGGGACGTCAACGAATACGCCTTCGCCCTCGGCGCCTTGGCTCACTACGTTGCAGATATTTGGGGCCATCCAGCTGTGAATGCCGGCGTGGCGCTCGAATATCCCAAACTCCATGCCAAATTTGGCAAGCTGGTCACCTTCGAAGACGATCCGGCGGCTCACCTGAAAACCGAATTTAGCTTTGATGTGCTGCAAGTCGCCAAGCGGCGGTACATTTCCCAGCAGTATCACGACTTCGTCGGATTCGAAGTTTCACAAGATTTGCTCGATCGTGTTTTTCGTGACACCTACGGCATCGGCACAGATGATCTGCTCAAAGCCGAAGACCTGACCATCGGAACCTTTCGCTTCGGCGTCAGCCGTGTCATCCCCGAGATGACTCAAGTCGCACTGGCCACTCGCCAGCACCAAAATATGCCGGAGCTGAACGATCAGGCGCGGAAGAAATTCCTTTACCACCTCTCTCGAGCCGATTACGAAAAAGAGTTTGGAGCGAAATACCGGCGTCCCGGTGTCTTCGCGCGAATCCTTGCCTTCTTTTTGAGGGTGATCCCGCGTCTCGGCCCGTTCAAACCGCTGGCTTATCGCGACCCCACTCCCCAAACCGAAGATCTCTATTTCAAAAGTATGAACAATGTCGTAGAGCGCTACAGCCGCATGGTGCAAGCCGCGGCTGGCGGCGGCTTGAACTTTCCCAATCGCAATCTCGACACGGGCGATCTTACCCGCCCGGGAGATTACGAGCTGACCGACGAAGCGTATGCAGGTCTCGTTCGCCGTCTCGCCAAACATCACTTTGCCAACGTCACCCCCGCGCTGCAGGCGAACATTCTGGATTTTTTCTCCAATGCTCCCCTGAACCGCTCAAAAAAAATTCACAAATGGCGTGAAACCCAATCGGCGCTTGTTCAATTGAAGACCGCGAACTTGAGCCGATAGATCGAACGCCGGATCCCTACGTTGCTTTCGCTTTCCTCGCGGTGTTAATCTCGGATTACCGAGCGGGAGTAGTTCAGCGATAGAACGCCAGCTTGAGCCGATTAGCAGGCGTGAGCGAGGCCGGGAACGGCTGAGTGTGTGGGAGAACTCCCATTTCAGATTGCCCGGGTGGAACAAAGCCGCCAGAATCCAGCCGCGAAGCGGCGGCAGAATGCAGCCCAGGGCGCGAGCCCTGGGTGCAAGTGGAAAATGAGCCAGCCCCGTAGGGGCGGAAGAACAGTTCTCACACACGCTCGGCAGAGCGGGAGCCTGCTGGCGAAATCCTGAGCCTGAGCGCACGTTGCGAAGGGAAGGATCTGATTTTTGGAGCAAGCGGGAGTAGTTCAGCGGTAGAACGCCAGCTTGAGCCGATTAGCAGGCGTGAGCGAGGCCGGGAACGGCAGAGCGGGAGCCTGCGGGCGAAATCCTGAGCCTGAGCGCACGTTGCGAAGCGAAGGATCTGATTTTTGGAGCGAGCGGGAGTAGTTCAGCGGTAGAACGCCAGCTTCCCAAGCTGGATGTCACGGGTTCGATCCCCGTCTCCCGCTCCAACAAAAGAGCGTTCACGAGGCAAACCAAATGGCGGAACCAAGCTACGAAGAACTTAAAGCCCGTCTGGCTGAACTGGAAAAGCAACAGGGCACGCGACGCACCGGCAGCCTCGAATTCCGCGTCGGCGAGAAGGGCGGGGTAAGCGTCTACGGTCTTGGCCGTTTTCCGGTAACGTTATATTACGAACAGTGGATCCGTCTGCTGGACTCCTCCGACAAACTTCGCGAATTCCTTGAGGAAAACAAATCCAAGCTCAAACTCAAAGGCCAGTAGTTTCGACGGCGAGCAGTACCTGTACCTAACCACTCGCGGCCGTAAGTCCGGCCTCCCTCGTGAAATCGAAATCTGGTTTACGCACCACAACGGCCGCTTTTACGTGATCGCCGAGTACAAGACTTCCCATTGGGTGCAAAACCTGCGTGCGAATCCGGCAGCCAAAGTGCGAGTTGGAATGATCACGTTCCCGGTCGCAGCAAGAATCTTGTTGTCTAAGACCCAATCCGAACTTGAACGCCACGTCCAGAATCTCTCCCGCACGAAATACGATTGGGGAGACGGGCTGGTCGTTGAGTTGGTTCCTGAAGAACCCAGCGGAATCATAGCGAAGACTAAATAAAACCGGAGCAGCGTCTAGCTGCTCCGGCCGGGCCCATCTGGCCTGTGCTTCAGGCCGCCAGGGTCTCCACGAATCTCTCGCACAGTGTGGTCTCGACGGTGTAGTGCTTGAAGGTCACTGGAGTCACGAGATACGGCTTCAGGATCTCTTCCACTTTCGGATACGCCTCTCTCTCGTACTTCTCGACATCCCATTTCTCCATCCAGAGTGTGATCGTGATGACTTTTTCCGTCTTGTTCTCCGGGAAGAACGGCAGAAGCTCCAGGAATCCCTTTTGCTCCTTCAGTAGGGGCAGCACTTCGTTGCGAATCTTCTTTACGAACTCCTCTTTCTTCTCCAGTTTTGGAATAAATTCAACAATGCGTGCAAACATGAGAGACTCTCCTTTCCAATTTTTGATCGGATTGGTGAGACCCGGAAGCTCTCGAAGAGGGGAGTTTTCGAGTCAACATCATCGTTGTAACGCTACGTCGCTAATTCAGCAAATTCAGTGATTGCGCGCACTCTCTCGCGTGACTCTAAGCACCGCAGCGAGCCAATCTATAATTGTTTTGTACTATGCGTGCTCGCCACAGAGAACAGAGAACTGGGAACTGGAAAAATGAAAAGGGCCCCCCGGTAGAAAATTAATGCGATCAGACGACATTCTCACCCTCGCACCTCCACCGGCGGATGTTCGTCTCGCCTATGGCAGCGATCCCAATCAATTTGGGGAATTGCGTCTGCCGAAGAGTACGCCCCCCTTTCCGATCGTTATGAA
>Ga0209807_1001134_pt1 | contig 12567 bp, 12 predicted proteins | sample GraSoiAngelo_154_FD_186168 | JGI IMG/M metagenome (GOLD analysis project Ga0209807, IMG submission 186168) | Grasslands soil microbial communities from the Angelo Coastal Reserve, California, USA - 14_1009_13_20cm (SPAdes) (version 2) | ecosystem: Environmental > Terrestrial > Soil > Grasslands ... | reverse complement strand
CCTTGGCAAGCTGCGCCAGCAATTGGCTGACGGCCGCCTCGACGACCCGGTAAGCCTCCTCGGCCTCGGACCGCGCCAGCCGGTCGGCAAAAGCGTGCAGCGCGGCCGGGTCGATCCCCGCATCACGGCTCAAGAGAGTCAGCGCGGCGCGGTACAGCGCGACTCCATCGGCCGCGGCCAAATCGAGCGCGCGGCCTATGCTGCCTTCGGAGAGGGCCGTCACCGTCGCGGCCGTCTCCGCGTCGAGCTCGGGCCGATAGCGATGCAGCAGCTCGCCGACGATCGTCGGCGGCAGCGGGGCCAAGGGAAAGCGCCGGCAGCGCGAGCGGATCGTCGGCAGCAGCTTCCCCGGGCTGTGCGCAATCAGCAGCAGCAGCGCGCGCCGTGGCGGTTCTTCGAGGATTTTGAGGAGCGCGTTTGCGGCATTGCGGTTCATCTCGTCGGCCCCATCGACGACGACGACGCGCCAGCCGCCCTCGGCCGGAGTGAGGCGCAGAAACGTGCCGATCTCGCGTGTGTCGCCGACGACGATCTCTCCGCGCAGCCGCCGCCGGCGCGGATCGTAGGCACGCTCGATCGTCAGGAGATCGGCATGGCCGCCCGAAGCGACGCGGCGAAACGTGCCGCTCTCGGGCGGGATCGCCAACCCGGAGCTGCCCCCCTCTTCGCCCACCTCCGCGTCTCCGCCACCTCCCCCGTCTTCGCCAAACAGGGAGGGCCCGCCGCCATCTCCGCCGCCTTGCGCGAGCACAAAGCGCGCGAGACGAAAGGCGAGCGTCGCCTTGCCGATGCCGCGCGGCCCGCTCAGCAGCAGCGCATGCGGCATGCGTCCGCTATCGAACAGCCGCCGCAGCTCGGCCTCTGCCGCTTCATGGCCGAGGAGATCGGGATTGGCGCGCGGCGGCGGCGCGGAGGGTTCGGGCGCGGCCTCTCGCGCCTGACTACGGCTCATGATTTGAGAACGCCGCCGAGCCGCTCTGTGACGGCCGCCAGCACGGTGCGATGCACGCTTTCGGGATCGCCCTGTGCATCGATGACCACACAGCGCTTCGGCTCGGCCGCGGCGATCTCGTGGAAGCCGTGCCGCAAGCGTTCGTGAAAGGCATGATCGAGCCGCTCAAAGCGATCGGCATTGCCGGAGCGCTTGGCGGCCCGGGCAAGCCCTTCCGCAACCGGCACATCGAGGATGAGGGTCAGGTCGGGTGCGAAATCGCCGAGCGCAAAATGGTGCAACGCCTTCAGTTCCGGGATCGGCAAGCCGCGCCCATACCCCTGATAGGCGAGCGTCGAATCGGCAAAGCGGTCGCACACGATCCACACAGCGCGCTCGAGGGCCGGCCGTATCAGCCGCGTCACATGCTCGCGTCGCGCCGCGTAGAACAGCAGGGTCTCGCTGATCGCGTCCCAGCGCTCCTCGGCGCCTTCGAGCAGCAGCCTCCGGATCGCCTCCGCCCCCTCCGAGCCGCCGGGCTCACGCGTGCGCTCGGCCGCGATGCCGGCGCGCTTCAGGGCCGTCACGAGGAGATCGAGCTGGGTCGACTTGCCGGCCCCCTCCCCGCCCTCGATCGTGATGAAGCGGCCGCGCGCCGCCGCCCGCGACTTGCTCAGTGCAATCGGCTCCAGATCAGATGTGCCGCCGCCATAGCGACGCGGCCGAGCGCACCCATGCGGTCGACATCGGCGCCCGCCACGAGCGTCGCTTCGGCCGGCGGCATATCGGGCACGGTGACGACCACCTTGCCGACCGGCTGGCCTTTCTTGAGCGGTGCCGGCACCGGCTTGTCGTAGGAGACGCTCACCTTCATGTCGCGGCGTGCCTTGCGCGGGATCGTCACGATGAGATTGTTGTCGACGGTCAGCGGCACCTTCGCCTCCGAGCCGAGCCAGACCTCCGCGTCCTCGACCTTATCGCCCTTTGCGAACAATTGGTAATTGTTGAACTCGCGGAACGCCCAGTCGATAAGCCGCTCGCTTTCCTGCGCCCGCGCCTTCATCGAGGGCAGCCCGCTCAGCACGACGATGACGCGCCGGTCGCCGCGCTTTGCCGAGCCGAGGAGGCTGTATCCCGCCTCGTCGGTGTGGCCCGTCTTCAAGCCGTCCGCCCCCAGATCTTTGTAGAGCAGCGGATTGCGATTGCCTTGGTTGATGTCGATTTCTTTGTAATTCGCCGCAACGGTATGAAACCTGAACTCCTTCTCCCCATAGTAGTGGTAAAAATCCGGAAAATCCTGGATCGTCCGCAGCGCCAAGGTCGCCAGATCGCGGGCCGTCATATAGTGATCGGGGTCGGGCAGCCCGTCGACATTGGCGAAATGGCTGTCCTTGAGGCCGATTTCCTTGGCCTTCTGGTTCATTTGCTCGACAAAGGCGCCGGTGCTGCCGGCCAGCCCCTCGGCCAGGACGATGCAGGCATCGTTGCCGGATTGGATGATCATGCCGCGCAGCAAATCGTCGATCTTGATGCGCGAGCCGAGCGGCACAAACATTTTCGAGCCCTGTGTGCGCCAGGCATTTTCACTGACCGGCAGTTCGTCATCGAGCTTGGCGCGGCCCTGCTTCAGATAATCGAAGACCATATAGGCGGTCATAACCTTGCTCATCGACGCTGGCGGAATGCGCTCCTCCGAGCCTTTGTCGAGCAGCACCTGGCCGGTATCCGCTTCGAGCACAAGCGCGTGCTTGGCCTCCGTGTCGATGCCGCCCATGGGCCGCAGCGGCGCGGTCAGCGCGTTTTCCTTTTTCTGAATGAGCTTGCCGGCCTCCGTGGACGGTTTCGCCTTGGCGGCCAGCGCCGTCGAGGACGCCGGAACGCCGATTAGCGCCATTACCGCGAGTGCGCCGGCGAATTGGTGAAGCCAACGAGATGTCATAAAGAGCTCCCGCAATCGGGTGGTCATTCGGAGACGATACGCGCGGTCGGATAACCGCTGCCGACAACCTTATTTAACAACCGATCCGCCTCTGCCTCGTTCGTCACCGGCCCGAGACGAACGCGGTAAAGGGCGGTCCCGTTCACCTCGGCCGGCACGACCTGCACATTGCCGAGGGTGGCGATCCGGGCGCGGACGCGCTGCGCATTCTCCGGCATCGCAAACGCGCCGGCTTGTATGAAGATCCGCCCGGAAGTCGAACCCGCCATTACGATTGCCCGGGGGTGCGCGGCGGTCGGTGGCGGCAAGGTTTCGGCATGCGCCGGGCTGATCAGCGACGGCCAGTGAGGACGCGGTGCAGCCAACTCTTGCGGCGGCGGTGCGGCGGCCATCGCGAGTTGTGGCGACGGCTCGCGCATCGGCGGCGGCTCGCGCATCGGCGGCGGAGCAGGCTCCGGCGGCGGCGCCGCTGCGAATTGCGGCGGCGGCGATGTCATCAAGGGCGGCGGTGGAGGCACCGGCCGGGGCGGCGGTGCGGGAGCCGCTGCGGCGAGTTGGACCGAGCCGCTCTGGCCGCGCTTCGCTGCTTCCGCGACCTGGATGCTCTCGTCCTTGAGAATGCGGACGCGGACCGGTGTCGTGCCGGCCATCTCGAAGCCGAGCAACTGGGCGGCGCGCCGCGACACATCGAGAATCCGGCGGTCGACATAGGGCCCGCGATCGTTGACGCGCAGCCGTAGCGACCGGCCGTTCTGCAAATTGGTCACCTCGACGACGCTCGGCAGGGGCAATGTCTTATGCGCCGCCGACAGCTCGTTCAGATTGAAGACCTCGCCATTGGCCGTCGCCTGGCCGTCGAACGCCGCGCCATACCACGAGGCCAGCCCGGTCTCGTCATAGCCGTAATCGACCTGCGGCGTGTACCACTTGCCGTTGATCTGATAGGGCGAGCCGACCTTGTAGGAAGGCTGGCCGCGATGATAGCCGGCGCTGTGATGCTCGCTGGATTGCGGCCCGGAAGACGAGCAGCCGGCGAGGATAAAGCCGAGCGCAACCAGAAGCGCGAGTTCCCCCGGCCGGCTGTTCTGGCGCCCCGTTCCCCCCTGGACGCGCATGGCAATGTTCCGGTGTCTAGCCTCTCTCGACTCCGTCGGCGATCATTCCGACCGAGGCGGCGAACTTGACCGATTTGTTCCACTTCATCGTCGCGCGGAAATTGTCAAAAACCAGTAACGCGCGTCCGCCCGGACCATCCGGCAACAGCAGCGACGCGTCCGCGGCCTCGCGCCCGGTCAATGGCGCCCCGACCGAACGCACCCCCATCCGTATCCAGTCGCCGAGCGGCCGCCGGCTTTCGAGCCCAGCAAGCCGCGTGTCGAAATTGCTGGGCACCGCCACCTCGCTCCCCCAGCTCTCAGAGCCGCGCCAGCCCAGGCGCGCCAGGTAATTGGCGATCGAGCCCAGGACATCGCCGCGATTGTTCCAGATGTCGCGCCGTCCATCACCGTCGAAATCGACGGCATAGCTGAGAAAGGTCGAGGGCATGAACTGGCATTGCCCCATCGCGCCGGCCCAGGAGCCGAGCATGTTGTCGGCGCGGATATGACCCTGATCGATGATCTTCAGAGAGGTGATCAGCTCGCCGCGGAACATCGGCCCGCGCCGCCCCTCATAGGCGAGCGTCGCGAGCGCCGCCGGCACCGAGTAGCTGCCCTGGGTCTTGCCAAAATCGCTTTCGACGCCCCACAGCGCGACGATAAAGCGCGGCTGCACGCCGAAGCGCTGCTGCACGCGCTGCAGCAGACCCAAATTCTCGGCCAGGTTCCGCCGCGCATCCTCGATACGCTGCGGGTTGACGACCTTGGTGATGAAATCGGCGAATGTCAGCGTGTGATCGGGCTGATGCTGGTCGAGCTCGATGACGCGCGGCAGAAATTGGATATACCGAAAAGCGAGATCGACCGTCCCTGGCCGGACACCCTGCGCGAGTGCATCGCGCCGCAGTCCGGCAAGAAAACTGCTGAAATCGCTTTCCGCGCCTATCGCCCGTCCGCCCCCCAGCGGCAAGGCCAATAGCGGAGCCGCAGCGAGCAAGGCTCGGCGGCTCGGGCGGAAAGGCATCATCGACATGCCCCCGCTGCTGTTCTTCCCCCGCGCTTGCTTATCACGGAGAGGGTTAATTTTTCAATATGTGCGGCGGCGACGCTCAGAGCGGCAACAGTCAGGACGCCAACACTCAAAGAGAGAGGGCGCGCGGCAGCCACAGCGATATTGCGGGGATGTAGGTGACCGCCATCAGCACCAGGAACATGACGCCGTAGAACGGCCAGATCTGCCGCATGACGTCCTCCATCCGGACGCGGCCGACGGCGCAGCCGACAAACAAGGTCGCGCCGACCGGCGGATGGCAGAGGCCGATCCCCAGGTTCATCAGCATGATCATGCCGAAATGCACGGGGTCGACGCCGAACTTCATGACGACGGGGAGCAGAATCGGCGTCGTGATCAGGATCGACGGCGCCATATCGACGAGGCATCCGAGCACCAGCAAGAGAGCGTTGATCAGCAGCAGGATCACATATTTGTTGCTCGACAATGTCAGGAAGAAGGCGGTGATCTTCGCCGGCATCTGCATCAGCGCCATCATGTAGCCGACGGCGGCGGCACAGGCGATCAGCATCATGACCATCGCGACGGTGCGCAGCGTCCGGTAGACCAGGAGCGGCAAATCGCGCCAGCGATAATCGCGATAGACAAACATCGTGACGAAGAAGGCATAGACGCAGGCGACCGCCCCCGCCTCGATGGCGGTGAAGACGCCGCCAAGGATGCCGCCGAGAATGATCACCAGCGTGATGAGCCCCCACGCGGCGTCAATTGTGATCTTCAGCGCGTCCCGCAGCGGCACCGCTTCGCCAGTCGGGTGTCCGTTCCGGTACGCCAAGACGACGCAGAGAAGCATCAGCGAGATGCCGAGCAGTAGCCCCGGCATGACCCCGGCCATGAAGAGGCTCGCAATCGAAATCGTGCCGCCGGTCGCCAGCGAATAGATGACCGCGTTATGGCTTGGCGGCACCAGGAGGCCCTGCACCGAGGCGGCGATCGTCACATTGGTCGAGAAGACGCGTGGGTAACCCGATTTCTCCATCTGCGGGATCATCACCGAGCCGATCGCCGACACGTCGGCCACCGATGACCCCGAGATGCCGCTCATGAACGTCGTCGCCATGATGTTGACGAGCGACAGCCCGCCCCGCAGCCGCAACAGCCCGACGAGGACATTGGCAAAGGCGACAAGCCGGCGCGCCATCCCGCCTTCCGCCATGATTGCGCCGGCCAGCACAAAGAACGGGATCGTCAGCATCGCGAATTTGCTGACTCCGCTCGAGATCTGCAGCATGACCGCTTCGGTCGGGATGCCGATCCACCACGCGCCGGCCAAGGCCGCCAAGGCGAGCGCATAGGCGATCGGTACGCCCAGCGCGATCGCGAGCAAGAGCCCGCCGATGACGATCAGCGCGTCCATTGCCCTAGTCCGGCGCCGCGCTGCGCCAGTCGGTCAGCTGCGGCGGCGGCCCGATCAGCTGGCGCTCGATGATGAACAGCAACGTCACCGCGCCGCCGATCGGGATCGGCAGATAGGTCGCGCCAACCGACAGAAACGGGAATTCGGCGATGACCTGCTGCCATGTCGCGGCAACGAGCCGCGCGCCCCACACGACCATGAAGATGCTGACCAACGCCATCAGCCCCTCGGCGATCAGATCGACAGCGCGCCGCAACAAGGGCGGCAGCAGGTCGCGCGCCACGGTCACCCGCATATGGACGCCGGCGCGGTAGCACACCGCCGCGCCAAAGAAGGTCAGCACGATGCTGAGAAGGATCGCCATCGGCTCCGGCCAAGACGCGGCGCTCTCCAGGACATAGCGCGTGTAGACGCCCCACGGCACGACGAGCGAGATCAACACGAGCGCCGAGCCGGCGATAATCGCGCAACCCCGATACAGCACATCCATCGCCCGCCGCAGCGGCGATGCCGGCGCGCGCTCTTGCGGCTCGGGTTCGCGTAAGTCATTCGCCGCGATCTTGGAGGACATCAGGCGGAATTCCCTATCCGTCGTCCCGGCAAAAGCCGGGACCCGCTGGGCAGTCGCACGAGCGGCGGAAAAATGGGTCCCGGCTTTCGCCGGGACGACAATTTGAGGGCATTTCCAAGCAACAAGAAACGCCGATCGAGTCAGCTCACAGCCTGGATCTGCTTGATCAGATCGGTGAACTTGCTGCCGTATTTGTCCCAGACCGGCTTCACCGCGTCCTGGAACGGTTTCTTGTCGGCGATGTGATTGATCTCGATATTGCCGCTCTTCATCCGGTCGAAGGCATCGGCCTCTTTCTTGTCCCACAGGTCGCGCGCATCAGCCTGCGTCTCACGTGACAGTTTTTTGAGCAGAGCCTGGTCGTCCGGCGGCAGCTGCTCCCAGCCGGATTTGGAATAGACCAGCATCTCCGGCACGATCAGGTGCTGGCTGTCGCTGTAGAACTTGGCGACCTGGTAATGGTTGTCGAAGACAAAGCTCGGCGGATTGTTCTCGGCGCCATCGATGACGCCGGTCTGCAGCGCGCTGAATACCTGGTCGTAACCCATCGCGACGCCGTTCGCGCCAAGCGCGTTCGCCATGTCGACGAAGATCGGATTGCCGATGACGCGGATCTTGAGCCCCTTCAAATCGGCGATGCTCTTGATCGGCCGCTTCGTGTCGTAAAAGCTGCGCGCGCCGGCATCCATCCAGCACAGCCCGACGAGCTTTGCGTTGGGGTTGGCGGTCACCTTGTCGAGCAATTGCTGCCCGATCGCGCCGTCGACGACCTTCCGCATGTGAGCCACGTCGCGAAACACGAAGGGCAGATTTAGCACATTGAGATCGTCGACAACGGGGCCGAGCGTCCCGACGCTGACCCGCGCGAACTGGATCGCGCCGACCTGCGCCTGCTCGATAACCTCCTTCTCGCCGCCCAACTGCATCGAGGCGTACATCTGGATCGAAAGGCGCCCATTGGTCGCCTGGTCGAGCTTCTTGCGCATGTTCTCGACCGCCTGCACGGTCGGATAGCCTTCGGGGTGCACATCCGAGGCCTTCAGCACTTTCTTGTCTTGCGCCGCGGCGCGATGTCCCCCGATAGCGCCGCTCACGAGGACAGCCCCAGCCGTACTGAGCAAATCGCGTCTTCTCATGTGGCATTCCTCCCCTTCTGGCGGCCGGCACGCGCGCGCGGCGGTTGACCGGCAGAACCTCGAATGGCAGATTTATATGATAACCAGATAAATTGTCGAGCCCAACCGTGCCAAAGCACAGCGATGCCGGTCTCGTTCTGCAGCCGGTCGCGCCGCCGCGAAATTTGAGCCGCGAGATCGCCGAGCGGATCGCCGCGCACATCGCCGGCGCCAAGCTGGCGCCTGGTGCCAAATTGCCCACCGAGCAGGAAATGGTCGCCGCGATGGGCGTCAGTCGCACGGTCGTGCGCGAGGCGGTCGCCGCCTTGCGCGCCGACGGCCTTGTGGTAACGCGTCAGGGCGCCGGCGCGTTTGTCGCGCCCGATGCCGACCGGCGTCCGTTCCGCCTCGCGCTCGATGGGTTGCCCTCGATCGCCGAGGTGCTCGAGATCATGGAATTGAGGGCCAGCGTTGAGGTCGAAGCGGCGGTGCTTGCCGCGAGCCGCGGCTCGGCAAAGGCGCGGCGCCGGATCGCGCAGGCATTGGCGGGGATCGATAAGGCGCTGCGGCGCGGCGAAGCGGCTATCGAGGAAGATTTCGCGTTTCACCGCGCGATCGCCGCTGCGACCGGCAATCCACAATTCCCGCACTTTCTCGAATATCTCGGCCGCTTCATCATCCCGCGGCAAAGCATTCGGGTTGCGGCGCACCGGCCGGAGGGTCAGCGCGCCTATCTCGAAACCTTTCAGCGCGAGCACGTCGCGATCTGCGAATCGATCCTGGCCGGTGACGCCGAACGAGCGCGCGACGCCATGCGGCAGCACCTCGGCAATAGCCAGGCGCGCTACCGGCGGCTCGCCGCCGAGGCCGGCGGCTTGGCTGGTAGAAAGAAGCAGGCGTACCTATCGCGCCCCGGGTGATCTTCGGTTGCGCCGCAACTTTTGCGCGTTACCTGCGTGGATTACTTGGAGAAAATGCCCCGGATTGGTCACAGCCGCGGCCCGCCGATGCTGTGTACCGTTGACAGCATGATGCACCAGGGATCAACGGTGCCGGCGTCGATCCTCCCGCTTCTGGCGCGCTGGCGCTTGTCCGTGCCCGAGCAGCGGCCGGCGCTGCTGGCGCAGGCCTTGCGGGTCGAGGCGCAGCGCTGCTTCCGCCTGGCGCGCGGCATCGTCAGCTTCGAATTGGCTGACGAGCTCGAAGCGATCGGCCGCGCCTTCGAGAACGAAGCCGGGGAGCTGGAGAGCCGCCATATACCTGCTGGCGACGAATCCTTAGCCGACGAACTCGCCGCCGCCGATTGAGGTAGCTGAGCCTTTATCACAGACCCCGTGCCCGGACTTGATCCGGGCACCACCTTTTAGCCGCTGTGGCAAGCCGCCCGAACACGCGGATGGCCGGGACAAGGCCGGTCCCCCCGGGGGTAAACACAATGATGCGGCTCAGGCGAAGCGCGGCGCGACCGGCAACCGGGCGAGCGGCAGCCGGATGTGAATGATGAGCCCATGCGGGATGCGGTTCTGCGCCTCTACGGTCCCGTGCATCGCCTCGACATTGCGCCGCGCGATCGACAGCCCGATGCCAAAGCTTTCCGGCCCCGAGGGGTTCGGCACGCCTTTTCGGCGGGCCGAGAAATAGCGCTCGAAGATCTGATCGAGCTGGGCCGGCAGCACACCCGGGCCTTCGTCGCAAACCTCGATATGCGCGATGTCGCGCTCCTGGCGCATCCGCACCAGGATCTCGCTGCCGGCCGGCGCGAAGGAGGCGGCGTTGTCGATCAGGTTTTCGATGACCGTTTCGATGATGGCTTCGCTGCCGAGCACATAGACGCCGGGCGACAGCTCGCCGCGCAAGCGGAGATCGCGGCCCGGCAAGAGTGCCGCGCGGCTCTCGATCAGCTTGCCGAGGAGCCGCGGCAGATCGACTGGCCGCCGTGGCTCGGCGACGAGATCGGCGGTCGCCTCGTCGAGCCGCCGCGCCGAGGCGACCAGCCCGTCCAGCCGATCGAGCGAATGATCGACCCGCTCGATCGCGCGCCGCAGCCGCTGATTGTCGGCGCTGACGACGCGGCGCAACGGCTCCAGCGACTGCCGGATCACCGCGATCGGTGTCTTGAAGGCATGCGCGTTGTCCTCCGCCGCCCGGCGGATCGCCGCCGCCGAGCCGTGCAGCGCCTCGACCATGCGGTCGAACTCGGCGGCGACTTCGGCGAGTTCGGGGATTTCGTTGCGCGCCGCAAAACCGCCGGTCGTGCGGCCCTGCTCGCGGATCTGCCGCGCCAATAGCGCAAAGCGGCGCAACCCGCCGCCGATGCCAAGCAGGGTCGTAAAGGTGATGATGACCATCGCGAGATAGATCGCCGCCGCGATCTGCACGGTCGGGGTCGCCCAATAGGGCTGGCCGAGATGCGCGCCGGGGAAGGCCTCGGCCGAAAACGACGCGACGACCGCCCAGCAGCCCGCCGGCGTCAACAGCGGCGTCACGGCCGTGACAATCTCGGCGCCGCCGGTCGGCCGATCGTACAACAGGGAAAACGGCATCTCGCCGCGACAGCTCTGCGCAAGTCGGTCGAGAACCCCCTGCCCGGCCAGGAGTTGCCGCTCGGCGTCGAGATTATTGCCCGCGGCTGCCGGCCATGAGGCGACGTAATAGAACCCGTCGCCATCGGCGCCTTTTGGCGCCAGCAGCAGCTTGATCGTCGTGACCTTGCCGGCAAACCGCTCGAGCGGCTGCCCGAGCTGCGGCAGATCGCTGATGGCCGCGTTCTCGAGCAGCGGCAGCAGCGATTGGCTGATCACCCGGCCCTGATCGCGCACGCTTTGCAGCAGCAGGTCCTGGCTGTCCTGATACGCCTTTTGGAACTGGACGTAGAGGAAGACCGGGACCAGCGCGAAAATGAAGGCAAGCAGGCTCGTCTTGGCGCGGAGAGACCGCAGCCGCCAGACAAAGCCGAGCTTATGCCTCAGATAGCCAGCGGTAGCCGAAACCAGCATAGTTCTCGATGTGTGCGAAATCCGGGTCCACCTCCCGGAAGCTCTTGCGAATTCGTTTAATAAGTGTGCGCACATTGGCGCGATAGCCCTCTTCCCCGAGTCCGGCGATGAAGTCTTTGCCGTGAACAAGGTCATAGATCTCCCGGTAACCGATATCCTCGCCGGCGCGTGTCGCGAGCAGCTCGATGATGCGGAATTCGGTCAGGCTCAGATCGACCATGACCTCCTTCCAGAACGCGCGGTGGCTGTCGCAGCGCAGTTCGAGATCGCCGCGGCGCAATACTGCAGGAGGGGCTTCGGGCGCCCGTGCCGGGCGCAGCCCTTCCGCAATCAGCTCCAGCCGCTTCAGCAGGATCGGCAGGCGGCGGGATTTGTCGATGAAATCGACCGCGCCGCCTTCGAGCGCCGCCTGCTCGTAGATGTCGTCCGACAGCGCCGTCAGGAAGATGACCGGGATTGCGATGCCCGCCCGGCGCAGGCGGCGCAGGACGTCAATCCCGGTCAGTTCGGGCATGCGCCAATCCAGCAACAGGACGTCGGCCTCGCCGCCCTCCTGCAAATAGGCAAGGGTCTCGCGGCCGTTGGAGAAGCTGGTGACGTCGTAGCCCTCATCGGCCAGGTTCAGGCCGAGGGATTCGCGAAACAGCTCGTCATCGTCGGTCAGCACAACGTGCGGCACTTAAAGGCGCTCCGATTTGCGGTTTTCCTCGATAATCGACCGAAGGCAGGCCTGGCGCTGTTCCGGGCTGTCCGCCTCTCCTTTGAAATCATAATGCAGCGTCCGCATCTGGCCGGACTTCATCTCCATGTAAAAGGAGAGGTCCAGCTCGCAGCGCCCGGTTTTGTAATGCCACACCGTGGCCGGAGATCGGCTGCGGGTCTGCGTTGCCGGCCCGAGCAGCTCCTTTGTGTGCTGCGGGTCGAGGCCGAGAAGCTCGGTCGAGGGAGGGACGGCGAGCGCGGTCTGCTCCGGTGCCGGTTCCACCGATGGCGCCCCCGGTTGCTCCGGGACCGCGGTGGCCTCGGCGGGCGCCGTCTCGGTCTCCGGCTTTCCCTTGGGTTGGCCGGGCGGCCGCACTTGCACCGGCTTGCGCGGCGCCGAGCGGATGTATTGCCCGAAGGGCCCCGGCACCGGCGCCGGCTTTTCTTCGGCGCATCCGGCCAGCAGCAGAACCGTCAAGCAAAGCGCCCCCCTGCGCAGACACAATCCGATGCCGCGCCGTCTGGGATGCCCGCTCGATGTCACAGGATCTGGCACGGCGCCCCCATCCGCCGCCGGCATGGTCAGGCCGAGATTACCATGCGGGTGAGGTAAGCGCCTATCCTCGCTCGCGGATCGCGCCCCTCGTGCCGACCTGCGGCCGCGTGCCTACGGCTCGACGTACTGTGTCTTTTTTAGGACCTGTGGGGCGGAGTTGGGAGCGACCCAGCGAATACCGGGGTCGATGGGCTAATCGTCGGCGGCTACCGGTGCAGCGGCGGGAGCCGG
>Ga0209807_1001129_pt1 | contig 12592 bp, 16 predicted proteins | sample GraSoiAngelo_154_FD_186168 | JGI IMG/M metagenome (GOLD analysis project Ga0209807, IMG submission 186168) | Grasslands soil microbial communities from the Angelo Coastal Reserve, California, USA - 14_1009_13_20cm (SPAdes) (version 2) | ecosystem: Environmental > Terrestrial > Soil > Grasslands ... | reverse complement strand
ACGCAGGTGATGTTGTCATGTCGCCAGGGAAGCGAGCGCCGTGGCACGAGGTTTGCTCAAGCGCCCGCCAGACGAGTCGCCTCAGGGCGTAAGAAAGAGGAAACACGATGGTGCTCTTCGCGATCGGACTCATGGCGGGTATCGCACTCGGGATGATCATCGTCGGCTTCCTCGCGATCGGTGCGTACGACCGGGGCTACAGCGAGGCCCTCGAGCGCCGCAAGGCCTGGCGGACCGAGCTCGTGGCACGGACGGTGGTCGGGACGCGGGCACTCGTCTCGGCTCGCAAAGCCAGCTAACACCTCCTCAAATCTGGTCGAAAGGGGCCGCCGAAGGGCGGCCCTTTCGTCTATTTGGGCCGGTTTAGGGGCCGAAGAACTTCCGCTTCAGGTCCTCGATCGCCCTCTGCAGGGAGTCGATCACGCCCGGGATGCCGGTCGGCACGATCTCCACGCTTCCGTCGCGGGCGATGCGGACCTCATCTCCTGGCTGCACAGCTGCTTTCACCGCCGAGCGGTCAGCCGTGATCGTGAAAACGACCCGGTTCTGGTCGTCGAGGATCGTCCCGACCCGGAGCTTGCCGCTCGGCATGGCTTTGATCACCGCCTTCAGTTGGTCGTCGGTTCGCAGGTCGGCCTGGGGCTGAGGTGCGATCCGGCTGATCGTCTTACCGAGCTCGTCAAAGAACGCCGTTGGTCCTCTCATAACCGGGCCGAGCAGCGCAACCGCTAGGCCCACTGCGAACAGGACAACGAATACGCCGACCACAAACTGGAGCGCCCACACAGGGACAAACCGCTTTACAGGTGGCCTCATGTCGCCCTCCTAACTCCGGCCGCGGCCGGACCGAAACCCTCTTTACGCGGCGGCGGACCCCCCGGCCTCCGGCCGGTGCCCCACCGCGCGGGGGCCCTCGGTCCGGCCGCGGCGCCTCAGTCGCAGCCCGCGCTCGGCCCAGTGTGTGCAGCACTCCTCCGAAAAGAAAGACAAAGGAGTCGCTATGGCCGAGCTCGATACAACCGATCGGGAAAAGATGGATAAGCGCAAGTTCGCCTATGTGGACAAAGAGGGCGAAGGACATTTGCCCATCAACGACGACGCGCACGTCCGGAACGCAATGGCCAGGTTCAACCAGACCGACTTCGAGTCTGGAACCGAGAAGGAGACGGCCCGGAAGAAGATCGTGACGGCCGCCAAGCGCCGAGGTATCAACGTGGCCAAGAAGGACAACGTCGCGAAGGGCCGGAAGACTGCCGCCCGGAAGACGTCGTCCCGCAAGAAGACCACCTCGTCGCGCAAGAAGGCTGGACGCTAGGGCGTATCTGCGACCATTCAGCCGATGACTGGGCTGAGGGTCGTGTGTGTTGGCGGCGGGCTCGGGGCGCCCACGATCATGGCCGGGCTACGCCGCTACACCGAGGACATCACCGGCTTGATCGCCGTGACGGACTCCGGGCGGTCGACCGGGAAGGTCCGCATCGCGCTGGACGTGCCGGCTCCGGGCGACATCCGGAGCGCGCTGACGGTCCTCGCCGAGGGCGATCCGGCCCTGGTGCGCCTCTTCTCCCACCGGTTCGAGACCGAAAAGAGCGAGGAGCTGAACGGGATGGCGTTCGGCAACCTGTTCCTCGCGGCCCTTACGCAACAGGAGGGATCATTCCTGCGTGCGGTCGAGGAGGCCTCGAGGCTCCTTCGCATCCGCGGTCGCGTCCTTCCGGTCACCCTCTACAACACGCATCTCTGCGCCAAGCTTGCCGACGGGAGCGTGGTCGAGGAGGAGGTCAACGTCCGCGCGACCGGCAAGGCGCCCATCGAGCGCATCTACCTGAAAGACGATGACGTTCGCGCGACCGACGGGAGCGTCGAGGCGATCGCGTCGGCCGACCTCATCACCCTCGGCCCCGGCAGCCTCTTCACGACCGTCTGCGCATGCCTTCTCGTACCGGAGATCGCCCGCGCGATCGCCGATGCACAAGGGCTCGTGGTGTACGTGGCGAACACCACCACCCAGCCTGGGCAGACCGATGGCTTCACGCTCGCTGACCATGTGCGGGTCGTTTCTGATTATTTGGGAGGCACCGGACTCGACGTTGCGCTGATCAACGACGATCCGCCGCCCGACCACCTGCGCGCCCACTACGCCGAGCGCGGCCTCGCGTACCTCGAGCCCACCGCCGACGAGGTGCGAAATATCGAGAGGCAGGGCGTGCGCGCCGTGACGGCGCCGGTCATCGACAAGTGGAGCGGCCCGCGCGACCTGTGGCTGAAACAGGACACGATCCGCCACGATGCCGCTCGCGTCGCGACGGCTCTTCTCCGGCTCGTCGAGGAGCGCCGGCCGCGCCTCCGCGCTCTGCCCTGATGGTGGTCGCGTCGCGCGTGCGTCACTTCCTATCCATCGCCGACCTGGAGCGCGACGAGCTCGGCCGGCTGCTCGACGAGGCCGCGCGGCTCAAGGCGGCGGCGCCGAGCGGGGGTTTGGCCGGGCGCACGGTCGCGCTCATTTTCGAAAAGCCCAGCCTGCGCACGCGTCTTTCGTTCGACGTCGGCATCGCGCAGCTCGGCGGTCACTGTGTCTATCTCTCGCCGGCGGAGGTCGGCCTCGGCCGCCGCGAGAGCGTCTCGGACGTCGCTCGCGTCGCGAGCCGGATGGCCGATGCGGTCGTGCTCCGGGTGAACGCGCACGAAACGATCGAGGAGTTCGCGCGGTACAGCGCGGTCCCTGTGATCAACGGCCTCTCCGATCTCTCCCATCCGTGCCAGGGCCTCGCCGACATCTTCACGATCCGCGAGCGCAAGGGGCCCGACCTTCGCGGTGTCGCGATCGCGTATGTCGGCGATGGCAACAACGTCGCCCACTCGCTCATGCTGTGCGCCGCGAAGACCGGTGCGTCCCTCCGAATCGCGACCCCCGCCGGCTACGAGCCCCTTCCGAGATACCGCGAGCTCGCGGCGGCCGAGGCGAGGTCGAGCGGGGCCCAGGTGCTGATCGGGAACGATCCGGCCGCCGCGGTGACCGGGGCGGACGTCGTGTACACGGACGTCTGGACGAGCATGGGCCAAGAGCAGGAGTACGAACGCCGCAGGCGCGCGTTCCAGGGCTTCCAGCTCAATGCGGCGCTTCTCGCAAGGGCGAAGCCCGACGCCATCGTCTTGCACGATCTTCCAGCGCACCGTGGCGAGGAGATCACCGACGAGGTGATCGATGGTCCCCACAGCGCGGTGTTCGATCAGGCGGAGAACCGCTTACACACGGAGAAAGCGCTCCTGTGCTGGCTCCTCGGAGGAAAGGGATGATCGATGGCGGATGAACGGACCATCCTCGCGGACTGCTGCGAGGACTGGATCATCGAGTGGGGCGGTTTCTACCGTGCGGGCCGAGAGTTCCGGTGTCCGGAGTGCGGGACTGAATGGAAGAAGACCGAGGCGGACGGTTACCTCCGCGGTGACGGGAGGTCATTCGTGCGCCGGGCGCGGTCAGGACCGAATGCCGAATTCCCGTACCTTGCGGCGGCGGACGGACACGAGCCGAACGTCGAGCGTTGCTGCGCCAAGATCCTGCTTGCGCATGGCGAGAGAATGTCTGACGGCCCGTTCGTGTGTCCGGTCTGCGGTACGGAGTGGGCGCGCACCACACAGCGGCTCCACGGGCTTCGTGTTCCAGTGTTTGCGAAGGCCGGTCTGCGAGAGCCGCTGACAGTGCAACCTGGGCGTACACGTCCCTTCCTCGTAGCGCTCTCGGAGTATTCCCCGCCGCGCGACTAGGTCGGCCGCGCTCTCATTTGGTCAGCGCGGCGACAGGATGACGAGCCGGAATCTCGTGCGACCGAGTCGTTGACACTCCCCTGACCGAACGGACCTTGCGAGATGTCGTTAGTTCCCCCGGCGACGATCGTTCAGCCACTCGGTTGAACGGTGGTTGGGGAGGCAAACGTGCCGATGTCGCGTCCGCGCAATCTCGCCGCGATCGTCCTCGTCGTGACGCTCGCTCTCGCGCTCGGCTCGAGTGCGGTGCTCGCGCCCGAGGCCGACGCGTATGTCTCGAGGACCGCGCTCACCTTCGCCGTTGGTTCTGTCCTTCTGAGCCATGACGGTTCGGCGTTCAAGCCGGCGCACGAGGGTGACGTGATCGCGGCCGGCGACACGATCCGCACCGAAAGCGGAGCCGCCGCCGAGATTACGTATTTCGAAGGATCGAGCGTCCGTCTCGAGGCCGACACGCAGCTCGTCGTTGAGAGCCTCCGCACCGAGGCCGATGGCGGCACGGTGATCGGGATGATGCAAACGCTCGGGCGCACCTGGCACGTCGTGACCAAGCTCATAAGCGGGAACTCTCGCTATGAGGTGCGGACGCCGAGCTCGACCGCCTCGGTCCGCGGCACGATCTTCGCGGTCGACGTGCACGCGGATGCCGACGGGCCTGCTGCGACGGTGACGACGAGCGAGGGCGTCGTCGTTCACAGCGCGGCTGGTCTCGCTGCCGCGGCGACTGCGGTGCGCGTGACGGCCGGCCAGGAGTCGACGAAGTCCGCGAGCCGGCCCGCAGAGCCGGTGCACGCAGCTGCGCCCGCGACCCTTCGCGACGCGCCGGCGCGGCCGGCATCGGCGCCGCAGCGCACGAAGACGGATGCGCCGTCATCGGATCGTGCGGAGGTGCGAACGAAGGCGCAGCCGGCGGATCCGCGCGTCACCACGCAGCCGAAGGACCGCACGACGACATCGAAGATCTCAAGGCAACGACGGAGCGGGTAGGGGACTCGTGACCAACTGGACCTAATCAGCGCAGCGGCGTGACCCTCGGGGTCCGCCCCTTGGCGCGATCGCGCGACCAGCTCATGTAATGCGCGTTGCAGAGTCCGCGGGCAGCGTGCCGCCGCCAGCATCCGGGCACGATGCACGACGAGCGAGGAGCCGCAACACGGATCGGGTGCCACGCTGAAAGTGAACGATCGATCGCCATCGTTCTTCGCGATCCCATCCACGGCAACACAGACCTCATGACCTCGGCTGCTGGCAACCCGTTGACCAGGACTATCCATGAGTCGCTCCAGCCGCGCTCGGCACCTCTCTTGTCGCTTACCGCGTAGATGTGGCTCCCCGGCATGAGAGTCATCGCGCGCTCGAGAACAAACCGATCACACATGGTCATCTGGACTCGCGGATAGCAATAACGACCGAACCGTGCGGACACGAACGAACCTTCCCCTTCCAGTACGCCGGCGAGCCACGCTATCCGCGCATCAGCATTCGCGGCCTCCCAACTGAGCTCAGCGCCGTCGGTTATCAATTCCTCGGCGGCGCGATTCGAGCGCCGGGTCCGCCCGCCGATGCGGGGGCCCCGGTCGCATAGAGCTCGCTCAATTTGTGTGCGGCGCCGGGCGCTCATGAGGGGTGCAAGGGCACGCATCATTCGCGCAGCTGGCACACCTTTGATCGTGGTCACATACGCGACCTTGTGGTGAGCCTTCCGTGGACGGGTTGCGACCACAGCGCGCCGGAAGAGCTCTCCGACGCGAACAATCGTGTCCCGGTCTGTCATCGGCAGGCGAATCGCCGGGCAACGCGGCGCCGAAGGAGGGCCGGCGAGGAACGAGCCTTCACCTTCGAGGATGCCGGCTAGCCAATGAAGTGTGATCGCGTAGCTATCGCAAGTCCCCGGGATCGTGTCAATGGGAGTACCCCTGAGGTGTTGTGTACTGGGCGGGATACGGGAATCGGACCCGTCTAACCAGATCCACAATCTGGGGCCTTAACCACTAGGCTAATCCCGCCGCGAAGCACGCGCGACGCGCGCAAGGCCAATTGTAGGCGACTAACGCCCCGCTTTCGTCCTCGCATCCGCATAGAGGCCGCGCACCATCTCCGAACCGAAGTGGTACTGGCCCACATCGAGGTACACCGTCCACACGTCGACCGCGCCGTTCCAATCCTGCTTGCGATAAAGCGCGAGCCCCTTCACAAAGAGCGCATCCGGATCCTTCGGTCGCTGCGCGAGGACCCGATCGGATGCGACGATCGCGCCGTCGGTGCTGCCGGAGGCGACGAGGATCAGCGCAAGCCCATCGAGTGCCGCCACGTTGTTCGGATCTTTCGCGAGCACCGCTTGATAGCGCGGGATCGCGTCCTGGGGCCGTCCGGCCTGGACGTACGCATCGGCGAGGGCGAGCTGCGTCGGCACGTCGCTCGGGTTCGCGCTCGCCCGCGTCTGGAGCGCCGCAAGAGCGTCCGTCTGGGGCACCGTGCCGGTGACCGTCTCCCCCGGTGCGCGATCTCCCGCTGACGGTGGGAGATAGAACACCGCGACGGCGACTGCGATCGCGGCGATGAGCGCCGCGGCAACGAGCGTCCGAACCGGCGCGTTCCGGCGCGACTCGGGCGAGCGCCGGACGAACGCATCGCGCTCGAGCGACGCGCGAAGCCGTACGTAATCCGCGGGCGCGATCGTTCCGGCGGCGCGTGCGAACTCGAGGTCGCGAAGCGAGCTGACCGCACGCGCGACGTCGTCACGCTGATCGGGCGGATCCGCGGGCCACGCGAGAGGCCGTCGCGCCAGTGGGGCGATCACCGCCGCGGTTCCCGCGAGCAGGAGTACGACGAAGAGCGCGATGGTCATCCTTCCGCGGCCTCCTCGCGCGCGACGCGCTCGCGCAGCGCGGCGACCTCGGTCGTGCTCGGCGCGCTCGGCTGCGGCACGCCGGTGCTTCGCAGGCGCCCGGTCACGAGGGCGAGGCCCGCCGCGAGCACGGCGACCGGAACGAGCCACACCAGTCCGGTCCACGAGGCGAGCGGCGGCGAGAGGAAGATCCAGTCGCCGTAGGCCGCGCGGAACTCGGCCTCGATCTCGGCGTCGGTCTTTCCTTCGCGCACGCGCTGTGCGACGAGGTCGCGCATCTGGCGAGCGGTCTCCGACGTCGAATCCTTCACTGAGAGGCCCTGACAGACCGGACATCTAAGCTCGGCGGTGATCTGAGCCACCCGGTCGTCGGCCGTCGTCTCGTGCGGACGCGCGGCGAACGCGAGCGCGCCCGCCAGCGCGAGGACCGCGATCGCGATGAGCACTCGGCGATTCATCGTGTCGCGGCCTGCCCGCGGAGCTTCTCGATCGCGGTGACGAGGGTCTCCTCGTCGATCGGACCGATGTGCCGTCCCGCGATGACCCCGTCGGGCCCGATGAAGAACGTTTCCGGCGGACCGAACACGCCGTACGACAGGGCGACGCGACCGTCGTCGTCCGCGACGCTCGTCCACGAGATGCCCATCCGCTGCACGTAGGCGAGGCCGTTCTCTCGGGTCTCCTGGTAGTTGATGCCGAGGATGACGACATCGCTCGAGCGGTACCGCTCGTAGACGCGCACGAGCGCGGGATTTTCCTGGATGCAGGGCAGGCACCACGACGCGAAGAAATTCACGACGACGACCTTCCCCGAGTAATCCGCCAGCGAGACTCGACCGGATCCGTCGAGGCGCTGGAGCGTGAAGGCCGGAGCCGGCTTGTTCACGGTGCCGGTGCGGATGTCGTGCGGGTCGCGACGGAAGGCGAGCGCGAGCGTCACGACGAGACCCAGGATCGCGACGACGACCAGGATTCGGGCGACACGGGCGAGCATCACTTTGCCGACACCGCCACTTCGGCGACGGCCATACGGACTGAGCGCCGCCGCGGCGCGGGAAGAGCGGCGATGATGGCGCCGATCCCGATGACGGCACCGCCGAGCCAGAGCCACGACACACCTGGGATCACCCGCGTGCGGATCGTTGCCCACGAGAAGGTGCGCTGGTCGTACGCGGCGAGGATCGTGTAGAGATCGTCCCGCAGGCCCGCGCCGATCCCCGGCGAGCCCACCGCCGCGGTGCTGTTCGGGTACTGCACGAGTGCGGGCCGCAGCTGCTCGCTCGCTCCGTTTCCGCTGATCGCGAGGTCGGCGACGATCGAGTCGCGCTGCGGCTCGCTCACCGGGCGGATCGCTTCGAGGCGGATCGTGTAGCCCGCGACCTCGAGCGAGTCTCCCGGCGCGAGGGTCCGCTCCGCATCCACGGTTCGCGCCTGGCTCGTCGCGACGGCGAGCGCGACGAGAACGATCCCGAGGTGCACGACATAGCCGCCGTAGCGGCGCCCGTTTCGGCGGAAGAGGCTCGCGAACGCCGCAAGCTCGCCCTCACCATGCAGCGTCCGCCGCGCACGCACGCCGCGCGCAAATTCCTGCACGACCGTCGCGACGACGAACGCTCCAAGGGCGTAGGTGAGCACGGCAGGGAGCGCGGTCGTGCCGGTGACGAGCGCCGCAAGCGCGCCGAAAGCCGCCGCGACGATCGGCGCGGTGAACTGGCGCTCGAGGGTCGCACGTGAGGCGCCGTGCCAGGGAAGCTGCGGGCCGATCCCCATGAGGAAGAGGAGCGCCAGTGCGACAGGTATCTCGACGCGGTCGAAGTACGGACCGCCGATCGAGAGCTGCGCACCCGAGATCGCCTCGGCGACGAGTGGGTACAGCGTCCCCAAGAGGATGGTGAGCGTCGCGGCCATGAAGAGGACGTTCTGGAAAAGGAAGATCGCCTCGCGCGAAAGCGGCGTCCCGATGGGGCCAGCGTCGCGGAGCCGCGCGGACCGCCACAGGAGAAGGCCGACGGACAGGACGAGGATCGCGACGAGATAGCCGAGGAGAATCGGTCCGATCGCGGAGAGGCTGAACGAGTGCACGCTATTGACGACGCCGCTCCGCGTGAGGAACGTCCCAAGGATCGTCAGCGCGAACGTCGCGACTACGAGGGCGAGGTTCCAGGAGCGCAGCAGGCTCCGCTTCTCCTCGACCATGACCGAATGTAGATACGCGGTCGAGGTGAGCCACGGCATGATCGCCGCGTTCTCGACCGGATCCCACGCCCAGTAGCCGCCCCAGCCGAGCACCGCGTAGCTCCACCACGCGCCGGCGACGATGCCAACGCCGAGGAGCGCCCACGAGATGAGCGCGAAGCGGCGCGTCGCGACGAGCCAGCGGTCGCCGCCTTCGCCGAGGATGAGCGACGCGATCGCATAGGCGAACGGCACCGAGGTGAGGACGTAGCCGAGGTAGAGCAGTGGCGGGTGCAGGGCCATGAGCGGATGGTTTTGGAGCAGCGCGTTCGGCCCGTTCCCGTTCTCGGGCGCGACCGCAAGACGCGCGAACGGATCCGCCGCCGGCGTCGTGACAAGCAGCAGGAAGAACGTCAGCATCGCGAACATCACGGCGAGCGCTGTTGTCGCAAGACGCGGGATCGCGAGAGTGCCGCGGAAAGCGATGAACGCGGTGGCGCCGGCGAGGATGGCTGTCCAGAGGAGGATCGAGCCCTCGAGGGCGGCCCAGAGGCTGATGATCGAGTAGAAGAGCGGGGTCTCGCGCGCGTTGTTCTCCGCGACGTAGAGGATCGAGAAATCGTGTGTCGCGAGCGCGAACATCATCGAGAGCGCCGCGATCACGACGAGTCCGAAGGCGATACCCGCCGCGACCCGTGCCGACGCGAGCACCCGCGCGTCGCGCCGCCACGCCGCGTAGATCGCCGTCCCTGTCCCCCAGAGTGACAGGAAGAGCGCCGCGCGGAGCGCGGCTGCGCCGAGGTCGCCCGCGCTCACGGAGCCGTCCGGTGCGCCGGTGTCGCTCCCGCCTTTGGCGCGGTATAGACCTCGTCGTGCTTTGCGATCACCTGCGTCGCGCGGAAGGTGCCATCGGCGATGAATGTCCCTTCGACGACCGCGCCCGCACCCTCGCGGAGGAGGCCGGGGATCGTGCCATTTGCGATGACGAGGACGTCATTGACGCCGTCAGTCATTACGAATCGGACGCCGTCTCCCGCGTACATGAAGCAACACTCCAGGGAGCCTTGCTTCACCTGGCCACCAAGCCTCACAGCTTGCCCAGGGTTCACGCCGCGATCCTTCGCTTCCGTCGGCGTCAGGTAATACACGGACGAGCTGGCGAGATTTGTCGCGGCGACGGTTCCCACGAAGACCGCGACGGCGAGTGCCGCGATCAGCAGGACGCGGCGCGCTCCGATGCGCTCAAGCACCGCGCGCGCGCAGTGAGATGAGGTAGGCGAGCAGCGCGCCCCACACGATCACGAACGCAGCGACGATGAAGACTAGATTCGCGTCCACAGCCGACCCTGACGCGCGCGCTCGAGCGAGACGCGTGACGTCATGAAGTACGTGTAGATGAGCGTATACGCGAAGAGCGAGACCATGAGCGTGAGCAGCATCGACGAATCGAGTGCCGGCGAACCCGCGGCCCGAAGGACCGTCGGGAGTTGATGCAGCGAGTTCGCCCACAGCACCGACAGGTGGACGATCGGGACGTCGATCACCGCGATGATCCCGAAGGCCGCGGCGCGGGTCGCGCGCCGCGAGAAGTCCGTCGACAGTCCCCGCAGGAGCAGATAGCCGACGTACATGACGAACATGATCGCCGTGGTGACGAGCCGGGGTTCCCAGGTCCACCAGACTCCCCATGTCGGCTTCGCCCAGATCGATCCGGCCACGAGGAAGAGGCCGGTGAAGAGCACCCCGATCTCTGCCGACGCGACGGCGACCGCATCGAAGAAGGGCCTCTTCGTCCACAGCCAGCCGACCGAGGCGAGGAACACGATCACGAAAGCGAGGTACGCGAGCCACGCCAGTGGCACGTGGACGTACAGGATCCGGTAGACGTCGCCCTGCACGGCATCGGTGGGCGCCCAGAAGAGCGCCATCACGCTCGCCACGACGAACGACGCGGCGGCAGCGATGCCGAGCCATGGACGGATGCGCGGCAACGTATTTCCGCGCGGGATGGTGGTCTCTGTCACTCGATTGCCGCTGGAACGATGGTAAGGCCGATGACTGTGTACACAACCGCGAACGCGAACAGCAGGCCGGCCCACGACAGAGCGCCGACGGCGTCGCCGCTGAGTGCCGCGCTCGTGCCGCGCGTTGCAGCCACGAGCTGCGGAACGAGAACCGGGAGCGCAAGTATCGGGACGAGCGCGGCTCTCGCACGAAGACGAAGGGCGAGGACGACATCTACGACGACGATCGGTGGAAGCGCGAGGACGCCGAGCAGAACGACCACGATGAGATGAATCGGTAGCGCGACCGGAAGGTCGAGGAGCACGAGCGAGAGCAGGCCGCCGATCGCAGCAACCAGCAACAGAACGATCGTGAGCGAGAGGACCTTTCCGCCGAAGAGCGCGTCCCGGCCGCCGGGCAGGGCGACGAGTCCTTCCAGCGCGTCGTCTTCGAGCTCGCGATCGAACGACCGCATTGTCGCGAGGATCGTCGCGAACGCGAGCGCCAGCCAGAAGAGGGCCGACGCGACATCGGCGTCTCGCGCGATCTGTGGTCCGACGACGAGGCTCTCGAGGAGCACGAGGACCGCGATGAAAGTGACCGCGGCGACGACGCCGTCAGGTTGCCGTCGTTCGGCACGCAGCTCACGAGTCGCAACAAGCGCGACGCGATCGATCACGAAGCCGTCGCGGCGCCGTCGCCGATGGCGATCTGAGCGCGCGCGAGCCTGTCCAGCTCGGGGTGCGCGTGTGTCGCGACGACGATCGCCCGACCGTCATCGCGGGCCTGGGTGATCGCCTGCCGAAGTCGGTTCACACCCGCGTCGTCCAGATCGGCGAAGGGTTCGTCGAGGAGGAGGAGCGGAACGCGCTCAGTTTCGAGGCGCGCAAGGGCCGCTCGCCGGCGCTCCCCCGCGGAGAGGCGCTCGACCGGACGATCCATGTCCTCGCCGACCCCCCACGCGCGCAGTGCGCCGTCGATGCCGCGCGTGTCGCCGCCACGGAAGCGAACAAAGAACTCAAGGTTTTCGCGGGCCGTGAGCCCGCGGAGCAGCATCGGACGGTGGCCGATGTAGAGGACGCCGTCCGCGACGCGACGATCGCCGCGCGCGAGCGGCACGAGGCCGGCCAGGGCACGAAGGAGCGTCGTCTTGCCGGACCCGTTCGGTCCGCGCACGAGGGTGAGGCCAGGGTGGATCGCGACGCTCACCGCGCGAAGGATCACGCGATCGTCGAGGACGACCGTGGCATCGTGGAGTGATGCGCCCGCCCGCACCGTTCGCATGATGGGACGCGTTGTCCTGGCATGCATCGCGCTCGCTCTGGTGTTCGTGTCGTGCGCACCCGAACCTCCCGCGACCGAGCCAGTCGCGCGGGGTCGTCAGCTGTACCACTCGCTCGGGTGCGCGAACTGCCACGAACCGAACCTTTTCGGGCAGCGTCTCGGTCCTCCCCTCGACCACATCGGAACGGTCGCCGCGACCCGGCGCCCGGGCATGGCCACCCCGGACTACCTCCGCCAATCGATCCTCGACCCAGGGGCGTTCGTCGTACCGGGGTACCAGGACTCGATGCCGCGGGATTTAGGCCGAGACCTGTCGCCTACCGACCTTGACTCCTTGGTCGCATACCTTCTGTCTCTCAAGTGAAACCGGCACCTAACACCCTCCCAACCGACCCCGTTAGCCCCGATAGAGCGGAGGACGAGGACCGAAACCTCGCCCTACGCGCCGGAAAGGGGGACGCGGCCGCCTTCGGAGCGCTCTACGACCGCTACGTCGAGGCCGTGTACCGATACGTG
>Ga0209807_1001118_pt1 | contig 12634 bp, 15 predicted proteins | sample GraSoiAngelo_154_FD_186168 | JGI IMG/M metagenome (GOLD analysis project Ga0209807, IMG submission 186168) | Grasslands soil microbial communities from the Angelo Coastal Reserve, California, USA - 14_1009_13_20cm (SPAdes) (version 2) | ecosystem: Environmental > Terrestrial > Soil > Grasslands ... | reverse complement strand
CATTCCAGCCAAGCCATATCCGAGAGCACCTGGTGCCGCGGCCGCACTGAGTTCTCTGACGTGAACAAGATGAATCTCGGCGCCGAGGCTTTTGGCGAGCTGTCGCGCCAGATCGATCACCGGCGGTGTTACATCGGAAAAATCGATCGGAACAAGAATTCGTTTCATGTTCGCGCTTTCGAGCTTAGCTACCGTGGCCGTCAATCTCAAGATAGCAAGCTACAAGAGACTGATTTTGCCCACTAAACACGAATTCACGCGAAAGAATTCCAGAAATGGAAATCATCAAGCCTTCTGTGTATTTCGTGTGTTTAGTGGGCAATCCGAAAAAGGTGCACTCGAATCGGCCCAAGCTTGTGCCGTTCTAAATCCGTTTAATCCGCGAAATCCGCGGTCATGCCGGGGAAATGAGATGCAGACTCTTCAGGCGCGCCGTATTTTTCCCTTGTGCACGATCTGTTCGAGGAAAAGGAAGAAGTCGATCCTTCGAGTGCAAAGACTGGGGCGCCTCTCGCCACGCGTATGCGTCCGGGTTCGCTCGAAGAGTTCGTCGGCCAAGAACATATTCTCGGGCCGGGAAAACTGTTGCGCCGAGCGATTGAAGCCGATCGTTTGCCTTCAGTAATTTTTTCTGGTCCCCCGGGCACCGGAAAAACCACGCTCGCGCACATCATTGCCGAGATGACGCACGCAAAATTCGTGCGACTGAGCGGCGTTGAAAGCAACGTGGCCGAGATGCGGCGCGTCATCGCTGCGGCGACCAATCGTCTGCGCACCTCCGGCCAAAGGACGATCCTCTTCATCGATGAAATCCATCATTTCAACAAAGCGCAGCAGGACATTCTTTTGCCTGATGTTGAAAGCGGAAATCTGAGATTAATCGGCGCGACCACTTACAATCCGTTTTTCTATGTAAATAGTCCTCTCGTTTCGCGCTCACAGGTTTTCCAGCTCGAACCGCTCAGTATCGAACAATTGGAGGAATTGATCGATCGCGCGCTGGCGGATAAAGAGCACGGCCTAGGGATTCACAAGGTCAAGATCGACCAAGATGCCCGACGGCATCTCGCGAAACTGAGCGACGGCGATGCGCGCAAATGTCTAAACGCGCTTGAGATTGGCGTGCTTACTACTCCGCCTGACTCTCGCGGCGTGATTCATTTCACGATCGCAGTTGCCGAGGAGAGCATTCAGCAAAAGGCGATCGTGTACGATCGCGCGGGTGACGCCCACTACGACACGATCAGCGCATTCATCAAAAGCATGCGCGCTTCGGATGAAAGAGGCGCGATGTACTGGCTCGCCAAAATGTTGCACGCTGGCGAAGATTTTCGCTTCATCGCGCGGCGCATTGTCATTTTCGCCAGCGAAGACATCGGCCTGGCCGATCCAGAAGCGTTGCCGCTGGCGATCGCGACGCAGCAAGCCGTCGAATTTATCGGCCTGCCCGAAGCGCGCATTCCGCTCGCGCATGCGACCGCTTACATGTGCCAGGCAGCAAAAAGCCGCGAAGCCTACGACGCGCTCAATGCCGCCACGGAAAAGATTGAGATGGAACAAACAAAGCGCGTCCCGGAAGATCTCAAGAACAAACGCTTCCCCGTAAATCCAGAAGGGTGAGGGTTTCGCCGTGAGTCCAGCGTCTGAACTCGACCGAATCGCCCCACACCTGGCTCTTTGGCACGGTTATGATCCTGCCGTTAAAGCGGAGCTTTACTCAACTTGCGTCCTGACTCCCCGCGGCGCTTATCTTGTCGATCCAATTCCGTTGCAGAGCGGAGCGCTCGACGAGCTTCTCGGCTCCGGCCGCGTTTCCGGAATTATTGTGACAAGTTCCAATCACCATCGTGCTTCTGCTCAATTTGCCGAGCAGTTCTCGATTCCGGTCTTTGCGCGCTGCCAAACATTCTCGGATAACATGCCGCGCCAATTCAGGAAAGTTGCGGATGGGGACGAGATTTGTGACGGGCTGCTTCTGAGTAGCATCGAGGGCGCAGCAGCCGGCGAGATCGTTCTGCATTACGCGCCAAGCGGCGGGACGCTGATCGTTGGCGATGCACTGATTAACTTTGAGCCGTATGGGTTTACTTTTCTGCCTGCAAAATATTGCTCGAATGAAAAAGAAATGAGGCGTTCGTTGCGAAAACTTCTTCGCTACAAAGCAGAGCGAATGCTTTTCGCGCATGGGTCGCCGATCCTGTCCAGGGCGAGTGATCGGTTGCGCGGTTTGTTAGGCGACTCGAAAGGAGATTAACAGAAGGAAACAAAGACAACGAAGTCTCTACAACCAAATTGCAATCTTCGTTTTCTTCGTCGTCTTCCCTAAAAGCTATGTGCGATGCATCGATTATACGAAAAAGCGGGCTTAGTGGCAAAGTCATTGGAGCGGCGATCGAAGTCCATCGGCGCAAGGGACCAGGGCTGATCGAATCAATTTACGAGCGATGCCTGCTACGTGAGCTGGAGTTGCGTTCGATTCCAGCTACGACGCAGAAAATAGTCCATGTGGAATACAAAGGTCTTGTTTTTGATGAGCCGTTACGCTTCGACCTCCTGGTGGACAACTGTTTACTGGTCGAGTTAAAGGCTGTCGAACCTTTGCATCCTTCCAGCAAAGCGCAGCTTTTTAGCTACATGAAGTTGTTAGATATTCCGATTGGGTTGCCGATCAACTTTCATGAGCCGGTTCTGAAAAACGGCATTTTTCGGATGATTCTGCCCGGAGCGAATCAAACAGAAGGGAGCATCCATAGCCAAGCTTCGCTGTAGAATCCGTATCCAGAAAAACTTCGTTTTCTTCGTTACCTTCTGTAAAGGCTTTCTGCAGATTATTTATGAGGCGGCTTGGAGGCGGACCTATCGCTCGTTTTTTGCGGCTAATTCGTTTTTCCCACACGGTTTTTGCGCTCCCATTTGCCCTCGGCGCGTTTGTGGTAGCCGCGAATGGCCGGCCCTCGTTGCGTACGCTGTTGCTGGTCGTGATCTGCATGGTCCTGGCGCGGACGGCAGCGATGCTCTTCAATCGCCTCGTCGATTGGTCGCTCGATCAGCGCAACCCGCGCACCGCCACGCGTCACCTGCTCGTTTCGAAATCGGCGGCCCTTATTTTGCTGATTCTAAGTTCCGCTGGATTTGTTTTCGCAGCGGCGGCGATCAATCGACTGACGTTGGTGCTCGCGCCGGTTGCTCTGGCCGTGATTTTTTTCTATTCGCTCACGAAGCGGTTCACGAGCGCAACCCACTTCTTTCTCGGATTGGCGCTGGCAATTGCGCCGGTCGGCGCCTGGATTGCGCAAACCGGACACGTCGATCTTGCGCCGCTGGTGCTTGGAGCCGGCGTGATCTGCTGGGTCGCTGGATTTGATCTGATTTATGCGACACAGGATTACGATTTCGATCGGCGCGAAGGCATTCGGTCGCTAGTCGTAAAACTTGGAATCGCGCGCAGCCTCCGGTTAGCGCAATTACTGCACCTTGGAATGTTGGCCGCGCTAATCGCATTTGGCATCGCCGCCTCGCTCGGCTTGTATTATTACTCTGGGATGCCACTTGTTGGAACGGCGCTCTTTTACGAGCACAAACTCACGAGCAAACTCGATCTGGCTGGAATCAATCGCGCATTTTTCGAGAGCAATGCATTTGTCAGCGCTGTGTTTCTGATCGCGGTCTGTCTCGATCGATTGGTTTGACCAATCACATCGCGTTTAGCTGTGCCACGCGCCTCGCGTGCCTGCCGCCATCGAAACCTGTTTCCAGCCAAGTCCGTACAATCTTCAGCGCGAGATCCTCGGGAATCATGCGCTCTCCGATCGAGAGAACGTTTGCGTCATTATGTTGGCGGGAGAGCCGGGCCGATTCTTCGTTCCAGCAAAGGGCGCAACGCACCCTATGAACCTTGTTCGCTACCATCGCTTCGCCGTTGCCCGAACCGCCGAACACAATGCCACGTTCGCATTCGCCGCGTGCGACTGCTTCTGCCGCCGGGCGAATGAAAAGCGGATAATCGACCGGTTCCTCGCTGAACGTGCCGAGATCTTTTACTTCGTGTCCCAGTGCGCCGAGCAATTTTTTCACTGTCTCTTTGTAACGAAAACCGGCGTGATCTGTGCCAAGAGCAATCTTCATACTGATGGTTTGTTAACCGAGACGCGCGACCGCTGTCGAGGAATCTCTTCCAATCATGCCGAATGCCGAATGCCGAAGCCCGAAGGAATGACGAATGATCAAATCACGAACGATCGTGGCGTCGCTTTGTCATTCGGGCTTTGTGCTTCTTTCGTCATTCGGCATTCGGATTTCGTCATTTGGATGATGTCTTTATCCGCCGTGCAGTTTGGCCAGTTCGCTCCAGATTTCCCGCTCTCGCTCGGTTAATTTTTTCGGGACATTCATTTGGATGACCACGTAAAGATCGCCGCGCTTGCCGGAAATTCCCGGAAGCCCTTGTCCGCGCAAACGAAAACGTTGTCCGCCCTGTGTGCCCGGTGGGACTTTCAAACGCACAGTTTTTTCGAGCGTTGGCACCCTTAGTTCGGTTCCAAGCACCGCCTGCCATGGCGCAATCTTCGCTTCGTGAATGAGATCGCTTCCTTCAACCGTGAAATCGGGATGTCGCGCCAAACGGACTCGCAAAAATAAATCGCCGCTTTTCCCGCCGCGCGCTCCCGCTTCCCCCTGGCCAGCGAGCCGAATGCGTTGCCCTTCATGCACGCCGCGCGGGATTTTGACTTGGTAGGTTTCCACCTTATTTGAACCCGCACGGCGTAGCGAAACCGTCCTTGTCGATCCATGGAGCGCTTCTTCGAGGGTGACCATGATGTCCGCTTCGACATCGCTCCCGCGTTCGGCTGTCGCCGGACGTCCGCCGAACCCGCCGAAAGCCGATCGGCCTCGGCCGCCGCCGAAAAACGCCTCGAAGAAATCGCTAAACCCGGTTCCACCAAATTCGAATTCGACCCCCCCGTCGGTACCTCCGTATTGATAAAATCTACCGCCAGGCTGCTGTGCGCCCCATCCCGGCGGTGGCTGAAATCCACCCGGTTGATTCCAATCCGCGCCAAGCTGATCGTATTTCTTTCGCTTTTCCGGATCGCTCAGAACCTCATACGCCTCATTGATCTGCTTGAACTTCTCCTCGGCAGCCGCTTTGTCCTTCGCGACATCGGGATGATATTTACGCGCGAGCTTGCGGAACGCGCTCCGGATCTCATCGTCGCTCGCGGTCTTCGCGACACCTAGCGTCTCGTAGTAATCTCTGAACTGCACCGCCATTTCACCTCAAACCTTGTGCCTCCGACGGATTAGCGCAACCTTCTCTGGATGCGCGAACTCGGAAAACTCGTAGTCATCTCCGGCGTGATCGTGACCCTGGTGGGCTTGGTGTTGTGGAGCGGATTAGGGCCGAAGTGGCTGGGGCGTTTACCCGGGGACATCCGGATCGAACGCGAGCACGCTACTTTTTATTTCCCGATCGTCACCTGCATCATTCTCAGCATTCTGCTGAGTTTGTTATGGTCAATCTTCCGGCGCTGACCGTTCTTTGAAATGGTCGCCCGTTCGCGTGTTCAGGCCCATCTCAACGACCATGTTGTCCGGCTCATGCAATGCCGGCGCTGCCCGCGTATGCAATCGACGCCGGTTTCGGGCGGCGCGATTGTCAGCGATGTGATGTTAATTGGTCAGGCACCTGGACCAAGAGAGCCGGTTCTGCAAAAGCCGTTCGCGCACACCGCCGGGCGGACGCTATTTCAATGGTTCGAGAAATTCTGCGGCCTCGCGGAATCAACTGTTAGATCGACAGTTTATTTCGCGGCAGTCTGCCGATGTTTCCCCGGCAAATCTTCGGGCGGAACCGATCGTGTTCCAGCTCCGGATGAAATTCGGAATTGTTCCTCGTGGATGAACGACGAAATCAAAATCTTGCGACCGCGCCTCATTATTCCGGTCGGACGCTTGGCGATTGCGCAGTTCATCGAGTGCCCGAAATTAGAAAAAGTGATCGGCTGTAAATTCTGTGTTCATCGCGCTGGACACACTTTTGATCTAATCCCGCTGCCGCATCCATCGGGCGCATCGCCCTGGCCCAAAATCTCGCCTGGCAAGCAACTGACGGAACGCGCAATGCGCCAAGTCGCGCGCCATCCAGCGATTGCCGCGCTGACAGGGTTCGAGCGGAGCTTGTCCCGAGCGAAATCGAAGAAGACGCGCCGAAATTGACTCGCCTTAGTACGCAATCCAACGTGCGAATTCCTTGATGGACGAATCAAAAATACGAACACGCTCTCAAATTCCAGAATCGGATAAGTGGGATCTGACGGGTCTTTTCGCTGACGTGGGAAAGTGGCGTGAAGATTTTATCCGTGTCCAAGGAACCTATCCGCGACTCAAAGAGTGGAAGGGGAAACTCGGCGAGTCGGGGAAAAATCTGGCTGACTGCCTGGAATTTGAGAAGACGCTCGATCTGAAACTCGAACGTCTGTATCACTTCGCATCCCTTCAACTGGCGGAGGACAGCGCGAACAACGAATACCTCGCGCGGATCGGGCAGATCCAAAATCTGATGACGAGAATCGCCGAAGCGGAAGCATTCGTTGTCCCAGAAATCCAGGCGATCGACGACGAGACTTTCGCAAAATTCGTTGCCGATCCGGTGCTGTCGGAGTGGCGAATCAACCTGCACAAAATTCGGCGGCTGAGGCCGCACGTGCTCTCCGAGCCGGAGGAACGCATTCTCGCGCTGGGAAGGGTCGCGCTCAGTGGCTACGACGACACGTTCTCGCAACTCACGGATGTGGACATGAAGTTCGGCGTGTTAATCGATGAAAACGGTCGCGAGAAAGCGTTAACGCAAAGTTCGTTCAGTTCGTTTTTGGTCAAACCCGATCCCGAATTGCGCAAACGCGCGTTTCAACAGTTCTACACGGAATTCCAAGACCACCAGTACACGCTCGCGGCAGCATTGGCCTACTCGATCAAAGCGGACGTTTTTCGCGCTCGCGCCCGGCATTATGAATCTGCTCTGGAAGCGGCCCTGTTCCCTGACGACGTTCCGGTTTCCATTTACGAAGGATTGGTCGCCTCCGTTCGCGCGAACCTGAAGCCGCTTTTTCGCTACTTCGAATTGCGCCGGCGCGTGCTCGGTTTGGCCGAGTTGCATCATTACGACACTTACGCGCCGCTAGTTCCGGAAGTTGAAACACGCCTTACTTTTGATCGAGCCGTCGACCATGTGCTCGCCGCGCTCGCACCGCTCGGAAAAGAATATGTTGATGTTCTGGCCGAAGGGCTACGGGGGCGCTGGTGCGACCGATATGAAACTAAAGGCAAACGCAGCGGCGCGTTTTCATCCGGAAGCTATGGCGCGCCACCCTTTATCCTGATGAACTATAAGGACGACGTCTTCGCCCACGTTTATACGCTGGCGCACGAAGCCGGCCACTCGATGCACACCTGGTTTTCTCAAAAATCGCAGCGTTTTCAGGATTACGAGTACCCAATCTTTCTGGCCGAGGTCGCGTCGACATTCAACGAAGAGTTGCTCAGCCATCATCTGCTCGAGCAGACAAGCGATCCGAAGATGCGCGCTTATATCATTAACCGTCAGATCGACGATCTTCGCGGCACGCTGTTTCGGCAGACAATGTTCGCCGAGTTTGAGAAGATCATCCACGCGATTGAGGAAAGCGGCGACGCGCTTACGCTCGACGTTTTCAAGTCTGAGTACCGCAAACTTCTCGAGATCTACTTCGCGCAAAATTTTGTTTTCGATCCGCAACTCGATCTGGAATGCCTTCGCATTCCGCATTTCTACAGCGCATTCTATGTTTATAAGTATGCGACAGGAATTTCCGCCGCCGTTGCGCTTTCGGACCGAGTCCTCTCCGGCAAATCCGGCAGCGTAGATGCATATCTAAACTTCCTGCGCTCCGGCGGCTCGAAGTTCCCGCTCGACGCGCTCAAGACCGCTGGCGTGGACATGGCAACGCCTGCACCGATCGAGAGCGCGCTGCAATTATTTGAGCGACGTCTGGACGAGCTCGAATCCCTATTGCTGTAGCAAAAGTCGGTCGACACAGGGAGGCCGCCTCCAAAATCCCATGATGAAATTGGACGCGGAGAAACTGAAAAACCGAATCGCATCACTTTTTGAAGAGAACTTTACGCGCCTCGGGGAATTAGGCGCTGCCGTTTCCATTTGGCAAAATGGGAAATCAGTTGTTGATCTTTGCGGCGGCTTTCGCGACGCGCGTCGCGAGCATCTATGGACATCAGACACCATCGTTCTTATTTGGTCGGCAACGAAAGGAATCGGCAGTGCATGTGTGTTGCATGTCTTGCAAGAGCACAAGATCCACATCGACGAACCCGTGGCCAAGTTCTGGCCGGAGTTTGCGCAAGCCGGCAAAGAAAAGATTACGCTCGCGCAACTGCTGTCGCACCAGGCCGGACTTTGTGCACTCGATCGGCGAGTCGATGTTCTCGACTATCGCGGAGTCGCTCGCGCGCTTGAAGAACAAGCGCCGTTATGGCCGCCCGGGACTATGCACGGTTATCACGCCCGTACCTTTGGTTTTCTCCTCGATGAACTCGTGCGTCGCATCGCTCGGAAACCGCTGGCAGAATATTGGCGAGAGATTTTTGGCGAACCTCTCAAGCTCGATCTTTGGATTGGTTTGCCAGAAAGAGAGAATCCTCGCGTGGCAACGATGTACGCGGCCAAAGCCGGCAAACCGCCGGAGCCGAAACAATTTTATATCGATCTAATCACGCCCGGCACGCTTGCGCGCAAGACATTCACTTCTCCTTATGGATTGCACGCGGTCAACGTGATGAACAACGTCTCGGTGCGTGCGCAGCCGATTGTTTCCTTCGGCGGAATCGGCAGTGCATCTTCGCTGGCGAAATTTTACGCGATGCTCGCAAACGGCGGTGCATGGGAAGATCGACAATTTTTTTCGTGCGAAACTTTGAATTGGATGACGACCACGCTAGCCGATGGGATCGATCAGGTCTTTCAAATACCAACTGCATTTTCGGCCGGCTTCATGCAAGGGGCAGAGAATGCGAGGCGTAAGATTTTTCATGGATCGAGATTTTCATTTGGCCATCCGGGCGCGGGTGGCAACCACGCCTTTGCTGATCCGGAAAACAAAATCGCGTTTGCTTACGTGATGAACCAAATGGAACAATCGCTACTCCCTAACGAGAAATCATTGCGGCTGGTGGACGCGATTTATCTGTAGCGGCGCCTCTGTGAGGCGCGCAACGCGCGAGATGGAAGGCCGCGTGGCGCTTCGTACAGCGAAGCGGCTACATTTCGCCGATGATCGTCAGGAAAATTCTGCGCCGATGCGGCGCGTCGCGGTGTTCGAAGAGGAAAATTCCCTGCCAGGTTCCGAGCTGCATTTTTCCATCCACGATCGGGATGGTCTCGCTCGTTCGCGTCAAAACCATGCGGATATGTGAGGGCATGTCATCGCTGCCTTCCGAGCCGTGCGTAAAATAATCGGTATCTTCCAGCACGAGGCGGTTAAAGAATTCCTCGAGGTCGCGCCGCGCGGTTGGATCGGCATTTTCCATAACAATCACACTGCAACTGGTGTGCTGAACAAAGATCGTAACCGTCCCGCTGCGCAAACCGCATTTGTCGATCTTTCCCTGGATATTATCGGTGATTTCATACGTTCCCTTGCCATTGGTGCGGATTTCAAACTGCTCGTGGTGGATGCGCATAAGGTTTACGGATGTAAAAATACCACGGACTAAAAATAGTCGCGCATTGATCTTTGCAGTGGCTGGTGGGTTAATGAATCGGTGAAGCAAAGCGATCTGGAACGTATTTTCTTTGAAGAGCCGACAATTCATCGGCGACCTGAGATCGCGACGCAAAAGGAATTGATCGCGCAAGAAATCCGATCCCGATGAATGTTCGCGTGCAATTTTATGCGCAATTGCGTGATTTGGTCGGCGCATCGGAATTCAATGTCGATCTTCCGGACAGATCTACAGTGAGCGACCTGCTGGCAAAGGTTTATGAGCGTACACCCGCATTGCGTTCGCGCGACAAAAGCATCCTCATCAGTGCAGGCGTGGAATTTGTCGATCGCAATTACGAATTAAAACCGGGTGAAGAGATTTCAATCATGCCACCTGTGCAGGGAGGCTGATTCTGTAAGGAAACGCGAATTGCTTCCCCTACGACTTGATCGCGAGCCGTGTCAGCTTCAATTGACAAAGCCGGAGCGCTGGGCTCCGGCTTTGTCTTTCTTGTTATGGGTGCGTAGGACTATGCAACGACGCCGACGAAGAACACACGATTATGTCCATCCCAGTCGGTAACCCCAGCACATTGCCCGAGGCCAAAACGAGCTCGATCATCCGAACAGTAATGCTGTTCGTGCCCTGGATGACGCGATGCAGATAGAGCGTACCGATTCCCGACAGGGTAACTGTCGCACTCCCTGTAAAGTTAGCCGTGATCTCAGGATGGCCCGAAACGTGCAGATTCACAAATGAACCCGACTGACTGAAGTTGAACGTCGTGCCATTCGTGGTCGACGCGCTGGCCTGGTCTTGCACTACATCCGCTGTGATCGTGCCGTTGAGCAAGTCGATCGATTGAACACTCGAACTGGTCTGCGCGCTTGAGAGCGAAGCGGTGATGCTGCCTTGCGCCGTATCTTGGATGGTTCCACTCCTCAGAACACTAGGCACATTTATGCCAATCTGCGTCCTGGTGATCAGAGCGTTGCCCAAGCACCCAACCGAAGCAGGCGCGGTGGCGGTGGACTTAATTGTTTTGCTGTTTACGGAAGTGCCAAACGAAGTACCATCTAGCGTTCCTGGGCCGTTGACTTGCGTGAGACCACTGAATGCATGGGCCACGATAATCTGTGTTCCTACCGGGATGCCCAGATTATTAGCGATAGTGACGTAGACGTGAATCATGTTCACCGTCAGCCGCTTGGTGATGGAGGTGGCAGTGCCTGACTCGATTTGCTCGTTCAAGACCACGCGCCCGAATCCAGCAAGTTGAATGGTAGTATTCGGAGCAGGGACCGCGGTAAATACCGTGGTGCCGACCTTGAGAGCGAGGAGACTCGAACCCGCCGCGCTCGAATGGAAACCTGTATTATCCTGAAACGTCGTGCTCACAGCCTTGACCTCACTGGCGGTGATTAAGGCACCCAGCAGGCTGATGTCATGGACATCCGAGCTGGCGGTGGCCGAGTTGAGCGCGTTGTGTGCGTTGGTGTTGATTACGCCTGTCTTTATGGTAGGCAGAGCCGTGACCGACGCTACGGTTCCACTAGCCGATACGTTAATAGCCGCTGTCCCGCAACCTGGTCCCACGGTGACAGGAGCAGTCTGGCCAACAACGACGGTGCTGCCAACGAAAGCATAGGTTCCGTATGCGCTCGCCGTATAGTCGAGGAAAGCAGCCTGCACGCTGTTTAGAGCAACGAACGTCATTGCCGCCGCCAGGCATCCAAAAACCGTGACCAGCCTGGAAAATGGACGCGGTGAAAACTGGAACTTCGTTTCTTCTTTCATATAAATTTGTCTCTCTTTCTTCACCTACAGTTCGGTCGAACATATTTGCTTTGGCCGTAATTATTTTAACTTTATTTTCGTGAAAGGTGTGAAACACCGCAGATTTGGCACGAGCTATGCTGTCCAACTGAAAAATATCGCTTTTATATGCGCCGGAAGAATGCGGAGATTTCCAGTGATCGCTTGTCCCGTCGCCGACGGGGCCTGCCTGGCTGGCATCCTGTCGACCCAGAAGTTAGTCGCGAAAATTCTTGAAATTTGTCGCGACGCTGAAATCGCGGCTCTTCACGAATTGAATAACAGCCTGCAAATCGTCTTTCTTTCTTCCGGTGACGCGAACTTGTCGATCTTGCAGCTGGCTCTGCACTTTGAATCCTTCTGATTTGATCGCCTGGATGATTTCCTTGGCTTTATTTCCTTCGAGCCCTTGCTGGATTTTTAATTCTTGGCGCGCATGTCCTACGGATGAGATCGCAGGCTCAACCTGTTCGATGTTGCGAAGATCGACGCCGCGTTTCGAAAGTTTTCCGATGACAATTTCACGCAATCCTCGCAGCCGGGCGGCATCTTCAGCAGTCAGGATGATTTTGTCTTTGTCCGCGAGAATTTCAGCTGCTGTGCCCTTGAAATCAAAACGGGTAGCGAGCTCCTTGCGCGCCTGATTGAGCGCATTATCGAGCTCCTGCTTGTCCACTTCGGAGACGATGTCGAAAGAGGGCATTTGCGATTACTCTAAATTCTGAACTTTTGGGCGCAACCAGCGTCAGGGGTTTTGCCCTACAACTTTGATGTTGCCTTCGGTAGCTCGTATTTTGATTTGAGCCTCGCCGCCGCCGTGGACTAGCACCTCGACTTTGGTCACCGCTTGCACGCGGTGTTCTTGCTCTGCGACGAAGTCGCTCGCAATTTTCCCGTGGGCCGTTTCCGCAATCAGATGAAAAGCGGCGTCACTCGGAAGGTAGGCCCAGGCATTTCCATCGGCGATGTTCGTTTGGACGGAAAATTTGCCTGGTTCCCACCATTCATAAGCCAAAGTGAGGCTGCCGCGGCCCATCGTGACATCCACATTACTGAAGCAGTT
>Ga0209807_1001116_pt1 | contig 12644 bp, 10 predicted proteins | sample GraSoiAngelo_154_FD_186168 | JGI IMG/M metagenome (GOLD analysis project Ga0209807, IMG submission 186168) | Grasslands soil microbial communities from the Angelo Coastal Reserve, California, USA - 14_1009_13_20cm (SPAdes) (version 2) | ecosystem: Environmental > Terrestrial > Soil > Grasslands ... | reverse complement strand
CGCAAAAAAGATCGATAAGAAACCAGCCTCCAGCAAAAGCACGTCCCATTGAAAATTGAAAAAGATTTGTCCTGCGATCGTGAGTGACAGGTACAAGGCGAAAAGAGCAACGAGAGAAATCGCTGGAGCAATTCCGAAAATCAAAAGTAACGAAAACAGAACGCCGCTACCGCAAAGAAAATAAAGGAATGCGTCGCTCTGACCGAACCAGCACAGGGTGGGCAGAAGAGCGTAGGCGTCTGGTCCGATTTGCGCGCGAACGGCCGGCAGAAATTGATTCGCCGGCGACATGCCGTCGCTGCCTACGAGCCCATTCACTTGCACCCAGAGCGACACGAACGCGATCAGATAGATCGTGCCAAGCGCGCGAAGGAACCAGCGCCGTGCCCAAAAATACGTTGGCCGGCGGACGTCGTTGCCCCATAGCAAGCGTGTAACTGCTGAGGCAAAATTTCGGTGGCGAGCGATAAAGCCATAGCCGGTTTCGGACACAGCCGCGAACCCGGGAACGCGATCGTAGCTCCATGCCAGCAATCGTCGCGAACGGCGATATGCTAATGACCGATATACCGCATCTGCCGCGAAGAATACGTCGCCATCTGGTTTGATGAAAGCCATCGCGCGCGTGAATTGATCGACCGGAATCTCGGGGAACCGCACGGCTGCTTCCTGGTAAGTGGCGTAATCGACCTTACCTTCTGTGATTTCGCGCCATCTTTCGATCCATAATCGACAAAAATCACATTCGCCGTCCCAAATCAAAAGCGGTTTTGGCGGCGCATTAGAAACACGGAGGCTCGATTTGTTAGGCATTCACGTCGAGCATCGACCATGCAATATCGAACGTCGAACGCCCAATTCTGGATTTCGATGGTCAGGGTTCGGCGCTTTTACATCACGAACTCCGCCCACACCGGCGCGTGATCGGATGGTTCTTTCCCGATGCGCATTTCGCGGTCGATGCCGGATGCGGTACAGTTCTTAGCCAGACTTTCGCTTGCCAGTACGGCGTCAATGCGCAGGCCGCGATTTCTTTCAAACCCCCGCATTTGATAGTCCCACCAGGTGAAAAGTTGGCCTTCCTTATGATGGATTCGAAGTGTGTCGTGTAAGCCAAGGCTGCACAACTGTCGGAAGGCCGCGCGTTCTTCGTCCGAAGCCATAATCGCCCCGCGCCAGAGATCTGCATCGTATACATCCACGTCCTGAGGCGCGACATTAAAATCGCCGCACACGAGCAAATCGGGAGATTTTTCTTTCGCCACGCAGTCTCGCAACCGGCGGTACCACTGTAGTTTGTATTCATACGCCGGCGAGCCGACCGCTTGCCCATTCGGTGCATAGATCGAGAATACCCGAAGGCGGCCAATACTGGCTGCAATGACGCGCGCCTGCGGATCGGTCACCTCATCGCAAAGGGACGGGCGAACATCGCGCAGGTCCGTCTTGGCTAAAATTGCAACGCCGTTGTACGATTTCTCTCCGTGATACGCGGAGTGGTAACTCGCCGCTTCCAACGCGAGCGCCAGGAATTGTTCGTCTGGACATTTGGTTTCCTGCAAACAGACGATGTCCGGCTTTGTCGCTTCAAGCCATGCAAACAAGCGGTCCTGTCGTTTGCGCAGTGAGTTGATGTTCCACGAGGCGATGCGCATGCGTGTAGCCGTGTTTCTGACGGTCGCACCAATCTTGTTGCCAACAAAATCCGTCGGTGCTCAGACAGCGCCGTTACAACTCCAGCTCAGCTCCAGGCGTGGGCACGATTATCTCCGAACCAGGAAGCTTGTTTGATAACGTGTCACGCATCCACTCGACTGCCGGCGGGTCGCCGTGCACGAGCAGAATTTTGTTTGGCGAAATTTTCGCGGCTTGATGGATGAGCGACTCGCGAGTCGCATGTGCGCTAAACTGGAACTGCTCGATGTTGCAGCGGATCTGCTGCCGCGCTTTATTGGGATCAAGCGCCACCTCGCCGCCTATGCCCGCGTCACGCAAAAGCCCGGCGGGCGACTCAGGATTTGCGTATCCCACAAAGAAGATCGAGTGGATGGGATTCTCAATGATTCTTCGGGCGAAAACATTCGAGAGCGTTTTTGGGATCATCATGCCGCTCGAGAGAACGTACACGCGTCCGCCGCGCACGGGCGTGTCGCGCACTGTTTCATCGTTTAGAATGTAGGGCGCTACGTCTCTCATAAGTTTCAGGCGCGGCATTTGGCGCCGCGTCGTATGCGTGCGCCGGTCGTAAATATCGGTGAACTTCGAGCTGAGACCGCCGATATAAATCGGAAATTCGGGCAGCAGCCGCTGCCGGCGAAACTTGTAAAGCATCGCCAGAATTTCCTGTGTTTTGCCCAATGCGAACACTGGTATCAGCACGCACGCGTCGCGCTCAAGCGCAGCTCCGAGCGCCTTGGAGAACCGTCGCTCCTCATTAGCGCGGGTCCAGCCCTCTGGTTTTGGGTGGTCGGCCCGGGTGCATTCCATGATCAGCACATCAATTTTTTCCTCTGGGAAAACCGCCGCCTCCATGATGGTTTGATCGTCGAAATTGACGTCACCAGTGTAAAAAACCGTTCGCCCTTCGGTGCGCAGCATTATTCCAGTCGAGCCGAGTACGTGTCCTGCGTCGAAGAACTCAAATGCCAAGGCATGTTTTTCGCGACGGGGCGCCCGTTCGCTGGCAATGGACATTTGCTGGCGCAACGGACACCTACGCCAGCGCTCCGATGAGCGGTCCGTTTCGCGATGTGTGAAAAGCGGATACGACAGTTCTCCAATCTCCTCGCGTTGTCGTGTCATCACGTTCACCGAGTTGTGTAAGAGCACACTGCCGATTTCAGCTGTCGCCTCGGTCATGAAGACCCGCGCGCCTGAGAAGCGCCGCATGGCCAGCGGCAAGGTACCGATGTGATCCTGATGTGCGTGCGAAATCAGAACAGCTTCCACATCGCGATCGGCAATTGCCTTGAAAAGCGGCAGCGCATCGTCGCCGGTATTCTTCGGATGCATTCCGCAATCCAGCACGAGCCGGTGGCGCTCAATCTCAAGATAGTACGAATTCGCGCCGATCTCGGTGTGTCTGGTAAGGTTAATGAATTTCAAATGCGATTCCCGTCGGCTTCCTGAACCGTCCTATCAGAGCGGCTATTGTCTGAACAGTCGGTTTTGCGAGCGGTCTAATGACGCATCGGCATGGAAGGGGAAACAAGCGAGCACCGCGACACGAGCACGCCTCTGGAGCAGGATATCTCTATCCATATTTTCACCGTTTCCTCGGCCATGATGGGTGTTTGTCTGACCGTGATCGGATTAATTCGTGTTGTGATTACACTAGGAACTGCAGATACCCTGGCTGACGACTTTCTTGCGGGAGACGCGCTGCTGTTTCTGATCTCGTGTCTGCTTTCTTATTGGGCGCTGCGTTCCCGGTCGATGCGCCGAATGCATCGTCTCGAAAAGATCGCCGATGGAATATTTATCTTCGCCATGATCGGCATGGTAATCATTTGCGCGTTGATCACTTACACGATTTCCGTTCCGGCCCGACCGGGGACTGGCTAAAGGAGCCCGTCGAAAATCCGCAGCCAATTCTCTCGTAGAATCTTTTCTATGTCAGCGTCGCTGAATCCGCGCTCGATCAATTTGCGTGTGAGATTGCGCGCGTGCGAATGGTTCGTCAGTTCAGGAATGAAATGCGGCGTTGCGAATTTTGCGGTGAGCTGTTTTTGCCTCGACTCCGGCCACTGGCTGTAGATGAACTCGAAGAAATCGAATCCGATCCCAATACTCTCCATGCCGATCAACTTCGCGATGTGCTCGATGTGATCGACGTAACGATCGAGGGTGCTTTCTTCTTTTCGCGGGCTAACGAGGATGGAGTTGACGCCGATGACGCCGCGCCGTTCACCGATTTTTTTGATCTGTTCGTCGCTGATGTTGCGCTCTATATCGTAATACCGGCGTACGTTCGTGTGGGACACAATGGGCGGCTTTGTTGCGATGGTGAGAACCTCGTCAAACCCGGCTGGATTGATGTGTGCGAGATCAATCATTATTCCGAGCGCCTCGCATTCGCGCACTACATCCCGACCAAACGCAGTGAGCCCCTCTGGGGACGAGCCGCTGGCCGCGAAAATTCCGCCGTGTCCCGCTGCGTTGGTTCGTGCGTGAGTAAGCCCAATTGAGCGCACGCCCAATTCGTAAAAGACGCGCAGCTGATTTAAGTCATCGCCCAACGGTTCGATGCCTTCCATCGTGATGAGAAATGCGATTCGACCACGTTTGCGGACCTCCTGAATTTCGCGAAAACTTTTGCAAACCGCGAAGCGCTCCGATGCTGCTGTTTCGGCAGACAGCCGAGCAACCTCATCGAGCGCCACGCGCAGAGCATTGTGCGGCAAATACCGGTCCTCAATGTAAATTGCCGCGCCTACAACACAGATGTTCCCCGTTTCGAAGTCGGGCAAGAATTCCGATTCCAGGACCTTTTTGCGTTCCCGTTTTTCGTACAAATCCATCGGCAAATCGAAATGCATGTCGACAACTCCGCCCGCATGCAGCCGGTCGATTCGTTCTTCAGTCGATGTTTCTGTATCGAAGCGCATTCGAAAGAAGGAAACTGCGGCCTACGCGGATGTCACGAACGGAATTCCTGCAGAGCGCACGCGCCTCGGTTGCTTGCGACCGATCCGTGCTGACGGTTGCGAAGCTTTGTATCCGTAAGCCGCTGCTCCAGAGAGGGCCGTATTGGTTGTGTAGCTACCCGCCCCTGGCGCGCCACCCTCGGTCTTCTGCAAAATTTCTTCACTTTTTCGGCCTTCAGGCCCAAAAAATTTCGCTGTATACCCGCCCGCTGAAACCGTAGTGTCGCTTTCATCAACGGTTCCAGAGAAGTCTGTCACTGAGCATCAGTTTCCGTAGCGCTCTGTGGCGTCGCGGTGTTAGAAATAACGCCGAAGGCTGCGATATTCATCACGATCATCACGAGCGCGAACAGATATAGTCCCATCAAAAGCCCAATCGCGGCGTGCATCGCCACAATACAAACCAGCCAAATGAGTCTCGTTTTTTTCATCCAAATGAAAACTGGGTAACTCACTTCGAGCAAACAGATCGCAATACCAAGGACAGGCAGAGCGTATTTGAACCGGACGAGAATATCTGGCGGAACAACCGTAAAAGGCGGCCGGATTAGCGCGCGCCAAAGATTGGAGCCGTCCCACCAACCGTTGCCAAGGCATTTTGCCAGCCCGCCGATAAAATAAACAAAGCACAGTTGCACCTGTATGACGCGACGCCAAAAACCCAGTGCCCGTGGATTTTTGGGTTTTGTCTTTGCTACCCAATGGTCAAAGGAATAATGATCGGGCAGGGGAGATAACAACAAGTAGAACAGTGCCGTCGTCATGAAACTATCGGCACCGTAGGCCAGCAGCCCTCCGCTTTCAGCGGCACAGAGGTGAACGAACCAGGCGACAATCGCGGCCGGGCGACAGAACAGACCCAGCAGCAAGAGGCAACCAGCCGAAAGTAAGCAGATCCAGGCAATGGAAAGCACCGCTTCCTCGCTGATGTTGAAATTGCGACCGATAGCGACAAGCCAGCCCAACGTCGGGATCAGCGGGCTATCGAAAGAGGTAATAGCTTCACCAACTTCCCGACCGACAAGACCTTTGCCACTGCTGGCGAACAGATAATGCCAATCACTTCTTAAGAACAGCGCATAAACGATAACGTGCATCCCCAAACCGATCCGCAACACCGCGAGCCACGTGTCAGTTTCAGGTGGAAAAAGAAAACAGCAGAAGCTTTGCCACCATTTTTGTGCCAGACTTACGCCGGCGTTAATTTGCGAACCGGGCAATTTGAGCACGGATTATACGGATAAGAGAATCACTGAACTCGGAGAAAGAATCACGGACAATAAACAACGATTCCGCTACTGCTTTTGCTCATCCCGCAGGCTGAAATCGAAGCTGAACATCGGCTGAAATGTTTCTGTTTTGCCTTGCTCAAACTCGGTAATACCAGGCGCATGAACTGAATCCAACGTTGCGCGAAGTTTTTTCACGTCCGGGTACTTACGCCAGACGGAGAACGCCAGCATTTTGACGAGCGCCTCTCGAACCGAATCGTAACGTTCCTCTGGCAACCTGTCTAACAAACTCTCCAAACGCAGGGCGGCGGCTTTGCTGCGCATACGCGGTGACTCGTATTCTATACGTCCATCGTCGTAAAACAGTTCGAACGTGAGCCGATGCTGGCTTGGAACGTTGGGTGCAAAAAAGCTGTACCCGGCTTGGATGCCAGCAGCATGCAGATAGGTTGCGATACCTCTCCGAAGCGGATTCGATGCACGGGCCTCTTTGCCCAGACACCAGGTCGCGACTAATTCAGCCCTACGCGCGTACTCATCAAAAGCTGAGGATAAAATCGTGGACCCCTGCGCTATCAACCAGAATACTCCCGCAAAACAAACCGCGGTCAGTAAAAAGAAGTGTATTCCAAACCACGCTGCGTGAATTTGCTTCCAATACATTACTGAACGCTGTGATCGGGGAAAACGATGGCTGTGCCAGACGGTAGCGAGAGTTGGTCGCCAGTTCGGTGCACAATAGCGCCGGTCCCGGGTCCCGGGACTAGCACGCTCTTAGTGGCTAAGCAGCAGGCTTAGAGTGTCGCTGCGACTGATTTCAAATTCTCAGTCATCAGCTTGTTGTCACCGGTTGGGAGGACCATCTCGACAAACCAAGAGCCGCGGCTTGCACGATTGTCAGCGTAGTTGCCTGTTGGCAGGACCATCTCACAAAACCAAGAGCCACGGTTTGTGTGGTTGTCGGCGTAGAGGGCTGTGCTCTTATCCGTTCGAATGTTTTTCAAGGTCAGCCGGGTTTGATTTTGAGCGGTTGGGTGCGTTGCGACGGTGCTGAGACCGATAGTGGCCACAGTAACCAGCGTTGCGGCGAACAAGCGTACGATTAGGGTAGGGTTGGTAATATGCATAACTCCGCGAGTACCGGCACTTTGAGCAACTGTCAAGCACAAAATCCCGTCCTTAAGTAAAATTACTCACACCACGCCTTGGGGTTATTCATACACTTACCGGCAATTCAGCCTTACCGCTTAGGAGAGGAATATTGCGGTTCCGACTTTTCTCCCGCCTTTGAGCTGGCTGCTGCCGAAGCGTGTCCCGGCAAGTCAGATCTTACTTTGGTGCGAGCGAATCGACGATCGCCTGAAAGCGCGGATCGCTTCGTAATGGATCCCAAAGTGGATGAAGACGCAGATATCCGTAGCTGATGTGACTGCCGGGCAGGTACGTTGTCTCAGCCAAGCGCTGGATCGCGCGATCTTTATCACCAGCCCACGCGTAAATCACAGCAAGATATCGCACCAGCGTTGCGCCTTCGATGGCGTTTTTGCTAAGCGGCGTCAATTCGATTGCACGTTCGCCTTCGCGAATCGCATCATCTTTATTCCCGAGTACGGCATCAACCACACCAAGTGCGCAAAGCGCAGCCGCATAGTTCGGTTGACTGTGTACTTCTTCAGTGAGCTCCTTTCGCGCAGTATCAAAGGCCGCGCGAGCTGTCGACTGATCACCACGCACCAAAGCAGCAAGACCCTTACACCAGCCGTCAGGGAATGGAATGCTTTCATCAAAACATCCGCCGGTACCTATGTTCGATAATGCGTGCTGAGCCCCAACGGAGTCGCGTTCGCGCAATACGATCAACAGCCATGTACTAGTAAAACCAAGGCTGGCGTTCGGGTCGTCTGCCATGATTGCGTCAATTGTCGTTTCGAAAGCTCTAACATCTGCCCCCCGCTCCAGATCGACCAACGCGCGTCGTGCTCGGGTGGGGACGTCCTTTGGAGCTATTGCCAGCACGCGATCAAGAGTCTCAGCCATTTCTTGATAGCGGCCCAACGCTTCGTAGGTAAGCGTAATTTGTTCAAGCACGGAAAAATCCCGTGGATTCAGCTCCAATGCCTGGGTGATTTCCTCGAGAGCCTTCTCCCAGCGACCTTGGCGCCGGTCAATGTACCCGGCTAAAAGTGGAATCCGTGATTCGTTAGGCAATGTCAGGTGAGCAAGCACCAACTCCTGTCTGGCTCGGTCATAATCCCGGTACGCGTAATAATAATGCTGAGCGAGAGCCAAATGGGTTTCTCCCGATTCAGGGCGTAGCCGCTGAACGGACTGAATTGCTGTTTCAGCCAATTTCAAACGCGCATTACTATGGTCCAAACCCCCGAAGTACATTCGATCATGCGCTCCCGCTAACTGGCAGTAGGCGTCAAAGAACGAGGGGTCGCGCGCCACAACCTGATCGAGTAGTTGGACAGCTTCCAACAGATCTTCATTTTGTCGTGTGCTCAATGAGATGTCATAGAGCAGGTCTTTGGCTCGCAAGTACGACTTATACGCAGCGAGATCCGCGGTTGGTCCTTCCTGGAGCGCAGTCTTCTCGGTGGGTGAAACGCTGACTCCCAGTCTGTCTGCGATTTCTTGCGCGATCTCACCTTGCAGCGCAAACACGTCGCTTGCGTTTCGATCGTATTGCTCCCCCCAGACGCGCGAATCGTTCCGCGTATCCATCAACTGGACACTAAGATGAATTCTGCCGGCATCCCGTGTCACGCTTCCGGCGAGCACATAGGCAGCGTTTAAAGCACGCCCGATTTCCTGCGTGTTCTGCGCGCCGCGGTATTTGGCGACACTGTTGTGGTTGATTACCTTCAGATTCGCAAGCTTCGCCAGTTTGCTCAGAACACCATCGTAGACGCCCTCGGCGAAAAATGTGCCGTCGTTGTCTGGGCCGATGCTTTCAAATGGCAAAACCGCTATCCCACTTGCCGCCGGCGGGCTCACTGGTTGGGCCTTCGAAATCATCACGCCCACTACGGTTGCCATCGCCACCAAAAGCGCAGCCATTTGTGCGACGAGCGGATTGCGCCGCACCCAACGCCAGAGATGCACAGGGGGCGAAACAGGACGCGCGACGATCGAACGTCCGAGCAGCCAGTGTTCGAGGTCATCCGCCAGTTCACCAGCTGAGCGATAACGGGCGAGTGGGTCGCGTTCCAAGCATTTCGCGCAGATTGTTTCCAAGTCGCGATCCAGTGCCGGCGCCAGAGTGCGCAGTTTGGGCGCGGGCTTTTCAGCCGCCTGCTGAATAGTTTTCAGCGCGTGCTCACCTGTGAATGGCGGCCGGCCAGCTAAGATATCAAACAGAACCGCTCCCAAACCGTATACATCAGCCGCGGCGGTAAGTTTTGTGTCTGACCCGCTTACCTGTTCGGGCGCGATGTACCCCGGCGTTCCGAAGATGCTAGGCGTACGTGTCAACCGGCCGGTTGGCTCCAGCCATTTGGCCAACCCGAAGTCGCCGACCATCGGTTCGCCGCGGGCGTCCAACAAAATGTTCGCCGGCTTGAGATCACGATGGAGAATTCCCTGCTCATGCGCGTATTGCACGGCACGCGCAACTTTGGCCATTAGCGTAACAGCACGACGTGGATCGCTGCGCAATATTGGGGCCGCTTCCAGCAAACTGCCGCCCCCCGCAAACTTCATGCTGAAGAACGGCAACCCGTCGTGGCTTTCGCTTACTTCATAAATTGGCAGAATATTGGGATGATCCAGGTTCGCCGCGGCCTGAGCTTCGCGGCGAAAGCGCATTAGCGTTTCCTGGGAATCAGCGTGGTAAGATAAAACGCGCTTGATCGCGACGATCCGACGCGAGTGCCGTTGTCGGGCCCGATAAATGACGCCCATCCCACCCCGTCCAATTTCTTCCAGAATCTGATAATTCCCGAGGAACCAATCCGCGTCGTGACCATGAATGTCGCGCAGCAAGTCGTCCAGCGTCGACTCGACCGGCGGATGCTCACCGTTACCAGCAATGCCTGCGGAAAGAAGGCACTTCAAACAAAGGCCGCGGCCCACGCGCGACACAGACCCACATTTGGCGCAGATGCCCGATTCAGTCTGAAGATGGAGAGAAACAGAACCGCTAGGCGAACTCATGAAAGAGCCCTAAGAATAGATCGAGGTTTGATCGTTGCCAATTTTAATTTTCATAGATTCCCTGAAAAGTTATTTACAACGCAGCCCGCCTCGGGAATCATGCAGCGGCGAACAAAAAAATACGCACCGCAATGGATTCGCAACAAGAGGGGCGGGAGTTTTCGCCCCGCAGACCAACCTAATCCGCTTTTGGCTCGGAACCTATTCCGCAGCGCTTAATGCCGCGCAGAGATAACGCAATTCGTCATCGACCTCGTTGGGCCCACCCACAGTTTCAGCAACTTCTTCGCGAAGCAGAGCGCGATAACGTTCACGCAAGCGGTGCACCAGATTTTTCACTGCCGTTTCCTGAAGGCCAAGGATCTTCGCAAAATTTGCATACGATATCTCTTCCCGATCGGCACTAAGGTAACTGCTAAGGACATCAAAAACGCGTCGTCGGCCGTGTTTTTCACACTCGTCACCCAATCGCCGCAGCGCGCGCTCGACCACTGTCGCAGCCCAGCGTACATCGAAAATTCTTTCCGGCGACCAATTGCCAGATTCCTGCTCGGTAATGGACAAGTGGGATGGCGCCTCCGTCATCCAGTCGTCCCAGGAAACAAAGCGTAAGTCGCCGCCGCGTTTGCGCGCCTGACGCTTATCGCCTTGATCGTACAAAAAACGTTGCAGGGCCTTGAGCAGAAGCGACCGGAATCTCCCCTTGTTCCGATCGGCGGACTGCATGAGGCGACCTTTGATGACCTTGCCAAAAAATTCTTGAGTCAAATCCTGTGCGTCAGGAACGGAGTGGCCCTTCCGGCAGATGAAGGCGAAAACGGGTCGCCAGTAAATTTTGCAAAGTTCGGCAAGGGCAGCGTGCGCTTTCTGTTCATCCGTTGCAGAGTCCGAACACGACACAACGATGCTCCAACGTGTTGTCATGAACCGAGCATGGGAGTCGCTAAAGGGGGTATTCGGTCTCACCGCGCGGATAATCTCATTTGTGCCGTAGTCACGCAAGCTTCTTGATAAGGCTTTCCGAGCGTGGATGTTCGCCGGGTTCCGGCGATAAGCCTTACATTATCAGCGAGGCGCGCAGCCAGTGGAAGATGTCATTGAGGTGGGCATGGCCATCGCGATTAGGAAAAAATTCCGAGGGCAGAGCCTCATTTTTTTTGAAACTTCGGCCTCTGAAATCCGAAGTATATGGTGTTAGCGGGCAGCCGTCACATTTCAATGAGTTGGATCACCGTCATCTGGTTGATGAATGCCGGAGCGTTTTTGACGCTCGCGGCCTTCGCTGCACGCTTGGCACGCGCATGGGAAACTAGAGAGAAGAGATTCAACCTCGCTGCAAAGTCCGCTAATCTCGAAATGTGGGAGTGGGATTTGGAAAGAGATGAAATCTGCGTCCCGCCTACAGGCCGTGCTCAGTTGGGTTTGCCTGCTTTTGGAAGGATCACATTCCAACACCTGATGCCACGCTGGCACCCAGAAGATCGCGAGAGAGTTCGACAAGCAATGAATGAGGCGATCCAAAACGTCAAAGATTGCCATGTAGAGTTTCGTGTTGTTGCCCCAGACGGCAGCGTGCGATGGGTTCACGCGCATGGGCACGTGCACCTTGATGACCGCGGAAAAGCCCAGCGGCTTACGGCAATTAGCCTCGATATTACGGACCGAAAAGAGGCCGAGATCCTGGCCCGCAAGCAGCGCGCCGAACTTCAAAGAGTCACGCAGCAGAGGACCGCGTTTATGGAGCGAGAAATCGCGGAGCGCGCGCTCGTCGAACGTGAGGTGATCGAGAGTTGTGCCCGCGAACAGCGGCGCATCGCATATGACTTGCACGACGGAATAGGGCAACAACTCGTGACGATCGCTATAAGCGCAAAACTGCTTGAGGAACAGTTGGGGCCATGTCAGCCTGACGAAGCCGACCAAGCTTCCGCAATAGTAAAGCTCGCCAACGAAGCGGCCAGGCAAGTACGGCTCACCGCGCGGAGCGCCGAAGGCGGTGACACAGTGGACGACTTGGAAACGGCGTTGGAATGCCTGGCCGTGAATACCAGTCACAGTTGCGATGTAAAAAGCGTGGTTACATCTGACGCCGAGCCGCTACCGATTAGCCCGCCAGTAGCAGCTCAACTTTATCGAATCGCGCAGGAGGCAGTGCGTAATGCCATAGAGCATGGTGCTGCTCGGCAGGTTTTGATCCAGCTCACATTCGGCAATGGTGACATGGTGTTAACGGTGCAAGACGACGGGGCGGGGTTTAACACCAAGACCAATGGCCACGGGATGGGACTTCGAATCATGCGCTACCGCGCGCAATGCATCGGCGGCTCGTGCGAAGTGCGCCCCGGCCCCAATAAGGGGACGATTATTTCTTGCCGTGTACCTCTACAAGCGGAGCCTTCTCTGTCTACAATATCATGAATGCAATAACACAAACCGAAAGAAAATCCCACGTAGTAGTAGTCGACGACCACCCGGTGCTATGCGATGGGCTAAAACAGTTAATCGACAGACAACCGGACCTCACCTGTGTCGGCGTTGCGGACAACACGTCAGATGCCAAACGCCTGGTACAAGAATGCAAGCCTGATCTAATGATTCTCGATTTGCG
>Ga0209807_1001114_pt1 | contig 12650 bp, 9 predicted proteins | sample GraSoiAngelo_154_FD_186168 | JGI IMG/M metagenome (GOLD analysis project Ga0209807, IMG submission 186168) | Grasslands soil microbial communities from the Angelo Coastal Reserve, California, USA - 14_1009_13_20cm (SPAdes) (version 2) | ecosystem: Environmental > Terrestrial > Soil > Grasslands ... | reverse complement strand
CGGCACGCCGCGCTCGGCGTGCTCGATGGCCGGCGCCAGCACGCGCAGGCGGTCCATCGTGCCGAAGCGGTTGAGCGCCGCCAGCCAGCCGCCGAGGTTGCCCGGCGTCGCGCACGACTTCGGCCCACCCGCCAGCTCGTCCTCCGTGCAGCGCGTCGCGTCCGCGGCGCGCGGCGCACGCCCGATGAAGTCCAGGACGTGGCGCTCGCCGCCCCGTGAGATCAGCATCAGCCCGATGCCCGCCGCACCGGACATGAACGGCTCGACGACATTGAGTGTGGCACCGACGGCGACGGCGGCGTCGACGGCGTTGCCGCCCGCCAGCAGGATCTCGATGCCGGCCATCGAGGCCAGCGGGTGAGCGGATGTCACGACACCGCGGCGGCCCATGACGGTCGGACGATACGCGAGACGATGAGGCGGCATGACGAGCCTCCTGAGAAGAAATCGTGACGGCCTGCGCGGATTATAGGCCAGCGTGACGAACGGATCGGAGCGATCGTCGTTCAATCGGCTCGCAATCGGATCGCGGTTGACTCAGGAACGCTCGCGCACCAGGCCGCGCAGCCGGGGATCCAGCAGGTCGCGCAGCCCGTCGCCGAGCAGGTTGAGGCCGAAGATCGTCATCATGATCGCGGCGCCGGGATAGAGCACGAGCCACGGCGCCTGCTGCAGGTAGAGGCGGCCCTCGGCGAGGATGTTGCCCCAGGACGGCACGTACGGCGGCACGCCGACGCCGAGGAACGACAGCGCCGCCTCGGTGAGCACGGCGGCCGCGAACACGAACGAGGCCTGCACGATGACCGGCGACAGGCAGTTCGGCAGCACGTGGCGCGCGACGATCACCAGGTCGGAGACGCCGAGCGCGCGCGCGGCCTCCACGTACGTCGTCTCACGGATGACCAGGACCGAGCCGCGCACGATGCGCGCCACGCGCGGCGCGTACACCACCCCGATGGCCACGATGACGTTGAGGACGCTCGGTCCGAGCGACGCCATCAGCGCGATGGCGAGAATGATGGCCGGAAAGGCCATGAGCCCGTCCATGACGCGCATCACCGGGTTGTCGAGTCGCCGCCAGTAGCCCGCGGCGAGCCCGCATACCAGGCCGATGGCGAAAGCGAGCAGCACGACCGCCGCGCCGACGAGCAGCGAGAGCCGCGCGCCATACGCGACACGGCTCCAGACGTCGCGCCCCACGTCGTCGGTGCCGAACCAGTGCGTCGCGCCGGGCGCCGTCAGCCGCGCCGAGACCTCCATGCGCAGCGGGTCGTCCGCGATCAGCGGCGCGAGCACGCCCACCACGGTCGTGATGGCGAGCAACGCGAGGCCCACGACGGTGGCGCGGCGACGCACCAGGCGCACCAGCCAGAGGGCGCGCCGACGAACCGGCTCCGCGGGCCTGGGCAGCGCCAGGACGCTCATGGCAGGGCGAGATGAGCCACGCCGCGGCGCGAACCGAGCGGTGAAATGGCTCTCATTGATATCTGACCCGGGGATCGAACACGACGTACGAGAGATCCACCGCGAGATTGACGAGCATGTAGATGCCGGCGATGCAGATCACAACGCCCTGGATGACGGGATAGTCGCGCCGTAGCACCGCCGAGATGATCAGGCGCCCCAGGCCGGGAATGTTGAAGACCTGCTCGACGATCACCGAGCCGGAAATCAGGATCGCGAGCGAGATGCCGATGACGGTCACGGTCGGGATCATCGCGTTCTTGAGCGCGTGCTTGTAGACGACGGCACGCTCGCCCAGCCCCTTGGCCCGGCCGGCGACGATGAACTGCTCGCGCAGCACGTCGAGCATCGCCGAGCGTGCGATGCGCGCGATCAGGGCCGACTGCACGACGCCCAGCGCGAACGCGGGCAGCGTGAGCGAGCGCAGCGTGCCGAACCAGCCGTACTCCAGCGGCGAGTAGCCGGCGACGGGAAACCACCCGAGACGGACGGAGAAGAACAGGATCAGCAGCAGGCCCAGCAGGAAGTTGGGAATCGAGATGCCGACCAGCGCGCCGGCCATGAGGGCCTGATCCGTCGTGCCGTCGTGGTGGCGGGCGGCGATCACGCCGGCCGGCACGCCGAGCCCCACGGCGATGACCAATGCATAGAGCGTGAGTAAGATCGTCGGCTCGGCGCGGTCCAGGATCGCCTCGAGCACAGGCCGGCGCAGGAAGATCGACTGGCCCAGGTCGCCGCGCGCCAGGCGGCCGTACCAGCGGAACAGCTGCACGTGGAAGGGCGCGTCGAGGCCGAGCTGGCGATGCAGACGCGCGATGTCGTCGGGGCTCGCGTCGGGACCGGCGATGATCGACGCCGGATCGCCGGGCGCCACATGGATGAGCACGAACGCGACAGTCGCGACCACCAGGGCGACCGGGACGAGGGCCAGCAGCCGCCGCGCGATGTACGTCTTCACCGGCTCAGCGTCGTGGCGTCGGGCTCACTTCGACAGCCACACGTTCCAGAGATTCTTCTCGTTCGTCTGACGGTAGCCGTGCACCTCATTACGGACGGCATCGAGACCGAAGTAGTCGCCGTACTTCACGCGCCCGACGTCCTCGTAGAAGATCTGCTGCACCTTCTCCCACATCGCGCGCCGCTTTCGGGGATCGTTCTCCCGTGCGAGCGCGTCCATCCACTGCTCCTTATCCTCGTGACACCACCAGCCCGGCCAGGTGCAGCTCGCGGCGGTGCTGAAGGCCGGCTCGGGATTGAACGTGATGCCGGTCGAGAAGACATCCCACGCCTCGGGCTTGTTGCGCCGCTGCACGAGCGTGGCCCAGTCCACCACCTGCAGATCGATCTTGAACCCCGCCGCCTCCAGCTGCTGCTTCGCCACCAGCGCGTTCTTGTACATCCACTGATATTCCTTCGTCGTGATCCAGCGCACGGGCTGGCCCGCGTAGCCCGCCTCCTGCAGCAGCTTCTTCGCCTTCGCGGGATTCTTCTGGTTGTAGAGGTCGGCCGCCGCGCGCGAGTGCCACTGCGGCTGCTCGGGGAACGACAGACCGGGATCGAGCCGATAAAAGGCCTTGTTGCCGAAGCCCGCGGCCATGATCGGCTCCATGTCGAGCGTCGCCTGGAAGGCCTGGCGGATGCGCTTGTCGCTCATCAGGCCCTGCTTGTGGTTGAGGACGGCGGTGCTCCAGCCCTCGGGCTTGATGATCGCCGCAACGACACCCGGCATCGTCTTCATCCGCTCATACTGGTCCTGCTGGATCTGCAGCGCGAGGTGATACTCGCCGGTCTCGACGCCGGCCAGCCGCACGGCGACGTCGGGCACGGGGATGAAGAGGATCTCGTCGACATACGCGGTGCGCCGGCCGCCGAAGCCGTCGGGCGCGTCGGCGCGCGCGGCGTAGTCTTTGAACCGCGCGAGGCGCACGTGCCGGTCGGGCTTGTGCTCCACGAAGCGATAGGGACCGGTGCCGATGTACTCCTTGATCGGATCGTCGCCGGCGGCGTCCACGATCTCCGTGGGGTAGATGACGGCGCCGTTGTTCGGGCGCGCCAGGCCCATGAGCAGCGCGCCGGAGGCATCCTTCACGTACATCGCCACCGTGCTCGCGTCCTTCGCCTCGACGCCCTCGACGTTCTTCCAGAGCTGCTTACCGGGCGTGGCCAGTCGCCCCCAGCGCTTGAGCGAGGCGACGACGTCGGCCGCCGTGAGCTCCTTGCCGTTGTGGAACTTCACGCCGCGACGCAGCCGAAAGACATAGGTGCGTCCGTTGTCGGTGACCGTGTGGCTCTCGACGAGCAACGGGACCGCGTTGTACTGGCGATCATAGGTGTACAGCGTCTCGTAGACATGCCAGGTGATCTGCTGGACGATCACGGCCGTCGTCGTGTGGACGTCGAGCGTGGGCGGCTCGCCGATCATCGCTACGCGGAACACGCCGCCGGTGCGTGGCCCTTCGGGCTGCTGCGCGGACGCAGGCACGACGAGGGCGAACAGCAGCGCGAGCGTGAGGAGGACGATGGTCATTCAACGACTCCTTCCGCGGCCGGCAGGCCGCCCGACGCGCCGAATAGTACCGCACCTGTGCGATAGACCTTGTGCTCGACCCCTGGGGACGACGAGCCCGTGCGGCGGCGCGGCCGAGCGCTACTTGAGCACGTGCCGGACGGCGGCGATCACATCGTCGGCGGCGGGCATCACGAACGACTCCAGCGGCGGACTGAACGGGATCGGCACGTTCGGGGCTGCGACGCGCGCGATCGGCGCGTCGAGCTCGTCGAACGAGTCCTCCATGACCACCCAGGCCAGCCACGCGCCGGCGGAGCCGCGCATGACCCCTTCCTCGGCGACGACCACGCGGTGCGTGCGTCGCACGGAAGCGGCCAGCGTCTCGCGGTCGAGCGGCACGAGGCTGCGCGGGTCGACGACCTCGACCTCGACGCCTTCCTCGGCGAGCCGCCGCGCGGCCTCGAGGCTCTCGTGCACCATGCGTGCGGTGGCGATGACCGTCACGTCGCGGCCGGGACGCTTGAGGTCGGCGGCGCCGAGCGGCACGAGCACCTCGGCCTCGGGCACGTCACCCACCACGCGGTAGAGCGCGCGATGCTCGAAGACGAGCACGGGATCGGGATCGCGGATCGCGGTCTTGAGCAGGCCGCGCGCGTCCGCCGGCGTGGAAGGGATGGCGACCTTGAGGCCGGGAAGGTTCACGAACCACGCCTCGACGGAGTTCGAGTGGTGGCCGCCGCCCGACTTGCCGATGCCATACGGCATGCGTAGCGTCAGCGGACAGTCGAGCTGGCCGCCGAACATATAGCGCGACTTCGCGATCTGGTTGGCGACCTCGTCCATCGCACAGGTGACGAAGTCGGCGAAATGCATGTCCACGACGGGGACGAGGCCGGTCACGGCCGCGCCGAAGGCCGAGCCGACGATGGCGGCCTCCGAGATCGGCGCGTTCAGCACGCGGTCGGGACCGAACTCGTCGATCAGGCCCTTCGTGACGCCGAACGGCAGGCCGAGGACAATGTCCTCACCGATGCAGTACACACGCGGATCGCGGCGCATCTCCTCGCGCAGCGCCAGGTTCAGCGCGTCGCCGAAATCCAGCTTCATCCTAATCGGCCCACGGATAGTAGGCGAAGAGGTCGTTGAGCGCGTCTTCGCCGCGCGGCAGCGGGCTGGCCTCGGCGTGCGCGACGGCGTCCTCGATTTCCGCGACGACCGACTCGCGGATGCGCGCCGCGTGCGCGGCGTCCAGCCGCCTGTGCTCGGTCAGCACGCGCTCCAGCCGCGCGATCGGATCGCGCCGGCGGCCCTCGTCGACCTCGTCCTTGCCGCGATAGGCCTGCGGATCGCCTTCGAAGTGACCGACCCAGCGGATCGTGTGCGCCTCGATGAGCGAGGGACCGTCGCCGCGGCGCGCGCGCTCGACGGCGCGCATGACCGCGTCCCACACGGCGACGACGTCGTTGCCGTCGACGCTCTCGCCGGGAATACCGTAGCCGGCGGCGCGCGCGGCGATGCTGCCGCCCGCCGTCGAGCGCGTGTGCGCGGTGGACGACGCCCACCGATTGTTCTCGCAGACGAACACGACCGGCAGCGTCCAGAGCGCGGAGAGATTCACGCCCTCGTGAAACGCGCCACGATTCGCGGCGCCGTCGCCGAAGAACGTGACGACGACCTGACCGGATCGGCGCTGCTTGATCGACAGCCCGACGCCGGGCGCGACGACGCAGCCCGACGCGAGCACGCCGTTGGCGCCGAGATAACCGACGGAGACGTCGGCGATGTGCATCGTGCCGCCCTTGCCGTGACAGATCCCGTTGGCCTTGCCGTACAGCTCGGCCATGAGGCCGCGCAGCGAGCCGCCTTTGGCGACGAGATGGCCGTGACCACGATGGGTCGAGAGCACGTAGTCGTCCGTACGCAGCGCGGCCGCGACGCCGACGGCGACGGCCTCCTGGCCGACGGAGGTATGCAGGAATCCCGGAATGCGGCCGCGCTGAAACAGCTCGCGGGCGCGCTCCTCGAACAGCCGGACGCGGAGCATCGCCGCGTACATCTCCACCATGAGCTCCGGGCCGGGCGCGCTCATCGCGCGGCGATCATAGCACCGGGCACTCGTTGAGCCGGCGCAGCGCCCACCCGGCGTGATGGCGCTCGAGCACGCTCAACGCGCCATAGTCCTGGCCCAGCGCGAGCAGTCGTGCGAGCGGCAGGCCGAGGAGCCGGCAGAGCAGTGCCCGATTGGTGCCGCCGTGCGCGACGATCGCGATGGCAGGCCCGGGCGCCGTCGCGACGATCGCGTCGAACGCCGGGCCCGCGCGCGCCACCAGATCCGGCACGCTCTCGCCCTCGGGAAACGGAAACTCGCCGATGCGCGTCATCCAGTCCGCGAACGCGTCGGGCTCACGTGCGCGGATCTCGTCGGCCGTCAATCCCTCCCAGCGTCCCATCGCCATCTCGCGCAGGTTAGGCACTTGCGTGGGCGTGAGCCCGTGCGGGGCGCCGATGATCTCGCCGCTGCGACGCGCGCGCACGAGATCGCTGGTATAGAGCGCCGCGATCGACGCGCCGGTGAGTCGCTGCGCCTGCGCGCGGCACTGCGCCTCGCCGCGCGCGGACAGCGGCACGTCCAGATGGCCGATGAAGCGCCGTGGGTCGGCCTGCGCGACTTCGCCGTGGCGCAGCAAATAGATCAGAGTCGGGCGTGCGTCCACGCGGACACCGTTAGCAATACCGCGAGCTCGGCCAGCTCGACGCCGGCGCCGAGAACGTCACCCGTTACGCCTCCGAGCCGGCGCGCGAGAAACCCGGCCACCGCGACCGCGCTGCCGACGCCGACGGCGAGTGCCACGACCCCGGCCCACCCGAGGACTACGACGGCCACGATGAGGGCGATGCCCAGCGCCGCGGGTGCGGCCGTGCTCGCGAGTCCCGCGGCAAACAGCGCGCCCTGCCCGCCCGCGCGCGCCGGCCGGAACAGCCGACCGAGGAGGGCCGGCGTCGCGCGCGCGATGACCGCCGCCGCCAGGAGCGCGCGCCAGCGCTGCGCGTGCGGCAGCTCGCTCACCGCGGCGAGCTCGAGCATCAGGAAGAAGATGAGGCCGATGGCGCCGAAGGAGCCGATGCGGCTGTCGGTCATGATGGCGCGGCGCTCGGCAGGATCGCGGCCGGCGAGCCCGTCAAGACAGTCCGCGAGGCCATCGAGATGCAAGCCTCCGGTGAGCAGCTTCCAGACGGTGACCGTCAGGAGCGCGGCCAGCAGCGGCGGAAACACACGCGTGGTCACGCCGTCGACCACGGCGAGGACGAGGCCCAAGGCGGCGCCGACCACGGGAAACCATGGCGCGGCGGCGCCGAGGTCCTCGAGGCCGGCATGACCGCGACGGGAGACCGGGACGATGGTGAGATAGCGCACGGCCAGCAGGGCGCGCGACACGGCGCGGATGCTAGCACGCTGCAAGAAATTTACTCGCCCGCAAGAAGTTGTTTGACACGGCCCCATCCTCCACGGACAATCGAGCCATCGGGGGGGCGAATCTTCATCGAGCCAGGAGTTCGTCCATGAGCGCGACCAGCGTGGCTGAGAAGTGGGTCGAAAGCACTGCCGGCATGACCCGACCCTCCGATGTCGTATGGTGCGACGGCTCGAAGCAGGAATACGACCGCTTGATCGAAGCGATGCTGCGCGATGGCACGCTGCTGGCGCTCAACGCGCGCACCTATCCGAGCTGTTACCTGCATCGCAGCCACCCCTCCGACGTCGCGCGGACGGAGCAGCTCACCTTCATCTGCACGCGCGAGCGCGAGGACGCCGGCCCGACCAACAACTGGATGGCTCCCGCGGAAGCCAAGGCGAAGGCCGGCGAGTACTTCAAAGGCGCCATGCGCGGGCGCACGATGTACGTCATCCCGTACCTGATGGGTCCCGCCGGCTCCGCCATGAGCCGCACCGGCATCATGGTGACCGACAGCGCCTATGTCGTGGCCAGCATGCACATCATGGCCCGCGTGGGCGAGCCCGCGATCAAGGCGATGCGACGCGACGACGACTTCATCGCCGGCGTGCACTCGCTCGGCGATCTGTCGCCGGAGCGGCGACTGATCCTGCACTTCCCCGAGGAAAAGCTCATCTGGAGCGTGGGCTCCGGCTACGGCGGCAACGCGCTGCTCGGCAAGAAGTGTCACGCGCTGCGGCTCGGATCGTGGCAGGCGCGCCAGGAAGGCTGGCTCGCGGAGCACATGCTGATCATCGGCGTCGAGGACCCGCAGGGCGAGATCACGTATATCGCGGCGGCCATGCCGAGCGCGTCGGGCAAGACCAATCTCGCCATGGCCGTGTCGTCGCTGCCGGGCTGGCGCGTGTGGACGGTGGGCGACGACATCGCGTGGATTCACGTCGACGCGTCCGGGCAGCTGCGCGCGATCAATCCCGAGCGCGGCTTCTTCGGTGTCGCGCCGCACACGAGTCCCAAGACGAATTCCAATGCGACCGCGATGGTGAAGAGCAACACGATCTTCACCAACGTCGCCCTCACGCCGTCGGGCGAGCCGTGGTGGGAAGGCCTCACGCCCGAGCCACCGGCGGGGCTGCTCGACTGGCAGGGTCGGCCGTGGACACCGGGCACGCCCGCCGCGCATCCCAACTCGCGCTTCACCGTGCTGGCGGAGCAGTGTCCGTCGATCGCGCCGAACTGGGAAGAGCCGCAGGGCGTGCCGATCTCGGCCTTCATCTTCGGGTCGCGCCGGAGCAACGTTATTCCGCTCGTGTTCGAGGCCTTCGACTGGGCCCACGGCGTCTTCCTCGGTTCCGCGATGAGCACCGAGACCACCGCGGCGATCACCGGTCAGGTCGGCGTCGTGCGTCGTGATCCCATGGCCATGCTGCCGTTCTGCGGCTACAACATGGCCGACTACTTCGCTCACTGGCTCGCGACGGGTCCGCGCGCCGCGAAGCCGCCGCGCATCTTCCGCGTGAACTGGTTCCGGCGTGGCGACGACGGCAAGTTCCTGTGGCCCGGCTACGGCGACAACCTCCGCGTGCTCAAGTGGATCATCGAGCGCGTCCGCGGCGGTGGGCGTGCGCAAGAAACGCCGATCGGCTGGATCCCGACGCCGGATGCGCTGGACACCGCGGGCCTCGCGGTCTCGCGCGCGCAGCTGAACGAGGCCCTGCGCGTGGATCACGGCGAATGGCTCCAGGCGCTCGCCGACCTCGGCGACTTCTACGGGCAGTTCGGCCCACGTTTGCCCGCTCCGATCGCCGCCACGCTCAAAGAGACGCGCCGCCGCCTCGGCGGCTGAGCCACCCGCCTCTCGACGGAAAGTTGCCCGCGCTCCGGGGCACAGCCTCGGGCGCAATTCCACGCCGCCGCGCCTAAAGTCCCGCCATTTCGGATGCCCGACATGGCATCGCCGATGCTTTTCCGCTCGCGGCACTTGGCGAACACCAACGAGCGATGGGTGGGCTGTCACCCGGGAGGCCCCATGGATCAGCAGAAGGTCGAGGCGCTGGCAACGCGGATCGTCGGTGACATGGCGGCGTCATTCAGCATGGCGCTCGGTCACATCGGTGACCGGCTCGGCCTGTTCCGCGCGATGAAGGGTGCGGGACCGGTGGCCAGCGCGCAGCTCGCCGCGAAGACCGCTCTCAACGAGCGCTACGTGCGCGAGTGGCTGAAGGCGATGGCCGCTTCGGAATATCTCGACTACGATCCGACCTCCGACACTTACGTGATGACCGCGGAGCAGGCGTACGTGCTCGCCGACGACGCGAGTCCGATGTCGGCGGGCGGACCGCTGCAGTTCACCGCGCCGACGGTGGCGAATACCGAGAAGCTGCTGCGGATCTTTCGCGACGGCGGCGGGATTTCGTACTCCGAGATCGGTCCGGAGGTGCCTGAGGGCATCGCGCGCTTTTTCGGGCCGGGCTATCTGAACTTCCTCGTGCAGGAATGGCTGCCCGCGGTCGACGGGCTCCCGGAGCGACTCAAAGCGGGCATCGAAGTGGCTGACGTCGGCTGCGGCTACGGCCTGTCGACGATGACGATGGCGGCGGCCTTTCCCACGTCCCGCTTCCTCGGTATCGACTACGACGCCGGCTCGATCTTTCGCGCGCGGCGCGTTTCGGCCGAGCGCGGACTGCACAACGTCGAGTGGCGCGCCGAGCCCGCGCACCTGCTGCCGCGCGACCGCTGGTTCGGGCTCATCTGCGCCTTCGACTGCATTCACGACATGGTCGACCCGAAGAACACGCTGCGCGCCATCCGCGCCGGCCTCGCCGATGACGGCGTGTTCCTCTGGTCCGAACCGAACGCCTCGGACAATCCGCTCGAGAACCGCAATCCCGTCGGCAAGGCGTTCCAGTGCGTGAGCCCCCTGCACTGTCTCACGGTGTCGCTCGCCCACCGCGGCGAGGGGCTCGGCACCGTCATCGGCGAGCGAGGCGTGCGTGCGCTCGCCCGGGAAACGGGCTTCTCGCACGTGGAGAAGCTGCCGATCCAAAACGCCTTCAACCAATTCTTCGCGCTGCGCCGGTAACGATCTCCGAACGCGCGCCGGGCGGACGTAGCGTCGCCCGGGCACGTCGCGCGGCGGCGAGATTCACGGCTCGCCGCCGCGCGTTCGCCGCGGTTTGACACCGCGCTGCACTGCGTGCTATCCCTTCGGCGCTTTTCGACGACCAATCGCCAGCCGTGCACGTCCACGCCGGAGGACGCCGATGCTGTCGTTCCGCCGCACCCTCCCCTTCTTGCTCGCCCTGCTGCTCCTCGCTCCCGTCGTCGCGCGCGCGACGACGGCACAATTCAACCTCGACACGCCCGCGGGCGGTCCGTTTCCAAGCGACGTGTTCACCGTCGTCGACCCCAGCCACAACACTGGAATACGGATCAATCTTCCGAAACCCGACTGCGCCGTGCGACCGAGCGATTGCGCGGACATCGACGTGTTGAACATGCTGGACGGCTTCAACGCCCAGCCGCGAATGTCGATCCCGTTCAACGGACCGATCGATCCAGGCTCGGTCAGCAGCACCAACGTATTTCTCAAGAGCCTTGGGAGCACGCTCGGCGGCGGCGCCGGCACGATCGTCGGCATCAATCAGGTCGTCTGGGATCCCACGTCGAAGACACTCCACGTGGAGTCCGACGAATTCCTCGACCAGCACACGCGCTACCTGCTCGTGGTCACGAACGGTGTTCGCGATCCCGATGGCGGGCCCGTCAACGCGGGGCCGTTCAACGCGTTCCTGCATCGCAACGACCTGAGCGCCGCACACGCGGCCTACCGCCAGGAGCTGGTCGCCGCTCTCGCCCAGGCGTCGGTGCCAGTGCAGTCCGTCATCGCGGCCAGTGTCTTCACCACCCAGAGCACGACGGCCGTGCTCGAAAAGATCCGAGACCGCATCAAGGCTATGCCGGCACCGACCGCCACCGTCCTCGCCAACTTCGCACGGGCCAATGTGGTCGCAATCCGCTGGCACCGTCAGGTGGCGACGAGCGGGCCGACGTCGGACTCGTTCGTGCCCGTGCCGGCGCTCGACGTCTTCCCAGGTTCGGTGGGCCGGATCGTGTTCGGTCGATTCAACTCGCCCGACTGGGAGACGCCGGCCAAGTACATTCCGGCGATCGGCACCCGAACGGGCGTGCCTGCCGTCCAGGGGACCAACAAGCTTTATTTCAATCTGTTCGTCCCATCGGGAACGCCGCCGACGGGCGGCTGGCCGGTGGCGATCTTCGGTCACGGGTTCACGGACAGCAAGCAAGGTGCGCCATTCGCCGTCGCGTCCACAATGGCGCACTACGGAATCGCCACGATCGCCATCAACGTGGTCGGCCACGGCGGCGGCGCCCGCGGCACGCTGGAAATCATCCCGGCCGTCGGTGCTCCCATCACGATTGCCGACGGCGGGCGCGGCATCGACCAGGACGGCAATGGCACCATCGACTCCACGGAAGGTTCCAGTGCCGTCACTCCGAGGGGAATCATCGGCAACCGCGACGGTCTCCGACAGACGGTCGCCGACCTCATGCAGCTCGTCCGCGTCATCCAGAGAGGCATCGACCTCGACGGCAACAGCATTGCCGATCTCAACGGCGGCCGCATCTACTACTTCGGCCAGTCGTTCGGAGGGATCTACGGCACCAAGTTCATCGCGGTCGAGCCCGCGGTCAGAGCGGGCGTGCCAAACGTCCCGGGTGGGGCGATCATCGAGATCGCGCGACTGAGCCCCGCGTTCCGCGGCCTGGTCGGATTTGCGCTACTGACTCGCGTACCGTCGTTGAGCAACGCCGGCCCGTTCGCCCCACCGCTCTGGGGCTTCCAGGAGAGCATCCCGCTCCGCGACGACCCGGCGGTGTTGAACCCGGCGCCGGGCGCCATGCCGATCCAGGAAGTTCTCGACAACACCGAGTGGGTCTCGCAGTCCGGCAACCCGGTCGCCTACGCGCCACACCTCCGCAAGATCCCGCTCGATGGCGTGTCGACGCGGCCGTTCATCATCCAATCCGCGAAGGGCGATATGACCGTGCCGAATCCAACCGCGAGCGCCCTCGTTCGTGCCGCCGATGCGCACGACCGATGGACGCTGTTGCGCTACGACCTCGTGCGGCACGACCGACCGACCGCACCCGCCAATCCGCATACGTTCCTGACCAACATCGGGAATCCGGTGGTGGCG
>Ga0209807_1001113_pt1 | contig 12653 bp, 13 predicted proteins | sample GraSoiAngelo_154_FD_186168 | JGI IMG/M metagenome (GOLD analysis project Ga0209807, IMG submission 186168) | Grasslands soil microbial communities from the Angelo Coastal Reserve, California, USA - 14_1009_13_20cm (SPAdes) (version 2) | ecosystem: Environmental > Terrestrial > Soil > Grasslands ... | reverse complement strand
AGCTGCCGACCTCCATGAAGTCCGGGCCGAGGGTGAACTCCGCGCCATGCAGGCGCGACACGCCGCGGATGCGGAGCAGGTTGCTGCCGATGCCCTCGATCCGCGCGCCCATCGCCAGCAGGAGCGCGCACGTCTCCTGCACGTGCGGCTCGCACGCGGCGTTGCGCACGATGGTGGTGCCCTGCGCGAGCGCGGCCGCGAGCACGACGTTCTCGGTCGCCGTCACGCTGGCCTCGTCCAGCAGGATGTCGGCGCCGCGCAGCGGCCGGCCCCGCAGGCAGAGATCGCGGTCCTGCTCCAGCCGCGCGCCGAGAGCCTGCAGGCCGAGCACGTGCGTATCGATGCGCCGGCGGCCGATCTGGTCACCGCCGGAGCGCTCCACGCGCGCCTCACCCTCACGCGCGAGCAGTGGTCCCATCAGCACCAGGCCGCCGCGCACCCGGCGCAGCAGGTCGGCGTCCGGTGCCGTCGCGGTGATCCGCCGCGCGCGCAGGGTGACGGTGTGCGGGTCGTGGCGATCCACCTCGACGCCAAGCTGCTCGACCAGGCCGAGCATTGTCCGGACGTCGGCGATGTCGGGCAGGTTCTTGAGACGCACCGGCTCATCGGTGAGCAGCGCGGCGGCGATCAGCGGGAAGGCGGCGTTCTTGTTGCCGCTCGGTGTGACCGTCCCCTTGAGGGGCACCCCGCCCTCGATGACGAACTCGTCCATGGCCACGACGATGATATGGTACGCGAAACCATGTTCAGATTCGTCCACATCACCGACACGCACATCATGGCCGGCGGGACGTGGCGGATCCGTGGGACGGACGTCGAGTTCGACACCGACGCGTCGCTTCGCCGCGTGGTGGAGACCGTCCGGCGCCTGCAGCCCGCGCCCGCCTTCGCCGTCCTGGGCGGCGACCTTGCCAGCCCCGACATCCTGCACCGCGAGCGGACGCTGACGCCGGCCGAGTACGCGCCGTCGTACGCGCGGCTGCGCGAGATTCTCGGGGAGCTGCCGTGCCGCGCGCACTTCCTGATGGGCAATCACGACAACCTCGAGGCGTTCAACCGCGCGCTGCGCCCCGAGGCGTCGGTGCCCGATGCGCCGTGCTACTACAGCTTCGATCACGACGGCACGCACTTGATCGCGCTGGACTCGCACGAGCCCGGCCACGCCGACGGCGTGCTCGATCCCGCGCAGCTCGCCTGGCTCGCGCGCGACCTGGCCGCGCATCGCGACACCCCGACCATCGTGTTCATCCATCACCACCCGTGGCCGCTCGGCCACGCGTGGATGGACACGATGACGCTGCGCAACGGCGGCGAGCTCATGGCGATGCTGGCGGGGCAGGCGCAGGTGAGATGGCTGATCGGCGGCCACGTGCACAGCGAGCAGCTGATCCAGCGCGGCGGACTCACCATGCTGACGACGCCGTCCACCTGCATCCAGCTCTCGAAGGTGGCCGGCCCCGCGCACTTCGACCCCGGACCGCCCGGCTTCCGCGTGGTGGACGTGGAGGACGGGAGCCTCTTGACGTTCGTCGTGCACGTGCGCTGATCGATCGCGCGCCCATTTGGGTTCGGCGTGCCGTGAAACATCCGGCGGTGCTGCGCGCTAAGCTGGCCGGTATGAGCGAGCCCAACATCGCGTTCGTGGCGAATCTCATCGCCGATCCCTCGCGCGCCGCCATGTGCCAGGCGCTGGCGGGCGGCGAGGCCCGGCCCGCCGGTGAGCTGGCCGCGCGCGCCGGCGTCTCGGCCCAGACGGCCAGCAATCACCTCGCAAAGCTCGTCGCCGGCCGCATCCTGCGCGTCGAGCAGCAGGGACGCTGGCGCTACTACCGCCTGGCCGGCGCCGAGGTCGGCCACGTGGTGGAGGCGCTGGCCGTGGTGGCGCCGCCGCTGCCGAGCCCGGCCGAGGCCAACGGACACGACGGCGCCGCCCGGCGCCTGAAGGACGCGCGCACGTGCTACAGCCACCTCGCCGGCCGGCTGGGCGTGGCGCTCGCCGACGCGCTCGTCGGCGAGCGCTGGCTGGAGGACGACGGCCGCGGCTATCGCGTCACGGCGAAGGGCGCGCGCTCGCTGCGCGCGCTGGGCATCGAGGTGAACGGCCGGCGAGGGCAGGCGCCCGCGCGGCGGTGTCTGGACTGGACCGAGCGGCGGCCCCACGTGGCCGGCCCCGTGGGCACGGCGCTCGCGGAGCTGGTGCTGGCGCGCGGCTGGGTGCGCCGCCTGCGCGGCACCCGCGCGCTGCTCGTCACGCCGTCGGGTCGCACGCAGCTGCAGCGCGTCTTCAATCTTCGCTATCTGGAGGGAGCGCCATGATCACGCTGCGCATCCGCTACACCATCGAGGCGAGAAAGCGGCCGGACTTCGAGCGCTACGCGCGCACCATCACCAAGATCGTCCCGCGCTGCGGTGGGGAGCTGGTCGGCTACTGGCTGCCGACCAAGTACGCAGGCCCCACGAACGAGGCGCTGGCCCTGATCAGCTTCCCGAGCCTCGCCGCCTACGAGCAGTACCGCGAGCGGCTGGCGAAGGATGCGGAGAGTATCGAGGCGATCCGGCGCGCCGAGGAGAGCGCCTGCATCCTCGTCGAGGACCGCGCGATCCTGGAGCCGGTCTCGTCATAGTCAGGTGGCGTGTCGCGCATCCTGAGAGCGAAAACGATCACCCGCCTTGGCCCGGGCTTTCGACGCCTCGACGTCCCGATCGCGAGGCGGAGCGTTCGTCACGAGAGCATCGAGGAGCCCCCGTGCGGTCTGCGCCACCTGGTCCACCGCTCGGTTGAACGCGGCTTCGTTAGCTCTGGACGGCCGTGTGAAGCCGCTCAGTTTTCGGACGAATTGCAGGGACGATGCCCGGATCTCGTCGTCCGTGGCGGGCGGCTTGAAGTTGTGCAGCGTTTTAATGCTTCGACACATGCAAGATCCTCCTCGCGTGGTTCGGAGAGATAACGAGCCTCCATCCCCGCGTCATTTACCCCTGCGCAGTGGGACGGATAACTATCTCGTTCACATCAACATCGGCCGGCTGCTCGATCGCGAACGCAATAGCGCGGGCGATGGCATCCGGCGGCATCGCGAACTTGTCTCGGCTCGCGGCGAGCTGGGCTCTCAACTCCGGATTTGTCACACCTTCCGTGAAGTTCGTCCGGACGAAGCCAGGCGAAATGATCGTCACGCGCAGCTTATCACCGGCCTCCTGGCGCAAACCCTCGGAGATGGCGCGCACGGCGAACTTCGTGCCGGAATAGACCGACTGGCTCGGTACAGTCTTATGCCCTGCTGTAGAGGCGGTGTTGACGAAATGTCCGAAGCCCTGCTTGCGAAAGACAGGCAGCGCTGCGGCGATGCCGTACAGAACACCTTTGATGTTGACGTCGATCATCTCCTCCCAATCCTCGACGCGCAGGTCGTCGAGGGGAGAAACCGGCATGATGCCGGCGTTGTTGACGAGAACGTCAAGCTTGCCATACCGCTCACATGCCAACCTCACGAGGTTGGATAAGTCTTCGCGCCGTTTTACGTCGGTGCGTGCATAGACTGTCCCTCCACCCGCTCTCGCGATACGGTCAGCGAGGGCCTCGAGGCGATCCAATCCGCGCGCGCCGAGTACGACCTTCGCACCGCGTTCAGCGAGCAGGAGCGCCGTGGCCTCGCCGATACCGCTGCTTGCGCCCGTGATGACGACGACCTTGCCTTCGGTCCCTGACATAGAGTTTCCTTTTACTTTGACAGCTAACGCATCGGCGCTTCAGCCGCGCGCCACGCGGCGATGGCCCTCGGTCCGAATGCTTCCCGCGGCGGCTGCATGCACGTGTTAGGCGCCCGCCCGGAAGTACAACGAAGCGTTTCGGACGCCATAGACTACCCAGGCGGCCGTCAACCAACCGAGATACGCAGAGCTGATGAGAGTAAATAGCCCGAGCAAGAGCCGCCACCCCGCGCTGCCGCGGGTCTTGAACGCATACCAGGGAATTACAATTGGCCAAGCGAGCCAAAGGAAGAATCCGAGATCCAAAACAGATGCCACACCGGTTCGTCTGGCATCCTTCTGGAGCCAGAGAATTACCGCGAGTAGGGGTCCAAAAGAAAAGAACAACGCGAGCGACGGCGACGGTTCGGCCTGCACGGCGGCGTAGACGGCTGCCGCCAGCGCGCAGAAGATCGCCGTAACCTTGGCGGTGCGGAGAGAGATGTCGTTCGATGCCAGCGGCTTCCTCCAGGCGCGCTTAACGGTGGCGCTCAGCGGCCGGAGCGAGCGACGCGAGCTCCGGTCCGCTGAAGCGGCTTGTTCGACGAGCGCCGCCGCTTGGCGAGGCTCCGATTCGCCGTCCAGGCACGCTTCGCCTTCTGCGGCAACTCCACGGAGACGAAGTAGTCAGCCGGGTAGAGGTAGTCTTCACCGGATTCGTCGATGACTCGCATGTAGCCGGTAGCGGCCGCGCCCTTGTCGTGCAGCACGCGGTAGACCTTGCGGATTTCAAGATCTTCGGCACCGCGATTCTCAACGCAGATGGCGTATCCCTTCTCCCGTGTCGGCATGGCTCAGTTTAGAAACCTCTTAATCTTGTGGCGAACGCGTCCGACTCCATGGGCCTCGTACCAGTGGATCTCGGCACGCCGCAGCTCGCCGCTGACGATGCGGACCGTGGCGATCCCCTTGAGTTTACGCCAACGACCCCGACCGTGCCGTCGCCGCAGCCGCGAGAGCTGGCGAATCGCCCTCCCGACAGCGATGGTCTCGATGTCGGTGATCGGCCCGACGATCTCGAAGTACATGGGGCCTCATCGCCCGATCGGAGTCAGCGAACGTCTAACGCCTGGGCGCTGAGCGGCCGGCACTCCGGCGCTCGCATCGCCGCCCGGGATTCAGGCCGGTCCGCTCTACGGGTTCTTAGGCAGCCACGAGCCGAAACTCGACATGGTAGTGCTCATCATGGCGGACCCATACATCGCCGCTCGAGAACGGCAGGCGCCGCAGGAGTGCCTGACCCTCCGAGGTCGCCGCGAGGAAGCGGTGAAACTCAGGCGCAAAGATCACACGCTGGATAGTCAAGCCATGGCGCCGCGCGGCGCGCTCCAGGGCTTCGAGATGCGCGACAATCGCCAAGAAGTCGATGGAGAGATCCCTGTAACGCCCGCTTTGGTCAAAGTCGATTCCGTACCCGAACTTGAGCCAGGCCGGGGTTGGGAGCTCCGCCGGGCTCCCAACCCTCCTGCGTACTGGCACCATGAAGTCGACGCAAAGCCCGTTCTGGTGCGTGCGATGCGGTCGAAACCGTCCCCCGCTTGGCCATCCCGTTTCACCGTACACGAAACGAAGCTCCGGCCGCGTGCGGGCCAGTTCCCCGTAGGCCTCAAGCACGGCGGCGCGGACACCGCTGTGAACCGCGGTCCGACCCAGAAGAGCGCCAAGGCGCGAATAGCTTCGAAAGTTGGGGCCAGCGGCGGGCAGGCGCTTGCCGTTCTCTAGGCGTCCATTGCCCACGGTGCCGATACTGCGGCTAGGTGCTGAGGATTCGAGGGACAGGGCCACATCATTGCCAAACCAAATGGTGGCGGACCCGCAGAGCAGGACGAGGCCCGTCCCGAGAAGGACTGAGCGGCGCTTCATTCTCCAGAGAGACACGGTGGCTGCCTAACGATACTGCCGTTCAGCGGCGTGAGCCCGAGCGTAAGTGAGGGTTACGTCCGCTGCAAACGGCTGGTTGGGCAGCCTCGCCGGATTCGGTACGTCGACTTCATCGGGCATATCCGCGCCGATGCGTCGGACCCTCGTCAGGGACGAGATGACCGAGAACCGAACAAACGCGCCGACGACGACTAGCGTTTAGCGCTTCTTCAGCTTCACCTCTTCGAGCGGCGCTGACCACGGGTAGGGGTCGATGAGCATGAGCGCCGGGTCTTCGACGCGCGGGCCGATGCCGCTGGGCCAGATGTACTCGTAGATGGGCGCGAAGCGCACCCGCTCGAAGAGCTGCTGCTGGATCTGTGTCAGCAGCGCGCCGCGCTTCTTCTTGTCGAGCTCCTGCGCCTGCTGGCGGTAGAGCGCCTCGATGTCGGGGTAGGCGCCGTAGGCGAACGCGCCCTCCGCGGGCACGGTCTCCGACATCCGCGAGGCGGCGTTGCCGTAGACGGCGTTGACGCACACGCAGATGCCCTTCAGCTTCTTGCTGGCCAGCGCCGGGTAGAACGCGGCCCGCTCCATCGTGCGCAGCCTCGACCGGATGCCGACGGCGGCCAGGTAGTTGGCCACGGCCTCGCCCGTCGAGAAGTATGGCGGCCACGGGTGCACGTCGCCGCCGTCGAAGCCGTTGGGATAGCCGGCCTCGGCCAGGAGCTTCTTGGCCTGCGCGGGATCGTAGGGATGCGGCTCGAGCGCGAGCGCGAACTCGAAGCTGCGCGGCACCATGCCGCCCGTCGGGCGCGAGGCGCCGAGCGTCTCGGCCATGCTCAGGGTCTTGCGGTCGATGGCGAGGCTGGCCGCGAGCCGCACGCGACGGTCGTGCCACGGCGACTTGGGATCCCATTGATCGAGGAAGTCGACGTAGGTGACGCCGATGCCGCCGGAGAAGGCGAGCTTCAGATTGGGGTCGCGCTTGACCTCTTCCGCCATCGGCCCGTCGAAGAGGTAGGCGATGTCGACCTCGCCGCGCTTGAGCATCGCGAGTCGCGTGGTCGCCTCCGGCACGCTCTTGTAGACGATGCGCTTCACCGTCGGCGTCTTGCGCCAGTAACCCTCGTAGGCCTCCATCACCAGCTCGACGCCCGGCGTGTGGCTCACGAACTTGTAGGGGCCGAGCCCGACGGGCGCCTTCTTGAAGCCGTCGGGACCGACCTGCTCCATGTACTTCTTCGGCGCGATCCACCCCGCGGAGGTCGCGAAGGTTCCGTAGAACGTCATGAAGTCGGGCCACGGCTCGTGCAGCGTGAACCGCACGCGGTACGGATCGAGGATCGTCACCTCGCGGACTTTCTCGTGCAGGATCCGCGCGCCTTTCGCGCGCTGGAAGCTGAACTTCACGTCCTCGGCGGTGAAGGGGTCGCCGTTGTGGAACTTGAGCCCCTGACGCAGCTTGAACTCGTAGACGCGCTGGTCCGGGCTGACCGTCCACGACTCCGCGAGGCTCGGCGCCTGGTGATTGCCCGGCATCGGCTTCACGAGCGCGTCGTGCATCGCGTACAGCACCCAGAACGGCGTGAGGACCCCGACCACCTCGGCGGGATCGAACCACGCCGGCGCCAGCGTGACGTAGAGCGCATACCGGATCTCGCCCTCGGGCTTTGCCTGCGCCGCCGCGGAGCCGGACGCGGCGAGGACCGAGACAACGACCAGCAGCATCACGACTCTCTTCATGGACCTCGCCCCTACGCGAACGCCGGCATGACCTCGCGCGCGAACGTCTCCATCGAACGCAGCACACGCGCGTGCTCGAGGTCGCCGAACCAGAACGAGCAGTTGAAGTGCGTGATGCCGACGGCCTCCTGGATGCGCTTGATCTGGCGGACGCAGGTGTCGGGCGTGCCGATGACGAGGTAGCGGTCGAGCAGGTCGTCGACGCTGGGCTCCGTCGGTGCCGGCACCGGCACCGCGCGGCCCTGCTCTACGCGCTGGTAATTGTTGCGCAGGCTCAGCGTGACGCGCATGTTCCAGCGCGCCTGCTCGGCGGCGGCGCGCGCGTCGGCGTCGTTGTCGGCCACGTAGACGGCGCGCTGGACGCCCACCTCGAGCGGCTGCGGCGGCTTGACCTCGGAGACCACGCGGTCGAACAGCTTGCGGAACTCCGCCATCCGCTCGAGCGGCACGCCAAAGCCCCCCGTGAGCACGTTGAAGCCGCGGCGCACCGCGCCCTCCACCGAGTCCGCGCTCTGCGCGGTGATCCAGATCGGCGGACGGGGTTTCTGGAGCGGCTGAGGAAAGATCGTCGTCTCGGGGATCTTGAAGATCTTGCCGTCGTAGGAGAAGGGCTTGCCCTCGAACGCCTTCAAGATGATGTCCACGGACTCGTCCCATCGCGCGCGGCCGCTCTCGAGCTCGAGGCCGAGGCGCTCGAACTCGTAGTGCTGGTAGCCGCGCCCGAGCCCGACGTCGATCCGCCCGCCCGCGAGGAGATCGAGCGTGGCGATCTCCTCCGCGACGACCAGCGGGTGGTGCAGCGGCACCACGATGACGGCCGTGCCCACGCGCAGCCGCGTGGTCTTCGCCGCGATGTAGGTGGCCAGCTGCACCGGCCGCGAGAGGTAGCCGTAGGTCGAGAAGTGATGCTCGGCCAGCCAGACGCTGCGAAAGCCGAGCGCCTCCGCCGCCTGGGCCACCTCGACCCCGCGCGCGTAGATCTCCTGCGACGACCGCGCCGATGGTGACTGCATCAGCAGGAAGGTTCCGAATTTCATCGGTACCACGGGTGCGGGCGGCCCGGCGTCGTCACGCGCAGCGTGTAGATCGACGTGCGTGCGGTGAAGAAGAGCGTCTTCAGATCGGGGCCGCCGAAGGCGAGATTGGCCGGGATCTCCGGCGTGCGAATGATCCCGAGGCGCCGGCCGTCCGCCGCGAAGACCCAGGTGCCGCCGGGGCCGGTGCAGTAGACGCGGCCCTCGACGTCGACCTTCATGCCGTCGGGGACGCCGTCGGGCTCGTCGGACGACATGTCGGCGAAGATCCGCCGCCGCAGCACCTTGCCGGCGGCGTCCAGCTCGAACGCGTGGATGTACGCCGTCCAGCGCGTGTTGGCCACATAGAGCGTGCGCTCGTCGGGCGAGAACGCCAGCCCGTTCGGGTACTCGCAATCGGCCATGAGGGTGACCACGCCGTCGGCAGCGATGCGATAGACACCGGCGTACGGCAGCGCGCGCTCGGCCAGCGGCACGCGCAGCCCGGGATCGGTGAACCACAGGCTGCCGTCCGACTTGCACACGACGTCATTGGGCCGGTTGAGCCGCTTGCCCTCGTAGCGATCCACCAGGACCTCGCTCCGTCCGTCCGACGACCAGCGCGTGACGCGACGGTGGCCGCCCTCGCAGATCACGAGCCGCCCCTGCAGATCGAACGTCGTGCCGTTGCCCTCGCCGGTGTCCGCGCGCACCAGCTCCGCCGGCTTGCCCGGCGTGATGCGATGCAGATTGCTCCGGCGAATGTCGACGAAGTAGTAGAAGCCGTCCGGGTGCCAGAGCGGGCCCTCGGTGAAGAGGAAGCCCGTGGCCAGCCGCTCGGCCTGCGTCGTCTCGAGAAGCTTGGAGAGATCGTCACCCATGGTGGCTACCTCATCAGGCCGTAAAACTTCCCGGCGTTCTCGCAGGTGATCTTCCGCACGACGTCGGCCGGCAGGTGGCCGAACTGCTCCTCGATGTACTTCGACGACTCCGGCCACACGCCATCCGTGTGCGGATAGTCGGAGGCCCACATCAGCGTCTCCGCGCCCATCTCGTCGATCATCCGGGTGCCGATGCGGTCGAACTGGAAGGTGGCCTTGCACTGCCGCCGCCAGTAGTCGCTCGGCTTCATGGTCAGGCCGAGATCGCGGAAGCGGTCCTCCCACTCGAAGTCCATGCGGTCGAGCGCGTAGGGAATCCAGCCGATGCCGCTCTCGCCGAGCGAGATGCGCAGGTGCGGGTAGCGCTCGAGCACGGCGGCGCCGATGATCGCGGCCAGGATGTTGATGAGGTTCATCTGGAATGCGGAGACGCCGGTGAACAGCGCGGCGCGGCGCGTGAGGCCGGTCAGCTTGTCGCGCGCCTGCGGCGGCACGCTCGGGAACGTGTGGAAGTGCAGGGGCAGCCGCACCTCGTTCACGGCCTGCCAGAACGGCTCCCACATCGGATGATACATCGGCTCCATGTCCCACGAGCACGACATCTCGACGCCGCGCAGGCCGAGCTTGGCCACGCGGTGGATCTCGCGCACGGCGGCGTCGATGTCGCCGTAGGGCAGGCAGGCGAGGCCGATCTGGCGGTCGGGATAGTGGTGGCAGAAGTCGGCGAGCCAGTCGTTGTAGATGCGGAACATCTCGATGGCCGCCTCGTGATCGTTCAGGCGCGTGGCGGCGCCGAGAATCCCGAAGATGACCTCCGCGTCCACGCCGTCGCGCTCCATGTCCTTGATGCGCAGGTGGGGATCGGTCGGGCGCCGAATGCCCTTCTTGCCGTCCTCGTAGAGGCCCGTCTCCGCCATCTTGTCGACCCGATAGTTCTGCCCGGGCACCAGCTTTTGCCCCGACGGACCCACGCCGCCGACCAGCCCGAACGAGGCGCCCTTCTTCGACGTCCAGTACGGGCCGTCGGGGCCGTCCGTGACGTACGGCATGCGCTCGCGCAGGGCCGCGGAGGCGTTGGCGGTGAAGAGGTCGGGCGGGATCCAGGGCATGTCGATGTGGCAGTCGGCGGAGATGCGCGTGTAGTTCATGCGGGTCCCTCCAGGCGCAGATGATACCTCCGGACAGCCCCTTGACTTGTCCCCGAACGTCCGGCAATGTTCCGGCCACTCGGCAGCTGCCGTACCGACCGTGTCCTTTCCTTCGACAGACGCACAATCAGAAGGAGAGTCCGCTATGCCCTCCCGACTCAATCGACGCGACTTCGTGAAGCTCTCGGCGGCCGGGGTGGGTGCGGCCGCCGTCGTCGGCGGCCGGCGGCGCGCGGCGGCGGCCACCTCACCGTATCCGGACTGGCTGGCCGCCAGCGCCAAGCCGCCCAAGCGCGGCGGCACCATGACGCGCGCGTCGGCCTGGGATCCGCCCGTGATCGACCCGCGCCACACCCAGTCGGTCGGTCTCTTCCAGTTCGCCGGGCTCACGAGCAACCGCCTCGTGCGCTACCCCTTCACCGACGAGGCGACCGGGCCTGCCGATCTCACCCTCAAGGGCGATCTCGCCGAGTCGTGGCAGAGCAGCCCCGATCACCGCGTGTGGACGTTCAAGATCCGCCAGGGTGTGAAGTGGCAGAACGTGGCGCCGCTGAACGGGCGCGAGCTGACCGCGGCCGACGTCAAGTATTGCTATGAGCAGTACGCGAAGGAAGGCGTGCAGGCGTTCACGTTCCAGGAAATCGAGGGGATGGAGACGCCGGACAAGCACACGCTGCGCGTGCATCTCAAGACGCCCAACACGCTGTTCGCGCAGAACGTGGCCGAGCCGGTCGCCGTCATCTTCCCGAAGGAAGTGCTGGAGGAGGACGGCGACCTCAAGAAGCGCATGATCGGCACCGGGCCCTACGTCCTCAAGGAGCACACGCGCAAGGTGCGGATCGTGCTGCAGCGCAATCCCGACTACTGGGACAAGGGCCGGCCGTACGTCGACGAGTACGTCATCCTCTCCACGCCGGACGCGGCCACGCGGCTGGCCGCCTTCCGCACCGGCCAGGCCGATTTCATCTGGCTGGCGAGCCCCTCCGAGGTGGAGGTCGTCCGCAAGACGAATCCGCAGACGCTCGTGCAGGCCTATCACAACACGCTCGCGCCGTTCGGCATCGCGCTCGCGCAGGACCGGCCGCCGTTCAACGACGTGCGCGTGCGGCGCGCGATCTCGATGGCCATCGACCGCCAGAAGATGGTGGACACCGTATTCGAGGGCCACGGCATCCTCGGCTGGGGCGTCCCCTACATCTACTACCAGGACGCGCCGCCGACGGCGAAGGACTTCGGCCCCTGGTGGCAGTACAAGCCTACCGAGGCGAAGAAGCTGCTCACCGAGGCCGGCCATCCGAACGGGTTCTCGACGACGCTGTTCTACTACGAGTACTTCCCCCAGATGACCTCGGAAGTGCAGCTGGTGCAGCAGGAGCTGAAGAAGAACCTCAACATCGACGTCAAGATCACCAAGCTCGACTACACGACCTATTACGGGCGCTATGTCGACAGCAAATGGGACGGCATGGCCTGGGGCTTCCAGTCGGGCCACGCGGTGGGCCTCGACGAGCGGACCTACATGTACATGCACTCCAAGTCGACCAAGAACTTCTTCCGCGTCAACGATCCCGTCCTCGACGAGCTGACCACCAAGCTGCGGCGCACGCCCGACCGCGCCGAGCAGCGCGCGATCGCCAAGAAGATCGTCGACCGCGAGTACGACCAGGTGCTGCGCATGTGGATGCCGTACGACAACGGCTTCCTGGTCTTCCAGCCGCACATGCGCAACGTGGCCGCCGGCGCCCTGCGCCGCACCGACGGCTACGGCTCGCCGACGCTGGCGCGCGCCTGGATGGACAAGTAGCGATGCAGAGGACGGGGAACGGGTAGGCGGGAGCGCGGGCGATGTACAAGTACGTGATGCGGCGCCTGCTGCTCGCCGTCCCCGTCCTGCTGCTGTCGTCGCTGATCGTCTTCTCGCTCATGCGCGTCATGCCGGGCGACGCGCTGATCGCCCTCATGGGCGAGTCCGGCAACGTCGGCGAGAAGGAGCTGGCCAAGCTCCGCAAGAACCTCGGCCTCGACCGCCCGTATCACGAGCAGTACGCGCTCTGGCTCTGGCAGATGGTCAGCCTCAACCCCGGCGACTCGATCTTCACGAACGAGCCGATCGCCGTGTCGCTCAGGAAGGCCATTCCCGTCACCCTCGAGCTGGCCGCGCTGGCCATGATCATCGGGATCGCCATCGCGGTGCCCGTGGGCGTGCTGTCGGCCACGCGGCAGGACAGCGCGTCGGACTACATCGGCCGCGTGGTCGC
>Ga0209807_1001111_pt1 | contig 12657 bp, 10 predicted proteins | sample GraSoiAngelo_154_FD_186168 | JGI IMG/M metagenome (GOLD analysis project Ga0209807, IMG submission 186168) | Grasslands soil microbial communities from the Angelo Coastal Reserve, California, USA - 14_1009_13_20cm (SPAdes) (version 2) | ecosystem: Environmental > Terrestrial > Soil > Grasslands ... | reverse complement strand
CTCCCAGCGCCGGGTCGGCGACCCGCGGCGGCCGGCGCAGCGTCGCCGCGGCGACGAGCTCGCACGCCGCCCGGTGCAGCACGCGCTCCTGCGTGGAGGTGAGCGTCGTCGGTCTCCTTTCGGTCAGCCGCGGCGGCGGCGAATCGGCGGGCATCAGGCGGACGGGCAGGCGGCGGCGCCCCCACGTGCCGGGCCCGTCGCCGAAGCGGCCGGCCACCACGCCGTCGCAGTGCGCGCACCGGTTGCCGCGCAGTCCGTAGCGGCCCAGCGCGTACCAGTCGCGCTCGATCACGACCGTTCCGCAGTGCGGGCAATACGTGCTCTGGCGCGCCGGGTCGTTCACATTGCCGACGTAGGCGTATTTCAGACCGGCCCGGCGCGCGATGTCGTGGGCGGCGCTCAGGGTGTCGTGCGGCGTCCGCCCGCGGTCGCGCAGGCGGAAGTCCGGATGGAACGCGGTGAAATGCACGGGGACCTCGTCGCCCAGCGCGGCCAGGATCCAGTCGCACATGCGCGTGAACTCGTCGGCACCGTCGTTCGCTCGGGGAATGACGAGGTTCGTGATCTCGAGCCAGACGTCGGTCTCGGCGCGCAGCCACCTCAGCGTATCGAGGACCGGGGCCAGGTGCGACAGCGTCAGCCGCTGGTAGAACTCCTCCGTGAAGGCCTTGAGATCCACGTTGGCCGCGTCCATCACGGCGAAGAACGGCCCGCGCGCGGCCGGCGTGATGTAGCCCGCGGTGACCGCGACCGTCTTGATCCCGACGGCGTGGCACGCCACCGCCACGTCGATGGCGTACTCGGCCCAGATGACGGGATCGTTGTAGGTGAACGCGACGCTGCGGCACCCGAGCCGCTGGGCCGCCGCCGCCACCGCCTCCGGCGTCGCCGACTCGCTGAGCGACGCCACCTCGCGCGATTTCGAGATCGACCAGTTCTGGCAGAACTGGCAGCCGAGGTTGCAGCCGGCGGTGCCGAAGGAGAGCACGCTGGTGCCCGGGAGGAAATGATGGAGCGGCTTCTTCTCGATCGGATCCACGCAGAAGCCGGTGCTCCGCCCGTACGTCGCGAGCACCAGGCGGCCGTCCCGGTTCTCGCGCACGAAACAGAAGCCCCGCGCGCCGACCGGCAGCTGGCATGCGCGCGGGCACAGGTCGCACACGAGGCGGCCGTCGTCGCCCGCATGCCACCACCCGCCCGGCTTGGCGCCGTCGGGCTCGAGTCCCGCGGGGGGAAGCGTGATGATCCGCGACATGGAAGGGCATTGTACGGCCAACGAGCGCGCTTGACAGCGGCGGCCACCGGACCTAGCGTGGGGGCCTTCATTTGGGAACGCCGCTCAAGATGGCCGACGAGGATGTGGCCAGGCTCGCCGCGCGTGGCGACGCCGAAACCGCTCGGCTGTCCGATTTCCTGGTCCGCGACACCCCGGTGGCCTACGCCTTCATCGCGCCGGCCTTCTTCCTGTTGCTGTTCCTCGTCGCCTATCCGTTCGTTCTCTCCCTCTGGTTCAGCCTGAGCGACGCGCGCGTCGGAGAGACCGGCAACTTCATCGGCCTCGACAACTTCGCCCGGCTCCTCCGGAGCGGGATCTTTCTCCAGACGCTGCAGAACTCCATCGTGTTCACGGCGGCGGCGCTCACGCTCAAGACGGTCCTCGGGATGGCGCTCGCGCTGCTGCTGTTCCGGCTCGTCCGGTTCAAGCGCCTCATCCGCGGCGCGATCCTGCTGCCCTTCATCGTGCCCACCGCGCTGAGCACGCTGGTGTGGTGGTGGATGTTCGAGCCGCTCTACAGCGTCGTGAACTGGACCCTCAAGAATCTGCACCTCGTGAACCACGACATCCCGTGGCTGCCCGACCCCTATCTCGCGATGTTCACCGTCGTCCTCGTCAACACCTGGCGGGGGCTGCCGTTCTTCGCCATCACCCTGCTGGCCGGCCTCGTGGCCATTCCACGCGAGCTGTACGAGGCGGCGGAGTCCGACGGCGCCGGGCCGGTCGGACGCTTCTGGCACGTGACGGTGCCCCTGCTCAAGCCCGTGCTGGCCGTCGTGTTCCTCTTCTCCGCGATCTTCACCCTGGCCGACTTCAACATCGTGTACGTCCTCACCAAGGGCGGCCCGATGAACATGACGCACCTGTTCGCCACCTACTCGTTCGCGCTGGGACTGCAGAGCGGCCAGATCGGCCAGGGCGCCGCCGTGTCGCTGTTCCTGTTCCCGATCTTGCTGGCCGTCGTCTTCGTCCAGCTGCGCCTCGTCCGCAAGTCGACCGACCTATGATGAGCCCGGCCCGCCGCCTCCGGCCGCTGTTCACGCTCTACCTTCCGGTCCTGCCGTTCGTCCTCTTCGCGCTCTTCCCGCTCTATTTCATGCTCGTCACGTCGCTGAAGAAGAACGCCGAGCTGTACGACGTCAACTCGGTGCCGTTCCTGATCAAGCGCGGGGTGACGCTCGGGCATTACCAATTGCTCTCGCAGGACACGCTGTTCTGGAGCTGGTTCGTGAACAGCCTGATCGTCAGCGTCGCGGCCACGGTGATCTCCGTCGTGATCGGCATCCTGGCCGCTTATCCGCTGGCCCGCCTGCGCTTCCCCGGCGGAGATTCGTTCGGCGTGGCGATCTTCATCACCTATCTGGTGCCGCCGTCGCTGCTCTTTCTGCCCCTGAGCACCGTGGTGAACCGGCTGGGCCTCTCGGACAGCCTGTGGGCGCTCGTGGTGACGTATCCGACGTTCCTCGTCCCGTTCTGTACCTGGCTGCTGCTGGGGTACTTCCGCACGGTGCCCCGGGAGATCGAGGAGTGCGCCATGCTGGACGGCTGCAATCGCCTGCAGACGCTGGTGCGGATCCTGCTGCCGGTGGCGGTGCCGGGCGTGATCTGCGCCGCGCTGTTCGCCTTCACGCTGTCCTGGAACGAGTTCCTGTACGCGCTGGTCTTCGTCTCGCCGGCCGAACTCAAGACCATGACGGTGGGCGTGTTCTCCGAGCTGATCCGGGGCGACATCTATTACTGGGGCGGGCTGATGGCCGGCGCCTGCATCGGCTCGCTGCCGATCGTGGTCGCCTACGTCTTCTTCCTCGACTACTACGTGTCCGGACTGACGGCGGGGGCCGTCAAGTAGGAGGAGCATCATGGCCAGAGTCACTCGACGACACTTCCTCCGCGTGACGGCGGGCGGCGCCGCCGGGCTCGGCGGCACCCTCGCGCTCGGGCGGGCGCCGGCGGTCGCCCAGACGCGTGAGCTCACGTTCCTCACCGTCGCCAGCTTCGTTCCGGAGACCGACAAGGAGCTGAAGCGGCAGTTCGAGGAGTGGGGGGCCAAGAACAAGGTGAAGGTGCGGCTCGACATCATCGCGCACCTGCAGCTGCAGACGAAGAAGGCCGCCGAGGTCCAGTCGCGCTCCGGACACGATCTCACCGCGCTCGGCCCCGGCCTCGGCGATGCGGACCTCTACTTCGACTATCTCGCCGACCTGAACGACGTCGCCACCGACGTCGCGCCCAAGAACGGCGGGTGGCTGAACCAGGACGACTACCTCATCCGCGGCAAGTGGAAGCTGCTGCCGTGGTGGATGCCGCCGTTCCCGATGGCCGTGCGCACCGACCTGCTCGAAAAGATCGGCGAGAAGAACCCCGACACCTGGGAGGACTGGCTGCGCGTCGGCAAGAAGGGCAAGGCGATCGGGCATCCGTTCGGCACCGCGCTGGGCCACAGCGCCGACGCCAACGTCACGATGCTGTCCATCTTGTGGAGCTACGGCGGCTCGTACGTCGCCAAGGACGGCCGGACGACCACCATCAATTCGAAGGAGACGCGGCAGGCGCTGGACTTCGTCAAGCGCCTGTACACGGAGGCGATGGACCCCGAGGTCCTGGCGTGGGACGACGCGAGCAACAACCGCTGCCTGAACGCCGGCAAGTGCATCGGCATCCACAACCCGATCAGCGCCTACGAGTCCGCCAAGAAGGACAAGGTCCTGGTGCCGGGCACGCAGAAGGAGATCGCGGAGGTCATCGATCACATCAACACGCCGCGCGGTCCCGTGGATCGCAAGGCGACCACCGGCTACTGGTGCGTGGGGATCTGGAACTTCTCGAAGAACGTCGACCTCGCCAAGGACTTCCTGCGCTACCACTTCCAGCCCGAGAATCTCTCCCGGTGGGTGGAAGCCGGCCACGGGTTCAACATGCCGTTCCTGTCGAACCTGACCAGGCACGCCGTCTACAAGAGCGACAAGCAGTACCGGTTCATCCCCGAGGTCGCCAAGGTCTCGGTCCCGCCGTCCTGGCCGGGCCCGACGACGGCGGCGTCGCAGCAGGTGCTCGACCTCTACATCATTCCCGACATGTTCGCGCAGCACGCGACGGGGAAGATGACGGCCGACCAGGCGATCGCGTGGGCCGAGAAGGAGATGCAGGAGATCTACGCCGGTCGCAAGCGCAGGCCCTGAGCGCAGGTCCGCGACGTGCCAGCGCCTCCGCGAGCGCCGCATCCTCGGGCGCTCGCGGAGGCGCTGATCGTTCGGCGGCTACGGCTGGCGCTGGTTGGTGTCGTTGATCTGGCCGCGGATCTCGCCGCCCGGGAACTTCGTCGAGTGGACGTTCGTGTACGTCACGCCCGCACGCATCGCGCGCACGAGCTCGGCGAACGCCCCGGGTTCGATGCCCTGGCCCGTCGGACCGATGACGTCGGCGGCGGTGACGGTCCCGGTCACGGTGCCCTGCTGCGGGCACGCAGGCTTGCTCCCGCCGCCGCAGAGGAACGCCGAGACGCCACCCGACGTGAAGCGGTTGCCGAAGTGGATGTGCGCGAAGAGCACCGGCGCCTCGAGCCCGCTGTACGACAGCGTGTAATCGATCGTCGAAGCGTCTTCGTCGATGGTGGCCTCGAACGAGCCGCTCGCTATGGTCGAGACGCCGGCCCCTTCCTGGTACCCAGTGAGCGGGTCGGCCTTCAGCATCGTCTTGTTGCCTCCGGCGGCGAGAGCGGATCCGGCAACGACGAGCGCGACGGCCAGTGCGGCTGCGACACCAACTGTTTTCATGGCGTTCTCCTCCGGGGGGCGCGGCCAGAGCGTGAAGGGACTGTTGGGGATTACGCTCGACGCGTGAACCGTACTGATCGGCCGGGAACCTGTCAAGCGTTCGTCGGAAGCGTCCACTCCACGACATTGAACGTTTTGCTCTCAAACGTATGTCCGCGCCGCAGCGGGCGTTTTCCCGCACGCACGTCGGGCACCGCGCTTGCCAACGCAATCAGTTCCCGTGCGTCGCGGGACACGCGTTCGCAATCCGGGAATCGAGGTCGCGCTGGCCCTCACGCGCGATGAGCTCGATGCGGCCAGCCGCCTCGTGCACGACTGTTATCTCCGGCGTGGCTACGTGAAGCCGTCGGTCGACGGCCGCCACATCAATGCCTACCTCGCGATGCCGTCCACCGCCGTCTTCGTCGCGCGCGCCGGCGGCGCCGTCGTCGCGACGGTCTCGCTGATCACCGATTCGGCGCTCGGGCTGCCCTGCGATGCGCTCTGGAGCGCCGACCTCGCCGCCTTCCGCGCGACGGGTCGTCGACTCGCCGAGGTCTCGGCCCTCGCCGTCAGCGAAGCGTGGCGCGGCCCGGGTCTCGCCATGATGCGGTCGCTCGTGAGAGCGATCGGCGTCTACGGCCGGGACATCGCGCGGCTGGACGCGCTCTGCATCGCCGTGCACCCGCGGCACGCGCCCTTCTACGAAGGTCTGCTGTGCTTCCGGCGCTTCGGCGCCCTCACGGCCTGCGACGCGGTGAACGGCGCGCCGGCCGTCGGACTACGGCTCGATCTCCGTGCGCTCGACCACCCCCTCGGCGATTCGTTCGCGGCCGACCTGTTCTCGGCCGCGGCGCGGGCCCACGTACGCGCGAGCCTGGAGCGCGACCTCGCGCACGCGCGGCGCCCGTTGAAATTCTTTCACTCGCGGGGTCGCGCTCACGACGTCGAGAGTGCAAAGATGTGCTAGGCTGCCCCCGCAGTCAGCATGAATGTATCCGTCGTTTCCGTTGTCGACACGCTCACCGGTTTGGCGCAAAACCTCGCGCTACTCCTCTCGCTCACGCTGCTCTACAGCGTCATCCGTCCGTACCTGCCCAGGGTGCCGCGCCCGCTGCGGCAGGTGGCCGCCGGCGTCCTGTTCGCGCTGATCGCGATCGCCGCTATGCACACGCCGCTCCTCATCGCGCCCGGCGTGATCGCCGACGCCCGCGTCATCCCGGTGCTGCTCGCCGGTCCGTTTGGAGGACCCGGCGCGGCGCTGACGGCCGCGGTGGTGGCGGCCGGCTATCGCGCGTGGCTCGGCGGCCTGGGCGGCGCGGCCGGCGTCGGAACGATCCTGACGGCGGGGCTGCTCGGCATGGCCGTCACGTGGTGGTGGCGGCGGCGCCAGCCGCGGCGACCGGCACCGGCATTCCTGCTGCTCGGCGTGGCGCTCGACGCGATCATGCTCGTGTGGGCGGCCGCGCTTCCCGATCGGGACCTCGCCCAGCGCGTACTGTCCGCGGCGGCGCTGCCGGTCGGACTGTTCCTGCCGTTCGGCACGCTCGTCCTCGGCATGCTGCTGGTCCACGAGAGCCGCCGTCACGACGAGCGCGAGCGACTGGCGCTCACCCAGTTCGCCATCGAGCACGCGACCGAGGCCCTGTTCTGGATCGACGCCGAGGGCCACATCGTCAACGTCAACGCGGCCGCCGCGGGCCTCACCGGCTACGCGCGCGACGAGCTGCTCACGAAACGGGTGTGGGAGCTCGAGGTCAACGGCTCGCCCGAGCGCTGGTCTCGGATCTGGGCGGAGGCGCGCGCGGGCCGGCGCCACGTGGACGAGCGATCCTACCGGCGCCCCGACGGCAGCGAGGTGCCGCTCGAGACCTCCGGCGATTTCGTCGCGTACGCCGGCCGCGAGTGGATCAGCGTCTTCGCGCGCGACGTCACCGAGCGGCGGCGGGTGGAGCAGGAGCGCGCGGAGCATCTCGCGCGCGAGCAGGCGCTCCGCGCCCGGGCCGAGGAAGCGGGCGTGCTCAAGGACCAGTTCCTGGCCACGCTCTCGCACGAGTTGCGCACGCCCCTGACCGCGATCCTCGGCTACGCGCGCCTGCTGCGTGACGGGACGTTGCCGGCGTCCGCGGCGGGACGGGCGCTGGACGTCATCGAGCGCAACGCGCGGGCCCAGGTGCAGCTCTTCAACGACCTGCTCGACGTCTCCAGCATCATGCTCGGCGAGCTGCGACTGGGCCAGCAATCCATCCCGCTGCCCAGCGTCGTCGAGGCCGAGGTCGAGGCCCTGCGCGGCGACGCCGAGCGGGCGCGCCTCACGCTCGAGTACGCGGCGGCGGAGCCGTTGCCGCCGGTCACGGGTGACGTCGGCCGGCTGCAGCAGATCATCCACAATCTGCTATCCAATGCGATCAAGTTCACGCCGGCGGGCGGCCGTGTGAGCGTGCGTGTCGATCGCGTCGGCGACGAGGCGCGGCTGGTGGTCAGCGACACGGGCGTGGGCATCGCCCCCGCGTTCCTGCCGCACGTCTTCGACCGGTTCAGGCAGGCGGACAGCTCGATGACCCGTGTGTACGGCGGCGTCGGCCTCGGGCTGACCCTCGTCCGCGACCTCGTCGAGCTCCACCACGGCCGGGTCACCGCGGAAAGCCGCGGCGACGGCGCCGGCGCGACGTTCACCGTGTGCCTGCCGCTCCGGCTCGCCGGGGCCGCGGCCCCGCGTGAGCCGGCCGAGAGCGTCAGAGTCCCCGCTCCAGCCGAGGATCCAGCACGTCACGCAGCCAGTCGCCCACGAGGTTGATGCCGAGCACGAGCAGCAGGATCGCGAGGCCGGGGAAGAGCGCGAGCCACCAGCCGGTCGTGATGTAGTTCCGTCCCTCGTCGAGCATCGCGCCCCAGCTCGGCGCCGGCGCCGGGATCCCCAGCCCCAGGAAGCTGAGCGAGGCCTCCGCGACGATCGTGCGGGCGACGGAGAACGTCGCGACCACCGTGATCGGCGGCAGCACGTTGGGCAGCAGGTGCCGGCGCAGGATCCACGCGTCGTCCGCGCCGAGCGCCCGCGCCGCCGCGACGAAATCGCGCTCGCGCAGCGTCAGCACCTCGCCGCGAACGATGCGCGCGTAGGTGATCCAGCCCGTCACGCCCAGTACCAGGATCAGGTTCAGCACGCTCGCGCCGAGCACCGCCAGCACCGCCACCGCCAGCACCAGCACCGGAAACGCCAGCTGCACGTCGCCCAGGCGCATCAGCACGTCGTCGAGCCAGCCGCGGTACCAGCCGCTCACGAGCCCGAGCACCACGCCGCTCACGCCGGCGAGGAGCACGGCCGAGAAGCCGACGAGCAGGGACACGCGCGCGCCGTGCAGGAGGCGGCTGGCGACGTCGCGGCCCAGGGTGTCGGTGCCCAGCGGATGCTCGCCGCCCCACGTCGGCGGCGTGAGCCGGTCGAGGAGCGAGTTCTTGATCGGATCGCCCGGCGCCAGCGCGGGCGCGGCCACGGCCACCACGACGGCGGCGAGGACGACGAGCGCGCCCGCGAGGGCGAGCGAGTCGATCCGCCTCACGTCAGCCGCACGCGCGGATCGGCCACGGTGTAGAGCACGTCGACGATCAGGTTGATCGCGACGAACACCAGCGCGAAGACGAACACGCCGGCCTGGATCACCGGGAAGTCGCGGCCGGGCACCGCCTGCACGATGAGCCGTCCCATGCCCGGCCACGCGAACACCGTCTCGATGATCAGCGCGCCGCTCAGCATGAATCCGAGCGACAGGCCGGCGACGGTGATGACGGGCAGCGCCGCGTTGCGGAGCGCGTGACGATAGACCACGCCGGGCTCGGCCAGGCCCTTCGCGCGCGCCGTCCGCACGTAATCCTGGCCCAGCACCTCGAGCATTCCGGCGCGGATGAGGCGCACGTTCTGCGCGAGCGGGGCCGCGGCCAGGGCGACCGCCGGCAGCACGAGATGCCGCCACGTCCCCGTGCCGTAGGCGGGCAGGAGGCCGCCGAGCACGACGGCGAACAGCAGAATGAGCATGATGCCGAGCCAGAAGCTCGGCATCGACTGAAGAAACAGCGAGGCGAGCCGGCTCGCGTGATCGGCGGCGCGACCGCGATGCGTGGCGGAGATCACGCCGAGGGGCACCGCGAGCACCGTCGAGAGCAGCAGCGCCGCCGCCGCCAGCTCCACCGTCGCCGGCCAGAAGTGGTCGAGGACCATGCGCATGGCCGGCCGCTTCTCGCGGATGGACGCGCCGAAGTCGCCGCGGAGGGCCGCGCCGAGGAAGTCGACGTACTGCACGGCGAGCGGACGATCGAGGCCGAGCAGGGCGCGCGTGTGCGCGATCTCCTCCTGCGTCGCGCTCTGGTCGACGAGGAAGAGCGTCGGGTCCCCGGTGAGGCGGACGAGGAAGAAGACGACGGTGACGACGCCCCAGGTCACGAACACCGCGTGGAGCAGCCGTCGCAGCAGGAAGGCCCGCATCGGCGCGGCGGCCGCCCTAGCCGGTGGAGGCGGCGAAGATTCTCAGGTAGTTGCCGCCGACGATCTTGGCGGCGTCGGCCGGCGTGAAGCCGCCACGCAGCATGGCGTCGACGAGCTGCGTGAAGTGGTCGTACTGGGGGAAGAGCCCCGGACTCGACGACGTGTCGGTGCCGATGCTGACGTGGTCGACGCCGACGACGTCGGCCATCTCCTTGAGGCCGTCCACGTACCGCGGAAGGCTCGGAAAGAAGTGCCAGATGCCGATGGAGCCGCCCGTCTCCGCCAGCGCGCGCGCGTGGTCCGGCGTGATCTGCCGCTCGGTGAGCGGGGTGGGACCTTGCGCCTTCGAGTCGCGCAGCGCCGTGTGCGAGAGCAACAACGGCCTGGTGGAGACCTTCACGGCGTGCTTCACGGTGTCCCCGGTGGCGTGCGCGACGTCGACCACGACCCCGAGCCGGTGGCAGGCGCGAATGACGTCCGCCCCGAATGGCGTCAGCCCGTTGTGCGTGACGGCGCCCGTCTGGAAGTCGCCGATGTCGTTCGGCGTGTAGTGCACGAGCTGCATCGTGCGCACGCCGCGCCGGTACGACTCTTCCAGACGCTCGAGCTTGCCCTCGAGAAAGTCGAGACCCTCGATGTCCACGATGATCGCGGGCTGCCCCGCGGCGTGCGCGGCCTCGAGATCGGCCGGGGTCAGCGCCCGGCGGATGCCGTGCTCGGCCACCAGCTCGTCGATCCACGCCAGACGGTCCAGATGGTAGGCGTACAGGAACCCCGGCTCCGGCGTGCGCTGCGCGACGAGGACGTTCTGCGCGTTGCGGCCGAGGATGGGAGCGTCGGGGACGTCGGCGAGGCAGAGCACGGCGATCCGGCCCGCGCGCATGCCGCGCGCGATGTCGTCGCCGGGCCGCGCGGTGCGCGAGGTGACGCCGTTGGCGCCCGCGTGGGTGTGGACGTCCACCGAGATGTTGTCGCGGAGCAGCGTGGTGGCGGCGGCGAGCGGCGCCGCCGCGGGCGCCTCCGGGCGCGCGCCGGCGCAGCCCGCGAACATCGCGCCGACCGAGCTCAGCAGCGTGCTCCACATCCAGTCGCGACGGGTGAGTGCGTGACCGCAGCAGGTCATGGGTGTGCCCCCTCGGGTGCCGTCACTTCCGGACGGCCACGCCGCGAAAGTCCATGTGCAGCTCGGTGAGCGGGGTGAAGCCCAGCACGCGCGGGCCGAGCGCGTAGACCTTCACCTCCTGGTAGAGCGGCACCACGGGCGCCCAGTCGCGCACCTGGCGCTGCAGGTCGGCGAGCAGCCGCAGGCGCTTGCCCGGGTCCAGCTCGCGCCGCTGGGCCGTGTACGCGGCCATCAGCTCCGGCGGGTACGGCGCCCAGTTGATCAACGTGAACGCCGTCCAGTCGCGCAGGAAATCGTCGGCGTCGAGGTTGTTGCTCGTGCGGCACGCGGTGAAGCCGCCGTTGTAGGGCAGCGTGCCTTTCTGAGAGATCTGGAGCATGGTGCCGAAGTCGACGGGCTTCAGCGTCACGTGCACGCCGACGTCCTTCAGCATCTCGGCCACCGCCGCCGTCGTCTCGTCGAAGGCCTGGCCGTAGTGCTTGGCCGCGAAGTGCAGGTGCAGCAGCAGCGGCTCGCCGTTGCGCTCCCAGCCGCGGCCCGTGTCCTTCCACCCGGCCTCGGCCAGCAGCGTCTTGGCGCGTTTCGGATCGAACGGGTACGGCTCCTGCGCGGCGTAGCCGTACGACACGGTGGCGACGGGCGAGGCGTTCACGACCGCGTAACCCTGGAAGATCTTCTTGACGATCGCGTCACGGTTCACCGCGTAGGCGAGGGCCAGGCGCGTCTTGGTGTCGCCGTAGAGCCCGTCCTTGCCGCCGGAGTCGAACTTGTCCTTGGGCCGGCCGTTGAGGTAGAGGCGGCAGTTGAGCTTCTGCGGGCCGGAGACGATCTTCACGTTCGGCTCGCGCGCGAGCACGGTGGCGTCGAGCGGCGGCACCGCATCCACGAGGGAGACCTGCCCGGCGCGCAGCCCGGCCAGCCGCGCGGCCGCCTCGGGGATCACCTGTAGGCGCAGCCGCTTCACCAGGGGCAGCGGACCCCAGTAGGCGTCGTTGCGCTCCAGGACCATGGACGTCTTGCGCCTCCACTCCACGAGCTTCCAGGCGCCCGTGCCGACGGGCTTGTCGTTGAGCGCGTCGACGCCGTTCTTGATCGTCCACGCCTTCGGCACGAGCGGCTCGCGCCCCAGGGTGTCCCAGAGCGTGGGGGCGGGCTCGCTCGTGTGCACGCGCACCGTATAGTCGTCGACCTTCTCCCAGCGGCTCACGTACGGCAGGGTCTTGTCGAACTGCGTGCCGGCGGCCACGTCCTTGATCCCGTGCTTGTCGAGGTTGCGCCGGAACATGCGGTCGAGGTTGAAGAGCACGGTATCGGCGTTGAACGCCTCGCCGTCGTGGAACTTCACGCCCCGGCGCAGGCTGAACTCCCACGCCGTGTCGCCCACCGGCTTCCAGGCCAGGGCCAGCCCGGGCACGGGCTTGCCGTGCGGGTCGACGTCGACGAGGCTCTCGAAGACCTGGCGGATGTAGGTCGAGCGGATGGAGCCCATGCCGATCCGCGGGTCCATGTTGGTGGTGTCGTCGGGCATCGCGACGATGAGCTCGGCCTCGGGATCGGTCGCCGGCTGGGCAAGGGCGGTGGCGGTGAGGGCGAAGACGAGCGGCAACGCGAGCAGCCAGCGGATCATCACGGCCTCCTTATATACCGACCCTGCGACCGAAGTCGGGTCGCGCCACTACATACCGCGATCGTAGAGCTTGTCAACGCAGGTCTGCGCCCCGGCCGTTGTGTCAAACCGGAGACATTGTTAGTATGTCGGATGTGACATATCGTCGCCCCGATGAGCCCGATCGACAAGCCATTGGTCTGGCTTCGCGGCGAGATCAAGACACCGCCATTTTCATCGCCAGCGAGGCTGGAGGCGGGTTATCTGCTCCGCCGGCTCCAGAAAGGGGAATCCCTCGGCATGCCGCACTCGCGACCAATGCGAGTGATGGGGGCCCGCTGCCATGAGCTGCGGATCCGTGACGCCGAAATCGACTGGAGAATCGTCTATCGGTCGGATGCCGATGCGATCGTGATCCTC
>Ga0209807_1001110_pt1 | contig 12665 bp, 16 predicted proteins | sample GraSoiAngelo_154_FD_186168 | JGI IMG/M metagenome (GOLD analysis project Ga0209807, IMG submission 186168) | Grasslands soil microbial communities from the Angelo Coastal Reserve, California, USA - 14_1009_13_20cm (SPAdes) (version 2) | ecosystem: Environmental > Terrestrial > Soil > Grasslands ... | reverse complement strand
AACTTCTACACGTTACACGCTGCGATTCGGAGATCCTCAGCGGTCGGCGTGACCGAGGCTCTTGCCGGGGGCGACGGCGTCGCGGACCACCTGCTTGAGCTCCTTGACGTCGGGGAAGCGCCCGCGGTCGTGGCGGGACCAGAGCACGGTTGCGCCGACGCGCACCTCGAAGATGCCGCCGGCGCCTGGCACGAGCGCGACCGCGCCGATCTCCGCCTCGAACGTCGTCAGCAGCTCCTGCGCCATCCACGCCGCCCGCAGCAGCCAGTGGCACTGCGTGCAGTACTCGATCTCGACGCGCGGGCGCGGCGTCACGGCCATGCCCCAGCGTATCGCGGATCGACGTCTCCGTTCCCTCCCTTGCTCAGCGCAGCGCGGGGAGTATCTCCTTGGCGATGATCTCGACTTGAGCGGGCTCGTAGCGATAGGGGATGAGGATCAGCCGGTCGACGCCCGAGGCCATGTGGGCGCGCAGCTGCTCGATGCACTCCTTCACGCTGCCGCGGATGGCGTGCTCGATCGTCGACTCGCTCCACGCCGCGACGTCCCACTCGGTCGACAGCCAGTGGCGCATCGGCGCTTCGGTCTCGGCGCGCGAGGCACCGACGAGGATCGCGAGCTGGTTGGTGCCGGTGAGCGTTCCGGGATCGCGTCCGGCCTCGCGCGCGAAGCCGAGGATCTTCTGCCACGACTTCGCGTAGGACTCCGGCGTGTAGAAATACGTCAGCCAGCCGTCGCCGCGCGTCGCGACGCGTTTGAGGACCGTGTCGACGTAGCCGCCGATGAGGATCGGCGGCCGTGGCCGCTGCACGGTCTTCGGCCGCATGACGGCCTCGCGCAGGTTGAACTCGTCGACCTGGAGGGTGACGCGATCCTCCGTCCAGAGCCGCGTGAGGATCTCGAGGTTGCGCTCGAACAGTCGCCCCCGCTGCTTGAACGGGACGCCGACGGCATCGAACTCGCGCGCGTACCACCCGGCCGCCACCCCGAGGATGAGCCGCCCCTTGCTGATCACGTCGAGCGTGCCGATCGCTTTGGCCGCTACCGTGGGATTGCGCAGCGGCAGCACGAGCACGCCGGTGCCGAGCTTGATCCGGGACGTGCGCGCGGCGATCGCGGTCAGCGCGCCGACGGCGTCCAGGATCGGGAACGAGGGCTCGACGCCGAGGATGACGTGGTCCCACGCCCAGAGCGACTCGAAGCCCAGGGCCTCCGCCCGCTCCGCATAGCGGTAGAGCGCGTCGATGTCCGGCGTCTCGGTGGGGCCGACGAAGTTCTTGATGGCGAGGCCGACGTGCACGGCGCGGGTCTCCTTGTCGCGGAACGTTATCCGAGGAAGCGGCGCTCGGGGTCGAGCGCGCGCAGCATCGCCAGCTCGTCCGCCGACGGCGCCTCGGTGACGTTGATCTCCGGCGCCTCGAGGAGCGGGAACCCCGTCTGCTCGCGGACCTGCTCGCGCGTCACGCCGGGGTGCAGGGCGTCCAGCCGCATCCGGCGCGTCTCGGGATCGAAGCCGAAGACGCCGAGCGTGGTGACCACGCGCGACACGCCGCCGAACGGCAGGCCGGCGCGCCGGCGCGAGTCGCCGCCGTCCAGCCACGCCGGACTGGTGACGAAGTCGACGCGCGCGACGAACCGACGCTTCTCATGCGCGGTCAGGATGATGACCTCCCTGCACAGCGAGGCGATGTCGTTGGCGCCACCGGTGCCGGGCAACCGCACCTTCGGTTTCCAGTAATCCGACCCGAGCACACTGGTGTTCACGTTTCCATGTTGGTCGATCTGGGCGCCGCCCATGAAGCCGTAGTCCAGGAACCCGCGCTGGGCGAAGAGAAATGTGTCGGTGATACCGGGCAGCATCTGGGCGCGATAGGCGGCGCGCATCTCGTTGGTGGAGATCGGCAGCCGGCCCGGCTTGATGCGCGGCCCGATGATGCCGCCCTCGATGACCATCGTCAGCTTCGGCGCGTGGCGCTGCTGGGCCAGCGCCGCGGCCAGCAGCGGCACGCCGACGCCGGCGAACACGGTGGTGTCGTCGCGCAATTGCCGCGAGCCCATGATGGCCAACAGTTCGGCGGATGTGAACGGCTGGTTCATTGGCGTGGGGTCCGCGAGCCCGGCGCATCACGTGGGTGGCCTGCCCCAGGCGCGCGTGGCTCCGGTCGCCCGTTCATCCCGTCAGCTCTTTCGCCGCCGCGCGCTGCCTGGCGAGCCGCTCGCCGCCGAACAGCTCGAGGTAGTCGTCCCACGTCGGCGGCCCGTAGACGTGGCGCGCGAGGTACTCGCCGACGGCCGCCTCCGGACCGCGCGCGTCGATGCTGGCCGTGTACTCGGCGAAGTGATCGAAGTCCGCCTCGTAGAGCCCGTAGCACTCGTGCGGGAATGAGCCGAAGGGCACGTGAACCAGCGCGTCGACGAGGAAGCCCGGGATGACGGTGCGATCGGGGTGGCGGCGCGTCTCCTCGTCGGTGATCAGCTCCTCCGTCGTCACGAGCACGGTCGCCGCCGCCCGCGCGATGTCGGCGTCCATGTGCGGGTAGCCGTCGATCTGGCCGTTGCCGAAACGGTCGGCACGGTGCACGTGCAGCAGCGCGACGTCGGGAAAGAGCGCGGGCACGGCGGCCAGCGTCTCGCCGGAGTAGGGATCGGCGATCGTCTTCATGCCGCCGACGGCGACGAGGTCGGAGCCGAGCATCGTGAGCGCGGGGAGGAAGGGCACGCCCATGGCCGCGGCGCGGAAGCGCAGGCCGAGGGCCAGGTGGCTCCACTCCTCGAGGGCCACCGCGCCGGACTCGACGTAGTGGCGCATGACCTTCGACACGCCCCACGGCAGGCCGATCGACATCCACGCCGTCATCACGCGCTCGACGGCGCCGGCCGCCATCATGAGCTCGCCCTCCGTGCACATGAGGTTGCGCACCAGCGTCAGGCCGCGGCGTCGCGCCCTCAAGATTTCGCGCACGAGGGCCAGCGGCGTGCGCGAGAAGAGGCAGCCACCGACGGCGACGCGGTCGCCCTCCGTGACCCGCGCGGCCGCGTCGTCGATCGAGGTGAGCTTCTCGCCGGCCGATTTGGGCTTGGCCTCCAGCCGCCGCCGCGCGGCGACAAAGTCCCACTCGGCCGGTCTCAGCGCAGGATCTCCCACTTCGACTGCCAGCGATCCAGCTCGCGGCGCGTGTTGTCGTCCATCGGGTGCGCGCGCTCGGGCACGTCGACGTGCTTGGCCTCGCCGCACAGCGCCGTGGTGAAGTAGCGCTGGCCGGTGTCGTTGGCCATGGTGACGATGGAGGGCAGGTCGGGATGCCGCGCGGCGAGCTTCAGGGCCGCGGCCACGTTGCAGCCCGTGGAGATTCCGCAGAAGATCCCTTCCTCGGCGGCCAGGCGCCGCGCCGCCGTCAGCGCCTCGTCGGTCGTCGTCGTGATCACGCCGGTGAGCATCGAGACATCGAGGTTGTCGGGGATGAAGCCGTCGCCGATGCCCTCGATGCCGTGCGGTCCCCACGCCCGGCGCGACAGCAGTGCGCACTCGTCGGGCTCGACGGCGTACAGGCGCACGGCGCCGTCGCGCTCGCGCAGGTAGCGTCCGACGCCGGTCAGGGTGCCGCCGCTGCCCTGGGAGGCGACGAAGGCGCCGACGATGCCGCCGGCCTGCTCCCACACCTCGGGGCCGGTCGTCCGGTAGTGCGCCTCGACGTTGTCGGCGTTGTCGAACTGCCCCGGCACCCAGTAGCCCGTGGGATCGCCCGCGCGGATCTCGGCGAGCCGCTCGAGCGAGAGGTCGACGTCGCTCTCGCCGCCCGGCGTGAACACGAGGTCGGCGCCGTAGGCGCGCGTGATCTTCTTGCGCTCGTCGCTCATGCCCTGCGGCATGACGATCGTGCAGCGGTAGCCCTTCACCGCCGCCACGAAGGCGCAGGCGATCCCGGCGTTGCCGGTCGAGCACTCCAGCACGCGCATGCCCGGCTTGAGCTCGCCGCGCGACTCGGCCTGCTCGAACATGTGCAGGTAGATCCTATCTTTCAGGCTGCCGCTCGGTCCGTACCACTCGAGCTTCAGGTACACGGGAGGCCGCGCCTCGCCGACGACGCGGTTCAGCCGCACGAGCGGCGTGCGTCCGACGGCCTCGACGATGCTCGACAGCGCGGATCGGTGCGCGTCCCAGCGGACTGGCATGAGGATCGGATTGTACCCGAGGGTTCGTGAGAATTACCATGACGCGCCGGTAAGGGCACGTCTCCACTCGACACCGGTGTTGGCACGGCGGGGCTCTGAACGATGGGGCAATGACGAGCACGGAGGCCGAGCGATGCGCCCGTTCGAGCAATTCGTGGAGAAGACGCGGCCGGACGTCGAAACCCGCCTGAAGACGCGCGACATGACGGAGAGCGCCCTGCCCGTCCTCGCACGTCCTCCTGACCGCTACTGCACCGCATCGAACGCGTTCCGCACGTGGGCGATGGCCGACCGTCCCGCGGCGTCGACCGTCACCGACACCACGTCGAACCGGCACCGCACGTCCTCGAGCCGGCGCCACTTGAGGTAGTGCTGCGCCAGGCGCGTGAGCCGGCGCTGCTTGTGCCACGACACGGCCGCCGCCGGCGGGTCGCCCCACGTCGCGCGGCGACACTTGACCTCGACGAAGACCACGACGTCGCCGTCGCGGCACACGAGGTCGATCTCGCCGTGGCCCAGGCGGACGTTGCGCTCGAGGACGCGAAAGCCGGCGCGCGTGAGGTGCGCGGCCGCCGCGTCTTCCGCCGCGCGGCCGAGCGTCTGCCGGGGATCCCGCCGCCCGCCGTCCACGCCCGCTGGTATAGCGCGCGTGGCGTCGACACGGAATGTCCACAGTTCGAGACGCTCTCTAGGGCCACGACTCAGCGCCGCAAAATCGACGGTAAATCATTCTCCAATGCTAACTTGGACGGGATGCCCACCACCGGGCTCGAACTCGGCGACCGTCCGGCGCTCGATCGTCTTCGCGCGGTGCCGATCTTCGGCATGCTGGTGGTCATCTTCGCATTCGCCAACTTCTCGCTGCCGCTGCGCCGGCGCAGCCGCGCGGCGTGAACTCCTCAGTCAATCTGTTGACTCAGCCACGCGATCTGGGCACGTCGGCCCGTCCCGGCACCGTCGTGGCCGTTGGCAGCGTCGCGCTGGCCGTCGCCTTTTTGGCGTATCACCGCACCGATCTCGAACGCTCGCTCCTCGGCTTAGCGGGGATCTATGCGTTCGTTTCCAGCCGTGGTATTACGCGCCTTCCTGAAGTTGCCGCGAGTGCTGCGGGGACCGGCGTCGCCGTTCTGATTGTTCTCGCATGGTACGGCGCGGGAGACCTCCTTCTACATCGCTGGGCGCAGCGCGATAGCTTTGTTGTCGTTGACGTTCTTTCGGTCGCGCGGGCCCTTGCCTATGGCGCCGGCCTATGGTCGCTCGTGTGGTTTCTACTCGGCCTCGCCGGGCTGTATACGACACTCACCGCCGTCTTGGTCTTGACGGTGGGAATCGCGCTCGGTACCCAGGCGCTACTGCGATGTCGCGTGGCGGCGCCGTCAGCAAGCGTCGCCGATTCCGACGGCCGCGTAACCCTGGCGCCGAGCATGATCGTCGTGGCGCTGGTCACTGCCTTTACGGCGGCCTTGGCGCCGCCGACCGCCAAGGACGCCTTGCAGTACCATATCGCTTTGCCGCAGGCCTTTGCCGAGGCCACGGCGCTCGTCGCCATCCCGTACAACATCGCGTCGTACTTCCCCCTCGGCGTGGAGATGCACGGTCTCTGGGCGATGCTGATCGGGCGCGGTCTTGATGCGAGGGTGGGAGAAGCGGCCTTCGGCACCGTGATCTTCGCGTTCTTTCCGATTCTCCTCGCCGTCGTTTACGGGTGGGCCCGCCAGCTCGCCGTCCCACGGCCATGGGCTTTCGCCGGCACAGCCATCGTGGCCTCCGTGCCGACCGTGTACGACGTAGCGGCGGCGAGCGGATACGTTGACCTCGCGCTCGCCGTGTACGTCGCCCTCGGTGTCGAGGCGGCGGCGAGCTGGTGGCGCCGGCCAGCGGCGCAGCATCTCGTCAACGCCGCGCTCAGCATGGGTTTCGCGCTGGCCGTGAAACTGCTCGCGCTCTTCTCGCTGCTTCTCGTCGTGATGTTGCTCCTGCTGCGTGTGCTCACGCTCACCAGCGGCGAGCGTCGTCGGCTCGCTGGACGCGTGGTGGCCGTTTTCGCCGCCGCTGTCGCACTCGGCGCGCCGTGGTACGTCCGCACGTGGGCAGCCACCGGAAGCCCGATCTTCCCGTTCTTCTTGGATTGGTGGCCCGCGTCCGTCGAAGGCTGGGACGTCGAGCGGTCGCTCATGCTGAGCGCCTTCAACACCCAGTATGGACCGGCCAATCCCGTCTTGTCCCTTCTGACACCGGTCCTGGTTTCGCTGACAGGCTGGCGCGAAGTGGCCTCACTCTACGAAGGGGTGCTCGGCCCCACGTTCCTCGTCGGCATCCTGCTGATGATCTGGGCCCTGCGCAGGCGCCTCCTCGACGCCGAGTTCGTGATCGCCGCAGCCGCCGGCGTCGCCATCGTGGAATGGTGGGCCCTTACCGCACCGATCCTTCGCTACGTGCTACCCGCACTGGGGCCGCTCGCCGTCGCGATCGCCGGCGCTGCCGCGTCTCTCTCGCGTATCGGGGTGCCACGTCTGATGCTAGCGCTCATGGCCCCGACGGCGGCGAGCCTCCTGGTCGCCCTGTCGTGGTTCGTCGCCGACGCGCCCATGCTGCCGGTGCTCGGCAGCGAGCCACGCGCGGAGTACCTAGGACGCCGTCTGGACTATTACCCATACTATCGGCTGGTGAACGAGACGTTGCCCGCCGACGCGCGTGTCTGGCTGATTAACATGCGCCGCGACACGTACCATCTGCAACGGCCGTACTTTTCTGACTATCTGTTCGAGGACTATACCTTGCGTCGTTGGGTGCGGACGTCGGCCAGCCCGGCTGCGGTCCGAGCCAAGGCGCGGGAGGCGGGCATCACGCACATCCTCGTCAGGCACGACGTGCTCCTCGACTACAACCAGTCGTCGCTGGTCGACGAGGCGCGACCCCGCGCGGAGAACCTCGCACGCCTCAGCCTTGTCCGTTCGTTCCTCATCGACGGCACGACTATCTTGCGTGCCGACGCGAAGTTCCTTCTGGCCGCGCTCCCGCGGTAATAATGACCGTCGATGCGATGTGAGCGCGGTGTCCGCGACGGCGCTGCGCCAGCGAACGTCCATTCGATGTGAGCTTGGTCCAGCGCTTTCGATTTCCAAGGCAAACCGCGGCTTCTGAAGGGCGTCTGAAGCAAGTGCGCGTGGCGCAAGCGAAGACGAGATTGTATGTCAAACAGGGTTTCGGATCCGATTGGGTCCACCCGCCGGTCGCGGTGACATGGAATCGACGAGGCGAACCGCCGATCTGATCTCTGGCGCGATCTGGAAGGTCAGGTATTCCACTCTAGTCCTCCTCTTCCAGCACGAACAGCTCGCCCTGTCGCCATACGCCGGAGAACGAGCGGCGATGGATGGGACAGGCGCCGTGGCGGTCGAGGGCGGCGAGGTGGTCGGCGGTGCCGTAGCCCTTGTGGCGGGCGAAGCCGTACTCGGGGAACTGCTTGTCGGCCTCGAGCATCAGCCGGTCGCGCGTGACCTTCGCGATGATCGACGCCGCGGCGACCGTCGCGCAGCGCGCGTCTCCGTCGATCAGGTTGCGTTGAGGGCAGGGCAGCGCGGGCAGCGCGACGAAGTCGGTGATGACGAGCTCGGGGACGACGCCGAGCACGGCCAGGGCCTCGCGCATGGCCAGGATCGTCGCCTGCAGGATATTGACGCGGTCGATGGTGAGGTGGTCGACGATGCCGACGCCGACGGCGACGGCCCGCTCATGGATGAGCGCGTAGAGCTCCTCGCGCCGCTCGGGCGTGAGGAGCTTGGAGTCCGCGAGACGCTTCACGCGGCGCCGGGGATCGAGCACCACCGCCGCCGCCACCACGGGCCCCGCCAGCGGGCCCCGGCCGGCTTCGTCCAGGCCGGCGACGAGCGCGACCCCGGCCCTCCAGGCCTGGGCCTCGTAGCGGTACGGCGCCGACGGGGGCGGCGTCACGCGGAGCCGGGCGGCTTACTCTGGCTCGGGCGCGGTGGCCGGGACGACGTTGACCCGCTTCTCGCGCAGGCGGGCGGCCTTGCCGGCGAGCGAGCGGAGGTAGTAGAGCTTGCTGCGGCGCACGCGGGCGTGCCGCACGACCTCGATGCGGTCGATGCGCGGCGAGTGCAGCGGGAACGTGCGCTCGACGCCGACGCCGTAGGAGATGCGGCGGACGGTGAACGAGGCGCGCGCGCCGTCTCCGCGCTTGCGGATGACGGTGCCGTCGAAGATCTGCGTGCGCTCCTTCTCGCCCTCGATGACCTTCACGTGCACGCGGACCTGGTCGCCCGGCTCGAATCCCTGCCGGTCCTTCTTGAGCTGCGCCGCCTCAACGATGCGAATCGCGTCCATGACCTTCGTCCCTCTCTGTTCGCGCGGGCGCCGCCGGCGCCTCTCCGCGCTCGAACCGCTCGATCAACCGCCGCTCCTCGTCCGTCAGACTCGCCTCCGCGAGGAGCTCGGGGCGCCGCCGCCACGTCAGCCACAGGGCCTGCTCCCGCCGCCAGCGCGCCACGCGCGCGTGGTCGCCGGACAGCAGCACCTCCGGCACCCGCGCGCCCCGAAACTCCTCGGGCCGCGTGTACTGCGGCGGCTCCAGCAGCCCCGCCGCGAACGACTCGCGCTCGGCGGCGCCCTCCCCGCCCAGCACGCCGGGCAGCAGGCGCGCCACCGCGTCGGTCACCACCAGCGCCGGCAGCTCGCCGCCCGTCAGCACGTAATCCCCGATCGACAGCCGCTCGTCGGCGATCATCTCGCTCACCCGCTCGTCCACGCCCTCGTAGCGACCGGCCACCAGGATCAGGTGCGTCTCGCGCGCCAGCTCGGCGGCGACCGCCTGGGTGAACGTCTGGCCGCGCGGGTCCATCAGGATCACCCGTGACCGCTCCCCGCGCAGCGCCTCCACCGCGGCGGCGATCGGCTCGGGTTTCAGCACCATGCCGCCGCCGCCGCCGAACTGGTAGTCGTCGGTGACCCGGTGCTTGCCCGTCGCGTAGTCTCGGAGATTTACCACGCGGATGTCAACGAGACCGCGCGACCGCGCGCGGCCCAGCATCGACGTTGCCAGCGCGGGCTCCACCATCGCCGGGAACAGGGTCACGATGTCGATGCGCATGTCACATGTCGTCGGCGCTACAAGTCCAGCAACCCCTCGGGCGGCCGGATCACGACCCGCCGAGCTTTCAGATCCACGTCTCGCACGATCTCGGGCACCGCGGGCACGAGATGCTCGCGCGCCCCGTCGCCGACGACCCACAGATCCTGCGCGGGCGCCGGCTCCACCCTCAGCACCTGGCCCACATCGCGCCCGTCCTCCGTCAGGACGCGACAGCCCTCGAGCTGCCACGGGTAGAAGTGCCCCTCGGGCGGCGGCAGCGCTTCCGTTTCCGGCAGCGCGAGCAGCCGTCCCGTCAGGGCGGCGGCCGCCTCCGGCGTCTCGTACCCGGCGATGCCGACGATGAGCGCCGCCGCCTGCCGCCGCGCCGTCGTGATCCGGCACGGCTCATGGCGATCGTGGGCGACATCCCAGAGGATGCACTCTCGCAGCGTCTCGAACCGCTCGGGCCGATCGGTCAGCGGCGTCACCCGCATCTCGCCGGCCAGTCCGTGCGGCCGCCCGATCTCGCCGATCGCGACGAGCCGGCCGCCGGCCACTTTCATAGGCTCGCCTCGAACGGGCCGGCAGGGCCTGCACTCCGTTCTGCGGCTCGCACGGCCACTACTGCCACTACTCCACGATCTCCAGCACCGCGCGCTTCTTGAGCTTCGTCGCGTTGGCGTTGAGGATCGTCCGCAACGCGCGCGCCGTTCGCCCCTGCTTGCCGATGACCTTGCCGAGGTCGGTCTGGGCCACCCGCAGCTCGATCACCGTCACGCGCTCTCCCTCGACCTCCGTCACGTTCACCTGCTCCGGCTCGTCGACCAATGCTTTCGCGACGTACTCCATCAACTCTCTCAACTACCACTCCCACTGCAGCTGCGTGCCACAACTGCTTCAGCCCGTTACGCCCCCGTCTTCGGGGCCAAGGCGATCAGCTTCTTCACGGTGTTGGAGGCCTGCGCCCCCTTGGCGATCCACGCCCGCGCCTTCTCGCGATCGATGGTCACCTGGGGCGGGTCCGTGATCGGGTTGTAGTGTCCGATCACCTCGATGAAGCGCCCGTCGCGCGGCGACCGCGAGTCGGCGACGACCACGCGATAGCGCGGCCGCTTGTTGGAGCCTTCGCGTCTCAGTCGAATGGCAACTGCCACGTTCTCACCCCCTCGGCATCGGAAAGCCGCCCAGGCCCTTCAGCTTGCCCAGGCGGCCCTCCATCGATTTGAACTGCTTCATCATCTTCTTCAGCTGTGCGAACTGCTTGAGCAGCCGGTTCACGTCCTGCACGCTGGCGCCGCTGCCGCGCGCGATGCGCTGGCGGCGCGAGCCGTTGATCACTTCCGGGTTGCGGCGCTCACCCGGCGTCATCGAGCAGATGATGGCGTCGAACCGGTCGAGGTCCGCCTGCTCGCCCGTCAGCTCCTTGGGCGCGCCCTTGAGCATCTTGCCGAAGGGCAGCATGCCCAGGACCTGGTCGAGCGGGCCGAGCGCACGCACCTGCTTGAGCTGCGCGCGGAAGTCCTCCAGCGTGAAGGTCTCCTCGCGCAGCTTCTTGACCATCGCCTCGGCCTCGGCCTGGTCGACGTTCTGCTGCGCCTTCTCGACCAGCGAGAGGATGTCGCCCATGCCGAGGATCCGCGAGGCGAGGCGATCGGGATGGAACGGCTCGAGGGCGTCGGTCTTCTCGCCCATGCCGACGAAGGCGATCGGCCGCCCCGTCACGTGGCGGACGCTGAGCGCGGCGCCGCCGCGCGAGTCGCCGTCCATCTTGGTGAGGATCACGGCGTCGATGCCCACGGCCTGGTTGAAGCGGTCGGCCACCGTCACCGCGTCCTGGCCCGTCATCGCGTCGACGACGAGCAGCACGTGGTGCGGCTTGACCGCCGCGCGGATCTGCTTGAGCTCGTCGAGCATCGTCTCGTCGATGTGCAGGCGTCCGGCCGTGTCGAGGATCAGCGGCGTGAGCCCTCGCTCGGCGGCCGTCTCGAGGGCGGCGCGGCAGATCTCGACCGGCGTCCGGCCGGCGTCGCCGACGACGGGGACGTCCAGCTGGGCGCCGAGCGTCTTGAGCTGGTCCTGGGCGGCTGGGCGATAGATGTCGGCGGCGGCGAGGATCGGATGCTGCCCCTGCTTGGCGTAGAGGCGCGCGAGCTTCGCCGCGGTCGTCGTCTTGCCGGAGCCCTGCAGGCCGATCAGCATGACGACGGTGGGCGGGTGGGCCGCGGGCGCGAGTCGATGACCGCTGCCGCCCAGCAGCTCGACCAGCTCCTCGTGCACGACCTTGACGACTTGCTGCGCCGGAGTCAGGGATCTGAGAACGTCCTGGCCGACCGCCTTCACCTTCACGCGGTCGATGAAGCCGCGGACGACCTTGAAGTTGACGTCGGCCTCCAGGAGCGCCACCCGCACTTCCCGGAGGGCTTCCTGGATGTTGTCTTCGCTCAGGCGGCCCTGGCCGCCCAGACGATCGAAGATGGCTGTGAGTCTTGCGCTCAGCGAGTCGAGCATGAAGGTCCGAGTGTACGGAACTATGCGGAAAATTTCAACTCGGACGGGGTGTTACGCGGGCTTCTCCTACGAGCGGCGGAGCGCCTGGACGCGCACGCGCACGGACTCCCAGCGAAGCGGCACGAGTAGCAGGGGTCCGAACGGGATGACGAAGACGGCGAGGGCGAGCCAGAAGTCGACCGACTTCCAGCACGCCTTCCAGTCCCACGGTTCGAGGCCCAGCGGTTTCAGCCAGCGGCCCACGTTCGGCCCTCCTCACGCCTGAACATTGCGAGCCGGGTGCCAGATCCACGGCAAGCGAATTCAGCGAGTTGGGAGGGCCTGGCCCGCGCGCCTGGGCGGTCTCTTGGCAGGGGCGGTGAACGGTTACTGACCGAGCTCGGCCGCCGCGCGCAGCTCGCGGATCGCCTTGGCGGGATCCTGCGCCTCGAAGACGGCCGAGCCGGCCACGAGGATCGACGCGCCGTGCTCGGCGAGCGGGCGCGCGTGCTCGATCTTCACGCCGCCGTCGATCGAGACGTCGACGCTGCGCGCGGCGAGCATCGTGCGGATCTGTCGGATCTTCGGATAGACGGCGGGAATGAACGTCTGGCCGCCGAAGCCCGGGTTCACCGACATCACGAGCACGAGGTCGAGGTCGTCCTTCACCCACTCGATGGTGGCCGGCGTCGTCGCGGGGTTGAGCGCCGCCCCCGCCTTCACCGGGCTCCCGCGGCGGCCGACCAGCTCGCGAATCGAGGCGAGCGTGCGCTGCAGGTGCGGACACACCTCCACGTGCACGGTCAGCATGTCGGCGCCCCGCGCCGCGAACTCCGCGAGGTATTTCTCGGGCTCGACGATCATGAGGTGCAGGTCGAGCGGCAGCCGCGTGCGCTTGCGGATCGCGTCGAGG
>Ga0209807_1001109_pt1 | contig 12673 bp, 9 predicted proteins | sample GraSoiAngelo_154_FD_186168 | JGI IMG/M metagenome (GOLD analysis project Ga0209807, IMG submission 186168) | Grasslands soil microbial communities from the Angelo Coastal Reserve, California, USA - 14_1009_13_20cm (SPAdes) (version 2) | ecosystem: Environmental > Terrestrial > Soil > Grasslands ... | reverse complement strand
GATCGGGCCGGAGGACGTGCAGAATTATTTTCTGCGTCTTGCTCAGGAGAAAGGTTTTCTCGAGACAGTTTTCAATTCGATTCAAGAAGGGATCATCGTCACTGACGCGAAAGGTCGAATCACCTACTTGAACGATGCGGCCTGCCAATTGTTCGGATTGGAAGCGGAAGATTCGATCGGAAAACGCTTGGACGAGCGGGTTCGCGGCTTGGATTGGAACGCTCTGTCGTGTGAAGGCGCGGTCAGCCGCGACATGGAGATTTTCTATCCGACCAACCGGTTCATCAATTTTTACAGTGTGCCTCTGGTGATCGAGCGCCAAGATTCGGTGGCTGGGGACGCTGTCGTAGGCCCACCGCGGTCAGCGATCTCAGCTACAGGCGAACAGGTCGGACACGCGATCATTTTGCGAGATATCACGGAGAGCAGGCGCAGCGAACAGCAAACAATCGAGTCGGAGCGGCTGAATGCGTTGACCTTGCTCGCCGCCGGCGTCGCCCACGAAATCGGAAATCCGCTCAACTCACTCAACATTCACTTGCAGCTGATCGAACGCGAAGCGCGTAATCTCGACGGCTCAAAACGCGCCGAACTTCAGGAATCCGTCGAGGTAGCGCGCGCCGAGGTGAGCCGGCTCGATTCCATCATCAGTCAATTCCTGCGCGCGATCCGTCCAACACGGCCGCAGCTGCGCCCGGAAAACATCAATGCAATTGTCGAAGAAGCGGTCCGTTTTTTTGCTCCGGAAATCAAAGACCGCGATCTTGTCGTCGAGCAGGAGCTACGCTCCGATCTGCCTCTGCTCGAGCTCGATCGTGACCAGATGAAGCAAGCGTTTTACAACGTGATCAAAAATAGCTTTGAAGCGATGAAGAGCCGTGGAATTCTGCGTATCCGCACTGACATGGATGAATCGCACGTGATCGTGCGCTTCACGGACACGGGCGGAGGAATTTCAGCGGAGAATCTTAGCCGCGTTTTCGAGCCTTATTTTACAACCAAGACCAGCGGCACCGGACTTGGTCTTTTGATCGTTCGCCGGATTGTCCGTGAGCACGGCGGCGAATTGTCGATCGAAAGCAGTGAAGGCAAAGGTCTCACGCTGGCGATTCGTCTGCCCCACCTCGACAGACGCGTTCGCATGCTGGAAGCAGGAGATTCGAAATCGACATCGAGCGCAAACTGAATGGCGAAGTCGAACCCGAGAAACGGTGTTAAAAATTCGCAGCGGATCCGGCTCTTTAGTCTCGCTCTGATAGTTGCCACCGCCGTCGCTTATCTACCGGCGTGGAACGGCAAACCCATTTGGGATGATAACGCCCACATTACCCAACCGGAATTGCGGTCCTGGCATGGTCTGGTCGAGGTCTGGACGCAGGTTGGAGCGACCCAACAATATTATCCACTGGTTCACAGCGTCTTTTGGATCGAGCAAAAACTTTGGGGCGATTCGGTGCTCGGTTATCACCTAATTAATATTTTCCTTCACGGCTTCGCCGCGATTGTTTTGCTCCGGATTTTGCTGCGCCTGAAGGTTCCGGGCGCGTGGCTGGCCGCCGGATTATTTGCTCTTCATCCTGTTCAAGTCGAATCGGTCGCCTGGATCTCGGAAATCAAGAACACGCTCTCCGGTCTGTTTTTTTTCTGCTCGATTCTTGCTTACCTCAATTTCGATCAGAACAGAAGTCGAGTCGCATACTTCGGGTCACTCGCTCTTTTTCTTTTCGGTTTGATGTGCAAGACCGCCATTGCGCCGCTGCCCGCCATAATTCTCGCGGTCCTGTGGTGGAGACGAGGTCGGCTTCGTCTGCGCGATGATGTCGTGCCGTCGTTGCCGTTCTTTGGTCTCGGAATCGGCGCCGGCCTTTTCACCGCCTGGGTGGAACGGAATTTTGTCGGAGCCCACGGCACCGTCTTCCAATTGTCGATCCTGCAACGGTGCTTGATCGCGGCGCGCGACTTTTGGTTTTATCTCTTCAAACTTCTTTGGCCGGTAAAACTGACTTTTATTTACCCGCGCTGGCAGATTAGCGGCGCAATCTGGTGGCAATATCTCTTTCCGTTGACGCTCATTCTATTGCTCGCGCTCATCTGGCGACTGAGAAAAAAAAATCGAGGACCACTTGCCGCCGTGCTTGTTTTTCTGGGCCTGCTTTTCCCCGCACTCGGCTTCATCAATGTCTATCCGTTTATCTATTCTTTTGTCGCCGACCATTTTCAATATCTCGCCTGCGTCGGTCCGCTGACCCTGTTCGCTGCGGGAATGACGATGGCGCTGGATTCAATTGCGCCCGGAAAAGTTCTTCTGCGACCGACGATTTCCTTCCTTCTGTTGCTAACGCTCGGAGCTTTGAGCTGGCGCCAATGTCGCGACTACCGCGACATTGAAACGCTCTGGCGGACAACGATCGCGCGCAATCCTGATTGCTGGATGGCGTACAGCAATCTCGGCTCTTTTTTGTCCGCGCGTGGCAACGTCGATGAAGCCATCCGTGATTTTCGAAAAGCCCTCGAACTCTGGCCCAACCAGAGTAAGGATCACAACAACCTCGGTAAGGCGCTGGTTCAGAAAGGTCGAATCGCCGAAGCGATGGACCATTTTCAAACTGCCCTCCGGGTTTCACCCGAAGATCCGGACACGGAGAGCAACATTGGAGCGGCCTCGTTGCAACAGGGCGATGCAGATGAAGCGATATCTCATCTCCGGCGAGCGGTTGAAAAGTGGCCGCGTCACGCGCAAGGCCACATCAACCTAGGCAACGCGCTTTTGCAAAATCGCGAGATCGATGCCGCCATCGCCGAGTACGAGAAGACGCTCGCGCTTCCATTCGATCACGCCGAGAGCCATTACAGCATCGGCACGGCGCTCCGTCAGAAAGGCGACGTCGAGGAGGCGATCGTTCATTACCGAAAGGCACTCGAACTGCGACCGGACTACGCGAATGCGCATAACAATCTCGGGAATGCCCTTCGCCAGCAGGGACGAACTGAAGAAGCCGTGCACGAGTACGAAGCAGCTTTGAAAAGCGAGCCCGACTCCATTCTCGCCGGAAACAATCTGGCCTGGATACTGGCAACTTCTCCAAATGCCTCAGTGCGCGACGGTGCTAAAGCGGTGCAGCTGGCTCAGCGGGCAAATCGATTGTCCGGCGGGAGCGATCCAATAATTCTACATACGCTCGCCGCTGCTTACGCGGAAAACAGGCAATTTTCCGAAGCGGTGAACGCTGCTCAACGTGCCCTGGAACTCGCGGATGCAAACGGCGTCGCTTCCCTCGCCGAATCGCTGCGCAGCAAACTTGCGCTTTATCAGGCCGAAACGCCTTATCGCGATTCGAAGTAATAGTCGCTCAGGGATTGATCAGCTTCAGTGAGCTGACGAACCGCACGCACTCGACCGGCTCTTCCGCAGTTTTGTAAACGGCCACGGTACAGTAAACACGATGATCAGCTTTCACCATCAACACATGGAAGTTGGCTTGCTCGCTCTTGGATTTGAATTCCACCGCCGGAAAACCTCCGTACTGACGGCGTTCTTCGGAGACGACAGTTGCTTTTACCTCTTTGTCAAAGTTGTCGCGATCTGCGGTTAGCTCCTGCTGATCCTCCAACGGGACCGCAGGTGGATATTGAGTCAGACCGGCGATAAATGCGTTCGTCTGCGTGTTCGCGACATAAGTGTCAGTAACGATCGGCCCTTCTTTGTGACTCTCGTCCTTTTGCGTTTGGTGCTGCGGCTCGCCGGGCACCAGGAATGAAAAACGACCGGTCGCATCCGTGAAAGTATGCCAATTGCCGGTCGTCTGTTGCGCAGCTGCAGTCACCGCAAGAGCGAGCGCAACCGTTAGACCGATCTTAAGTCCAAACCGCGTAAACATGGGCGCGTTCATCGTCGCAGAATAGCATGTACGGCTGCCGCATCTAGTTTGCGGATTATCGCGTGGCCTACGAAGCTACACTCACCGCGGACCCGATGTAATCGTCCTCAGTCAATTGTTTGAGCATAGAATCGGCGGGGATCCGATCGCATAAACGATCAAAATAATTATGATCGCTTTCAGCGGCATCGTTCGCTTTTACCGGCAGTTCCAAACCTTGCTAGGAATATCTTCCTGATTGAGAGATCGCGTGATTGAGTGAGAATAAATGGCGCACGCGTCATTGCCGAAAATTATTCATGGATTCTATCCAGCCCATCATCCTTATCGTTGATGACGAAAAACACACGCGGGACGGACTGCGCCGCCTGCTCGAAAGCGATTACGATGTCTATGTGGCGGGCGACATTGCCAGCGCAATGAATGTCCTCGAGCGGGAAGATGTCGATCTTCTTCTGACCGATCTGCGGCTCGGGGCGGACGATGGAATGCAACTGATCGATCGCGCGCTGAAAATGCCGCAACCGCCAATCTGCATCATGATGACGGCGTATGGCTCGGTCGACACCGCCGTGGAAGCAATGAAACGCGGCGCTTACGATTTCGTAACCAAACCCCTGAATCTCGACAAAGTGGAAATGCTGATCTCGCGCGCGCTGCGGAACAGCAAACTCGAGCAGGAAAATCAGACGCTGCGGCAGCAGGTCGACGAGCGCTACGGCCTCGAAAACATGATCGGCGACTCGCCGGCGCTGCACGAAGTGCTCGACACAATCCGCCAGGTCGCGCCGTCATCGGCGAATGTTCTGATCGAAGGCGAAAGCGGTACCGGGAAAGAGCTGGCGGCGCACGCGATTCACAACTTAAGCCGGAGGAACAAAGCGAAATTTGTCACCGTCCATTGCGCCGCGCTTTCGCCCACACTGCTCGAGAGCGAATTGTTCGGTCACGAAAAAGGCGCTTTCACCGGCGCCCATGAGCGCAGGATCGGGCGATTCGAGCAAGCCAATGGCGGCACAATTTTTCTGGACGAAGTCGCTGAAATTCCGCCGACGACCCAAGTAAAATTGCTGCGCGTGATCAGCGAAGAGCGCGCGTTTGAGCGCGTGGGCGGTAATCAAACTCTCCGAGCGGACGTGCGCCTAATCGCAGCGACCAACAAAAATCTGGAGCAACTGGTGCAAAAGGGAACGTTCCGCGACGATTTGTATTTTCGCCTCAACGTGGTCCGCATCACCATGCCGCCGCTGCGCGAGCGTAAAGACGACATTCCGTTGTTGGTGCGCGCGTTTCTGCGGCAGTTTTCCAAAGCGAACAACAAAGAGATTGTCGATCTTACGGCCGAAGCGATGAACGCTCTCCTTACTTACAACTGGCCGGGCAACGTCCGTGAGCTGCGCACTGCCATCGAACATGGCGTCGTGATGGCGACCGGACCGAAGATCGCGCCCCGCGATTTGCCCGCGGCTTTACGACAAGCTGCCGGCGCAACGCTCCCGCGCGGCATTTCACCGGCCAAAGCTTTCGGCGAAAAAGCGAGCCCGCTCGATCTCCATGAAACGGAGCGCAAACTCATTTTACAGGCGTTGGCCACAACGAATGGAAACGTAACCGCGGCTGCAAAAAAACTCGGGATCAGCCGGCGGACACTGCATCGGAAGATCAACGAATTGAACGAAACGAAAAAAGAAACTGCGAGCAAGTCCAAGCAGCCAGCAGCGGAATGAAACCGCCCACTCCACTTTACCATTTACGAACTGGCATCGGAGAGTTTCAGTAAGGCTGTGAAACAAGCGACAAAGATCTTCGGCACTGACGGCGTCCGCGGCGTCGCTAATGTCGAGCCAGTCACGGCCGAGACCGCGCTCAAACTTGGCCGCGCCGCGGCGCATGTTTTCACGCAACTGAATCCGCGCACGCTTCCGGAGGGCGCGCGGCCGAAAATCGTGCTCGGCAAAGACACTCGCCTTTCCGGTTACATGCTCGAGAACGCGCTCGTCGCCGGAATTACCTCACTTGGCGTCGATGTTCTTGTCATCGGTCCGCTGCCAACGCCGGGCGTGGCATACATTACCCGATCGCTGCGCGCTGACGCCGGCATTGTTCTTTCGGCTTCGCACAATCCTTACGAAGACAACGGCATCAAATTTTTCCGGCACGACGGTTACAAACTTGATGACCAGGTCGAAGAACAGATCGAGCAGCTCGTTTTTACCGGTAAGATCGACGACATCCGGCCGACGGCCGGTAAAATTGGACGCGCCGCGCGAATTGATGACGCGCTTGGCCGCTATGTCGAATTCGCAAAGGCGAGTTTTCCGCGAAAAATGTCGCTCGAGGAATTGCGCATCGCAGTCGACGTCGCGAACGGCGCCGCTTACAAGTCGACGCCGTGCATTTTGCGCGAGCTCGGGGCCGACGTCGCGGTTGCACACAACGAGCCGAACGGAATGAACATCAACGACGGATGCGGCAGTACGCATCCCAACGAAATCCAGCGCCTCGTCAAACTCGCCGACGCAGATATCGGCATCACTCATGACGGCGACGCCGACCGCGTTCTTCTCTGCGACGAAAACGGCGAGATCGTTGATGGCGATGAAATTCTCGCCATCGCGGCGCTCGATCTTTTGAATTCGAATCAACTTCGCGACAACACGCTGGTCGCGACCGTGATGAGCAACTTTGGCCTGGAGGAAACGCTCGCGGCCAACGGCGGCAAAGTGATTCGCACTAAAGTGGGGGATCGCTACGTGATCGAAGAAATGGTCTCGCGAAATCTCGGTCTCGGCGGCGAACAGAGCGGCCACATTATCTTCCGCGATTTCACAACCACCGGGGACGGCATCATCAGCGCGCTCCAAATTTTGCGGATCATGCACACGACCAGTCAGCCGCTGAGCAAATTGAAAAAATGTCTCAAGAAATATCCGCAGGCGCAGCGCAATCTCGTGGTCAGATCGAAACCCCCGATCGAAGAGCTGCGCGAGGTCGTTAAATTGCGCGAGGAAGTGGAACGGGAGCTGGCCGGCAAAGGCCGCGTTGTCCTGCGTTACTCCGGCACGGAATCAAAGATCCGCCTTTTGATCGAAGGGCGGGAATTCGATAAGATCGACAAACACGCCAACCGCATCGCAGACGCAATTCAAAGCGCGATCGGCGCGAATTAAACAACATGGATCTGACTCGTGTCACCGAAGCGCTTCTTTTCAGCGCACAAAAACCGCTCTCGACCAAAGAGATTATCGATGCTCTTCGCAATGCTGGCGCGGAAGACGAATTTTCGCCGAACGAATTCGCGAATGTTCGACAAGCGGAAGTTGCCGGCGCGATTGAACAGTTGAAGGTCGAATACATTCAACACGAGCACGGCTTCCAGCTTGTTGAAAAAGCCGACGGCTGGCAGCTGGCCAGCGATCCAAAATACGCCCGATGGGTTCGCGGACTTTTCCCGGCGCCGAAACCGGCGCGCTTAAGTTCGCCGGCGATCGAGACGCTCGCGATCATCGCTTATCGACAACCAATCACGCGCGCGGATGTCGAAGCCGTCCGCGGCGTGACCATCGATAGCGTTTTGCAAACCCTGATGGAACGCGGCCTCGTTAAAATTGCGGGCCGCGCCGAGATTCCGGGTCGTCCGTTGCTTTACGAGACAACCGAATTCTTTCTCGATCATTTCGGTCTGCGCAATCTCGACGAATTGCCGAATGTCGAGGAACTCCGCAACCGCCACTTGCCAGTAAGCCCGCGCCCAACTGCAGCTGCAACAGAGGACCGCGGCACGACGACAGCGAGCCCTGCGCCAGCATCGGAATGACGGCGCGCTTTGTCGCGTTGTTGGTTCTGGGGTCGATTGCAGCATCGGCATCATCATTTGCCGACATTGAGCCCGGCAATTGCGCGCGCGCCGCCAAATATTCCGATAGCAGACGCGGCTTCTCCGTTCTGGTCATGCAAAACGGCCGGACTGTCTTCGAACATTACGCCAATGGCGGCGGGGCCGATCTGCGTTGCAAGATTTTTAGCGGCACGAAGAGCTTCTGGGGGATCGCCGCGCTTTGCGCTGTGCGCGACGGCTTGATCAGCCTCGACGATCGCGTCGCGGAAACCATCACCGAATGGAAAAACGACCCGCGCAAATCGCAGATCACGATTCGCCAGTTGTTGAATCAAACCGACGGGATCGAACCAGCGCCGCATCTTCATAGCGAGTCGATTCGCGATCGAGATGCCGCGGCAATTCAATTGCCGCTCGTTGCTGCGCCGGGCTCAGTTTTCGCCTACGGTCCGAGTCATCTCCAAATTTTTGCCGAACTCTTGCGAAGAAAACTGAACGGGCGTTCGACGATTTCGTATCTAGAAGCGAATGTTCTCTCGCCGCTCAACCTAACGAGTCTGGAGTGGAAAAAAGACGGACGCGGTAACCCTTTACCGGCCAGTGGCTTTGAATTGAGCGCGCGCGAATGGGCGCGCCTTGGCGAGTTGGTGCTTGGGCGCGGCAATTATCACGGAAAACAAATTGTTCCGGCAAACTTGTTCACTCAAGGTTTTGCCGGCTCGAGCGCAAATTCCTCCTACGGCCTGACTTTTTGGCTGAACCGAAACGCGCCACATGCGCGCGAGATCGATATTGAAAAGGAATTGGATCTCAAATGGCAACGCGCGCGTTGGATCGATATCTGCGTTTGCAAACCTGCGCCGTCCGACATGGTCGTCGCGCTCGGCTCGAATTATCAGCGCTTGTTTATCATTCCATCGCTGAATGCGCTCATCGTCCGGCAAGGAATGAGCGCAAAGTTCTCCGACGCCTATTTTCTGCGCCTCGTCCTCGGCCGATAGCGGGTTTGACTTGGCCACCGCTTTCCTGAACGGTTGCTGGCACTTATATTCTCGATCTTATGAATAAATTCGCGATCGGTTGCGGCGGGCTGCTCGTCATTGTTCTCTTTATCGTTTTCGTCATTGGACTCTTTTTCTGGGGGACTTACAACCGGCTGGTCACGCTCGATCAGAATGTGAATAAAAAATGGGGGGACGTGCAGACGGTTTATCAGCGGCGAGCTGACTTAATTCCGAATCTGGTGAACACAGTGCAAGGCGCAGCCAACTTCGAGAAATCGACAATTGTCGAAGTGACCAACGCGCGAGCGAGCGTCGGGCGCGTTCAACTCGACCCAAACAAAGCGCCGACCGATGCCAGGCAGCTCGAAGAATTCCAAGCTGCGCAAGGACAATTGAGCAACGCGCTCTCGCGATTGCTCGTAGTGGTCGAACGTTATCCTGAGCTGAAGTCGAACCAGAATTTTCTCGGACTTCAAGCGCAACTCGAAGGCACGGAAAACCGGATCTCGGTCGAAAGAAATAATTTCAACGGCGCGGTGCAAGACTTCAATACCGCCGTGCGCCGTTTTCCGACCAACACGATCGCCGGGATGTTTGGATTTTCTTCGCGCCCATTCTTCGCTGCCCAACAAGGCGCCGAGAAGGCCCCGACCGTGAATTTCAATTTCGGTTCGCCCGCGCCGGCGGCTTCGCCCGCAGCGACACCGTAACGTAATCGTCGATCTTGCATGAAAGATCGACAACCGATTCTCGCGTGAAACGAATCGCGTTCTGCATCGCGGCTTTTGTCACCATCCACTCCCAAGCGGCCGAAGTGATTCCGCCGAAGCCCGCGGCTTACTTCAACGATTACGCCGGAGTTGTTTCAAAAGAAGCCGCCTTGCGGTTCAACGAACAGCTCGCGCAATTCGAGCGCGACACCTCAAACCAGGTTGTGGTCGCGGTGTTTCCCAAAATGCAGAGCGACTCTGATGTTGCCGATTACGCACAACGTGTAGCAGAAGCCTGGGGCGTTGGATCAAAAGCGCAGCGCAATGGAGTTGCTTTGTTTGTCTTCATCGCTGAGCGCAAAGCTTCGATTCAAGTCGGATATGGTTTGGAAGGCGTGCTGCCAGACATCACTGCTTTCGATATTCGCCAGAACCACATCAATCCTCATTTCCGAAATGGCGATTATGAAGGCGGTCTTGCGGAAGGCATCGACTCAATCTTCAAGGCGATTCACGGCGAGTACAAAGGAACTGGAAAAACCGTTAGAGAACGGCTGGGCGAGAGGGGCAATTTCGGCGGTAATCTCGTTTTCTTTATTCTCTTTATTATTATCGCGCTGATTCTGTCGCGATTGGGTCCAAGACGCGGTTATCACTACAGCAGTTCTGGAGCCGGATGGGCTTGGGCGCTCGGTTCTGGCGGTGGCGGCGGCAGTTGGTCGTCGGGTGGAGGCGGCGGAGGTTTTAGCGGATTCAGCGGCGGCGGCGGCTCGTTTGGTGGCGGCGGCTCAAGCGGCAGCTGGTAGCGATGCAAACCAAGGAATTTCTAAGCAAGCTCGAGCACGATCGGATTGTGCAAGCGATTCGGGAGGCCGAATCAAAAACGTCCGGTGAAATTCGCGTTTTTGTTCAACCCGGCAAGTTGGATGTCGATCCATTGATCGCTGCGCAGAAAAAATTTCATCGGCTCGGGATGCACAAAGCGCCGGAGCGAAATGCGATCCTGATTTTTGTCGCGCCGCGTGCGCACAAATTCGCGGTGGTCGGCGACAAAGCGATCCACGAAAAGTGCGGCGAGCAATTCTGGCAGCGGCTGGTTGAAGGAATGCGTCAGCATTTCCGGAATGAGAAATTCAGCCGCGCATTGGTGGAAGCGATTGAGGAAGCGGGCAAAGCGCTCGCATCGCATTTTCCCAAAAGATCGACATCCTCAGGCAAACTTTCCGACGAGATCGGGGAAAGCTAAGCGGTCGTTGTCTGGCGCGGTGCGATTCGAAAAAACCAGAGATCGGCCCCATCGCGCTTGAGCGTGTCAAGGAGCAAGCCGGCGAAGAGACAAATGTTGGCCAGCGCGAAGAACAGCGTGATATCGACGCCGGCGATGACCGGATTCAGTCGCTGACCGAATACGCCATAGAAAAGAAAGAGGTTGGCGTTGGCGGCGATGCTCAAGTTGATGCAGCGCGTTAATTGGTCGGCTTCGAAAAAGACCAGCATCCAGCCGAGGCAGCAAACAAGGAAGAGATGGTTCTCGTGCACGCCCGTGTTGAACACGAAGTAGGCCATGTAGCCGAGAATTGAGTAAACGAGGAGGCGCGCGAAGGTTTTCGGCTGACGCGCGAACGCGACCAGAATCGCGAGATAGCTGAGGTAGAACAAAATTTTGTCGGGCCAGACAACGATCGGTTCGCGAGTGAGGAAGATGTCGATCATGCCGTTTTGGAGCGGCTCATATTTATCGGGCTGGATCAGATGAAGCGCCCACGTTTCAAGCCAGCTGAGGTTTAACGCGTAGGCGGAGAGGAAAGCATGCCGGGTCATGGCGCGCTCCAATGAATCGAAAACTTTCCAGCCAAAAATGACAAGGAGCGGAAGCGCGACTGCGCCGGCTGCGAGCAGGAACGGCAGCATTTGCGTTTTGATTCGGTGATTTTCGGGTGCGCGTTCTCTGGCGAGGTCAAGCACGTAAACCAAAACAAACGGAGCGATGATCAGCGGTTGCCATTTTGTGAAACAACTGATCGCAAAAAGAATGAGTCCGCGGTTGGGATTGCCGCGCTGTAAATGGAAGAGTCCCGCGATCAAAAATGGCGCGAAGTAAATATCGAGGTAAGCGAGGCCCATGCTGTTTAACATCAGCGCGAGCTCGAGCGCGGCGGTCAGAATGAGATTTCGTGTGAACCAGTAAAAGCAGGCTGCGGTCGCGAGCAGGAAGATTAAGAGCGAAAACTTCAGGGCGAGGAACTGCGCGATTCCAAATGTCGCCGCGCCGCGCGAAACGGCGGCAAGCAGGACGAACGCGAGTGGCGGATAATCGGTCCCGCTATGCTTAAATCCACCGATCAATCCGTAACTCGAAATTTCACGGATCCAGTCGCCCCAAATCGAGACATCGCCCGTTCCGGGTGAGAAAAAAAGGCTCACCGCGATCAGGCTGACGAGCAATAAAAGCGCGACTGCGGACCACTTCGGAGCGTTTCTCGCTGGTTCGATCATGGAGGTGCCGTTTGTGCTTAGTCCGAGCTGCGGACGCGAGCCAGGTCAGTTTTTAGCCCGTTAGCTCGTCGAAGCGCAAGCCCGTGAATCCGCGCGCAACTCCGGCCGCAGACGTTCGCCGGTGTAAGAAACTAACGCCCGAAATCACTAAATGGGAACAAAGGGTCGTAACTCCTTGCAATTTCGGCTGAACCCCGTCACATGCACTGTCGGCAAAAGGATGCGCGTCACAGCAGTGTTCCGGAATCGGTTCGTCGCAACCAGAGTTGTTCTCTCATTGCTGCTTTTGGTCTTTGCCGTCCTTGGTGGTATCGCCTCAGTTCAGTCGGGTTTAACAATCGATGATGCCACTGAACAATTGACATTCCGTACAATTACGAGCGCGGCGAAGAGCCTGCTTCAAGGCAACTTGGAGGAATACAATCACCTCCAGTCCTATGGCGACAGGTATTATGGAATTGGCTTCGACCTGCTCGCCTACCCATTCCAAATTCTGCTTCAGCCGCATCTCGCCCGGGCGTTAAGAGTCGACGCGGACACAGCGCTCTTGCTCGCAATTCGGCCCGTTATCTTTTTCCTATTCGCAATCTCCGTCGCCGCCTTCTACCGCTGTGCGCGATTCTTCATTAACGAACGCGGCATCGCCGCCGCCGCTTCGGCCACATATGCCGCATGCCCCTACCTGTTCGGCCACGCGATGATAAATGTGAGAGATAGTCCATTCATGTCCATGTACCTCATCTGCAC
>Ga0209807_1001105_pt1 | contig 12695 bp, 10 predicted proteins | sample GraSoiAngelo_154_FD_186168 | JGI IMG/M metagenome (GOLD analysis project Ga0209807, IMG submission 186168) | Grasslands soil microbial communities from the Angelo Coastal Reserve, California, USA - 14_1009_13_20cm (SPAdes) (version 2) | ecosystem: Environmental > Terrestrial > Soil > Grasslands ... | reverse complement strand
CGAGCGGCTGTGGCAAAACGACTTTGCTCAATATCATCGCCGGTTTGGAGAAACCGGATAGCGGTACGGTGCTGGCCGACGGCAAACCCGTGACAGGACCTGGCCGCGAGCGGCTCGTTATGTTTCAGGAACCGGCTCTTTTTCCATGGCTGGACGTCTTCGGAAATGTGCTCTTTGGGCTCAAGCTGAAGCCAAATCTGACAAAGAAAGATCGGCACGATGTGGCGAAGTACTATCTCGAGCTGGTCGGTCTGAGCCGGTTCGAGCGTGCCAATATTCACGAGCTTTCCGGTGGGATGAAGCAGCGGGTTTCGCTTGCCCGCGCGCTGGCTCCCAATCCGCGCATGCTATTGATGGATGAACCGTTTGCCGCTCTTGATGCGCTGACTCGGGAGCAACTCTATGGCGATCTTCAGCGAATCTGGCAAGCGCGGAACAAAACAATCGTGTTTGTTACGCATAACGTTCGAGAAGCAGCTTGTCTCGGCGACCGGGTGATAGTTTTTTCGCCGCGCCCGGGGCGCATTCGGGAAGAATTTACTGTGGACCTGCCTCGGCCGCGCGACATCAACAGTGTAGATCTTGCCGCCCACGCCACAGAAATTACCAAAGCGTTGAAAAATCATAGCCAACCGGAGCTCGCAACCGCAGAATGAAACGTTTTCTTTTCGCTACGCTGTTCTTTGCTGTTCTCCTATTGATTTGGGAGGGGCTGTTCCGTGCAAAGATTTGGTCGCCTGTCCTCGTGCCTTCGCCGCGGCAGGTTGCAGTTTATTTGGAAGATGCTGCCGTGGATGGAACCCTGGCAAAAGCCACGATCGTTACAATGCGGCGGTTGCTGATAGGCTATATCATTGGATTGCTTGCAGGACTCCCATTGGGGCTGCTGACGGCGTGTTCGAAGCTGTGGCAAGATACGATTGGCACGCTGGCCCTCGGTCTACAGGGGCTGCCGAGTGTGTGCTGGGTCCCGCTTGCGCTGTTGTGGTTCGGACAGACCGAGGCCGCTATGCTTTTCGTGGTTGTAATGGGCACGCTGTGGTCGGTAGTGATCGCAACAGAAACTGGTGTGCGCAATGTGCCGCCAATTTATCGTCGTGCCGCATTAACCATGGGCTCTAAACGTTTGCACATATGGTTCAAGGTGATTTTGCCCGCAGCGCTTCCGTTTATCGTCAGCGGAATGAAACAAGGCTGGGCATTCGCCTGGCGTTCATTGATGGCTGCGGAAATTTTCGTGACAATCCTGACCGGTTTTGGGCTCGGGCAGCTTCTGCACTACGGTCGTGAATTAAGCGCCATGGAACAGGTCATCGGCATCATGATTGTCATCGTTGTGATCGGTTTACTGGCCGACAAGATTTTCTTCTCTCCGATTGAAAAGTTTTTGCACCGGCGTTGGGGAACAAGTCAGGCATGATCTTCCGGCAAAAAGGGGAGCCAGTTTTCGCTCGGCGCGAGGTGCGTATAATCAACAAGCTCGGATTGCATGCACGACCCGCAGCTCAGTTCGTTAAACGGGTCACCGGTTTTCGGTCGGAGATCTGGCTTGTCACCGCTGACGGGCGGTATTCCGCGTCAAGCTTGATCGAGGTTTTACGCGCCAATCTCGATTGTGGAGCTACGGCAACACTTGAAGCGCACGGCGTGGACGCTGAAGAGGCTGTCGAACGATTACAAAAGTTGTTCGGCGAATTGCACAAGTTCGATGAACCTTAGCGCAGAGGGCGGGCGACCAAAATTCCACTATCGGAGCGGTATCGATAGAGATATTTCGAGAGCTGGTCGTCCACGATAACTTTGCCATAATTACTCGGCGAAGAAGCGTGCATGAAGTGCAAGACGCCATCGCTCGTGCGCAGCGCCAACCCCACATGTGCGGTTGAATGTAGTCCGTTTCGCTCGCGGGAAATTACTCCGATAACATCGCCGCTGCGCAACTTTGGCTCGATCTTCGCCACCTGGCTTTTTGGAATTTCATAGAGGGGCCGCGAGGATACATTCGCCTCCATGCGCGCAAGCGGTCCGAGTAGCGATTGGTTCGCAGCAAGATAACGGTAATGCCGCCAGCCGACGCTCATCTCGCGCGCGGAATGGGGCACACTGCGCCCGCCAAGTTGACGCGTCAGATCGTCAACCAAGCCGCGGCGATCGTTATCGTACAGCCAATCTTCGAGGTAATGCAACCGCGAAAGATAATCGCCGGTACACTGGCCGCCGCGATAACGGTCCATTTCAATGTAATATAGCAAGCGCTCGGGCGCCCAATTTGATTCCGGTTCGTTTAACATGCGCGCGAAACCGAGTGCCGTTTCGAAAAATGTCCAGCAATCCATTCCGTAAAAATTTACCGAAGGCGACTCGACGCGATTGTCGATCTCGAGTGTAAAATGCTTGTAGCGTGTTCCGACCAGCGCTTTCCCAACTGCCGCCGCCCGATCCCCGATCGGCAGTGCTTTCCAGTTCTCGGCCTTTGCCTTTGCAACTAGCCGGTTGAATTGGTCCTGACCCTTGAACACCGTGCTGAACGGCAATCGCGATTCAGAGGCCACCGCGGCTGAGCAAATCAAGACCAAGGTGACGAAAAGTTTCCACTTCCGCATGTTAAGAAGTTCAACTGAACGCGGCGTGAAGAAAGTTACAAGATCAAAAGATTACAAAGGCAAACGTTGAAAGAGTGTGACATCTCAACTTTGTAAGCTTTAAGGCTTTCCAGTTGGTTACTGTCCAATATCGTTCTTAAACACTGTGCCAATTCGTTTTCCAAAAAAGAGCCGGCGAAATATTGTCCGCCAATCATCCCTTGATGAAGGCCCAGTTCCACGGGGGCAACATTCGACGCGCGTACGTTTGCGGCCGCGGCCCGATTGGCACAAGCGCAATTTTCTGACAAGCGTTCTGATTCCGTCGCTTTTTGTAAAGCGATCCGGCGGACACGTACCGCCGAAATTTCCGAAGATCCACCAGGACGAAATCTGCATCACCTGGATCGGTCATGCCTCATTTCTGATCCAGACGCATGAGGTGAATATCCTGATCGACCCGATTTGGTCGAAATGGCTCAAAGTAATCAAACGACTGAAACAGCCCGGGTTCGAAATTCATCACTTGCCTTCGATTGATTTTGTCCTGGTGACGCATGCGCATTTCGATCATCTCGACCGACGGACCCTGCGGCGCGTCGCTGCCGACCAACCGATTGTAGTCCCCACCGGCGTTGGCAATTTGGTGCACCGTCTGGGGTTCCGCATTGTGCACGAACTCGATTACTGGCAAACAGTCGAGCTTGGCCCGCTCAAGGTTTCGCTTACACCATGTCACCATTGGGGTGCCCGGTTCCTTGCGGATTTGCATCGGGATTTCGGCGGATTCGTGATCGCGTCGAACGGCCGCACGATTTTTCACTGCGGCGACACCGCTTATTTCCCCGGCTTCAAAGAAATCGGTGACCGCTTTGATGTGCAGCTGGCTTTGCTTCCTATCGGAGCTTATGACGCGCCCACCGGCCGTGAAGTTCACATGAACCCAGAGCAGGCGGTGAAGGCTTTTTTGGAACTGCGTGCCAAAACTTTGATTCCGATGCACTACGGGACCTTTCCGCTCGGCTTCGAGCCGCTACACGAACCGCCGCAACGACTGCTTGCAGCGGCGCGGGCGCACGGCATTGAGCAAAAGATCCTCGTAATGACCGAGGGCAAGCCGGTCGTGTTGTGAAAATTTTTGCTAGCCACAGATGAACACAGATGAAACACGGATTGATTTTCCTGATCCGTGAAAATCCGCGTCAATCTGTGGCCCAATCTGACCGGCGCAATTTCAGTCGGTTTACTCGTCGCCGGCTTTTGTCTGATCCTCCTCTGGCATAATCCGTTGGTTTTTTGGAACGACGATTATGAGTTGTCTGTGCTGCCTGTATTGGCTGACATCGCGCGTAGTTGGTCCGAAGGCCAGTGGCCCATTCTGAGTCCGTATTCATGGGTCTGCGGCAATCTCGCGGGCGAGTTTCAATACGGCGTGTTTTCACTCTTTGTGAATGCCGCCGTCATTTTGATTTGGAAATTTCCGCTGACATTTCCACAACAGGCCGCGGCACTTTCCATCGCTCATCTTGTTGTTCTGGCGATCGGCGCATTTCTATTGGGGCGCGGTCGCGGATTTTCCGTTGCGTTATCGATCTTTGTCGCGCTAATCGCCTCGTTAAACGGCTGGATCATCTGCTGGGGAGCAACCGATTGGTTTGGTGCACTCGGTGCATTCACGTGGCTGCCATGGACCTGGTGGGGAGCCGAACGTGCGCTGGACGTGCGACGAACCAAATGGCGATTCCTTTGGCCCGCGCCTTTCGTTTATCTCCTCGTCACAGGTGGATTTCCCTACACCGTATTGATGCTGCTGCTCTTGATCGCGTGGTTATCGCTGAAATCACTGATCGAAACTCGAAAACTTTTCTCGATTGTGCCAATGCTCGTCGGCGTAGCGCTTGGTTTCGGTCTTTCCGCGCCCGCGTGGCTGGCGCTCCTTGATCTGGTTCGCGGTTCAGCTCGCGAGTTACAATCGGCCACAGCACATTGGCAATGGCGCGTCCCGCCTGCGGCGCTGCCGGGACTGATTCTGCCATCGTGGACAGTGAACTGGACGGATTTTTCCTCGCGTAATCTAGCGCACACCGCAGGCGAATTGGCTTGCGGCCTGGTCGCTCCGGCTGCTTTTGTTGCAGCACTCGTGTGGCGCGGCCGACCGCTCGTTAGGCGAATGAAGTGGGAGCTCATATTGCTGTTTGTCGTACTCGCGCTCTGCATGACTCCAACAGCTGGCCTCTTTCGCTGGAGTTTTCGCTGGCTGCCATTCTTTCATCTGATCCTTGCCATCTGCGCGGCGGAGGTGCTTCGTGGCATCGGCTTCCAGCCGATGAATGCGGGCAAGATGCCCGTGCCACGCCTCGGCTTGATTGCGCTTGCTCTCGTGCTTTTAACAGCCACTGCAATGTTGATCTTGCGTTCAACTGGCTCGTACGCTTTTCCCCTCACATGGATCTTTGTTGGACTCGCGGCATTTTGGTGTCTTTGGGAGATCGCGCTCCGCCATTCTGAGCCGCAGAAATGGGCGCCCGCGGTGATTACATTTTGCGCGCTTCTCGCGACGTACCTCTGCATCCCGACAAACGGCGGAGTTCCAACATACAATTTTACCAAGGAACTGCTTAAACCCGCGCCACTTGATCCACAGCGGCTTTATCTCAGCGTCTATCCGTGGGCGGAGCTCACATATTGTGTATCGAATAAGCCGCAACCGGTCGGTCAAACACTGCGCCCGGGAAGCACGTCGATGTGGGCCGGCTTGCGATTTATCAATGGTTACAGCCCGATCCGAGCCGCCGGCGTGGCGCGCGAATTCGCAACTAGCATCCACGGTGAAATCAATCCTGATGTGGGAAGCAACTCACTAAATCACCAGGCTGGACCAGAGGGCGAGCTGGCTTTGCTGGGCGTGGACGGAATCGTCGTTGCACGAGAAGTAGATCTCGCGCCGCAACCGCCCACAGAATGGGAACTGGTGATTTCAACTGACGAGGGCAATGTCTTTCATCGGCGGGGCGCGCCGTTCGCGAAAGTGCGCTCCGTCACCTCCATCGACTCGCGGCCTAACGAGCAATTCGTTCCTGCGACCGTCGCCAACATTGATGATTCGCGAAATCGCGTGCAAGCAGATGTCGATGTCCCAAACGGCAACCAATCCGCGCTCCTCATTTTTTCGCGGCCGTACTTTCGCGGATACGAAGCACATATCGCCAATGAAAAATTCGCCGTCTTCTCCTATCGCGGATTGTTCCCGATCGTGGAGGTGCCGGCTGGGACAAACGGACGCCTTACTCTAAGCTATCGACCGCCCTGGCTGACTGTGGGAAGCGGCGTCGCTTTCGTCTGCCTTCTCGGCGTGACATTCGGTTCCCTTGCCGCATGGCACAGTCAAATTCGGAATCGCTGCACGATTTGCCTGAGCTTACTCGTTTGCTTGCTTTTGAGCTTTCGGTAAGAGGCTGCCCACTCCGCCGAGATTTCATTACCCTGTTTTTCAACCGCTGGTGCGGGGATTTTCATTCGGTGTGGCAGCGGCAATGCCAAAAATTCGAGAACGCGTTCCGCTGCGGTTCGATGGCTTGCAACGATATCTTCGTAATAAAGGACCAGCGGCTCGATTTGGTTTTCGCGAAAATAATTTGCCCAGCTCGCTTCGTGGGCTGCGATGCGGTTGCACCATTCGTCAATTACCTTGAAGTCAAAGTTCGGTGTGGTGCATGGTTGCGATGTGACTCCCCCTTTTTGCGCCCAGACGCCCGTCTGGCATGCCATGGACCAGGAGACAGCTTGCTCGACTCGATTTCTTCTGCGCATCCAGATGTATTTTGGCCGGTTGAACAGTTCAGCCAGCAATTCCGCTCCGCTGAATCTATTGTACTCTCGAACTTCTTGTAACATTTGCAGCATTCGTTCGAAATAGCTCCACATCACGACAGCACCAAAAACGCCATTGGTCCCGGTATTGTCTTGGAACACGCGCTCGATAAAGCCAGCGCGAGATGGGGCATTCCAGCGTTCTTCCCAGGTTTCGCCGGCTTTTGACATGAAAAACTCCCCGGGCGAGCCGGCAATGCCTGTGCTTCGCAGTATGCTGCAAAGCAAATGTGTACCGCTGCGCTGCGTCGAAGCAATGATGTAGGAAGTTGCAGGCTTCATTTTCGGACAAGAACGTCATGTTTTCGCGGCATCCTGAAATTCTGGAAAAGCGCCGTTCGAATGCTGGCGCTTCCGCACATTGCAAATCCCGCATGGACTGTGAGCTGTCCCATCACGTTGCGAGGGTACCCTGACGCCACAAACTTTCGCATGCAATGCCGAAATAGAATGGCGAAGAAGGAAACCGACTTCAGGAAAGCTACTGGTTCAAGGTCTGAAGAGGGCTCGAGACGGGCCGTTTACCCAATAGGACTCAGTTCGACTGTCCAAGAGCCCTAGTTGGCTGGGCACTTGTCGATTTTGAGGACCGATGTGGTTCGCGCACGGATCGAGACATTGCCCCCCGGGGTGACCGTTGTAAGGACCGGGAGAGATGGGGACAGGATGGTCAGCGCGGGATCGACAGCATGGAGTGGCGTGGCGTCGTACTGCTGATCGCAGATCCCAACGATTCCCCAACTGTCGGTCTTGACCGCGTACAACTCTCCGATACCAGTGATATCGTTTTTCTCGGTAAAGCCGATAGCCATGAAGCCGCCGTCATTCGTCGGAGTTGAGGAGGCGAAATACTGGCTGATTGGCCGACCGGTGGTTGTGTACGCGTCGTAGTAGAAATATTGCCACAGGAGGTTCCCGGCAGAATCAACCTTCGCCAGCCAAGGCACCTGCGGAACGCTGTCGAGTAGCTCCAAGTTTCCGAGTCCAGCGAGGACGTAACCTCCGTCGGCAGTCTGATGCACCGAGTAAACCAGGGCGGTGATGATCGTGCAGGTTTGATTGTAGCCGTTGAAGTAGCAATAGATGCCGCCGTTGTAAGTCTTCTGCCACTCGATCTGTCCGCCTGAATCAAGTTTGAGGAGCATGACCCCCGCCGAGTCTTCTTCGGGGAAAGGACTGGGTGGGTTTTTACTCCAGTTGCCGGCGGCGAGGTAGCCGCCGTCGGAAGTTTGAATGCCGGCCAGCGCGTGCTCGTAGCCGCTTGGTGAACCCTGGTCATCGACGTTGTTGAAGCCTCGTTGCCACCGAACATTGCCGCTCGGATCGAACGTCACGACGAGCACACTTACGGGATAAGGATAGCTCCCGCCGAGAACAGAGTACTCCCCGATCGCCACGTAGCCGCCATCGGAGGTCTGTTGCACCGCGTTGAAGTATGCAATAGTCGATCCAGTCGGTCCGAGTTTCCGCTGCCACTGCACGGTACCTGCGCCGTCGAGCTTGAGAATCAGGGCGCCGGAGTAGCCATTCTGGCCTGAGGTGGTTGCGCTCCCAACGGCAACGTAGCCGCCGTCAGCCGTCTGTCTGATCTTCCAGATTACGCCGTCTGCGGTCCCAGCGGGATAGGCGAACGCCCAGGTGACTCGGCCTTGCGGGTCGAGTTTCTCTACCAAGGCGCGTTGGAAGTACGATCCGCCACAACCGAGTATGCCACCGCCTAGAATGTAACCTCCGTCCGATGTCTGCTGGGCGGAGACACCTAAACCATAATCCCCCGGCGCGCCGCTTGCGCACCCGACTTCTTTCTGCCATTGCGGACGACCAGACGGGGAGAGTTTCACGATCCAATTGGCGCTGATACCGCTCGGGGAGTCGGTCAGGGCCAAAGCAACGTAACCACCGTCAGAGGTGGCTGCCACGCTTTCGGGAGTGACCCCGTATTCGACTTGCTGGATAATGTTTCCGTAGGCCTTGACGAACGGCCCAGAACGCGCGTCCGCACCGGTGATGGGAGCAGGAGCGCTGCGGCTCGCCCCCATCACTCCAGCGGCAAGCATCAAAAAGAGCAGACCCGCGCCCGCCAGCACGATTGCGATGGCGGCTTTAATCATGCACGTTCACATAACTTAGAGATCAGATCCGCTCAAATATTCCCTGGGCGCCACAAACTATCGAGCAGACTCGTGCGTCTCATTTCAGGCTGACGGTGAAATTACTGGCTAAGGTAGCGCGCCAAGGCAAAGTTCGCCCATTGATTACTAAAGGTGGCTTGAAATCCGACGGCAACAATCTTTCCATCGGACTGAAGAATGGCCCCGTTGGCTCCACCGTTCAGATCGCCAAATGACGTGCGCACCTTGCCGCCGACACCAAAAGTGGTATCCAGTGAGCCGCGCGGATTTAGACGCGCCAGCAAGAAATCGGAATCGGAATCTTCCGTGTTCGCATAACCGACGGTGATAATTTTACCATCGCTTTGCAGGAGGACTTGGTAGGCGCTCTGGCAGCAGCTGCCGAAGTCGATTTGTGTTATCCCGTCGCGACTGAAGGTGGTGTCGAGAACGCCGCTTGAGGTGTAACGCGCGACAGCGAAATTCTGGACTCCTCCGTTTTGGGAGATAGCGAATCCAGCAGCGACGATCCTGCCATCGGGTTGAAGCGCGGCCGAGTGCGCCCGATCGAAGTTCTGATCGCCGAAGTCGGTGCTCACTTTTCCGGCCACGCCGAATGTCGTGTCGATCGTGCCATTACTGAGATAACGCACAGCGGCGAAGTCGTAGTAAGTTGCAGGGTTATTGGCGGAGCCCACGGCGACAATCTTGCCGTCCGGTTGGATCAAGACCGAAAAGGCATCGTCTTCCATACCGAAAAAATCGGTCGAAACCTGGCCGCCATTGCCGAAGCTGGTGTCAGGTGTTCCATCCGAGTTGTAACGCGCCAGCGCAAAATCGGTATTGGAAGGTTCGCCAATAACGAAATCTACGAATACGGTCCCGGCGGCAATGACCTTGCCATCAGCCTGCAAAGCCACGGAGGACGCATAACTGCCCTCTGGAAAATTCGTGGTCACGATGCCGCCGTTACCAAAGGAAGTATCGAGCGATCCGTTCGGGTTATAGCGGACTACTTCGAAATTGCCGAGAAACGTAAAGAGCGGAAAGGCGCCGCCCGCGACCACGATTTTGCCGTTAGGTTGTATCACTACCGAGGAGGGTACCGCCGCCAGCCCGGGGAAATCTGTTCGCACTTTGCCACCAGAGCCAAAGCTGTTGTCGAGCGTCCCATCCGTGTTGTAGCGGGTAACGACAAAGTCTTCCCCCGAGAAGTCATTGTGTTTATAGGTTTGTCCGACGACGACCAACTTGCCATCAGCCTGGACTGCCACCGCTTGGGCAATGTCGGTGCTGCGGTTAATATCGGTCATCACCATGCCGCCGGTTCCGAACGTCGGATCTAGGTCTCCAGCCGCCGCCTCCGCCACTTGCGAACTGTTGAGCCAGGCCAACACGATCGCGGCGCCAACGGTTCCGCGACAAAGAATTGAACAATAGTGTAGTTTTGAGCCAACGAGTGTCATAGATTTTCCTTTCGTTCTTTACTGAGTCGTAGCACGGGAGGCCACCGTCTCCCAATGAACAAACGTAACGATTCAGTTACCTGCGCTGCGAGACCTGCAAAAATCCGTCGCGAGAGTCACCTAACGAAGGCAGTGCATCAGCACTTATCAATGAGACTGCCTGGATTGGCCCATCGGGAGGCTCAGAGACTTGAATGTGTCGTAGCTGGCATTTCCTCGATGCCGTCTATCTTAGCCCCCGAGCGCATTCTTTCCTCAGCGGGAAGTTTGTCTGCGATTGGACGGCAAGATCGCCGAATCGAGGAATCAAAGTTTTGTTGGATCTTGCAGCAGCTCGATCACGCGTTTGAGCAAACGACTCGCGCCGCCGCCGTCGATGCTGCGATGGTCGAAGCTTAATGTAATTTGCGCTTCGGTTTTGGGAACGAATTCCTTTTTCGTTTCGTCCCACGACGGAACTTTTTTGCCGACACCGAGACCGAGCAGCAACGTTTGATCGGGCAGGGGAATTGGCGTTCCCCATTCCATTCCGAAAATCCCGAAGTTGGAAACGGTGGCGATGCCGCCAGCTTGCATATCAGGCGAAATCCGCCGCTGTCGCGCGAGTTCGACCATTTCCTTATATCTGGTCGTGAGATCAACGAGCGACGTTTTGTCGGCGTTGCGAATGACCGGTACCATGATTCCGTCCTCTGCTTCCACCGCGATTCCGACGTCGATCGAATTTGATTGGACCACGCGATTTCCGATGAATTTCGCCGCTGCGGCTGGATTCTGTGCCAGCGCGAGAGCGACGGCACGCAACGCGTAAAGGCCGAGCCCGGGCTTCGGGTCACGCGATTGCCGATCGTGCAAGACGGGCTCAAGATCCACTGATGAACCGATCGTCGAAAGAGGGCGTGTCCAACTCCGGCGCATCGCGTCGGCCACGCCAACGCGGATCTTGGAAGCTTCGTGCGTTGTTTGGCTCTCTATCTTGTGCAGAAAACTTTCCAGGTCTTTGATCGTGACCCGACTGCCGGCGCCGGTTCCCATGATTCCTGCGAGATCAGTGGTTGTTAACTGCAGTTCGGCCATGCGCGCACGCACACGTGGCGATACGAAAGTTGCTCCCTTCGTAATTACAGGAACAGGTAAACCCCCGGCACGTTCGCCGTCGCCATCGCGTGCGGCGATCTTTTTCTCACGCGTCGGCGCGACTTCCTGATCGGCGCGCGCAGGAATTTCCTCCGCGACCTCCTTCTGCGGCGGGGGAGGCGACACGTGTTTGGCGAAACGCGCGGCATCTTGTTCGCTTGCTTCCACGTAACCAAGCACCGCTCCGACCGGGTAGGTCTCCTTCAATTGCACAGTGATCCTGTCGATCTTGCCTTTGCATGGTGTGGTCACGCCCATGACCGCTTTGTTCGTCTCGACATCGAGGATTTCCTGATCATCTACAACTTCGTCGCCGGCTTTGACCTTGATATCGACGATGGTGGCTTCGGCGATGGATTCGCCAAGCTGCGGCATAATGATCGGCACTTGCGGCATAGTCATTCCGAGCGAAGTCGAGGAATCCCGTTGTGCAAGCTAAAAGGCAATTTCGCGGGATCTTTCGACTTCGCTTCGCTTCGCTCAAGACGACGGCGTAAAGGCGGCATAGATGTTATTCTCGAAGCAACGCGCGCGCTTTTACGGCTATGTTTTTTGCGTTCGGGCGGTGCGCGCTCCAGAGATTTGGATGATACGGAATCGGCGTGTCTTTCGCGTTGAGACGCTGCGGCGCGGCATCGAGCAGATGAAAGCCCTGACTGGTGACCCGCGCGACGACCTCCGCGGTCGTGCCGCCCCAGGGAAATGATTCGCCAACACAAAGTAAACGGCCCGTGCGTGCGACAGATGCAAGCACGGTGTCGATGTCCAGAGGCTTGACCGTCCGTAGATCGACAACTTCAGCTTCGAGACCTTCGCGCGAGAGTTCCGCGGCAGCAGCTAAAGATTCCTGCGTCATTGCGCTGTAACTCACGATCGTGAGATCGCGCCCTTCCCGTGCAATGCGCGCGCGCCCAGTCGGCAGCCCTTTGTCCGGCAACTTCTCGCCCTTAAGATGATAATAAAGATATTTGTGTTCGCAGTAAACGACAGGATCATCGATCGCCACGGCTTCTATTAACATCGTGTAAGCATCTTCGACAGTGGCCGGTGTCATCACGATCAGTCCGGGATAATGCGCGTAGATCGACTCCATCGATTGACTGTGAAACGGCCCGCTTCCCTTCGTTCCACCGGAAGGCAAACGCACCGTAATCGGCACCGGCACGCCTGTTCGCCAGTAATGCGTGCCTGCGTTATTGAGAATCTGGTTCAGGGCGGTGCTTGAGAAATCGGCAAACTGCATTTCGACAATCGGCCGCATTCCCTGCATCGCAGCTCCAATGGCAGTGCCAACGATCGCATCCTCACTAATCGGCGTATTCAACACACGCCCCGGAAATTCCTTCGCCAACCCTTTCGTCGCTTTAAACGCGCCACCAAATGTGCCGCCGACGTCCTGGCCATAGATGAAAACGCGATCATCGTCGCGCAGCAATTTTGCCTGCGCTTCACGGATTGCTTCGAGGTAAGTGAGGCTCATGCGGGTAATGACGAAATCCGAATGACCAATGACGAAATAATATCGAATG
>Ga0209807_1001098_pt1 | contig 12730 bp, 10 predicted proteins | sample GraSoiAngelo_154_FD_186168 | JGI IMG/M metagenome (GOLD analysis project Ga0209807, IMG submission 186168) | Grasslands soil microbial communities from the Angelo Coastal Reserve, California, USA - 14_1009_13_20cm (SPAdes) (version 2) | ecosystem: Environmental > Terrestrial > Soil > Grasslands ... | reverse complement strand
CGTAACCGCTGGTCCAGATCAGGTTTTGCGTGCGCAGCGTGAACACGGGCTCCAGCAGCACCGGATACGACAACAGCGCCAGGAAACTGCCGATATTGGACGATGCGTAGAGGAAGTAGGGATCGGGCCCGGCGGGATGACCCGTGCGGACGAACCAGGCCTGCAGCAGCGGATTGTTGGCGGCGAGCGCGAAGAACGGCAGCCCGATCGAGACCGCGAACAGGGCCAATAGCCAGAATGCATAGCCCGATGTCGGCGGCTCGCCAAAGCCGCTTGCGATCGATAGCGGCAGCGTCAACAGCGCCACTACCAGCAGCGCCAGATGGACGGCGACTGGTATGACGCGGTTGCGGATTTGCATCAGGAAATGCGCATAGGAATAGCCACCGAGCAGCAGCGACTGGAAGAACACCATCGCCACCGACCACACCGCCGGCGAGCCGCCGAGCCGGGGCAGCACCATCTTCGTGAACAGCGGCTGCACCGAGAACAAGAGCAGCGCGCTGACAAAGATGGCGGCGGTATAGACCGCCAGCACCAGCCGGTTTCGCGAAGCAGACAACTGGTCCGTGGCGGCAAACGGCTTGGGGGCGGTCATGAAAGCTCCGGGAAAAGCGTTTTTCGGACGAGGGACTGCCCCAGCGGGCGCCGGTCGGGCGCAAAAGAGCATAGGACGACAGTGCGGGCAATGCGGAGGGCCTGCGAAATCGCTGGGCGGAGTGTTGCGTCTTCGCTAAGAAGCGGCGGTACGATCAACATTTCTTGAAGCTGAGCATGAACGAGACGGACGTCGTCATCATCGGCGCCGGGCATAACGGCCTCACCTGCGCGGCCTATCTCGCGATGGCGGGCTTGCGCGTGAAGGTGGTCGAGCGCCGCAAGGTGGTGGGCGGTGCCGCGGTCACGGAAGAATTCCATCCCGGCTTTCGCAATTCGGTCGCGGCCTACACCGTTAGTCTCCTTAACCCGAAAGTTATTGCGGACCTCAAATTGCGCGAGCGCGGCCTTGCGATCGTCGAGCGCCGCGCCCAGAATTTCCTGCCCGCGCCAGACGGCAGCTATCTGCTGTCGGGCGAAGGCCGCACGCTTCCATCGGTCAGAAAGCTCAGTGCGCACGATGCCGATCGCATCGAGGCATTCTCGCGAGAGCTTGAAGCGATCGCCGATGTATTGCGCCAGTTCGTGTTGCGCGCGCCGCCAAACCTCGTGGAAGGCCTTGGCGTCGGCGCGATCCGCGAGACCTTCAACGCGCTCGGCACCGCCAACATCCTGCGCAGCTTGTCGCTGGAGCAGAGCCGCGATCTGCTCGATCTGTTCACGCATTCGGCCGGCGACATGCTGGACGCCCGGTTCGAGAACGATCTGGTCAAGTCACTGTTCGGCTTCGACGCCATCGTCGGCAACTACGCGAGCCCCTATGCCGCGGGCTCGGCTTACGTGATGCTGCACCATGCGTTCGGCGAGGTGAACGGCAAGAAAGGCGTCTGGGGCCACGCCATCGGCGGCATGGGCGCGATCGGCCAGGCGATGGCGCGCGCGGCGCGCGATCATGGCGCCGAGATCGAGCTGGATGCCGGCGTACGCGAGGTGATGGTCGAGCGCGACCGCGCGGTTGGCATCGTCCTCGATAACGGCCAAACCATCCGCGCCAAATATATCGCGGCGGGCGTCAATCCAAAGCTGCTCTACACGCGTCTCGTGCCGGCAGGCGCCCTGCCGCCAAAATTCCTCACCCGCATCGAGAGGTGGCGCAACGGCTCCGGCACTTTCCGGATGAATGTCGCCTTGAGCGCCCTGCCCTCGTTCACGGCGTTGCCCGGCGACGGCGATCATCTCACCGCCGGCATTATCCTGGCGCCCAGCCTGCCCTACATGGATCGCGCCTGGCTCGACGCCCGCGCCCATGGCTGGAGCCGGGAGCCTGTCGTCGAGGTGCTGATCCCCTCGACACTCGACGACACGCTTTGCCCGCCGGGCCAGCATGTCGCCAGCCTGTTCTGCCAGCACGTCGCACCGGAATTGCCCGACGGCAAATCCTGGGACGATCATCGCGACGAAGTCGCCGATCTCATGATTGCGACCGTCGACAAGTATGCACCGGGGTTTGGGGCAAGCGTGATCGGGCGGCAGATCCTGTCGCCGCTCGATCTGGAACGGCAATTCGGATTGCTCGGCGGCGACATCTTCCACGGCGCGCTGACGTTGAACCAGTTGTTCTCGGCGCGGCCAATGCTGGGGCACGCTGATTATCGCGGGCCGCTGAAGGGCCTCTATCATTGCGGAAGCGGCGCCCATCCCGGCGGCGGCGTCACCGGCGCCCCCGGCCACAACGCCGCGCGGGCGATCATCAGCGATCATCGAGCGCTGTTTGGGTGAGAGTGGATGGCGCGCGCTGGATTGACGGAGCGCCATACCGTCTTATCCCGTTGACAAGTCCGTGGATAAACTGTGGAAAACCAGTTGAAGACGGCGTGGAGAAGGCGGTGGATTGTTCGCGCAAATCACGCGCCGAAACGGTAGTGTCTCAGTTTAAAAGCTCTGCTCGTCCTGAACTTGTCGAAGGGTGCGATGGCCCCGCTCAGCGCGCGCCCTTCGACAAGTTCAGGACAAGCGGGACCTGTTTCCATTCAAATTGAGACGTACTACCCTTGATCTCGTGCCGATTTTACTCGGGCATGAATGGAGGTCGGGTGATGGCGAAGCGGGGAAAGTGTCTTTGCGGTGCCGTGTCTTTCGAATTCTCCGGGGCGGAGAACTGGCGCGCGCATTGCCACTGCGAAAGCTGCCGCCGCAACACCTCGTCCCCGTTCACTACATGGTTCGGTGTTCCCAACGAGGCCTTTTCCTTTACCGGAAAGATGCCGAAAGTCTATGCTTCGTCTCCCGGTGCGCGCCGCATGTTTTGCCGCGATTGCGGAACTCCGATCGCCTTCGAGCATGACAAGTTTCCGCATGAGATTCATCTGTATGCGGCGAGCCTGGAAAATCCCGAGGATTTTCAGCCGGATTTTCATGTTTATTGGAACGAGCGGCTGCCTTGGCTGCACTGGAGCGATGGTCTGCCCAAATACGCGACCACACCGGTTGGCGCACAGCCGTTGATGGAGCCCTGATCGCTGCTCTGTCGGCCGAAAATTCAAACTGAGACACTACCGGAGAAGGCGGTGGATTTTTCGCGCAAATCACGCGCCGAAACTGGTTATGCTTTTGTGCACAACGCTGTGGATAGCCCTTGAGCTTGATATCGACAGGCTGTGGCCCTGCGACCACCGCCACTGCCGGGTGGCGATACCTAATGCCCGCGCGACGGATCGCACCGCTTCGGTTCAAACTGGTGATCGTGAAAAATCGGTGCTCCCTCCAAGACAAGGGAGCATTCGGATTACTTCAATGAAGTATTGAGCGACGTGAACTTGGCGTTGAGGTTGCTACCGAGACCGGTCACTGCGGCAATGATCGCCAGCGAGATACCTGCCGCGATCAAGCCGTATTCAATCGCGGTCGCGCCCTTTTCATTGGACAAGAAGTCGAGAAATGTGCGCTTCAACTTCGCCTCCGCCCGGATTGGGTTGAATTGACTCAACACCGTAAGTCTCCGGACCTAAAGTTGTGTGAACGCGCCGTCTGTAAGTTTTACGGATAGTACGAGAAGATATTCACTCAAGTTTAACGAAAACGCGTCAATTGCCCGATGGCCCCAGCCCTCACCCCCGCCACCCACCGTGCCAGCGTTGCGATCGGCGGCGAAGAGGCCGCCAAACGCGTGGTCGACGTCCTCACCGAGACCTTCTCCGAGGGCCAGTTCCTGGAGCACCCGGCCGCGATCGCCGCCTTCGAGCGGCCGGACGGGCGCTGGGGTGTCACCGCGCATTTTGCCGCCGCGCCCGACCAGGCGCTGGTCCGCGAGATCGTCGGCAACGCCGCCGGTGAGGCCATCGCGCGAGATATCGGCTTCGACACCGTCGAGGCCAGGGATTGGGTCAAGGCCAGCCTCGAGGATCTCGTCCCGGTCCCCGCCGGACGGTTCGTCGTGCATGGCCACCATGACCGCGCACGGGTGGCACCCAACAAGCTCAGTATCGAGATCGAAGCGGCGCTGGCGTTCGGCACCGGCCACCACGGCACCACGCGCGGCTGCCTGCAGTTGTTAGATCATGTATTGAAGGCGCGCCGCCCTTGCCGCGTGCTCGATCTCGGTTGCGGCACCGGCGTGCTCGCGATCGCCGCTTCGAAGGCGCTGCACGCCAAGGTGCTGGCCAGCGATATCGACCCGCTTTCGGTCAAGGTCGCGCGCGAGAATGCGCAGCTCAACAAAACGGGAAATCTGGTGCAGGTGATCCGCGCGAGGGGATTTTCAGCGCCGCAATTTGCCACGCAGGGGCCGTTCGACCTGGTACTGGCGAATATCCTCGCCAATCCCCTGCGGCAATTGGCGAGGCCGATGGCAGGTCATCTCGCGCCGTCGGCTCTAGTGATCCTGTCGGGATTGTTGAACCATCAGGCCTCGGGCGTGATCGCGGCCTACCGCGCGCGCGGGCTGGTGCCGGTGCGGCATCTCGCGATCGAAGGCTGGAGCAGCCTGCTGCTGCGTCGCGCGAAATGACCGAAAGAAATTGCGGCGATTGCACGCTTTGCTGCAAGGTGATGGCGATCGAAACGCTCGCGAAACCGGCGGGGACCTGGTGCTCCCATTGCAGGCCGGGATGTGGCTGCCTCATCTATGAAACGCGGCCCACGGAATGTCTGTCGTATAGCTGCCTCTGGCTCACAGATAAGCGGTTCGGTCAGCACTGGAAGCCGAATAAATCCAAGATCGTTCTAACAGCATCTGAGGACGGTATTGAGGTCAGGTGTGACCCGGGCTTTCTCGATGCCTGGCGCAAAGAGCCGTTCCGGCGCGAAATCGGAGCACTGGCCGAGGCTGGCGAAGTCAACGACATCACCGTTCTCGTGATCGTGGGTGAGAAAATGATTCTCGTTACGGCGGACCAGGAGTTTGATCTGGGTGCTGTTGGCGCGGATGAACGGATCGTGCGGGAATTGGAGGGACCGCGCGTGGTTGATGCGACGGTTGTAAAAGCAAGCGATCTTAAAGAATAATCGGTCAGGTTCTACGCGGCGCGGTCTATTTCGCCGGCTTCGGCTGACGGCGGGCAATTGCACGCTTTTCCCGGCGCAGCGTCCGCTTGACGCGCGCCTCGACAAAACGATCCAGAATCTGCACGATAACACCGCGCTGCTTCTTGACGATCGGCGGCAGCGGACCGCGGCGGACCGGCGGCGAAATCTTCTCAAACGTGAAGACAGGCATGGTGTATCCCCTCGTCGTTGAGTTGAAACACTCCCGGTATTTCCCCTGTTATCGTTGGATGAAGCCTATCTAACAATAATCTTCGGTCTCAGCTATACATACTCAAGCATAACCTATGCCAAATTGAGCGAAATTACGTCACGTTGCGGACTTCCCCTTAGAATCTTACACTCCCGGACGATGTTCGAAGCGCATTTCCAGACATTCGAGGAGCCCGAAGGCGGCGTGGCGCTTACCGCGCGGCTCTCCGCGTTTCGCGAGGAACTGATACGGCGCAAGCTCACGGGATTCGTTATTCCCCGCGCCGATCAGCAACAAAACGAATATGTCGCGCCCTCGGAAGAGCGGCTGGCATGGCTGACCGGCTTTACCGGATCGGGCGGCATGGCGATCGTGTTAGCCAAACAGGCCGCATTGTTCGTCGACGGCCGCTATACGCTGCAGGCGGGCAAGCAGGTCGACGGGCAGGCGTGGGCCGTCGAGCCGCTGATCGACCCGCCCCCGGAAAGCTGGCTGGCGAAGCACCTTGCCGCCGGCGACCGACTTGGCTTTGACCCATGGCTGCATACTGCGGCGGCAGCCGAGCGGCTAACGGCCGCCTGCGCCAAGGCCGGCGCGGAACTGGTCGCGGTCGAGACCAACCCGATCGATGCGATCTGGACCGAGCGCCCCTCCCCGCCGCTGGCGCCGGTCACCGTGCACGGCATGCAATTCGCCGGCGAAGCCGAGATGGAAAAGCTCAAGAATATCCGTCAGGAGATCGCCAACCTCGGCGTCGACGCGCTGGTGCTGTCGGATTCGCACGCGGTGGCCTGGACCTTCAACATCCGCGGCGCCGATGTCGCGCACACGCCGCTGCCCCTGTCCTACGCGCTGGTGCCGAAGGACGGCCGCCCGACCGTGTTCATCGACCATCGCAAACTCTCCAACAGCACGCGCGACCATCTCGAACGGACCGCCGACGTCAGGGAGCCCGACGCGCTGACGTCGAGCTTGACCGCGTTGGCGCAGGCCGGCGCCTCGATCGCGCTCGACAATGCGACCGCCGCTGACGCGTTGAACCGCCTGATCAGCTCAGTGGGCGGCAAGGCGGTGCGCGGCAATGACCCGGTGAGCCTCTTGAAGGCGGTGAAGAATAAAACCGAGATCGTGGGCACCCGAGCTGCGCATCGGCGCGATGCCGTCGCGCTGGCGCGGTTTCTCGCCTGGATCGACCGCGAAGCCCCCATCGGAGCACTGACTGAAATCGATACCGTCGAGGCGCTGGAGACGTTTCGCCGCGACACCGGCGCGCTCAAGGATGTTTCGTTTCCCACGATCGCCGGTACCGGGCCGAACGGTGCCATCGTGCATTACCGCGTTACCCGCAAGACCAACCGGCGCATTGCGCGCGGCGACCTGCTGCTGATCGATTCCGGCGCGCAATATGAGGACGGCACTACCGACGTTACGCGCACCATCGCGGTCGGCGAGCCCAGTGAAGAAATGCGCGACCGCTTCACCCGCGTGCTGCGCGGCCATATCGCGATCGCGCGCGCGGTATTTCCGGACGGCACCACCGGTGCGCAGATCGATACGCTGGCGCGGCAATTCCTGTGGCAGGCCGGCATCGATTTCGAGCACGGCACCGGGCACGGCGTCGGCAGCTATTTGTCGGTGCACGAAGGCCCGGCGCGAATATCAAAACTCGGCACCACGCCGCTCAAGCGCGGCATGATCCTGTCCAACGAACCGGGTTATTATAAAACAGACGCCTACGGCATCCGGATCGAGAATCTGGAGCTTGTCGTCGGCACCGAGATCGCGGGCGCCGAGAAGCCGATGAACGCGTTCGAGACGCTGTCCTTGACGCCGATCGACCGGCGGCTGATCGACGTCAATATGCTGAGCGCCGATGAGCTCGGCTGGGTCAACGCGTATCACACCCGCGTTGCGACCGAGGTGCGCGCGCATCTCGACGAGGCGACCAAGGCGTGGCTCGACCAAGCAACGGCGGCGCTGAAATAACCATCCCGAAATCGGAATAGCCGCATTCCGAAACGTCCGTTATTCCGCTCGCACGATGACGCTACAGTCCGATTCGCAAAAACCGGATCGGACCAGCATGCACGGAGTGATGGGCAGGAAGCCCAGCGCCGCGACGAATAATGACATCGCGTCATCGCGCCTCATGTTGCTGATGCTGGTCGCGATGACCGGCGTCGCACCGATCTCGCTCTATATGCTGGTGCCGGCGCTGCCGATGCTGGCGACCCTGTTTCAGCGCGACATTTCCATCGCGCAGATGACGGTGTCGCTCTACATGGTTGGCATCGCCTGCTCGCAGATCATCATGGGGCCGCTGTCGGATAAATTCGGCCGCCGCCCGGTGCTGCTGTGGGGTCTCGCCTTGATGGTGGCAGCAAGCATCGCCTGCATGTTTGCCCAAAACCTGCCGCAACTGATTGCGGCGCGCTTCCTGCAGGCGCTGGGCGGCGCCACCGGCATGGTGGTGAGCCGCGCCATCATCCGAGACCTCTATGAGCGCGACCGCATCGGCGCCATGATCAGCCTCGTCATCGCCGTCATGATGATCGCACAGATGCTGAGCCCCTTGACCGGCGGCTTGCTGGAGACCGCGTTCGGCTGGCGCGCGATCTTTTATGTGGTTACTGCGGCGTCGCTCGTCATCGCCGTGATCATTGCGTTGGCGCTGCCGGAGACCCGGCGCGACCGCGTCGAGGGCCGCGGATTTCGCGGCGATGTCGGCAGCCTCGTCACCAGCCGCGCCTTCATCGGCTATGTCCTGTGCCAGGTGCTGGCCTCGCAGATCATCTTCGCCTTCGCCGGCGGCGGACCCTATATCGTGGTGACGCAGATGGGCCGGACCAGCGCCGAATACGGCGCGTGGTTTGCGACCACGGGATTTGCCTATCTGATCGGCAATCTCTTCTGCGTGCGCTTTGCGCCGCGCCATCAGCTGGAGAAATTGATCTGGCTCGGCCTGGCGCTGCAATTCACCGGCAGCCTGCTGAATCTGACGTGGAGCATCAGCGGCATCAACCAGGCGCCCGCATGGCTGTTCGGTACCCAGATGATCGTGATGTTCGCCAACGCCTTCGTGATGTCGAACTCGGCGGCCGGCGCCATCAGCGTCCGCCCGGACGCCGCCGGCACCGCATCCGGCGCAATGGGGTTTTTGCAGATGGGAATCGGCTCGCTGGTCTCGCAATTCGGCGCTTATCTTGGCGGCCACTTTGCGACGACGCTGCCGCTGACGGCGGCGATCTTCGTGTTGTCCGCCGCCTGCGCCTCGACCATGGTCTTCCTGGTGCCGCGCCGCATGGTCGTCGTCAACGAGGAATTGATGGAACAGGCGGAGGAGGAAGAATCGGGGATGCTGTAGGAAGTCACCTCGCCCCGCTCTTTGCGGGGAGAGGTCGGAGCCGGCGCAAAGCGGCGGCTTCGGGCGAGGGGCGAGGCATCCAGCAACTTCGAACACTTCAGGTCGAAGACAATTCCGATGCGGCAGCGGCGTGCCCTGCCCCTCACCCCAACCCTCTCCCCGCAAAGGGCGGGGAGAGGGAGCACACATGGCCCTTCACTCCCCGATCAGCTTAAGCCACTCGTCTTCACTCAGCACAGGGACGCCGTGCTTCTTGGCTTCGGCGAGCTTGGAGCCGGCGCCGGGACCGGCGACCACGTAATCCGTCTTCTTCGATACCGAGCCGGAAGCCTTCGCCCCCAACCGCTCGGCGGTGGCCTTGGCCTCGTCACGCGTCATCTGTTCCAGCGAACCGGTGAAAACCACGGTCTTGCCGGCGACCGCCGAGTTGCTCTTCGGCTTCTCGGCATCGAGGATGGTGATCTCTCTAGTCAGCCGCTCGACGACGCCGCGGTTGTGGCTCTCGCCGAAATAAGCGGCCACGCCCTTGATCACGGTATCGCCGATCTGATCCAGCGCATCCATCTCCGCGATCGCATCCTCGTCGCCCTTGGCGATCTTGAGAGCGCCGTCATGAAACGATTTCCATGAACCATAGCCGCGCGCCAGCGCCAGCGCCGTGGTCTCGCCGACATGGCGCATGCCGAGCGCGAAGATGAAGCGCTCGAGCGCAATTTCACGCCGCCGCCTGATCGACTCGAACAGGTTGCGCACCGAGGTTTGGCCGTAGCCTTCGATTTCCTCGAGCTTGATCTTGTTGTTGCGCGCTTCCAGCGTGAAGATATCGGCGGGCTCCTTCACCCATTCTTGCTCGAAGAAGAATTCGATCTGCTTTTCGCCGAGGCCGTCGATGTCGAAGGCGCGACGCGAGGCGAACAGCTTCAAGTGCTCGATCTTCTGGTAGGGACAGGCGAACTCGCCGGTGCAGCGGGCGCGCGCCCCCTCTTCCCCGGTCGCGGTCTCCTCGCGCACCACATCGGTGTGCAGCGGGCACGGGCACTTCTTCGGGAACTGAAACGGCTTCGTATTCTTCGGCCGCTTGTCGAGGATGACATCGACCACTTGTGGAATCACGTCGCCGGCGCGCTGCACGACGACGGTGTCGCCGATCCTGATGTCGCGGCCGTCGCGCAATTGCTCGCCGTCGCCGCCGATGCCCTTGATGTAGTCCTCGTTGTGCAGCGTGACGTTCTGCACGATGACGCCGCCGACGCCGACCGGCTCAAGCTTGCCGACCGGCGTGAACGAGCCGGTGCGCCCGACCTGGATCTCGATATCGCGGAGCACGGTCATGGCGCGCTCCGCCGGGAATTTATGCGCGATCGCCCAGCGCGGCGTGCGCGACACGAAGCCAAGCCGTTCCTGCCAGTCGATGCGATCCACCTTGTAGACGACGCCGTCGATGTCGTAGTCGAGCTCGGCGCGCTGTTCCTCGATCTTGTGGTGGAAGGCGACCAACTGCTCGACCGAATGACAAAGCTTGGTCAGCGGATTGGTCTTGAAGCCGCAGCGCTGGAACCAACCGATCATGCCGGACTGCGTCGCCTCCGGCATCGCGCTCATCTCGCCCCAGGCATAGGCGAAAAAGCCGAGCGGACGCGAGGCGGTGATGGACGGATCCTTCTGCCGCAAGGAGCCCGCCGCCGAATTGCGCGGATTGGCGAAGATCGTGTCGCCGGCGGCCTTCTGCCGCTCGTTCAGCGCGAGAAAGGCGTGCTTGGTCATGTAGACCTCGCCGCGCACCTCGCAAATCTCAGGCACGTTGCGGCCTTTCAGCTTCTTGGGCACGTCCTCGAGGGTGCGGATATTGGCGGTTACGTCCTCACCCTCCGCGCCATTGCCGCGGGTCGCGGCGGTGATCAGCTCACCGCCCTCGTAGCGCAACGACATCGACAATCCGTCGATCTTCGGCTCGGCGGAAAAATCGATCTTGTCGTCGTCGCCGAGCTTGAGAAAACGGCGGATGCGGCCGGCGAATTCGAGCACGTCTTCCTCGGCGAACGCGTTGTCGAGCGACAGCATCGGCAGCGCGTGGCGGACCTTCTTGAAGCGTCCGGACGGCGCGGCACCCACTTTCTGTGATGGCGATTCCGAGGTGACGAATTCCGGAAAGCGGGCCTCGATGGCATTGAAGCGCTGGCGCAGGGCATCGTATTCGGCGTCGGAGATCTTCGGCGCGTCTTCCTGATAATAGGCCCTGTCGTGCAGCTCGAGCTCAAGCGCCAGCCGCTTGTGCTCGACCTTGGCCTGCGCCTTGGTGAGGTCAGCGACGTCGGGGAGAATTGCTTTTTTTGATTTGGCCATCATGCACATTATAGTTCGTCATTCCGGGATGGTCCGAAGGACCAGACCCGGAATCTCGAGATTATGGGGCACCGTTGTCATGGCCTACTACGTGTACATCCTGGCGAGCCGAAAGGATGGAGCGATTTACGTGGGCGTGACAAACGATGTCGTGCGCCGGGTCTAGGAGCACCGAATAAAGGCCGTCCCCGGCTTCACGTCCAAGTACAATATCACACGGCTCGTTTGGTTCGAAATCTACGATGATCCTGCTGCAGCGATTTCCCGCGAAAAAGAACTTAAGAAATGGAAGCGTGATTGGAAGGTGAAATTGATCGAAGTGCAGAATCCGCAATGGGAAGATTTGTACGAGTCGATCTGCAGCTAGGTCGTCATTCCGGGATGGTGCGCAAGCACCAGACCCGGAATCTCGAGATTCCGGGTTCGATGCTTCGCATCGCCCCGGAATGACGTTACGCCGTCGCGGCGCGCAAGAGGCGTTCCGCGGCGGCCCTCGCCTCGGCGGTGATCTCGGCACCGGCCAGCATGCGGGCGATCTCCTCGCGGCGGTGATCGGCGGCGAGCGCATTGACACGGGTGGCGACGCGCTTGCCCTTGTCGAGGGCATCCTTGGAAATCAGCAAGTGTTGATTGGCCCTTGCGGCCACCTGCGGCGCATGCGTTACCGCCATCACCTGCACCTTGGAGGCAAGCCGCGAAAGCCGGGCGCCGATAGCGTCCGCCACCGCGCCGCCGACCCCGGTATCGATTTCGTCGAACACCAGGGTCGGCGCCGAACCGCGATCGGACAGCACGACCTTCAGCGCTAGCAGAAAGCGCGATAACTCTCCGCCGGAGGCGACCTTCATGAGCGGTCCCGGCCGCGTGCCGGGGTTGGTCTGGACCCAGAATTCAATACGGTCAAAACCTTGCGGGCCCGGCGACTGCGGATCAGATTCAATCTGCGTCGTGAACGTCGCGCGCTCGAGCTTCAATGGCGCGAGCTCGGCATTGACGGCCTTGTCGAGTTTTTGCGCCGATTTTTCGCGCGCTGCAGAGAGCTTTGCCGCGGCGGCGCTATAGCGTTTGTCGGCTTCATCGGCCGCGACCTCGAGTTGCTTCAACTGATCTGCGCCGGCATCGATCAGCGCGACGTCGGCGGCATACTTCGCGGCGAGCGCGGCGAGCCCATCGACCGGCGTCGAATATTTGCGGGAAGCTGCGCGCAAGGCGAACAGCCGCTCCTCGATGCGTTCGAGCTCGGCCGGATCGAAATCGGCGGCAGCCAGTGCTGCGGAAAGATGCTGATCGGCCTCCTCCAGCGCGTTGATCGCAGCATCAATCGCCTTGACCGCAGGCTCGACCAGGGTCGGCGAATTGGCGGCGCGGCGCTCCAGCCGCCGCACCGCCGCTGATAATGCCGGCAGCGGAGAGTGATCGCCCCCGACCGCTTCCTGTGCCTCGCGCAAATCGGCCGAGATCCCTGCTAAATCCCTGGTGCGCACTGAAATTGCTTAGTTTTGGGCAGAATTTGAAGATTTGCAGCGTGATTGCGCTAACATCGCTGCATTTTTCGCTGTTTTTTCTGCGCACGCGAAATCGCGAGTTCATCGATCTGCGAAAAAACGATCTGCGAAGACTAAGGGAAAGGATTGGTCGGGGCGGAGGGATTTGAACCCCCGACCCTCTGCTCCCAAAGCAGATGCGCTACC
>Ga0209807_1001097_pt1 | contig 12733 bp, 11 predicted proteins | sample GraSoiAngelo_154_FD_186168 | JGI IMG/M metagenome (GOLD analysis project Ga0209807, IMG submission 186168) | Grasslands soil microbial communities from the Angelo Coastal Reserve, California, USA - 14_1009_13_20cm (SPAdes) (version 2) | ecosystem: Environmental > Terrestrial > Soil > Grasslands ... | reverse complement strand
AAGGACTGTTGCAAAGCGCGCTGAAACGCGCGGTGGATGCAGCCGGAATTGTGAAACGCGCGAATTGCCATAGCCTGCGGCATTCATTCGCGACGCAGTTGCTCAGACGCGGTTACGACATTCGCACCGTTCAGGAACTTCTTGGTCACAAAGATGTGAGCACCACGATGATTTACACGCACGTTCTGAACCGGCCGGGAATCGCAGTGCGCAGTCCACTGGATTAATCCACGTACCTTTGCGCGATGGGCATTTTGCGGCCGATGCCGAAGGCGCGGCTGGTGACTTTGAGTCCGGGTGCGGCTTGTTCGCGTTTGTATTCGTTCAGATCGACCCGGCGCTGGACCCAGCGGACCGTTTTCTCGTCAAACCCGCGGGCGATGATGTCGCGCGCGCTCAGGTTTTCCTCCACGTAAAGGTGCAGGATCTGATCGAGAATCTCATACGGCGGCAGCGTGTCCTGGTCTTTTTGGTTTGGCCTCAACTCGGCGCTGGGCGCTTTTTCGATTGTGGATGTCGGGATGATCTCGCGGTCGCGGTTGATCCAGCGAGCCAGCTCGAAAATCATGGTTTTCGGCACATCGCTGATCACAGCAAGACCGCCGGCCATGTCGCCGTAGAGCGTGCAGTAGCCGACGGCGAGCTCGCTCTTGTTGCCGGTGGACAAAACCAAATGACCGAACCTGTTCGAAAGCGCCATCAACGTCATGGCGCGCAGCCGTGGCTGCATGTTTTCTTCGGTCTCGTTTTCCGGCACGCCTTTAAAGGCTTCCTTGAATTGCGCCTTAAAAACCTGGAACGCCTCGGTGATTGGAATCTCAAAAAGCTTGATCCCGAGGTTGCGCGCCAGCATGCGCGAGTCCTCGATGCTACCGCGGGACGAATAGGGGCTTGGCATGGAAACACCGGTTACGTTCTCCGTGCCCAACGCATCAACTGCGATGACTGCGGTAACAGCGGAATCGATTCCACCGCTCAGACCGACCACCGTGGAATGGAAATTGCATTTGCGACAATAATCGCGAAGCCCGAGCGAAAGCGCGGCGAAAATTTGCTCTGGCCCCGCGCCGGCGAGACCTTCGTGAAATTCGATTACAGAACTGGAATCGGTATCGACCACACGTTCGTCTTCGTGAAATGCGGCGAGTTGTGCGATGACATTTCCCGTTGAATTCACCGCGAAAGAGTTCCCGTCGAAGACTAGTTGGTCGTTGCCGCCTACAAGATTGCAGTAGCAAATGGGCCGTTGATGCGCGCGTGCCAGCCCTGCCACCATCTCGAACCGGATCGCCGGCTTATGCAGGCTGAATGGGGAAGAGCTTAGATTGACGATGATCTCCGCGCCTTGCTCTACCAAACTGCGCACGGGTTCGCAATCGTACAGCGGCCGCGGCAGGTAGTGTTCCGTCCAAATGTCTTCGCAAATCGTTACGCCAATTTTTTTCCCGTGAACAACGAATGGCTCTACGGATTCGGCCGGCTGGAAATATCGCTCCTCGTCGAAAACATCGTAAGTCGGCAAAAGTGATTTGTACGTTTTGCGGATCGGCTTGCCGCGTTCGAGCAAGGCGGCGGCGTTACGAAACGGTTTGCCGCGTCCTTCGTTGCGATCAACAAACCCCACCAGCAACGCCGCGTCGCCAACGCGGGCGTGCAGCCTCTCCAGCAATTCCAGATTCTCCGGAACAAAACGCGATTTGAGAACCAGATCCTGCGGCGGATATCCGGTGATCGCCAATTCGGGTGTCAGCACGAGTTCCGCGCCCGCTGCCGCGAGCCGCTCGTACGCATGAGTGATCAACTCGCAATTTCCCCTCAAATCTCCCACCGTCGGGTTAATTTGAGCAAAACCGATCTTCATGCCTTGGAGCAGAATATGTCCGATGCGACACTCGGCAAGCTATCCGGTAGGGCGCGCCACTCCGTGCGCGCCGGCCCCTTGTTGATCCATCGGCGCGCAGAGGACTGCCCGCCCTACCATTTGAGTTTGGCTCCGTGCAAGGAAATTGCTAGGATCCGCGCGTGGAGTTGCCAGTCCGCAAAAAACTGCCTCATGCAATTCCACAATGGGTGGCCGAGGGCAGTTGGTTCTTTATCACTCTCAACTGCGTGCCACGGGGCAAAAACCAGCTATGCCGTGCACACACAGGTGAGGCTGTGCTCGCTGCTATGCAATTCAACCACGAGCGACTCATCTGGCATTGTCGATTATGTCTGCTTATGCCTGATCATCTGCATGCCATTATCGCGTTCCCGCGCGAACCGGGAATGCAAATCACCATCACGAACTGGAAGAAGTTCATCACTGGAAAATGTGGCGTGGATTGGCAACGCGATTTCTTTGATCACCGGTTGCGCGATCATCATGAATTGGAAGAGAAAACCGGCTACACCTTCATGAATCCGGTCCGCAAAGGACTGTGCGAGCGAGCAGAGGAGTGGATGTGGGTTTATCGTCCGAATGACCGGCCGCCTCCGCGTTGGTAGGGCAGGCAGTCCTCTGCCCGCCGTTTCGATTGCAATTGACCGCGCCGGCGCGCAACGGCGCGCAGAGGACTGCGCGCCCTACGTGCTCGCTCGGAAGCGACGTTTTCTTTTGACCACGTCGACAGCAGTCGGGTAATCCTACCTGCCGGAGCTAACTCGCCAGATGGTGCCGTTGCCGTCTTCGCTGATGAGCAGGCTGCCATCTTTCGCGACCGTGATTCCGACCGGGCGACCCCAGACTTTGCCGTCAGGCGTGACGAAGCCGGTCACGAAATCTTCATATTCGCCACGCGGTTTGCCGGTTGATTTGTCGAGCGGTACGCGCACCACTTTGTAGCCAGTACGTTTCATGCGGTTCCATGAACCGTGGAACGCAGCGAAGATGTCGCCTTTGTATTCGAATGGGAATTGATCGCCGGTGTAGAAACATAAGTTCAGCGAGGCCGAGTGCGCCTGCACGAGCACATCCGGCACGATGACTTTCCCAGCGAGCTCAGGATGTTTTCCTTTGTGGCGGGGATCCTGATGGTTGCCGATGTAAAACCACGGCCAGCCATAAAACCCGCTGAGGCGCACACTGCTGATGTAATCCGGTGGTAAATCCTCGCCGAGTTCGTCGCGCTCATTGGTGCTCATCCAGAGCTCATTGGTCCCGGGCCGAAATGCGATGCCCACGGCATTGCGGATTCCCCACGCGAAGACCTTTCGGTCCGTGCCGTCCGGGTTGAACTCGAAGATGCGCGCGCGATCGGCTTCCGAAGCGCTGTCGGAAACATTCGAGCGCGAGCCGATCGACACGTACATCTTTTTGCCATCCGGCGAAAAGACGATGTCGCGAGTCCAATGTCCTCCGCTGCGCAAATGCGCGGCGCCACCGGAAAGACGGGCTCCCAATTGTTCGGCTGGCCCGCGCGCCTTGAGATCGCCGTTGCGATACGGAAAACGGATTACGCCGTCGGTATTCGCCACATATAAGAACTGCGGATCGCCGCCGGGTGGATAAAGCGCGATCCCGAATGGTTTGTTCAGACTACGATCTGCAAAGACTTCGGTGACCTCCGCTTTTCCATCGGCGTTCGTATCGCGCAACACTTTGATTTGATTCGCGCGACTTTCGACAATGAAAATATCTCCATTCGGCGCGGCGAGCAGGAATCGCGGATCGCGAAATCCACTGGCGTACAATTCGATTTTGAACCCCGACGGAACTTTGGGTTGCGCGTTAGCTGACCGCTTCACAACGTGCGCGAGTTTAATTGCGAGAGCATTCGAGCCTGGCGGAGGCAAATCCTGCACCGTAATTTTGCGCCTGACATCAGGCGCATCGCTTGTCCAATCGCCCATTGCGGCTTTGCCGGTAAGCAGCTTGGTATTTTCAGCCGCTGCGTGAACAGAATCTGCAACGTTCAACGCGATCGCCACGAACGTGACGTAGAAAGAAATGCGAGCGCCTTCGCGGTGTGCCATTTTTTTGAAATCGCTTCTCGCGCCTCGCTCACGTGGATTCCAAATCACAGCCGTCTTGTGCTCCCCAGAAATGTACAGCGTAGCTCTTGTGTTTCTAAACGAGCAGGGCGATTGAGGACTTCATGAGCAAGAAAATGCGTGCGGTCCAAGTCCCGCGAGCTGGCGGACCGTTTGAGTTAGTCGAACGCGACGTTCCCGAGCCGCAGCCGGGGTGGGTGCGAATCAAAGTCGAAGCGTGCGGCGTTTGTCATAGCGATTCGTTGGTAAAGGAAGGACTCTGGCCCGGGATTCAGTATCCGCGTGTGCCGGGACATGAAGTAATCGGAGTCGTCGATGCTGTCGGCGAAGGCGTGAAGCCATGGAAGAATGGCCAGCGCGTCGGGATTGGTTGGCATGGCGGGAACTGCGGCTATTGCGACCATTGCCGGCGTGGCGAGTTCTTCGCGTGCACGGTGTCGCTGCTTACCACCGGTATTTCTTTCGACGGCGGGTACGCCGAGTATATGGTTGCGCCCACGGAGGCATTGGCGCTTGCGCCTAACGAACTCTCTTCGGTTGATGGCGCGCCGCTGATGTGCGCCGGCGTAACGACTTTCAACGCGCTGCGAAACAGTGGTGCCAGAGGGGGCGATACGGTCGCGGTGCTCGGGATTGGCGGCCTTGGTCATCTCGGCGTGCAGTTCGCAGCCAAAATGGGATTCAATACGGTGGCGATTGCGCGCGGGAAAGACAAGGAAGCGTTCGCCAAACAACTAGGAGCACATCATTACGTCGATAGTCGCGCATCCGATCCGGCGGCGGAATTGAATAAGCTTGGTGGCGCAAAAGTTGTCATCGCGACTGTTACGAACGCCGAAGCAATGGCAGCAGTCCTCGGCGGGCTTGCACCGAACGGTGTACTCATGGTAATCGGCGCAGCAGGCCCGTTATCGGTTGATCCGCTTCTGCTCATCACCGGCTGTCGATCCGTCAAAGGCTGGTACTCAGGAACAGCGATCGACTCGCAGGACACACTTGAATTCAGTGTGTCGGCGGATGTGCATTCCATGAACGAAGTTTTTCCGCTGGAACGAGCCGCCGAAGCGTACGAACGTATGATGAGCGGCAAAGCGCGGTTTCGCGTCGTTCTCGATATTGAAGGGAAAGGCTGAGTTCTGAAAGCTGCGAACGCGAGGTTCCTGACGTGAGTTGAATCACCGGCTGGAAAGCGAATTTCGAGATACTTTGTTGTCTGCTTTTTCTGTCTCAACTTCACTTTACTTGAGAATAATCGTCACGGGAGTTCCCTTGCGGATAAGCAGGGCAATGTCCGCAATATCCTCTTTCATCATGGCAATTCCCTGAGGCGGGCGGTTTACCTCGCGGGAGTCCGCCGTTTGTTCGTTGTTGTCTGTCGAGGCCGCAATTTCGGAAGTGCTCGCCTGCCTCTCTTCGCCGACGCCATATAGCACATAGCCGCCGTGACCCAGATCGATTCGCGGCATCCAATCTTTTTGCATTCCGTGATCCGCGTGTACGGCTTTGCCGTGTTCCCAAAACGATTTCGCGGCAACTTTCGTATCGATCGCTGACCTTTGTGTGGGCGGCAACTGCGCGGAGACGATCGGATATTGACTAAAAAACCCAGCGGCATCGTGTAGAACCAGGCGGTTATTTGGAAGATCAATCGTCATGGCGAAATCGAGGCGCGGCACCAGCAGTTTTTCTCCCGGGCGGATCAACGTGGAATCGAGGTTGTTGACGCGCATGATCGCCTCGGGGCTCGAGTCGAATTTTCGCGCGATTGATGAAAGCGCGTCGTCCGGCTTGACGCTGTATTCCGTTTTGCGAGGCGAAGGTTCTCTCGAGAAAAAGATTTGAGTGTTAATGTTTCCGAGAAGGTCGCGCAATTCGCGGGTCACAGGCGATTGCGGCGAGATGAGGAGCGCTTTTGTCACAGTTTCCTGTGCTTCCTTCAATTTCCCTTCGCGTGCGAAGTCCTGTGCCTCTTTCAGCCTCTTTACGTTTGGGTGAACGTATTTTACCCACGGAATCGACTCGAACCGTGTTAGTTCTACCGGTCGAAAAGCTATGTGCGCAAAATAGCCACTGCCGCCGAAGATCGCGGCGCCCAGCAGGATAACCACACACTTTTGCCAGAATGACATTCCCATTGACTTCCCCCTGGGAACAACGCCCTCTATATAAGTATCGTGTCGCAGGAGCGATTTACCCGTGTCTTCTACGGGCAGTATGCGAACACGCCCTCCGCCGGTGGTTAATTTAGGAGATTTGATGTTTCATGTGAAGGCAATACGATGAGCATCCACGCGCGGTGATCGATTACGAGCACGAGCATGAGCACGATCAAGAGCAGATATGATGTTGTGATCCTCGGGGCGGGTCACAACGGCCTTGTTGCTGCGGCTTATCTCGCGCGTGCTGGCTTGAGCGTACTGTTGCTGGAGAAAAACGATTACATCGGCGGGGCGACAACTTCGCAGCGGCTTTTCCCCGATTACGACGCGCGTTTGTCGCGCTATGCCTATCTCGTCAGCCTCCTTCCTTACAAAATCATCGAGGATCTCGGGTTGAAACTCGAACTGCGGAGACGGGCGGTCGCATCGTGCACGCCTTTTGTGAATCATGGACACCATGGTGCGTTGCTCCTGAGCAATGTCGATAAAGACGCGAGGCGCCGGTCGATGTTTGAACTGACTGGAAACGACACGGAGTACGACGCACTAGAGCGCTTTTACAGGTTGCCGCGGGTATTTGCTGAACGCGTCTGGGATTCGATGCTCGAGCCGCTGGTTTCCAAAGAGGAAATGGCGGGTTGGTTCAAAGTTGACGAAACTTCCCGCGAGGCGTGGCACTCCCTGATTGAGGAACCGCTCGGCAACGCGATCGAGCGTTATCTGCGAGATGATCTGGTACGCGGCCTTGTCTTTACCGACGCGAAAGTAGGCGTGTTCACGTTTCCCCATGATCCATCGCTTCTGCAGAACCGCTGTTTCCTTTATCACCTGATCGGCAATAAAACAGGCGAATGGAAGGTACCGGTCGGCGGGATGGGCGCGGTCTCGTACGAACTGGAACGGGCAGCACGCAAATGGGGCGCGGAAATGCTAACGAATGTACATATCGATGCGTTGAACGTCGCCGGGAAAATGCGCACGGTTGAATTTCGCGTGGATGAAAAACAAGAAAAGGTCGAAGCGCACTTTCTCCTTGTGAATTTTGGCCGCAACGTACTGGCGAAGCTTACCGGTCGATTGTTTCAGCCGGATCGCACAGACGAAGGTTCCGTGTTCAAGATCAACATGCTCCTGACCCGTCTACCGAAGCTGAAAGCCAAAAAAGTTCCAGCGACTGAGGCGTTTTGCGGAACCTTTCACAGCGACGAACGCTATGAGCAAATGAATGTCAGTTATGACCAGGCAGCGGATGGCATCTTGCCAGAGAAGACGCCCTGCGAGATTTACTGCCACACGCTCACCGACGACAGCATTCTCGCGCGAGATTTATTTGAACAAGGCTTTCACACGATGACGCTCTTTGGGCTGGACGCGCCGTGGAGCTTGTTCGCAAGAGATAATCACGATATGCGGCGGGAAGCGGAGAAAAGATATCTGGCGAGCATCAATCAATGGTTGGAAGAGCCCATCGAAGGCTGTCTCGCTGTAGCGCGCGATGGAAGACCCTGTATCGAAAGCAAGAGTGCCGTCGATATCGAGGACGCTTTGGGAATGTATCATGGCAACATCTTTCACAACGCGCCGACTTTTCCATTTGCTGAGCGGAAAGATCAGGTCGGCACTTGGGGCGTCGAAACTGAATACGATAACGTGTTTTTCTGCGGTTCGAGCGCCATGCGTGGTGGCGCTGTAAGCGGAATTCCGGGCCACAACGCAGCGATGAAAGTTTTGGAAATCGTGAAGAAAACGCCGAACGCTCAACACCAAACATCCAATGTCGAAATCAGAGCCTGATCCGCGTGACGTGGAGTCGATCGACGCAATCATCGCCGCCGCGTACGACGTCATCTCAGGACCGGGTGACAAGAAGCGCGACTGGAATCGCGAGCGCTCGCTGTTTTTTCCCGGTGCGCGCGTGATTCCGACCGCGAGTGTTCCCGGAAGAAACGATGTCGATCTCGAGCCGCAAATGTTAGACGTCGAAGGTTATATTGCCCGCGTCGAACCGCTTTTGCAGAACGGCTTTTACGAAAAAGAGATCGCTCGGCGAACCGAACAGTTTGGCCGGATTGCTCACGTTTGGAGCACGTACGAATCGCGCCATGATCCGAACGATCCAGAGCCGTTTATGCGCGGCATCAACAGCTTTCAGCTTTTCAATGACGGGAAACGCTGGTGGATATTGTCGATTTGCTGGCAGCACGAGAGCGCCGAGCACGCGATTCCTGAAAAGTATTCTTAACGCTGAGTTTTGCGGGCGGAATGTGTTTTCCCGATCGGCGTCGGCATTTGCGGATGCGCGTCCCGATAACATTTCGTAATTAAGCCGAGCAGGAATGCCGCGATTATGAATAGCGTTACTCGTCTCTCAACGGGAGTGAGGCGAAATCTCTGCCTCACTTCATCGAATTTGAAACGCCGGATCTTTTTAACCAAAGCACAATCTATCGAAATGCGTGTGGTCGAAAACGGTTGCCCAACTACACAGTTGTCTTGTTAGGCGCTGTCTTCGGCAAGCGCGCCTCATTCGTATCGCAACGCTTCGATCGGATCGAGATTCGACGCGCGATAGGCGGGGTACAGGCCGAAGCCGATGCCGATGGCTGAGCATACAAGGAGACCGGCAATCGCCCAGCCATAGGGGAAAATCACGTCCACCTTCAGCCAAACGGCGAGAAAGTCGCCGGCGATGATTCCAAGCACGATGCCGAGAATTCCGCCGGCTTCGGAGATGAAAACGGCTTCGGTGAGGAACTGACGCAGAACGTCGCGACTGCGCGCGCCGATGGATTTGCGGACACCGATTTCTTTTGTCCGCTCGGTAACGCTCACCAGCATGATGTTCATGATACCGATTCCGGCAGCCAGGAGCGCGATGAAGCTGACCACGAATGCACCTATGCGCACGATGCCCGCAACAGAGGTGAACGCGCTTTTGAGTGAGTCATTCGAGTAAATCTCGAAATCATTTTCCTGGTCGGCGCGTAACCCACGCGCGATGCGCATCGCGCTAATACCTTTGTCCAGTGTTTGATTGTAAGTCTCTGTGGAGAACGCCTGTGTGGCGATGTTCACCGTGCGTTTCGCTTCACCATAGTCCTCGAAGAACCGCGTGATTGGCATGATGCAAACGTCGTCCTGGCTCTGCCCAAAGGATGTTCCTTTCTCCGCAAGCACACCGACGATTGTGTACGTGTGGCCGCTTACTCTGATGACTTTGCCGATCGGCGTTTCGTGCGGGAACAACCGTTTCTCAATCATTTTACCGACGACGATTACCCGGCGCGAAAGCTCGACGTCTTCGTCGTTCAAGTTGCGACCGTAGCCAAGGGTGTAAGCGTTGGCCGTCAGAAAACTTCGGTTCGTCCCGACGATGAGAAGACTCGGCGTCGTTTTAACCCCGTTGTAAACTGCCTGTGCTTTTATTTCGTGCCCGAAACTTTTGAGACAGATTTCGCGTGCGTTGCCTTCCATCAACTTCGCGTAATGCAGTGCCTCGCGATAGGTGATGTTGCGCCGGTTCTGGTATTTTTTCTTGATCTCGCCGCCGACGTTCACGTTCGCCGGGTACTTGGCGAACTGAAAAATATTCGATCCGAGAAAACTAATGCCGCTTTCAATGGAGGATTGCAGCGCGCCGATGGCAGTCATGACCGAGATCACCGAGAAAACGCCGATGGTGATACCGATCATTGTCAGAGCAGCGCGCAGCTTATTCGCGCCTAACGAGGCAAGCGCCATCTTTACTATTTCGCTGAATAACATCTTAAAAACTCGAAACTCGAAATTCGAAATCCGAAACAAATTCTAAATTCGAAATTCAAATTCACTCCTCGGATTTGCGGAGGATTGCGCCAAATATCTTCATTAGTTCTTGAGCTTCGGCCACCAGCTTTGCTCTTGCTGGCTCGAGTTGCCCATCGCAATCGAGCAACCGGAGCCAATAGCCGCTTTCTTTGGCTTCGCGGCGACAGGTCCTGATCTTCATCAGGAAGTCCTTCTTTCCGATCGATTCATTCGCCTCGATATAGTTTGCCCCGATTGATCCAGATGCACGAATGAATTGCTTCGCGTCCTCAATGTTGGCGATCGTCCGCGGCAGCTTTTTCGCAAAAGTGCGGCTCGCTTTGGCGAACTCAAATGTACGATCCTCAAGATCGTACGGTTTGCGATCGTTGTTACTCGCCATGAGTTCTGGTCTCAGGTTTCGGCATTCGAATTTGTTTCGAATTTCGATATTCGGATTTCGAATTTCCCTCACTCATATCTGAGTGCCGCGACCGGATCGAGGCGGGAGGCTGTCCAGGCGGGAGCGAAACCGGAGAACAAGCCGGTGAGAATTGAGACGGCCATACTCACAAGCACGAGAGCCAGTGAAAACTCGATCGGAAATGACGGAAAAGCTTTGGAAATACCGGTGCACATTATGTACGCAACGCCCAAGCCGATCAGACCGCCGAGCAGACAAAGCGAAGTGGATTCGATCAGGAATTGAAGAAGAATGGTGCGTCGCCGGGCGCCAAGAGCTTTGCGCGTTCCGATTTCACGGGTGCGTTCTTTCACGCTCACAAAGGTGATATTCATGATCCCGATTGCGCCGACAAAAAGCGAAAGGCCGGTAACAAAAAGCCCCGCGATGGCGATGGAGTTCTTGATCGGATCCAGCGTGCTTTTGAGGGCTTGTTGCTCGTTGATGCTGAAATCGTCTTTTTTCTCCGGAGGCAATCCGCGGACCCGCCGCATGACTCCGGTCAGCTCGTCTGTCGCTTCGGCGAGCCTCGTTTTGTCCTTCACTTTTACCAAAATATCGGAATCGCTTTTGGCGCTGAAGTATTTTTGAAATGCAGGCAGCGGCATCACGACGATGGAATCCAGACTGAACAGTCCGAGAAATGTGCCTTGCCGTGAGATGACGCCTACTACTCTGAAAGGTTGCCCATTAATCAGCACCGATTTGCCGATCGGGCTCTCGGAAGGAAAAAGCGCGTCGGCAACGTCGTAGCCGATCACGCACACGTTAGCCCCACCGCGAGATTCGATGTCATTGAAAAAACGGCCTTCCTTGAATTCGAACGTCGAAGTGATGAGGTAATCCGATACTGTCCCTCGGATCAGAACGTTGCTGACTTCGCTTTGGCCATATTTCACACTGCGCAGCAGACTCGAAGTTGGCACCGCGATAACGAGATTCGAACTGGGCGTTGCAGCGATGATACGGTTAATCGGCTCGGCGTACTCGGTCTTTATCTTTTTGCGGTCGCGATAATTCCACCAATCATCCACACGTTTCCACGGCCACTGCGAGACGTAGAGCACATCGTCGCCAAAAATGGCCATGCTTTTGTCGAAGCCAACTTGTATTCCCCCGATCGCAGTGCCCATGAGCGTGACGGCGACAATACCGATAATGACGCCGAGCGCCGTCAGGGTTGAGCGCGTTTTGTTCGAACGCATCTGCGCCACGGCGATCTTCCAGCTTTCGCTTAACTCGTAGGCGAAGCGTTTCATCTGTAAGCTGGAACATCGGCTTCCAGCCGATCCGGTGTCGGCAGGATGCCGACGCCACCGAGATCCCCATCGTCGCTTTCGATCAGACCATCGCGCAGCCGGACAGTGCGCCGGGCGTGATGCGCTATGTCGGCTTCGTGCGTAACAAGAATAATTGTGTGTCCGCGTTGATACAGATTTTCGAAGAGCGTCATGATCTCATCGCCGGTTTTTGAATCGAGATTGCCGGTTGGTTCATCCGCGAGGATGATGGATGGATCGTTTACTAAGGCTCGTGCGATCGCGACGCGCTGGCGTTGACCACCGGAAAGCTCGTTAGGTTTGTGGTGCAAACGATCACCGAGCCCTACCTCCCGCAACACGTGGGCGGCCCGCTCCCTGCGCGTGTCTGAATCGATCCCAGCGTAAACCAGGGGCAGCTCCACATTCCGCAAGCTGTCGGCGCGCGGAAGAAGATTGAACGTTTGAAAAACAAAACCGATCTCGCGATTGCGGATAGCCGCCAGTTCGTCGTCGCTCATTGCGGAAACGTCGCGACCGCTGAACTCGTAGCGCCCGGAACTCGGCGTGTCGAGACAACCGAGCATGTTCATTAGCGTCGACTTGCCGCTGCCACTCGGTCCCATGATGGCCAGATACTCGTTGCTGCGAATTTGCAGCGATACGCCGCGCAGCGCGTGAACAATCTCTTCGCCCATCACGTAGTCTTTCGTGATGTTCTCGATGTCGATGACAAGCGGGCTGACCAGCCCGCTTGTAGTGACGAGTGACATGTGATGAGTGACCAGTTAGATGATCGGCTGAGCCGATCGAGTGATGAGTGACATGCGACGAGTGATCAGTTATTCACGTGCGGCGAGTTTTCGACGCAAGGCATTCAGCATCCGACGAATCTCATCGAGAAGTGTAAAGGCCGGCTCCGCTGCCGATTGGCTACAGAATTTCAGTTCGGTGCTGAGGATTAGCTGCGTGTCTAGTTCAGCTAGTGAACCCTCGGCATGGGAAATAAATTGGATGAATTCGCCTGGCGTGTGCCGTGCTTGCCCTTCTGCGACGTTTGATGGAATTGACACCGCTGCTCGGCGCATTTGGGC
>Ga0209807_1001092_pt1 | contig 12761 bp, 13 predicted proteins | sample GraSoiAngelo_154_FD_186168 | JGI IMG/M metagenome (GOLD analysis project Ga0209807, IMG submission 186168) | Grasslands soil microbial communities from the Angelo Coastal Reserve, California, USA - 14_1009_13_20cm (SPAdes) (version 2) | ecosystem: Environmental > Terrestrial > Soil > Grasslands ... | reverse complement strand
TGGTACTGGTTTTCTGCGAAAATGACAAAAGACGGAAAGATCGCACAGATCTATTGGTGGTAGATGCCATTGTTTCCGCCGCGATGATTGAGGCGCTGCGCAAAGAGGTGAACAATATCGTGATTTATGAATCCCGAAGAAAACAAAGAGCTCCTGATCGGTGTCTTTACTGCGATTGAGCAGCGAAACGATCAACGATTCGCCGAGCTTTTGCATCCGGATTTCGAAATTCACTGGCCGCCATCTCTTCCTTACGGCTCGGGGAAAGGAAGGACGTGGAGTGACATATGGCACCCGCTACAGCCGACTGCGGAGGAGCGAAGAATGGATCCACATATCGTCGGTTCCAACGAGCACGAAGTAGTAGTCCTTTGGCGACAACGCGGCTTGAGTCCGTCAGGAGAGCGATTTGATGCAGAAGTGCTGGGCCTTTACCAAATCCGCGACGGGAAGCTCGCGCGTGCACAGATGTTTTATTTTGACACGGCTGCTGTTACTACTTTTTTGGCCAGATCGATGGACCAAAAGTAGCGACGTCGTGGAGAGCGCTGTGCGCGATCCCTACGAGTTTTCACAGTTGTTTCAACAGCGTTTTCCACCGCGCCCATGCTTCATCGCGGGCTTTCTTGTCAGCCTCACGCATGGCAGGATTGTTGGGTTCGCCAGAGCGCATGAAACCGTGGCCAGCTCCTTTATAGATCACCGGCTCGTATCTTTTGCCGGCGGCCCTCATTAAGTCTTCCGCTTTGGGAATACCGGCATTTACCCGCTCATCATTTTCGCCATAGAAGCTGTAAACTGGACACGAAATGTTGGTCACTTGCTCCGGAGAAGCCGGCGGCTCGCCGTAAAACGAATAGGCTGCTTTCAATTGTGGATTTTCGTTTGCGTAGGTGAAGGCCCATCCGCCACCCCGGCAAAACCCACACACTGCAAGCGTGCCGTTGCACGCGTGAATTTTCAGAGCATAATCCGCGGTCGCATCGAGAACCGCTTTCACCTGGTCTTGCGTCACCGCCGAGATCGCTTTGCGAGCTCCATCAGCGTCTTCAAACTTTTGGCCGTTGAGAAAATCGGGCGCAATCGCGATGACTCCGTTTTCGGCCAGCTCATCGCACATGCTGCGCAGCCAATCGGTCAGGCCAAAAATTTCCTGAACGACCAGCACGGCTGGGGCTTTGTCTTTGCGCTCCGGATAAACGACAAACGCCTTGATCGTCTGTGCGCCAGATTTGATATCGACCCACTCGCCGTGACGCGGCGAACTATTTAGACGTTCCTTACCAAAATCCTTGTACTCCTGAGCGGCCAGCGATTGTGCGAGGCAACCAATGGCTAGCACCAGCAGAAAGCGCTTCATTTGAAAGATGAGGTTCGATCTCTGGTGTCAGCTACGCAGTTGGAGGTGTTGCCGCCGTCGATTTTCGGCAGAAAATTGCGTCGATACTCCAGCGGCCGGGGCCGTAAAAGACGACGAACAAGAAAAACCAGCAATAAAAGACGGCGAGTTCGCCCTTGTTCGCAATTGGGAAGAAGCTGCGTGGCGCGTGGACCATGAAATAGGCCACCGCCATCGTGCCGCTCGAGATGACTGCAGCGAACCGCGTGAACAAGCCGAAGGCAATTAGAAATCCGCCGATGAGACAAATCCAGCCACAAAGTTGAAGCAGAGGAGTATCTGAGCCCGGCATTCCGCCAAACATGCCGAAAAGTAACTGGCCGCCGTGGCTGGCGAAATTCAAGCCAACGATGAGACGCATGATGCAATAAACCGGGTCCGCGAAACGATTCAGCGAGTTCATAGCCATTCAGGCTGAATGATTTCTAGCTTGCCTGTCAAGAATTTCAAATGGTAGCGCGAGCGTCTCCGCTTGCGATATCACCAAGACGCAAGCCAGAGGCTCGCGCTACATCATGCTGCTTTCTTGGCAGGTTGCTTTTGTTTTTTGCGCGATTTGGCGGTCGCCTTCTTCTTCCCGCCAGTTTGCTCCAGGCTCTTCTGCAGAACTGACACAAGGTCGATAACTTTGGTCGGCTTCGGCGCTTTGCGTGGCTTTTCTTCGATTTCTTTGCCGCCAGCTTCAACTTTTTCCTCGATCACATCCATGAGCGCCTCGCGATAATCATCCTTGTATTTTTCCGGCTCCCATTTCGACGTCATCCCATCGATGAGCGACTTGGCCATGCTCATTTCCCGTTTGCCGACCTCCATTTTCTTTGGGAGATGGAGCTTTTCGGGGTCGGCCAGCTCATCAGCGAAGTGCATCAATTCAAGAACAAGAACACCGTCCTCCGGCTTGACTCCCGCCAGGTATTGGCGCGTTTTGATCACGACCTTGGCGACGCCAACCTTCTTCGTGTCCTTCAGCGAGTCGCGCAAAAGCGTGTAAGCTTTGTCGCCGCCCTTCTGTGGCTCAAGGTAGTATGGTTTGTAAAAAAACATCGGGTCGATTTCTTCCTGATCAACGAAGTCCTTGATGTCGACGGTCTGAGTGGCCTCGAGATCAACTCGTTGAAAATCTTCATCCTTGAGCACGACATATTTCCCTTTCTCGTACTCGTAACCCTTGACGATCTGATCCCAAGCCACTTCCTTGCCGTCTTTTTCGGCAACACGTTTGTAATTTACGGGGCTCAGATCGCTCTTGCGCAATAAACGGAATTTCAATTCTTCGCGCCGCGTAGCCGGGTACAGCGCGATGGGAATATTAACGAGCCCAAAGCTGATGCTTCCCTTCCAGATTGCGCGTGCCATATGTAATAGTACTTCGTGGCAGCTCATTGTAGCGGCGGTCTATGACCGCCGATCGCACTGCTGCCGTTGATGCTTGCTTCGGCGCTCACAGAGCGCCGCTAAAGTGGAGTTCTTACGCCGCCAAATCGAGATCCGGGCGCGAGATGCCGCGCAACTCAAAAAGCCGAATCAGCGTTTCTTCGATCAAATTGTTAGGGCAAGACGCTCCCGCGGTAATGCCAATAACAGCAGGCCCGTTAGGCAACCAAAAATGCGAAACCACTTCCCGTTTTTCGTGCAAGTTGTAATGCTTGATTTCAGTTGCAGACACAAGCCGTGAAGCGTTCAACACGAAATAGGTCGGCAATTTTTCTTCGCCCATTTCCGCCAAATGCGATGTATTCGAGCTATTGTAACCGCCGACTACCAGGAGCAGGTTCATCGGAATGTTCAACAATTCCCCCAGCGCATCCTGGCGCTCCTGTGTCGCGCCGCAGATCGTGTCGAAGAAGCGGAAATTTTTCTGCGCAAGCCCGGGCCCGTCGCGGTCAATCACCGCCTGGCGAATCCGCCGTTGCACCTCTTCGGTTTCGCCTCGCAACATGGTTGTTTGGTTAGCGACGCCCACCGTCTTTAGATGCACATCGGGATCAAACCCCGGCGAATGCGCGCCTTTAAATTTTTCCAGAAAGGCCTGTTTGTCGCCGCCATGCCGGATGTAATCGCAAACGTAATCCGTGTCCGCGAGAGTGAGAACGACCAGGTAATGACCCCCTCCATCGCCAAGCGCGCGGGAGCTGGTTGCCTTGGTCTCTTCATGCTCGGCCTTGCCATGAATGATGGAGGTCGCTGATTCACTTGCATACTTTCGAACGCGTTTCCAGACACTCATCACGTCACCGCAGGTCGTATCAACAATCTGGCAACCGCGGTCCTTGATCTGTTGCTGGATCGACAATTCCGTTCCAAACGCTGGCACGATAACGACATCCTCCGGGCCCAGATCGGAAATATCGGCCTCCTTGTTTTTGCCAGTGAGATTCTTGATGCCTAACGAGGCAATCTGATGATTGACCTCAGGGTTATGAATGATTTCGCCGACAATGAACAGTCGCCGTTCTTTGAATACTTTGCGCGCGGCGTAAGCAAGATCGATCGCCCGCTCGACGCCGTAGCAGAACCCAAACTGCTTGGCCAGACGGACAGTCGTGTCGCCGACCGAAATAATTCCCCCGGCGCGTCGTATTTTTTCAATGATATCGCTGCGATAATGTGATTCAACCTGTTGCTGGACGGCCGCCATCACATCCGGTGTGCGCAAATTTACTCTTTGACGAGCAGTTGTGCCGCTCGAAATCAGGTTCGTGCTCATGTTCTACCTTGTCATTCTGATCCCGCAATCGCGGGAGACAAATCTCGGGCAATTGCGCCATACAGCTCCGAAATAATAGCCAGAGATGCCTCTCCCGTGCCTGCGAGACCAAGATGACACATTGGAGCGGTTGCGGCAACGCGCCGCGGCCCGCCTACTGAAGCAGCGGTCCGCTCGGTGCTTCAAACGCCGCGTCTGTCACCATCCTATGTGGGTCCGGATCGGGTGTATGCGAGTCGTCCACTCGTTGTACCTTTGGGCCGATCGTGGCGTCTTCCGGTTGTGTTGTAGCAATATTCACCGGCGTGCCAATTTTCACCAACGCGAAAAATTTTGCCGCTGCCTCGCCTTTCAACCGAATACAGCCGTGCGTGCGCGGCGTCGGATGTACAAAGCCCTGATGAAACCCGTATCCCGGAGCAAATTCGCACCAGTAACCCATCGGATAGCCGACGTAATGACCGCCCGCGTGGCCGGCTGTTGTCGCGACGACGGTATTTCCCTGGACACTAAACCCGTACTCGCCGGAGCGTTTGTGTTCCTGTTTAGAGTAAACAGTGAAACTGCCGCGGGGCGTCGGTTTATTCGGCAAACCAATCGAGCACGCCGCAGCCATAAGACAACGATCGCCTTCCATCACGTAAATGTTTTCCTTCGACAGGGAAACGAGCACACGCACTTTGGACGGCTCATTTGGCTTGTACGCAGTCACGTGGTACGCGCCTCCGGTGCTCACGTGCCCTCCTGTCGCACAACCGGTAAGCATTAGAATCGAAGGTGCGGCGCATAACAAAATTACTCGGTAAACATGTCGCATACGGGGGTACGGATAGGATTGGAAGGCCTTTTGTCAACCCTGCCGTCTGTCCAAGCTACTTTGAAGGGTTCGCTGCAAAAGCCCGCTTCGGGCCGCATCACGCAGTGAAAATAGTCAGGAAAGCGACTTCGATTGCAAGGCCTTCATGGACATTTCGACCGAGCTGATCGCGCAATTCTTCAAGCCAACGGATGCGCTTTAAAATTTCGGAAGTGCTGAAGCGACGCGCGAGTGCTGCAGTTTCTTGTTTTGCAACCGGTATCTCGCGTTGTGCCACATCATTGTTCGCCCGAAGAACGTCGGTCCACCACGCAAACAACGCCTCTACCAGCGCGGCACGCCGTTCCAGATACAGGCTCTCCGTGACTGCCTTGTAGTGTTCTTCGCGTTCTGCCAGCCACCCGCCGTCGGTTGCATCTTTGTAGCGGGCTTGTTCCCGTTCCAAAGCTTCGTCAGTCTCGAATTTTACCTCTTCCCGCACGGCCCGGAGCAGCTGTTGAAACTCTTGAGCAAGTCGATAGGCAAATTGAATAGTCCAGGTTGCGTGCCGCCCTGCTTGTTGCAGTAGTTTCGCCAATTTCTCTTCCTCCTTCTTGCTATGCACCTGAGTATCAGGCGCAAGAGGAATGGCGATGCACCGGGAGAGAATGGTTTCCGGCAGAGCTTCTGGCAAGCCGCTTAGCAGAAGCAACAGGGAATCGCTTGGCGGTTCCTCTAACGTCTTGAGAAAGGCATTTGCCGCTGCGTCTCCGAGCCGGTCGGCATTTGAAATGATCGCTACCTTCCGGCGACTGTTTGCTGCGCGCATTTGCAGCGTGTGCTCCAACTCGCGGATTTGCTCGATCGAAATGCGGCGCGATCTCGATTCGGGTCCAGCGATGAAAATCTCCCGCGCTTTTGCCGAGAAAACTTCCTTTACTGGCGTGCCGTTAACCAGGCTCGCTACCTCCGCAGCGAGCGCTTGCTTACCGCTGCCAGGCGGCCCCGTAACCAAATACGCATGCGCGAGACGGTTCTGCTCGTAAGCGCGTCGCAGGTATTCGAATGCCGCCGCGCGGGAAAAAGCCATTTCAGTGATTCGATGTTCGCTGTTCGATGTTCGACGTTTTGGCGAGGATAGGAAATCGGGACGAAAGTCTTTCCCAGATCTCGTTCTCGATTTCGTCCGGGCCGTGCGAGCCGTCGATCAACACGATTCGGCCTGGGTCGTGCGCAGCGATTACACGATATCCTTCCCGAACCCGCTCATAAAATTCGGCAGGCTGTTGTTCCATACGATCAGCTTTGCGGCGCGCGCGCTGCATTCGCGACTCCGCAGTCGCGGCATCGACGTCGAGCACGAATGTGATATTCGGGAGGCAATCGCCCACCGCGAACGTGTTCAAGCGCTCAATCATCTGGCGATCCAATTTGCGTGCCGCTCCTTGATACACTGTGGTGGAATCGAAGAACCGGTCGGCGATCACACACGTGCCGCGTTCGAGCGCTGGCCTGATTACCTCGCGGACGAGCTGGCTGCGGCTGGCCGCAAAAAGCAGCAGCTCCGTCTCGGCGGTCATCGTGGAGTTGTGCGGAGCAAATTGCAGAAGCTCGCGAATCGTTTCGCCGATCGGCGTGCCGCCTGGTTCGCGGGTCAGGATACACGGAATACCACATCGCTGAAAGTGCACGGCTAGTCTGTCGGCTTGTGTGGACTTTCCGCTTCCCTCGGATCCTTCGAAGGTGATGAATGGCAACCCCGGCATGATTTCACTTGTCCGCAGGCGTTGCGCTTGTAAAGCTCCAAATCGATTCAGGAAGACCGAGGCTTCGCACGATCGTCATCCTGAGCGAAGCGCAGCGGAGTCGAAGGATCCCGCGGACCAAGTGAACGTAACGCTACGGGTTGAAAGCCTGGCCCCGCAAACCCTTCGGGGTTTGCGTTGCAGCCTCGACTTCGCCCGGAATAACGGCGCATTTGAGCGCCTCTCATTTGATATGCTCGCTTGATGTTTCTCTGGATGTTGTGAGCTTGGAGCTTGCAAGTTATGCATTCGTTTTGGCTGGTGAAGCAAGAGCCGTCCTCCTATTCCTGGTCGGATTTTGTAGCCGACGGGGAGACCAGCTGGACGGGCGTGCGCAATTTCGCTGCTCGAAATAACCTGCGCAAAATGCAGAAAGGCGATGAAGTCTTTTTCTATCACAGCGGGGACGAAAAGGCCGTAGTCGGAATCGCTAAGGTGACGCGCACCGCATATGCAGACCCGACAGCAAAGGAGGGCGACTGGTCCACGGTCGACATCGCAGCAGTGAAGGCGCTGAGGCGTCCGGTTACACTTCGCGAGATTAAGGGCAATCCACAGTTGAAGAGAATTCCGTTGGTTCGCCAACCGCGGCTGTCGGTGATGCCTCTCAGTGAGGCTGAGTTTCGCGAGATTGCAAAGATGGCTTCGCCGCGTTGAACCGTTTAACGTTGAATCGTTAATTCGATGTAACGTTTTAACGAACCAGGTTGCTGATTTTGCCTTGTTCAAAGCTGTTCCGAGACAGAAAGTTCTGAAATGAGTACCATTGCGGCAACGGAGTTCCTTCCGCTCGTTGCGACCGCGGGCGCCGCGGCGGATTCGCTCGTTGTTTCATTACACGATGTCGCGCCTCCGACTCAGCAGATCACTACCACAATCATCTCAGAACTGGGTCGCCAAGGCGTCCGCGTTTGTTCAATTCTTGTCGTGCCGGATTATCATCATCAGGGATTTTTCACCAGGCACCGCGAATTCGTTACGTGGCTTCGAGGCTTGGAAGCAGACGGGCACGAAATTGTGATCCACGGCTATTTTCACGAACGCCCGCCTCTTAAAAGAGAGAGTTTGCACGACAAATTGTTGACCAGATTTTATACCCGTAACGAAGGCGAGTTTTACGATCTGAGCTATGAGGAAGCGCTGCGCCGGATCACCACAGCACGCGATGAATTCCGTGCACAGGGACTGAAACCGCGAGGGTTTATAGCGCCTGCGTGGTTGCTGGGGGATGAAGCAGAGCGCGCGGCTTGCGACGCCAAGATGGAGTACACGACCCGGCTGCGAAGCGTCTGCGATCTTCGTTCCGGAAATGTATTTCCCGCAAGAACCTTGGTTTACAGCGTTCACAGCGCGTGGCGCCGCGCCCTCAGCCGGAGTTGGAACGCGGCGCTTTTTCGTTTATTGAAAACCAAAACCCTCTTGCGGATAAGCATTCATCCGTGTGATTTTTCACAGCGCGCCATTTGGACGCAAATTCTCGAGTTCATTGCGGCAACAAAAACTGCGCGGACTGCAACGACCTATCAGGATTGGATTGCCGAACAGAGATTGGGGCTAGGGACGTAAAGTGAGCAGGTGCGATCTACATATTCACTCCCGCCACAGCGCGCGGTCGGAAGAATGGCTTTTCCGTCGATTCGATTTCCCCGACAGCTATTCCGATCCCAAGCAGTTGTACGAACAACTGCTCAACCGGGGAATGGATTACGTCACGATCACCGATCATGACGCGATTGATGGTTGCCTCGAAATTGCACACCTGCCTCGGACGTTTATCAGCGAACAGGTCACAACTTATTTTCCCCAGGACGGGTGCAAACTGCACATTTTGGTCTGGGGAGTTTCAGAACAGCAGCATTGCGATATCGAAAGCGTCCGCGACAACATCTTTGATCTGCAGCGGTACTTGCAGCGCGCACAAATCGCGCATGCCGTCGCGCATCCGCTATACAGCGTGAACGGCAAACTCAAGACCTCGCATCTCGAGCAACTCATTCTTCTATTCAAACATTTCGAGGGCATCAACGGTTTGCGCGATGCCCTTCTCAGCGATTTGGCCAAGACATTATTCAATCAATTGACGCCGGCGAAGATCGAAGCGCTTGCAAATCGTTACGGTCTCGCGCCCACGCACGCAGCACCGTGGCACAAGATCCTGGTCGGCGGGTCAGATGATCACGGCGGACAGTTCGTCGCCTCAGCTTTTACAGAAACGCCGGCTGCGGATTCTGCGGAAAAATTTCTCGAGCTCGTCCGTGACGGCGATTGCAGTGCGTGCGGTCAGGGCGGAACGCCACTAATTTTGTCGCACGGCTTTTATAATACGGTCGCCTGTTTTATCCAAGACCGTTTCCACGAAAAGCTTGGCCCCGGTGGCGCGCTGCTTGAGAAAATGTTCTCGCGTTTCATGGAGGGCCGTGCCCCGACCGAGTTCACGCTCAAGGAGAAAATGGAATTCATCGTTCAAGGCGTGTTGTCGGGAAAAATTTTCGAATTCGCCAAGCCCGCAAACGTATCGCTATGGAAAGAGCTTTCCGGTTATTTCGCGCGGCCGCAGCTGAAGGCAAAACTTGCCGCGCAATTGGACAAGGTGAGCGAACCGGAGAGGCGCACATTTCTCATGGCGAACATGGTCGCTGAGCAACTGGCGTTTCGGTTCTTCAACAAATTCGTTCAGCAAATCAGTAGCGGTAACATGGTTGAAAGCATGCAGGCTCTCAGCGCTATCGCGCCGATCCTCGTTATTCTGACACCGTACATCTACGGCTTTCATAGTCAGGCGCCCTCGCGAAAATGGCTGCGAACCGTTTTCAAGGAGTTGACCGGCGAAATCCCGATTGCGTTGCAAAATCGCAAACGCGCCTGGTTCACGGACACGCTGGAAGACGTGAACGGCGTTGCGACGACGATCCGCAAAATGACCGGAGCTGGAGCCGCCGCGGGAAAAGAACTCGTCGTCGTGGCTTCCCGGAGTGACTTGCAACTTTCCGACATCCCAATCAAAAATTTCCCTCCCATCGGTGAATTCGAGTTGCCAGAATACGAACTGCAAAAACTGAGTTTCCCGCCAATTCTTCAGATGCTGGACTATGTTCAGCGGGAAAGATTCACCGAGATTATCATCAGCACACCTGGCCCGGTTGGACTAACGGCACTGCTCGCGGCCAAGATGCTCAACCTGCAAACTAGCGGCATTTATCATACCGATTTCCCGCAATACATCCGCATCCTGACAGAGGACAGTTTTCTCGAAAGCGTGGCGTGGCGTTACATGCATTGGTTCTACGGCCAACTCGACACCGTTTTCGTTAATTCTGAAGAGTACCGTCAAAGCTGGATCAAACGCGGTTTCGATCCGGCAAAACTGAAAATTTTGCCTCGTGGCCTCGACACCGAGCTGTTTCATCCTGCTCGACGCGACCCGACTTTTTTCGAGAAGTTCGGCACTTGCAACGGTGAGGTTCGCCTGCTGTACGTTGGCCGTATTTCGCGTGAAAAGGATCTCGATCTTTTAGCCACTGCGTACAGGCGTCTGCGCAACGAAGGTTTACCGATTCAACTGTTCGTTGTTGGTCATGGGCCTTATTCCGAAGCGCTCGCGAAATCTTTGCCTGAGGCATTTTTCACCGGCTACCTCACAGGTACAGAATTGGCTACGGCATACGCGTCTGCGGACATTTTTGTTTTTCCCAGCACCACCGACACGTTCGGCAACGTCATTCTCGAAGCGCAGGCTTGCGGCGTGCCTGTGATTGTTTCCGACTCTGGCGGGCCAAAGGAGTTAGTGGAAGACGGAATGAACGGTTTGATCACTCGATCGCGCGATGTGGACGATTTCACGCGGGCTATCCGCTCGCTGATTGCAGATGCCGCTTTGCGAGAGCGCATGGGCAGCGCGGCCAGAAAAAGCGTCATCGACCGAAGCTGGCCAAACGCATTCCGCAAATTCTGGTCCGCGACGGATATCTAGGAAAATGACGAAGGAAGCGCGAATGATCCAATGTGCGTAAGTCTGTAGCTTTCTTCGTTATTGGCACATTCTCGGGCTTCGGCATTCCTTCGTGCTTCGTCATTCGACATTCGTCATTTGAAGCCGCACAGTCTTTCGACAGGACCAGACGCGTTCCAGGCTTTACCGGCCACGTCCGCCATGGCCAATCCCAGCCATGCCATGTCCCATGCCGCCCATGGCATGCATGGTATGGAACCCCGTATGGGCAGACCTGAAGCTCGAGCCGTGATTGATACCTCGTGTCGTAGTCATTCTGGTGCTGTGACCACGATGCACATTAGTAGCACTTTTCCCATGAACACTGCTGCTCTTGCCGTGAACGGTTTGCGTGTTCTGTGCATGCGCCGTTGCCTTACTTGAACGGTTCGCGTTGCTTACAAGCCTGCCGAGATTCTGACCGTTATCGTGCGCAATTTTTCCCCAGCCTTGTCCTGACTGGTGCAATGCCACGATGTTATCGAAGCTCTGCCCAGTGGCGTTAGCCAGCAAGTGCGCCTTCTCTATTCCACCCCAGCCAAGTCCGGTCGAAGCTCTCTCGGCCTGCAGTGTGTCGACGGGAACGCCGGTCGCAGTCGAGATTCTATCCAGGTTCGCTCCGCGAGAAGCAACAACGCTGAACAGCAAAAGAAATGCCGCTGTTGTTACGGTTAACGTTTTCATACGTGATTACACCCCCCTTTTACGAACAAAGGTTTCGATTTTGCTTACGCCTCTGGTTCCCAGCTTATGAAAAATTTTGGACCGAGATGGAAGTGGAGTGGAAATTCCCCTCTGATTTCTAAATTCCCGCCTATTCGCCACCCATGTGCATTAAGGCGGGGACGTACAATTTCCAGAAGTAATAGCCTGACGCGGCAAAACCGATCGCGATAACGAAAGAGCGAACAACTGTGCGGTTGGCGCGATGCGATATCATTCCTCCTATGTATCCACCGATCAAACCACCCAGCGCCATCGGCGCGCCGTAATCCCATTGCACGCGGCCCTCGTAGATGAGCACGATGGCTGCCACGCCTCGCAAGCAACCACTCAGCAGGTTCTTGAGCGCAACTACGTGCCGGATGTCCCCCGGCGAAATAAACGTCAATGCGCCGATCATCAGGATGCCGATTCCTGCGCCGAAATAGCCACCATACAATGCGACAAGGAAAATACCTGCGACTGCCACGGGCCAAAGCGCCATCGAGAGCTGCGGATGCACCCTATCGTTTCTGCGTCGGGCGAGAACAGGCCGCAGCATGATGATAACGGTGGCGACCAACACCAGCCACGGGACCAACTGCATGAAGTTGCGATTGCCCGTGCGAGTTAGCAGCAGCGCTCCCATCAAACCGCCGAGCACGCACGGAACCAGAAGCACCCACAACCAGCCGCGCCCAAACACACCGTTCAACTGGCTGCGCGTACGCCAAACAGCCGTGGGATATGCAAAGAAGAGAGCAACCGCGCTTGTAGCGTCGGCGGTCACGGGCGGCACGACGAGCATTAGCAGAGGGAACGTGATCAGTCCGCCACCACCAGCCAGCGCGTTGAGCGTACCCGCCAGAATCGTGGCCAGAAAAAACACGATGTGGGTCATAATCCGCTTTTCTTGCTCTTACTCGTGCTCATGCTCCCGCTCGTCTCTAGAATAGGCGCGTCGTTTCCATCATGCAGCCAGCACGGCTGGCTTTGCCAATTCCACGGCAAACCGTCCACAATCTGCTGTTGTAGCCGGCATCGTTGATGCCGGCCGGACCGGGATCATCGATCCCGGCTACAGATTCCACGGCAACGCATCAAGATCGACATTGCCTCCGGTCAGAATGACACCGACGCGTTTTTCTCGGAGGTCAATTTTGTTTTCCATAATTGCCGCATACGGGACCGCCGCTGACGGCTCAATGACGATCTTCATCGTTTCCCAAATCGTGCGCATGGCCGAAACGATTGCTTCCTCGCTCACTGTCACGATGTCGTCTACGCATCTCTGAACGATTTCGAAGTTCGGTTGGCCGATATTCGTGCGCAGACCATCGGCGACGGTGAACTTCTTCTCGGTA
>Ga0209807_1001085_pt1 | contig 12783 bp, 15 predicted proteins | sample GraSoiAngelo_154_FD_186168 | JGI IMG/M metagenome (GOLD analysis project Ga0209807, IMG submission 186168) | Grasslands soil microbial communities from the Angelo Coastal Reserve, California, USA - 14_1009_13_20cm (SPAdes) (version 2) | ecosystem: Environmental > Terrestrial > Soil > Grasslands ... | reverse complement strand
CCGCCGAAGAACGTCTCGAACAGATCGCCGATCCCGAAATCGCCGAGGCCGCCGGTGGTCGAGCCGAACATGTCGTAGCGCTGCCGGCGCTGCGGGTCGGTGAGAACCTCGTAGGCCTCGGTGATCGCCTTGAAGCGCTCCGAGGCGTCGGACGCGCTGTTCACGTCCGGGTGGTACTGGCGAGCCAGCTTCCGGTAGGCGCTGCGGATCTGCTCGTCGGTCGCCGAGCGCGAGACGCCGAGGAGTCCGTAGTAGTCGGTCTGCGTTGCCATCACCTGTCATTATCGGGTGGCGATGGACGCCGTCTTCCGTATTGGTGTGCAGTGGCTGCACGTAACGGCCGGTGTGCTTTGGATCGGAGGCGGCTTCTACACGATCCTGGTACAGCTTCCGGCCCTCCTCGCCAGCCCGCCGGCGGCGCGCGGCGCCATCATGCCGACCCTCGTCCCGATGCAGTTCCGGTACATCTTCCGCGTGGCCGAGTTCACGATCCTCACCGGCCTCCTCAACCTGTTCGCATCGGGCCGCGCGCAGGAGCTCACCCGGCTCGATACGCGGTGGTCGTGGGCGATCCTCACCGGGATAATCCTCGCGGTCGGGATCTACGCGTTCACGCGCGCGACGATCGCCCGATGGGCCTACCGCCTGGTCGAAATCGGTCCGCGTGCCGCGAGCGGCGACAGCACCGCGGCTACCGAGATGCCACTGCTCGCGGGCCGCATTCGAAGATTCGGATACATCCAGCTCCTGGTCGGCGCATTGATTCTGTTAGCGATGGTGACCGCCCGCTTCAGCTGACTCCCAGAGCCCTTATCGCCCGGGCGACCGAGGGCCCCCGCGCGGTGGGGCACCGGCCGAAGGCCGGGGGGTCCGCCGCCGCGTAAAGAGGGTTTCGGTCGCCCGGGCGACTGGCCGATAGGGAACCAGCAGGAAGCGCCGGCGTCATATGAGCATTCCCGGCTCAGGGCCGGAGAGGAGGCTGGTATGCGAAGGTTCCTCGCGGGTCTCGCCGCGGTCGCCGCGGCGCTCATCGCCACAACTCAGCCGGCCGCGGCCTGCGCGGGCCTCATCGGCCCCAACGGCGCGGTCAACCTGCTACGCACGACGACGTTCGCGGGCTATCACGAGGGCGTCGAGCACTACGTCACCTCGTTCCAGTTCGCCGGAGGCTCAGGCCAGTTCGGGTCGCTCATACCGCTGCCGGGCGTCCCGGACAAGGTCGAAAAGGGTGGCGCCTGGACCCTTCAGCGGCTCATCCGCGAAACGACCCCCATCGCCGCGCCAGCGGCTTTCTCCGCAGTCGCTCTGGACAGTGCGAAGAGGGTCGAGGTCCTTATGCAAGTGCGCATCGATGCGCTCGACATCACCGTTCTCAAGGGCGGCGGTCCCGAAGTGGGGCAGTGGGCCACCGAGCACGGCTTCCGTCTCCCGCCCGCTGCGCCTGAGGTTCTCGACTTCTACGCGAACCGCAGCCCGATCTTCCTCGCGGCCGTCTTCGACGCTGACGCGGCGAAGGCGCGAGGGCAGCGCGTCGGCGACGGCACGCCGGTCCACGTGACGATTCCCACCGCGAACCCGTGGGTACCGCTCCGCATCCTCGGTCTCGGCAAGAACGCCGACGATCGCATCGATGCCGACGTGTATCTCCTCACAGACCAGCGCCCCGCGCTTCTCCCCTACCCGTTCGCGAACGGCATGCGTCTCGACCACAGCGCGGCGGCCACGAGCTCACTTCTGACCGATCTTCGATCGGACAAGGGCATGGGCTGGATCCCGCAGTCGGGGTGGCTCACGAAGATCGCGATCGACGCGTCCGCGAGCCAGCTCACGTATGACCTCGCCGTCGACGCAAAGGGCACGAGCCCGTCGCGAGTCGCGGCCGGCCTGCAAGCGCCTGCGAGCCCGACAAGCTCGTCGGGTCAGCCCTCGAGCGACCAGATCGCGCTCATCGGAATCGCAATCGCGTCCCTTGGCGCGATCGTCATCCTCCGCAAGTCGCAATCGGTGACCGCGTGATCGTTCGCACGATCGTCGCCTTGGCGCTCGCCGCACTCGCGGCGAGCGCCTGCACGACGGCGAGCGCGGCACAGCTTCCAACCCACATCGCGATCCGCATCCACTACTCGCACTTCGACCAGACGAAGATCGACGTTCCGATGGGCGTGCCGGTCACGTTCACAATCGTCAACGACGATCCCATCGACCACGAGTGGCTAATCGGCGACGAGGCCTTCCACGCTCGCCACCGCGCTGGCACCGAGGCGGTGCACGGCGATCGCCCGAACGAGGTCTCGCTGCCGCCATTCAGCGTCAAGACGACGACGCTCACCTTCGACAAGGCCGGCCCGTTGACCTTTATCTGCCACTTCCCGCAGCACGAGGCCTACGGGATGGTCGGCGTGGTGATGGTTAAGCCCTAAGGCCCGTACGAGTTGGGCGACCCAACTCAGATGCGCGAAACAGCCCCGCCGCGAGATGCTCCCCCGATGCGATCGCTGTTTGCCGCCGCGGCCTTCGGACTCGTCGCCAGCTCGTGCTCAGCGATGCCCGACTCGAGCGTCGCGACGCCGGCGCCGTCGCCTACCGTGATCACCCGTCCCGCGGCGAACAAGCAGGGCGACGGCCCGATGCTCCTACGGTCTCTTCCCGAGGCCGGCGCTTTCGTCACGAGCTTCGCTCCGGCCTGGCGCTACGACGGCCGCCAGCAAAAGCTCGATTTCCCGGCGGGCACGCCGGCGTCGCTCGAGCATCCCGCACCCGCAGGTGGTCTCGTCGCGGTCGAGAGACAGATCCAGACTCCCGGCCGGTACCTCGCGTCGACAGAGCTCGCGATTCGCGATCGGTCAAATGGTCCGGATCGAACGGTCTACCGCGCTCCCCTGATGTTCTATTGGTCGGGATGGTCGCCCGATGGTCGGTACGTGGCGATCTGGGAGGTCGACTTCTTCAGCGGCTCTTTGGACATGGACGGACGCCCGCTCATCGTGATCGATGCGAGAACGGGCATGCGATTCGATCTCGGCCGGACGCTTCTTCACGGCACGACTGCGTGGAGTCCACCGCACACGCTCGCGTTCGCGGCCGGGTTCGGTCGCGAGGTGTCGCAGGAGAAGACGCTCCGGCTCTGGGCGCCCGAGACTGGCATTCGGGACGTCTCCCCGATCGGCACGGCGGCGCTCGCCCCGGTCTGGAGCGCGTCCGGGCAATCGCTCTACTTCGTGAGCGGCCCGGCCGGCGAATACGACCCGCTGCCGTTCTTCACGGGACATGCGATCGGCGACCGCCGCATCAGCGTGTATGACCTCGCGAACGGCATTACGCGGACGCTCGCACATGAGCCCGGGTATGTCGAAGAGGGCGTGCGCCCGTCACGTGACGGCTCACGGCTTCTCGTGCTCCGCCGGCGGACGGTCGAAGCCACGAGTGTGCCCGCGATCTCGATCCGCGACACGCCCCTCGAGGTCTGGCTGACCGACGACCAGGGCGCACGCGGCACGGCGCTCGTCCGCATCGCGAACGTCGGCTTTGGTTACTACGGGTGGTATCCGGGCCCGAGCGAATGGGATTGGTCGGAGTGAGCTAGCTTCGCGACTCCTCGGGAGCGGTTTCGCGCGGCCGAATCACTTCGACGAGCTTCAGGTCCGTGAGGGTGACCGGCTCGATCGCCTCCCATTCGTGATCCGTCCGCGATCCGGCGGGGCAATAGGCCCACATTCCGTCATGGATCGTCACGGGGTTAACGGCAGCGAGCCTCGCGGTTCGACTCGTGGCCACATGGGCCTGTGACCGACAGACGTATCGGACGAGATCGGTGTTCATCCCCACGCCACCGCCTAGGTATTTGCTGCTTGCTCGACGAGCATACGTCCAGGCGTCTCGGGTGCAAGTTTCGGGCAGGTAAAAACCAGAAAGGCGGAGCGGCCTTCGCCGCGCCGCCTTTTCCGTCAGAGCGCCGCCGTGCTAGCTCTGCTCCTTGAACTCGCCTTCGATGGTGTCGCCGTCGCGCTTCGCGCCGGCGCCCGCGGGCTCGCCTTCGGTCTGCTCGGGCCCGCTCGGCGGCTGCTGTTCCGCCTGCTGCTTGGCCTGCTCCTGCTGGTACATGACTTCGCCGATCTTCGTTGAGGATGCCCGGAGTGCGTCGGTCGCCGACTTGATGCGCTCGACGTCGTCCGTCTTGAGGGCATCGCGTAGGGCTGCGAGCTTCTCGTCGACATCCTTTTTGGTCTCGGCAGGGACCTTGTCGCCCAGGTCCTTGAGCGTTTTCTCGATGGAGTAGGCCATCGTGTCGCCCTGGTTCCGGGCCTCGATCTTCTCGCGGTTGCGGCGGTCCTCCTCGGCGTGCGCCTCGGCATCCTTCACCAGACGCTGTACCTCGTCCTTGGAGAGGCCGCTCGATGCGGTGATGGTGACGTGCTGCTCGCGTCCGGTGGCCTTATCGCGCGCCTTGACGTTGACGATGCCGTTCGCGTCGATGTCGAACGACACCTCGATCTGCGGCATGCCCCGCGGTGCGGGTGCGATCCCGTCGAGGACGAAACGCGCGAGGCTCTTGTTGTCCCCAGCGAGCTCGCGCTCACCCTGGGTCACGTGGATCTCCACCTGGGTTTGCGCGTCGGACGCGGTGGTGAAGACCTGTGACTTCGAGGTGGGAATGGTCGTGTTCCGCTCGATGAGCTTGGTGGCGACGCCACCGAGCGTCTCGATGCCGAGCGAGAGCGGCGTCACGTCGAGGAGAAGGACGTCCTTCACCTCGCCCTTGAGGACGCCGGCCTGAATGGCCGCGCCGACGGCGACGACCTCGTCCGGGTTCACGCTTTGGTTCGGCTGCTTGCCGTTGAAGAGCTTCTTCACCGTCTCGACCACGAGCGGCATGCGCGTCTGGCCACCCACGAGGACGACCTCGTTGATCTGATCCGCCGTGTGGCCGGCGTCCTTCAACGCCTGCTTTACCGGTGAGGTCGTCTTGTCGACGAGATCCCCGACGAGCTGCTCGAGCTTCGAGCGGGTGAGCGTCATGACGAGGTGCTTCGGGCCGGACTGGTCGGCCGTGATGAACGGAAGGTTGACCTCGGTCTGCTGCGTCGAGCTCAGCTCGATCTTCGCCTTCTCCGCGGCCTCCTTGAGGCGCTGTAGGGCCTGCCGATCGTTCCGCAGGTCGATGCCCTGGTCCTTCTTGAACTCGTCGATGAGCCAGTCGATGACGCGCTGGTCAAAGTCGTCGCCGCCGAGGTGCGTGTCGCCGTTCGTGGCCTTCACCTCGAAGACGCCTTCGCCGAGCTGCAGGACCGAGATGTCGAACGTGCCACCGCCGAGGTCGTACACGGCGATGATCTCGTCCTTCTTCTTGTCGAGTCCGTACGCGAGAGATGCCGCGGTCGGCTCGTTGATGATCCGGAGAACCTCGAGTCCCGCGATCTGACCCGCGTCTTTCGTTGCCTGGCGCTGCTGGTCGTCGAAGTACGCCGGAACGGTGATCACCGCCTGGGTGACCTTCTCGCCGAGGTATGCCTCGGCGTCGGTCTTGAGCTTCTGGAGGATCATCGCCGAGACCTCGGGTGGCGTGAGCTTCTGGGCGCTGCCGAGGACGATCTCGACGCCGCCGTTCGACGCCGCCTGGATCTTGTACGGGACCATCTTCAGGGTCCGCTGGACCTCGGAGTCGGTGAAGCGCCGGCCCATGAGGCGTTTGACCGAGTAGATCGTGTTCTCAGGGTTCGTGATCGCCTGCCGCTTCGCGACCTGGCCGACGAGGCGCTCTCCGCTCTTCGTGAACGCGACGACCGACGGCGTGATCCGTCCGCCCTCCGCGTTCGGGATGATCGTCGGCTCGCCACCTTCCATGTAGGCCATCGCCGAGTTCGTCGTTCCGAGATCGATGCCAATGACTTTTGCCATTTCAGTTCTTCTCCTTGCCTTCGCTCCCACTCGAGACGGTGACGAGCGCCGGACGAATTAGCTTGTCGTATAGCCGGTACGCCTTCTGGTGCTCCGCGATGATCGTTCCCTCGGGCTGGTCGGACGGGATGTGCGCGACCGCCTCGTGCTGGTATGGGTCGAACGCGAGCCCGAGCGAGTCCACCGGCTTCAAGCCCTCAGCTTCGAGGATGCCGCGCAGCTTTCGCTCGAGAAGCCACATACCCTCGACCCACGGGGTTCCCTTGAGCTCTTCCGGGATCGTCGCGAGCGCGCGATCGAATCCGTCGAGGACGTCGAGTATTTTCGAGATGAGGTCCGACTTCGCGAACTTGGCAAACTCGGTGCGCTCCGCCTCGTTGCGCTTGCGGTAGTTCGCGAAGTCCGCCGCCATGCGCTTCAGATCGTTCGTGAGCTCCTCAGCTCTCTGGTCGGCTTGGCTTGGAGCAGGCGCCTCGGCGGCGCCCGCCTCCGTCTCCACGTTCGCATGCCCGTTGCCACCACGCTCGCGCGAGCGCTGCTCGAGCAGCTCCTCCGCGCGGCGGATTTTGTCGTCCATCAGCGTCCCTCCATGACTCGAACGAGGTCACTCATGAGCGACCCCACGTAGCGGACCGCGCCGATCGAGCGCGCGTAATCCATTCGCGTCGGGCCGACGACGCCCACGAAGCCGACTACATCACCGCTCGCACCGTACCGCCCGATGACCAGGCTGCAGTCGCGGAGCGACTCGTGCCGGTGCTCCCGGCCGATCGTGATGTGAACCTCGCCGTCACCGAGGTCAAGCGGCAGGATCTCCGACAGGCGGGTGTGATCCTCGAAGAGACTCAGCATCGCGCGGCTCCGGTCGCTCTCGGCGAACTCAGGCTGGGCCAGGATGTTCTGAAAGCCGTCCACGTACACCTCGCGCGCGTGAACCGTGTCGTACTCGTCGAGGATCCGAGCAAGGGCTTTGGTGATGTCGGCATCGGCGCCGTGTTCCGCCGTGGCCGCCTCATGCACTTTCGTCGCGGTCGCGCCTCCGAGCGACTCGGTGAGCCGTGTAGAAAGCGCGCGCAGCTGCTCAGCCGTGGTGGGCGTCCCGAGCTCCAGAACCTGTTGGCGCACGGCGCCGCCGTCGGCCACCGCGACCAGAAGAACCCGCCGCTCCTGGATCGGAACGACCTCGACGTGGCGGAGTGTCGTCCGCGTGCTCGCCGGGGGCGTGACGATCGAGGCCTCCGCCGTGAGGCGCGCAAGGCTCGAGGCCGCGACGCGTAGCCACGCCGCCGTGTCCTGCAGGGCCTGCTGGAACTGGTGTGAGACCGTGACTTGCTCGTCGGCTCGGAGCGACGGGATCGGCATCAGCGTCTCGATGAAGTAGCGGTACCCAAGATCGGTCGGCACCCGTCCAGCCGAGGTGTGGGGGTGCGTCAACAGGCCAGCGTCCTCGAGCGCGGCGAGCTCGTTGCGGACCGTGGCCGGCGAGACGTCCAGCCGGTACCCGCGAACGAGCTGCGCGGAGGCCACTGGCTCGGCGGTCGCGATGTACTCGCGTATGACCGCGCCGAGTACCTGGCGGGCGCGCGGATCGAGGTCCGGAAACTCAGCGGGATTGGATTTCTTGGTCAATTAGCACTCTCCTGTCGAGAGTGCTAAGAGCCTACCAAGGTGCAACCGTCGCCGTCAAGGTCGTAACGCTCGCTAACTTGCCCGTGATCCTGGCACCCAGCGTGCTGATTGCCTCGCGCACGCGAACGTAGGGGTGGAGGTCCTGGCGATGTTCTCCGAATTCAAGACTTTCCTGCTCAAAGCGAACGTGCTCGCGCTGGCTCTCGCGTTCATCCTCGGCGTAGCTCTCGCGGCGGTGGTCAACTCGCTGGTGAAAGACATCATCTTGCCGCCCGTCGGGCTGCTTTTCGGCGGGATCGACTTCAACAATCTCTTCATCGACCTCTCAGGGAAGCATCCCGCGAGCCTCAAAGCGGCACAGGACGCGGGCTTGGCGACGATCAACTACGGCGTGTTCATCAACACGGTGATCGTGTTCATCATCGTGGCGTTCGTCGTGTTCCTCATCGCCCGATCCTTCATACCGAAGGCGGCGCCGACGAAGATGTGCCAGTTCTGCGGCGAAGAGATCCTCGCGTCGGCGACACGCTGCCGGTACTGCACGAGCCAGCTCACCGCCGGCGCTAGGGCCTAGCAAGGCTCGCCGCAACGCGGTGAGCGAAGAGAGGTCGCAGGGATCCTTTCCCTGCGAAATTAGGCGGCGGTCGGCGAGAGCAGCGCGCGGACACGCGTGACGAGGTCATCGAGCTCGAACGGCTTGGTGACGTAGTCGGCTGCGCCAAGCTCGGTCGCATAGAGGCGCTCGGACATCCCGAAGATCGCGGTCACCACGATGACCGGTAGGTGCGATATCCGGCCGTCCGCGCGGAGCTCGCGTAACACCGAGAAGCCGTCCCGCTTCGGCATCATCAGGTCGAGGACCATCACCGACGGTGAGAGGTCGTCGACATCCCGCATGGCTTCATCGCCATCGTGTGCGAGCTTGGCGTCGAGGCCGTCGTCCTTGAGCGCGGTCAGCATGACGTCGCCCAGGGTCGGGTCGTCTTCGACGACTAACACGAGCGGCCGCTTCCGCGGCGGGGTTGTCACCTAGAAGCGGACCTCCTTGGCGAGGCGGTCGGCATCCTTGATCGCGATCCGCCGGCGGCGGATCGAGATGATCTCGCGGCGCTCGAGATCGCCAAGCACGCGGTTCACCGACACCCTCGACGCCCCAATGAACGCAGCGAGCTCGTCCTGCGTTAGGGTCAGCTCGTTCGTGCTGTCGCCGCTCGAGCGCACCAGGTCGAGCAGGTACTTCGCGACCCGACTTGGGACGTCCAGGAAGATCAGGTCCTCAACGCGGTCCGAAAGCCGGCGAATGGTGCGCGCAAGGGTCTCCAGGACGACGCGGAAAGACGCCGGATGCGACTCGAGATACGCGAGGAAATCGTCGCCAGCGAGGAGCGCCGCACGGGTGTCCTCCAGCGCGGTCGCGGACGCCGAGCGAGGGCTTCGATCGAAGAGCGCGAGCTCGCCGAAGAACTCCCCCGGCCGCATGATCGCCACGAGAGCCTCCTGGCCGAACTCGCCGGGGAGCGCGATCTTCACCCCACCGTCCAAAACCATGTACAGGTGTGTCCCCGGGTCATCCTTGCGAAAGATCATCTCGCCCCGTTTGAAGCTCTTCGTACGGACGCGCTCCGCGAGCTCTGCCAGCTCGCTGTCGGGGAGTCGGGAGAAGAGGGGAAGCCGCCGAAGGTGCTCGGCCACGCGCTGCTCGGGCATCCGCCGGATTCTACGAGGGGAACTTGACGCCCCGAGCATCATGAGCGGCCCATGGACGAACCGAGGGAGAAGGCTCCCGCTGCGCTCGGCGAGGCATACATCTCGGGCGCGCTGACCGCGCTCGACGACGGTCCGCGCACGAAGCTCTTCTACGAGCTGCTCGCGGAGATCGCCGAAGCCGCGGGCTTGCGCGCGTATCTTCCCCACCGCGTCACCGACCCCGTCGCGGCCGCCCACCTGGATCCGCGTTCGGTCTACGAGATCGACCGCGCACATGTCACGAGTGCCGCCGTGCTCATCGCGTACGCAGGCATCCCGTCGTTCGGCGTGGGGATCGAGGTAGAGGTCGCGCGCGAGCATGCCGTCCCGGTCATCGTGGTCGCCGAGCGGGATCGGCCGATCTCGCGGCTCTTGCTGGGAAATCCGGCCGTCGTCGAGGTCGTGAAGTTCGCGGACCTCGACGGCTTGCGGCGCGGGCTCGCGGCGGCGCTTGCCGCGGTCGCTTCGGTAACGCGCGACGGCGTGCGCCCCACGGTCTCCGATGACGTGGTCGTGCGGCGATTCATCGCGAGCCTCGAGGAGGCACGCCGGTTGCCGCCGGCGGAGGTCACCGCGCTCCTTCGGGTCGGCGAGCTCGACGGCGAGACTGCCGCTGCGATCCGCGAGGCGGTCCAGGGTGGACGTCTCTTCGCCGCCGGCCTCCGCGATCTTGTCGGCCGGTACGCGCTGCGCGGCGCGGACCTCGGCGCGTTCGTCCTGCGCGATGTCTTGGAGCGCTCGCTTACCGAAGCGGCAGGCACGCTCGGGATCGACCCGCGCACGGTGCGCCGTCACGTTGCAACCGCGCGCGTCCGCGTGGGACTGGCCGAGGACGCCGCACCGGATTCGGTCGCACAATGGCTCGTGACCGAGCTCGTCGCGCCGCCGACGCGGGCGCTGCAGCTCCATCTATTTGGCGTAACGAAGGCCCGTCAATAACGTGGCGGCCGAAGATAGGTAGGAATGGGCAAAGGACAGAAGAAGCAGAAGACCAGCGGAAAACTGGGCTGGCGGAGCAAAAAGGCGAACCACGGGCGCAAGCCCGGAATGGGCCGCGGAAAGCGCAACTAGAGAGGGCACGCCACAGGGCGTGCCCTCCCTCTTCCTGGGCTCCGGCCTCTTGTTCTAGCGGCGCTTCTTGCGAGTCGACGAGCTGCGCCGCGTCGTGCGTTTCGCGGTCGAGCGCCCAGCGCTCTTCCGGCGCGCCGTGGTCTTGCGGCCGCCGCGCTTCGCTGTTGTCCGCTTCGCCGTGCCGCGCTTCGCCGTGCCGCGCTTGGCGGTGCCCCGCTTGGCGGTCGCGCGCTTGGCGGTCGTTTTGCGCCGGCTCGTCGTGCGCTTAGCCGTGGTCTTCCGTCCGCCTGCGCTCGTACTTGCGCGGCGCCGAGTCGTCTTACGACCGCTACCGCCGGACGCTGACCCGCTCATTGGCGAGGGCGGAGGCGGGGTCGGACTTGATGGCAGCGGCGTGGGCCAGACCGAGCCGGGCTCCTTCTGCGCGGACCAATCGGTGCCTTCGTCTTCCTGCATGGTTCCTCCCCAAATATCGGTGGAGTGTTCGCGTGATGCATATCGAATTCCGCTTTGCATAGCAAGCACCGTAATTGAGCTGCGCCGTGCTACGGCAGAAGACGGATGAACACTTCACTCGCCAAGAGGCGACCCCGTGCGGTGAGCCGCACGTGACGACCCGTCACCTCCACAAGATGCGCGGGCTCGACCTCACGGAGGGCGGACCGCACTCGTGTGGCCGCGGTGGCGCCGAACCGCGCCGCGTAACGCTCGAGGTCGAGGCCGGAGTCCAGTCGCAGCGCGAGCATCGCGGCCTCGCTCGGCGGATCGGCTTCGGCGTCGACCACTCGCTCGCTTCCCGACTCTGCCCGCGAGATGTACGCACGGAGGTCGGCCGGGTTCGCTGACCGCACGCCCGCGAGATGCGTGTGTGCGCCGGCTCCCACGCCGAGCCACTCGCGGTCGCGCCAGTACCCGAGGTTGTGGAGCGAACGCTTTCCCGGCCGACCCCAGTTGGCGATCTCGTAATGGCGGTAGCCCGCGCGCCCAAGGGCGCGTTCGGCGACGCGGTACATGCGGGCGATACCGGCGTCATCGGGTTGTGCCTTGGCGGCGGCTTGGCGCCAGCGTTCGAGGACCGGCCACCCGCCACCGGGCCAATTCGGGATCGACCCCTCCGGATCGAGTCGCAGCTCGAGCGGATAGCAAGAGATGTGATCGGGGTTCAGCCCGACTGCCGTCTGGAGATCCCGCTCCCAGGCTGCGATGTCCTGTCCGGGCCACCCGAAGATGAGGTCGAGATTTATGTCAAGCCCGGCATCCCGCGCGACAGCGACCGCGGCCGCGCTGTCCTCCGGCTGGTGGGTTCGCCCGAGTGCGCGCAAACCACGCGCGTCGAAGCTCTGTGCGCCCAGGGAGAGACGCGTGAGACCGAGCGCGAGCCACGCCTCGAGCCGGGCGCGATCCAGCGTGGCCGGGTTCGCTTCTAGAGTGACCTCGCGCGGCCGGAGGACGAACGCACGGCGCAACGCCTCGCCGAGCATCTCGATCTCCGCTGGCTCGAGCAGGCTCGGCGTGCCGCCGCCGAAGAAGAGCGTGCGCGCTCGTGGACGGCCGAGGAGCGCTCCCTCTCGCGCGATCTCTCGGCCGAGCGCGTCGAGGTAGCGCGAACGGAGCGCGGTCGTCGCGGGCGCGGTGGCGAAATCGCAGTACGGGCAGCGCGAAGCACAGAACGGGATGTGGACATACAGGCCGATCCCCTGAGTCACCGGGTCACGCCCAGCGGATTGGGAAGCTCCGCGTCGGCCGACAGCTCCGCGGTCCGCCCGAGGTCGAGCAGCCACTCGCGCGATTCGTACACGAAGGCGAGGAGATGGCTCGGCCGCCAGTCGCCTTCATTCACGATCCGCTCCTCGCCGAAATCCGGGATGAGCAGCACGTAGGCCGTCGCGCGATCCACGAGGCGCGCTCCGGACACACCGAATCCGCCCATCCGCTCCGCGCCACCGAGCGTCGCTACGATCGACGCGCGCAGCGGTGCCACGGCCTCGGCGAGGCGCGCGTCCTCGCCGGTCGGCTCGACGCCCGCCGCGTGCTGCAGCGCCACGGAGGAGCGGGCGGCGTAGAGCCCTTCGAGAAGCCCGCGCGTCTCGCGCGATAGCTTCTCCCACATCGCCGACGCGTCGTTCTCGGAGACGGCGCGCAGGAAGGTTGACGCGGCGAGCTGCGTGGGATGTTCGAACTGGATCTTCGGTGATTTCACGTCTCGTCACCGATCCGAAGGACGGCCAGGAAGGCCTCCTGCGGGATCTCGACCGATCCCACCATCTTCATGCGCTTCTTGCCTTCCTTCTGCTTCTCGAGGAGCTTCCGCTTGCGTGTGATGTCTCCGCCGTAGCACTTCGCGAGCACGTCCTTGCGCTTCGCCTTCACGGTCTCGCTCGCGACGACCTTCCCGCCGATCGCGGCCTGAATGCGCACGTCGAACATCTGCTTCGGGATGAG
>Ga0209807_1001080_pt1 | contig 12810 bp, 13 predicted proteins | sample GraSoiAngelo_154_FD_186168 | JGI IMG/M metagenome (GOLD analysis project Ga0209807, IMG submission 186168) | Grasslands soil microbial communities from the Angelo Coastal Reserve, California, USA - 14_1009_13_20cm (SPAdes) (version 2) | ecosystem: Environmental > Terrestrial > Soil > Grasslands ... | reverse complement strand
AACGCGCCCGTATTGATCACTCAAGATTGGCAACAGAACTTTGTCGCGCAGATCCGATTTCAGCGGATGCCAGTCGATATCGAAATAAGGCGCGTATCTTGAGCTGGGCCCATTTTCGAGCACATCCATCCACCACTGATTGAGTGGCTCCGCGATCCCGACGTGATTCGGAACAAAATCGACCACCTGACCCATCGAATGCGCGTGTAGTTCCGCAATCCAGGAGTCGTACTCCTCCCGAGAGCCAATCGCCGTGTTGAGTTTGTTGTGATCGGTAATGTCGTAGCCGTGCAGACTGTCCGCTCGCGTCTGAAAATAAGGTGAGGCATAAGCATCACTGACACCCAGCGCGTGTAAATAGGGCACGATCTCGCGCGCTTGGGCAAAAGTGAACCAGCGGTTGAACTGCAACCGGTAGGTCGAGCTAGGAATGCGCGGATGCGGTCTTTCTGTCATATCGATCGCAGCCGAGGCACGGTTCGAATGAGGAAATCCCAAACGCGTGGCAGCGCAGCGCAATTCTTTTTCATTCGAGCTTGGTCATTCATTCGACATTCGACATTCCCGCTTCGTCATTTGCCTTCACATCTTTTCTGGAACTTTGATTCCAAGAAGATCCAGCCCGCGTTGTAAAACGCGCCCGCTAAGATCGCACAGCGCTAGACGCGAACCGCGGACTGGTTCGTCCGATTTCAAAACCGGGCAGGCTTCGTAAAACGTGTGAAAACTATTCGCGAGCTCAAACAGATAATTTGCCAGAATGTTCGGGCGAAAATCGTTCAGCACCTGCGGGACAATTTCCGCGAACTGGCAGATACGTTTGGCGAGATTGATTTCGCTGCGATCGCGAAGAATCAACTTGTCGATCTTGGGCGTAGGTTCGCCGGATCTCCGAAAAATCGAGCGAATCCGCACATAAGCGTTTTGCAAATATGGCGCCGTGTTCCCCTGGAGTGAAAGCATCCTGTCCCAGGAAAACACGTAATCGGTCATCCGGTACTGCGAGAGATCGGCATACTTGACCGCGCCAATTCCAATCTTTTGCGCAATGTCGACCTTGTCCGGCTCGCTGAGATCGGGATTCTTTTCTTCAATGATCTTGCGGGCGCGTTTGCACGCCTCATCGAGAAGCTCGCGCAACGGCACGTTCTCGCCCGAGCGCGTTTTCATCAGCTTGCGATCCTCACCCAGGATGCTGCCGTGCGTGATGTGGCGAAAATCAGCCTGGTAACCTTCGCGTCGCGCGATTTCGAAAATTTGCCGGAAATGCAAGATTTGTGGCGCGCCGGTCACGATCCACACGGTGTCGGCTTTTAAATCGTTGATGCGATAATCAACCGTTGCCACATCCGTTGTGGCATAATTGAAACCACCGTCACGTTTGCGAATGATGCACGGCTTGTCCGCCAGCTGGGGAATGTCGCGAAAGAAAACGCAGACTGCGCCTTCGCTGATTTCCGCGATTCCGGATTTGAGCAAGCGATCCACGACTGCGGGCAAGCGATCGTTATAAAAACTTTCGCCGCATTGGATATCGAAACGAATGTCGAGCAATCTGTAAACGTGATCGAAATCCTGCATTGAGAACGCGACACACTCGTTCCAGATGTCGATATTTTCTTTGTCACCCGCTTGCAACTTGACCAGTTCCTGGCGGCACGCTTCGCGGACTTGAGGATCGCCTGTCGCTCTTTCATTCGTCTCTTTGTAAATGCGAACGACCTCGGCGAGCGGATCGCGTTGGAGTGATTGTTGATCCAATAAATTTTTCCAGCCGTAGATCACCATCCCGAACTGTGTCCCCCAGTCCCCGATGTGATTGTCCCGAATGACTTCGTGACCGAGAAAACTTGCGACACGCGCCAGGGCATCACCGAGCACGGTGCTGCGGATATGACCGACGTGCATCGGCTTGGCCACGTTGGGCGATCCGAAATCGATCACGATCCTCTTTGCCGAGATTGTCTTTGCCACACCAAGTCGTTCGTGTGGCAAAAGCTCGCCCGTCTTTTTTGCGATCGCATCGCTCCGCAACGTGAAATTGATGAAGCCGGCACCCGCGACGGTCGGCGGTTCGCAAAGATCGCTGACATCAATACCGGCGAGAATTTTCTCGGTGAGAGTTCTCGGATTTTTGCCCAGCTGCTTGCCCAGGACGAGAGCGGCATTCGTCTGATAATCGCCGAAACGCACGTCTGTTGCCGGCGTCAATTCGCCTGCTGTCGGTAAGCCGGCCCTTGCCATTGCATCCGAAAGTCTGTTTGCGAGAAGTGTTTGGAATGTCTCCATGGATTCCTAAGCCACAGATTCACACATTTTCGTCGCATCGGCATCTTGCCGCTGAGGTTCACGGGCTATCCACCAATCGGACGGACTCGTCCTGCGGCGAGACAGTCCAGTGCACTAAACCTTTTGCGAGCGATCGCGAAAGATCGACAAGATTTCGTCAGCCGATTTCGCCTCAGCCAGACGCTCACGCGTAGCGCGATCATTCAAGAACTTGGCGATCGAAGCCAGCGTGCGCAGATGCGTCTGAAACTGGTTTTTTGGCACGATAAACAGGACAACGAATTTCACCGGCGCATTATCCAGGGCGTCAAACTCAATTCCGCTTGTCGATTTTCCAAATGCCGCCACCACTTCCTCGATACGGTCGGATGAGCAGTGCGGAATGGCTATCCCGAAGCCGATGCCCGTGCTCATCGTTTCCTCGCGCTGTTTGAGCGACGCCAGAATGCTCTCCCGGTCGGCGGTTTTGATTTTGCCCAACCCAACGAGCAAGTCGATCAGCTCGACAATGGCCGGCCAACGCTCCGTTGCCTTCATCTCCGGGACGATTTGCTCGGCGGATAATAAATTGTCCAAGGCCATGCGGAAATCCCCGTCGGGAGCGGAAGCTTAGCGGGGGTGGGTAGGTTGACAAGCGGGATTTCCGCCCTTGCTGGCCGGGATTACGAGCTACGTATTTTGTAGTTCAATCTGCGCGAAAGCAGCCAGCGCACGCCGAACATGTCGATGGTGGCGCGGAGGGCGCGGTTACCCAGGCCGTACTTACTTTGGCCGAAGCGACGCGGACGATGATTCACTGGAATTTCCACGAGCCGGTATCCGGCGGCCTTAACGAGCGCAGGGATGAAACGGTGCATGCCTTTAAATGGGACCAACGAGTTCGCGCATTCGCACCGCATTGCCTTCAGCGTGCAGCCGGTATCGCGCACGCCATCCTTTGTAAAACGGCTGCGAACAAAATTAGCGATCCGGCTTGTCAGCCGTTTCACCAGTGTGTCTTTGCGCTGCGCGCGATAACCACAAACGAGATCGGCGCCGCGGTTAATTTCCGCGAGAAGTCGCGGAATGTCGGCAGGGTCATTCTGCAAATCGCCATCAATGAGAACAGCGGTCGCGCCGCGAGCTGCATCTAGGCCAGCGTAGATGGCGGCGCTTTGTCCCGTATTTTTTTCCAAACGAATCACTCGGATATTCTCTCCAGCTACGATTCGCTCGACCGTGCGATCGACCGATCCGTCGTCGACAAAAATGATTTCATGGTCAATTCCACCAAGCGTCGCATTCAACTCCGATTGCAAGATCGACACGTTCTCTTCCTCATTGAAAAGCGGTACGATCACGGAGACAGCGGGGAATTTTGTCGTCTCCGTCATAGTGGAAGCGTGCGATAATTTCGGCAAAGAAAAACCTGCCAGACGCGCAGCAGCTTGCCGTAACGGCGCACTTCAATTGTGCCAACCGGTTCGGTCGATTGAAACCCGGCCCGGATATTGTGCGGCACGCCCTCTTTTTCGCCCTCTCGAATGAAGAGCGCGCTGCGCCCAACGAATGGATTAATGCCGTTCTCCTCAGTGTAAACCTCACCTTCCGGGCGGGGTGTACCGGGCTTGATCTCGACAAATTCATCGTAGCGCGGCCAGAACGAAAACTGATTTACCATGTCCTGCGATTCGATGATGTAAACGGGCGGATGACCCGGTCCCTCTGGCCGTTTGTCGCGCAGATAAAAAGAAATTTCCGACGCGCGATCGCGGGCATCGGCGATGAGAAACAGTTTCTCTCCCAGTTTCGCTTCGAGATCGTTTCGCGTCTTTTCGACCGCGCTGGTCGCGCTTTTCCATCCGCGCATCCGGTCGCTCGGATCACTTCGCTGCAACTCGACACCCGCCGTGCGCAACAAGTCTGTGTCCAGCGCGATCACGCTCATGATTAAGCCAACCAGTAACGCCACACCGGCGCAGAGTCGCAGGAGCAAGCTCCTTTGCAGGCGTTCCCACCAGAAATAAATTGCTAGCAAGCCGAAGCCCGGGAAGGCGAGTGCGTCCCAGTTCGGCGCGGCGCTCTTGTTCATCGACAAGAGGAAGTAAAAAGCGAACACAGGCAAACCAAACCACATTAGAAACAACACTTTGAATTGTTGATTCACGCGCCGCCAGCTGGCGATCACCCCCCAGGCCAGTGCGAGAAACAGGAATGGCGAATAGGCCAAAAAATGCTCGCCAAGAAATGACATGACTTCGAGTGGATGGAAGCCAAAGCCTTGTTCAATCCCCCCGCGCGAACGCAGATGCGTCAGGGTAATCCAGGCGTGTTGCGCGTTCCAGACAATCGGCGGGATCGTGCAAAGAGCGAAAACGGTAAGCAATAAATACAAGCCAGGCCGCGCAAACTCCTGTCTGAGCCGGCGAGCCAGCGCAACCACGAGCAAAATCGAAACAAGCTCAAGCGCATTCGTGTATTTGGAGAGAAATCCAAGGCCAATCAATAATCCAGTGAGCGGCCAGTGCCACGAGAAGCGCGGGCTTCGCTCCAGTGCGAGCCAGAACGTGAACATCGCCGCCAACCAGAAAAAGACCGATAAGGAATCAATTGTCATGAGGAAGGCGCCGACGTTGAAAATCGGTATGACGTTTAGGGCAAGGACTGTCCATAATCCCGCCATCGCGCCGAACAATCGCCGCGCAAAATAAAACATGAGCAGGCTCGTGCCCGCTGCCAGCACTGGACTAAAAAAGCGGACACCGAATTCGTTCGCGCCGAAAATTGCAGTGCTTGCGCGCATCGCAAAAGCGATGCCCGGTCCTTTACTGAAATATGCCGGTGCCAGGCGCTCTGACCACATCCAGTAATGCGCTTCGTCGAATTCAAGCTCGGTCGTCGCTAACATCGACAATCGAATCACCGTTAACGCGATGACAAAAAACCAGACCGAGCGCGTCGTGCTCATGAGATATGGCGCGAGCCTCCGGCTTCCGAATCCGGACCAGGAAAGACGGAGATTCGTCTCCCTGTCGAGATCAAACTCGGATGGCGGGCGTAAACGTCCGCCGCCCATCTTCGCGCCACTGTTCTCCAAATTAATTCAAACAAACCGAGCAAGACCAATGCTTCACCCGTTGCCAAAAACAGGGTCGCGATCACGTCGCTCGGCCAATGCGCGCCGAGGTAAATTCTCGAATAACCAACGGCTGCCGCCACGATCCAATAGAGCCAGCCACGTCGCGGATAAAAGAGCGTCAAATATGCTGCGATGATCGCGTTGTTCGTGACATGCCCCGATGGAAATGATGGCCCAGAGCGGTTTCGATCGGGTTGCCCGGAAAAGCGGATGGTTGGTTTCTTGAACAACGTCATGAATTTCGGACGCGCCTTTTGCAATTCGACCATTCGCACATCCTGCACTTGCTTGGGACGACGACGATCAATGGCCGATTTCAGTGCGCTTGTAAACAGCTCACCGATCAGCAAAGACAAAAGCAAGCATACCATGAACGCTCGAGCCTTGAATCCACCAAAGAAGAGCGCGCTGAGCACAATCGCGATGAAGAACGGGCTCCAAATCTCGCTATTGCTAAGCGCCGCCATGAACAAATCGAGCGCCGGACTCGTCCACTGCCCGTTAATGAGATGAAACAGGGTCTGGTCCATTCGCGATCGAAACAAAGCGGCGCTTAAGCTTTAATCGCTACTTTCTAATAAACAAATGCGGTACAATGACGAAGCACGAATGACGAATGACAAAACAAGCTCCAATACTCAAATGACGAATGTTCGATCCGGCCCTTTCCTTTTGTCATTCCGGCGTCGTCATTCCTTCGTCATTCGTCATTCGTCATTCGTTATTTGGTTCGCGTTTGCGACGTTGCCGATCTTCGGCCAGCCTGCGCCCTCCGCGCAGCAGATTCTGGCTTCCGTTCGAATGATCGAGGCGCGCCAGCAAATCGATCTCCAAGGCCAGCTCCGTGAAAACGATCTCGTTATCCCGTTTCGCCTTATCCAAAACGGCCCGCTGATTCGCTATTCATTCACTAATCCGGACGAAGTATTACAGTTGCGACTTGGGCAAAACAGCTCGCGGCTGGATCTAGTTAGTGACACCGGAACGGAAAAATTTGCCGGAGGAAAGCTCAATCAGAAAATCCGCGGTACCAGTCTTACCTACGAGGATCTCGCGTTTAAATTCCTCTACTGGCAAACCGCGCGTGTCCTGGGTGAGGAAAATGTTCGGACTCGCAACTGCTGGAAGCTGCAATTGCGTGCGCCTTCCCGCGAGTCCCAGTATTCCAATGTTCTCTTGTGGATCGACAAGGCGAGCGGGGCGCTCATGCGGATGGAGGGCTACGATTGGAACGCTCAGATCGTTAAGCGGTTTGAAGTGGTCTCCGCGCAAAAGATCGACAATCGCTGGTTTCTAAAACAAATGCGGATCGAGGAATTGCAGCCCGGCACGAATCATGCGCAATCGCGCACCTATCTCGAAATCAAAAAATAGTCGGCAGGGCCGTTAACTGAACTGGCCTCCGGTTTCCATCATCGCCGGGCAAAGGCGATTGAGGTCCACTGCCCTATCCTTCTTCGCGGGCGGCCTGCACGATTTGTGCAAAGCTGCGCGGGTCGAGGCTGGCACTGCCGACGAGGGCGCCATCAACATCCGGCTGGCTCATTAGCTCGCGCGCATTCTCCGGTTTGACGCTCCCGCCGTACTGGATGCGCACGCGCTCGGCCACGGTGCCGTCGGCCATTTCGCGCAAGGTGTGACGAATGAACGTATGCGCCTCCTGCGCTTGCTCCGGAGTCGCGTTGCGTCCGGTGCCGATGGCCCAGACAGGCTCGTACGCAATCACAGTGTCTTGCAATTCCTTTGCGCCTAGACCGGCGAGACTGCCGCGCAGTTGGATCGCTAATATTTTGTCGACGTTGCCTTTGTCGCGTTGCGCGAGCGTTTCGCCCACGCAAACGATCGGGTGGAGCGCCGCCTCATGCGCGGCGCACACCTTGCGATTGACGATCTCATCGGTCTCACCGAAAAGCGTGCGACGTTCGCTATGCCCAAGCACGACGTAATGCACAAATAAGTCACGCAGAAGCGCAGCACTGATCTCGCCCGTGAAGGCGCCGCTCCGTTCCCAATGCATGTTTTGCGCCCCGACTTTTATGTTCGGAGCGGTGCCGAGCGCCTCCGTCACTTTCGCGATCGCCGTGAAAGGCGGCAGGATGACAACCTCGACATCAGATATGTCGCCAATTTCAAGCAACAGCGATTCGACAAATCGCGCCGACCTTGCCTGCATCATGTTCATCTTCCAATTAGCGGCGACGATCTTCTTGCGCATTATTTTTTGTCCGTTAACGCAGCAACGCCGGGCAATTCCTTGCCTTCAAGTAATTCCAGGGAAGCGCCCCCGCCGGTGGAGATGAATGTCATCTTATCGGCAAGTCCAGCCTGTTTTACCGCAGTAACGGAATCGCCGCCGCCGATAATGGTCGTCGCACCCGATTGGGCCAGCGCCTCGGCGATCGCGATGGTCCCTTCCGCGAAATCGGGAATCTCAAAGATGCCGACAGGGCCATTCCAAAGGATCGTTTCCGCTTTCGCTAATTCCTCCTGATAAAGCGCAATCGTCGCGGCACCGATATCAACCGCCTGCCACCCGTCGTTGATCCCATGTTGTGGCGAGAGCCGGCTTGTGTTTCGAATCGGCGCGCCGGCACGAATCTCCTCCGCCTCCAGCGCGTCAATCGGAAGCAGAAATTTCACACCGCGTTTCTTCGCCAGGTCGAGGATTTCACGCGCCAGATCCGCCTTGTCCGACTCGACGCGGCTCGCTCCGACCGGGATCCCCTGGGCTTTGAGAAATGTGTTCGCCATCGCGCCGCCGATCAAAATTGTGTCGGCCTTCTCCATCAGCGCTTTTAAAACGCCGATCTTATCGGAAACCTTCGATCCGCCTAAAACGACAACGAACGGTTTGGTTGGTTTGTCGAGGCCTTCGCGTAAATGCTTCAGCTCCTTCTCCATTAGGAGACCCATGGCCGATTTCGCTACGAATTTTGTGATGCCAGTTGTCGATGCATGCGCACGATGCGCCGTGCCAAACGCGTCGTTCACATACAGATCGCCGAGTTTCGCGAGCGCTTCCGCAAATTTCGGATCGTTCGCTTCCTCTTCCGGCTGGAACCGGACGTTCTCAAGTAGGGCTACGTCGCCGTTCTCCATGTGACCGATGATTTTTCCCGGCACCTCTCCAATCGTATCGTGACTAAAGATAACCGGCTGATGGATAAGCGAATGCAAATAATCACCGATCGGCCGAAGCGAGTATTTTTCGACATGCTTGCCTTTCGGCCGGCCAAAGTGCGACATTAAAATTGTCTTCGCGCCGTGTTTGCGCAGGTAATTAATCGTCGGCAGACTCTCGCGGATGCGCGTGTCGTCGGTGATGCGGATCTTGCCGCCGCGCAACTCGACCGGCACATTGAAATCGACTCGCACCAGCACGCGTTTCCCCCGGACATCAAGATCACGCAGAGCGAGCTTCGCCATAATTAATTCAGATCAATCGGTACCTCTGAACACGAGTCAATAGCGCCAGTGCCTATTTCGAAATCAGTTCCAGCATTTCCACGCAACGATTGCTGTAGCCCCACTCGTTGTCGTACCAGCCGACGATTTTCACGAAGCGATTGCCGAGCATCAACGTAAGTTTGCTGTCAAAAATGCATGAGTGCGGATTACCAACAATGTCTTGCGAAACAAGCGGCTCCTCGCTGTATTCGACCACGCCTTTGTAACTTTTCTCTGATGCGGCTTCTTTGAAAGCGGAATTGACGGCATCGACGGTCGCATCTTTCTCGAGCACAACGGTGAAGTCTGTTACCGAACCATCCGGCGTCGGCACGCGGTAAGCGCCGCCATTCAATTTGCCTTTTAAATCCGGGATGACCTCGCCGATCGCCTTTGCCGCCCCGGTGGTGGATGGAATAATATTCATCGCGGCTGCGCGTGCGCGCCTCAGATCATCATGCGGATAATCGAGAATGCGCTGATCGTTCGTATAGCTGTGAATGGTGCTCATGAAGCCATGCGCAATGCCGAATTTGTCGTGCAAAACCTTCGCCATAGGCGCGAGACAATTGGTTGTGCAACTCGCATTTGAAACGATCACGTGTTTCTCGGGATCAAAGAGATCATCGTTCACGCCGATGCAAATCGTCACGTCCGGATTTTTTGCCGGCGCGCTGATCAATACCCTTTTCGCGCCGGCTTTGCTCAAGTGCAGCTCGGCTTTATCGCGGCTCGTGAAAAACCCGGTCGACTCGAGCACAACATCGACATCTAATTTTTTCCACGGCAAGCTCGCCGGGTCACGTTCCTTCAAAATTTTAATTTTGTGCCCGCGGACGATGATGTTTTCATCATCGTAGCCGATTTCGCCGTTGAATTTGCCATGCACCGAGTCCCACTTCAGTAAATGGGCCAGGGTCTTCGTGTCCGTGAGATCGTTGATTGCGCGCACACGCTCGACTTGTTTTTGCGTCATGGCGCGTAGCACGTTGCGCCCGATACGACCGAATCCGTTAATAGCGTAATTTGCCATAGAAGGAAAAGTTGAAGAGTTGAATCGTTAAACCGTTAAGCACCGAACATCAAACATCAAAGATCGAACATTGCTTTTGTCGATGAGGAGTTACGCCCCGCTCGTCAGTATCATATTGTTGGTCTTGTGCGCGCAAGCGGCATGGACCGCAGCGCCCACTTCTTCACGAATGAAAACGATTCTGGTACTGGGCGACAGTCTTTCAGAGGGGTTTCAGCTCAAATCGAGCGAAGCGTATCCCCTTTTGCTCGCAGACAAGTTGCGCGCCGCCGGCTTTGACTTTCAAGTGACCAACGCCAGCGCAAGCGGCGGCACCACCGAGGGCGGCCTGCAACGGCTTCCCTCCCACTTAAAGCGCAAGATAGACATCTTCATCCTCGAGCTTGGAATCAACGACGCTTTTCGTGGAGTGCCGGTCGATCAAATCCAAAGCAATCTGCAGGAGATTATCGATGACGTGAAAACGCGAAATCCGAGTGTGCGCGTCGTGATCGCGGGAATGCAGCTACCAAATTATGGAGCTGACGATTATGTGTCCGCCTTTGGAGAAATGTTCAACAGGCTCGCGACAAAAAACGGCGCTGCATTGGTTCCTTATCTCCTCGATGGTGTGGCAGGCAATCCGTCGCTAAATTTGCCGGACGGCATTCACCCAAATGCCGCCGGCCAAAAAATTCTTGCCGAAAACGTCTGGCGTGTGCTCGAACCAGTCGCACGCGAGACAGCCGCGGAGGCGTCCTCGCGCGTTAGATAAAGAAACGATGGACCCTGCAAGACCAAATGATCCGGATCCGAGCGATCCTTTTAGTCCGGAACGCGCCGATCACGCGATCTTCGAAACGATCGAGATAGCGACGGAAGGCGAAGATTGCGACGAATGCGTGCGCAAACTGCGCGCGCCGCTCATGAAAGTCAAAGGGGTGAAGAACGTCAAAGTCGACCTCGGCCATGAGCGTGTCGTCGTCACATTCGACGCGCGCAAAACGCACCCGCCCGATCTGCACGACGCGATTCTGAAAAGCGGCTACAAGCCAGGACGATTCGCGGAAGAATAATGCGCTATACCGCGGGTTGCTGTTGGGTGAGGCAGTGAAACGTCCCCAAACCCCAGATTAATTCCCGGCAGTCGATCCCGATCACGCGACGATCGGGGAAAAGCTTTCGCAAGACCGATAATGCAGCTTCGTCGTTTGGATCGGCAAAAGTTGGAAGGAGAACGCAGGAATTCGCGATATAAAAGTTCGCGTAGCTCGCAGGCAGGCGCTGACCTTCGCGCACAATCTTTTTCGGCATCGGCAAAGTGATAATTTCGATCTCGCCCTGCTCGAATTTCATCTGGCGCAAGCGCCCAAGATTTTCCTGGAGCGGTTCGTAGTTTTCGTCGTCGCGATTTTCTTCGACGACTGTGACGACGGTGCGCTCTGAAATAAAGCGCGCGAGATCGTCAATGTGGCCATCGGTGTCGTCGCCTTCGATTCCTTCGGCCAGCCAGAGAATTTCCCGGATGCCGAAATAATCGCGGAGGCGCTGTTCGATTTCGGCGCGACCCAAACTTGGATTGCGATTCGGATTTAGGAGACACGATTCCGTCGTCAGCAGTGCGCCCGCGCCATTTACCTCGATCGAGCCGCCTTCCAAAATCATTCGGGGATAAAAAACTGGTGTATCGAGAAATTGTGCGACGCGGGTCGGCACGACTTCATCGAGATCGCACGGCGGATACTTGCCGCCCCACGCATTGTAATCCCAATCGACAATCGCGAGGCGCGGATCGACATCGCGCGTGAGAAAAATCGGTCCGTGATCGCGGCACCACGGCTCGTTCGTCGGAATCCGATAGAACGTAACGCGTTCCATCGATAATCCATTCAAGACTGCACGCGCCTCGGCTTCGTGTGCGCCGTTGCAGACGTTGATACAGACTTGCTCGGACTCGATGAGCGCCTCTACCATCGCGCGCAAAGCCGGCAGAACGCGATCGAACGAACCAGGGAAACTGATTCCTTCCCGCCGGGGCCAGGAGAGCCAGGTAGCGGCATGCGGCTCCCATTCCGCCGGCATGCGGTACCGGAGCGCGGCCGGAGTTTTCAGAAGTGCAGCCATTGAACGGCAAACGTTCAACAGCTTGCCCTGAGCGCAAGCTGGGACAGGACCCAACACACTTTCAAAGTGCGGCAACTTGTCCGCGCGTTAGCGCCGCAATTAACTAGGGCCGGGTGGAAAACTCGGTGTGCCAGGCTTGTAAATCGCACCAACAATCGCCCCGACGATGATCATTTCGATGAGACCGCCGACGCTGCCGTAAACGATCAACTTTCCCGGAAAGGGCTGGATCGCGTAAATGCCCATACGCATGCCGATCGCTGCGATTTCCAACAGAATACCAAGGCGGATTCCCGCGATTACACCGCCGCCGGCGAAACCGCTCGCATAGATCATCACGAACGCGAAGACCACCAGCGCCTGGCCGATGATGATCCAGTGAAACAAGCCCATCATTTCAGTTTGCGACCGCCAGAGATTTGGTGTTTGCGCGTAGATATCTTTCAGCAGCACCCCGTTAAGGAGCCATCCCCAGAAAAAGATAAAAATGTATACTGCCAGGAACGCTACGACGAACCGCTTCATGAATTTTAGAATCTAGGTCGTCGCAGGTGAGCTGGGTTTATAGATTGCGCCAATGATTGCACCGGCAATCGCGAACATGATTAAGTCTCCCACAATCCAGCCACCGAGAATTTTCGTCGTTAGCGGCTGGACGGCGTAGATGATGAAATTGTTGCCGATATAAACCAGCGCCACCAAAATGCCCAAGCCTGCGCACGCGCCTGCGCCACCTCCGGGAACAAATTTCGCGCACAGCAGTGTAAGAAAGAACGCCATCACGATGTGGCCAAAAATCAGCCACGGAAAATAGTTGCCA
>Ga0209807_1001079_pt1 | contig 12812 bp, 13 predicted proteins | sample GraSoiAngelo_154_FD_186168 | JGI IMG/M metagenome (GOLD analysis project Ga0209807, IMG submission 186168) | Grasslands soil microbial communities from the Angelo Coastal Reserve, California, USA - 14_1009_13_20cm (SPAdes) (version 2) | ecosystem: Environmental > Terrestrial > Soil > Grasslands ... | reverse complement strand
CGATCGCGCCCCAGTAGGCGGGGACACGCTGCTTCAGCTCCTCCGCGGCGGCGTGCACGGTGACCCGTGCCTCGAACCGGTTCGGCGCTGCCGTGATGCTCTGCGCGACGTACGCGGCTACATCCTTCGCAGGCAGCCTGCGCGGCACGAAACGCGCGCCCGTCGACGCCGGCTTTGCCACCCGGTCGATACGGAAGGTCCGCCAGTCCTCGCGGCGACGATCCCAGGCGACGAGATACCAGAGGCGCCCGGTGTGCGCCAGCCGCATCGGCTCGACCGCTCGCGAGGTCACGTTGCCGGCACGATCCCGATAGTTGATACGTAGTTTTATGTGATCGCGGCACGCACAGGCGATTTGCTTGAGGACATCGATCGACGGGGCCGCCTCCGGACGCGCGAGAGAGATGGTAACGGAGTGCAGGGCGCTCGCGCGCTTGCGTAGCCTTAACGGGAGCAACTGATCGAGTTTCGCGAGCAGTCTGATCGCTGCCTCCTCCATCTTACCGATGCTACTGGCAGCAGCGCGCACAGCGACTGCAACCGTCACTGCCTCCTCATCGTCTAGGAGCACCGGCGGTAGCGAGGAGCCTGCCTTGAGCTGGTAACCACCACCGAGCCCTGGTGAGGCCTCCACGGCATCCCAGCTCACGCAGACGATCGATGTCGCGACGGACCGTGCGCGCATCGACTTCAACGCGTTCGCTGAGCTCGGCGCCCGACCAGTAGCGGCGCGACTGAAGCAGCCAAAGAAGGCGGAGCAAGCGGGCGGAAGTCTTGAGCATGACTAGGTCAGAGTATTGGACTAGCCGCGGACAGATCCTGTCCTCAATGCATTCTACGATTCCGGGGTCGACTACCGCATCCGGATCGGCCGGCGTGCCCCAGTTACACGTCGTCCTTTTCCAGGAGGGAGATCGTGACATGAAGCTCTCGAGCACAATCGACCATACCCTGAGCCCGACACTCCGTGCCGCCAGCGTGCGCCTCAGCCGTCAGGTCAGCGCGGCGCCAGAGCGCATCTTTGATGCATGGCTTAACGCCGACGAGGCGCGGACGCTTCTGTTCGCGGGCCCGATCGGGGCCGCAATCCGCTCGGAGATCGACGCCCGGGTCGGCGGAGCGTTCCTGATCGTGCGACACCGGGACGGAAAGGATGTCGAGTACTCGGGCGAATACCTCGAGATCGATCGACCCCACCGGCTCGTGTTCAGCCTATTCGTCGAAGAATACGCGCAACGAGATGACCGCGTGATCCTGGAGCTCGCACCGGTCGCGGCGCAGTCGCTGCTCGTCTTGACCCACGAGCTTAGCTTGCCGAATCCCGCGGACAAGTCTCGCATCCAGCGCGGATGGGCGATAGTCCTGGACCGACTCGACGCGCTGTGCACTGAAGGCGGTGTCCCATGTGCGGTCGTACCGGCTCAGGGCGGCACGGCTCCGCACCATGGAATTCGCCGGGTGCACGGGCCCTCGCCGCCGATACACGGACGCCCACGAGCGCAGTGGCAACGGAGGGCGACGGCACCGCGGTAACTCTGACGCAGTTAGGCGAATGCCGAGGTCGAGGGCCGATTCGCAAGTTGTCGATGATTGGTGGAAAGGGAGGGACTCGAACCCTCGACCCCGGCATTATGAGTGCCGTGCTCTAACCAGCTGAGCTACCTTTCCACGAGGGCGCGCATTGTCCTCACCCGCGCCCCGGGGTGTCAAACGGCCGAGCCTGACGGAGGCCGCGTGAGCGGTCGGCACCCCCGCCAGCACCAGCGCACCCCTCGCGCGGCCCGTCCGGTCGACGCGACAGGCTGAGTACTGTCCGGTCGAGCGACCTCGTCCTAAGAATGTCGAATCCAGCGGGGCTCACACGTCGTGTGGTTGAAGCGAGGGGTTCTACCGGTGACGTGGAGCGAATCATGAATCTCGTCGACATCCTGCGGCCCGCGGTGCTGGCGCTCCGAAGGCTCGGACCCTATGCGCTGCTGGAGCTCCTCGTGCCGGGCGGTACAATCCTCGCACTCTTCCTGTATCTGTACCGGCGGCGTGCGAACGCGAGCGCCAATCCGCTCAGCCGCCGGTCGATTTGCTCACCGCCTGTTCGTCGTGAAGAAGGAGAGCCGCGTGATGATGATTTCCAGCATCGCTCCGTGTCTCTGGTTCAACGGCGAAGCCGAGGACGCTGCGAAGTTCTACGTCTCGATTTTCCCGGACTCGAGGATCGACTCGGTGTCCCGCTACGACGGCGGCACACGCCTTCCCGTATCCTTCCCGAAGGGGACGGCGCTGATGGTCGAGTTCACGCTCGCGGGCCAGCGCTTCCAGGCATTGAATGGCGGTCCGCAGTTCAAGCACTCCGAAGCCATTTCGCTCTCGGTCTCGTGCCGCGATGCGAAGGATGTCGATCACTACTGGAGTGCGCTCACCGCCAAGGGCGGCGCCGAGGGCCCCTGCGGCTGGTGCAAGGATCGCTTCGGCGTGTCATGGCAGGTCGTGCCGGAGGGCCTGGGTGAGCTGCTGTCGGACCCCGATCCGGGCCGCGCGGGTCGCGCCATGGAAGCGATGCTCAAGATGAAAAAGCTCGATCTTGCCGCCATGCGGCAGGCTGCCGAGGGCCGGTGATCGAAGCACGCGTGGACGATGCATGCCTGAATTTACCGTTCAGTCGCTTCTGACGACTCCCTGCGTCGCGGTCCAGGACGTGGGCTGCTCGGGCGGTCATCGACACCCCGATGCGGAAGAGCACGCGAGCGCGACGCACCTCGTTTTCCCCTATCGCGGTGCCTTCGTGCGACATCTCGGGCGCGATGAGGCGGTGGCCGAGGCGAATCAGGTGCTCTTCTTCAACGCCTTCGAAGGCTACCGCGTCAGCCATCCGGTCCCCGGCGGCGATGCGAGCCTCGATCTGGTGGTTGACGAAGCGACGCTCCGTGAGCTCGCGCCGTCCGCCCTGCTCAAGGACGGCGCGGATCTTGAGTTTCGCGTGCAGCGGCTGCGGATCGATCCGCGCGCGCAGGCACTGGTTGCGCTCCTCAGGCACGGCCTGCACGCGGGTACCGCCGAGCCTCTCGAAGCGGAGAGCGTCGCGCTGACGCTCGTGGGGCGGGGGCTCGGCCCGCGCAGCGCCCGGGCCGCGAGAGGGAGCTTCGCACGCCGGCGTCTCGTCGACCGCGCCAAGCTCGTGCTCGCAGCCGACCTCTCGAGGCGCTGGACGCTCGCCGAGGTGGCCGCCGAGGTCGGCGGCTCGCCCGTCTATCTCACGCAGGCATTCCAGCAGGTGGAGGGTCTCCCGCTCTATCGCTACCAGCTGCATCTGCGGCTGGCGCGCGCGCTGGACCTGCTCGGAACATACGAGGACTTGAGCGCACTCAGCCTCGACCTTGGCTTCTCCAGCCACAGCCATTTCAGCGCCGCATTCCAGCGCACCTACGACCGCACGCCCTCCGAGTTCCGCCGCTCGCTGCAGCGCTGAACGGCGTCAGCACCCGATCGCTAAAGATTCTGACAGCGCTGCCGTGCGCAGCGTGGCCTACTCATCGCTCCCGGAATGCGGGGATTCATTCGGAGAGCGGTGTCATGACAGAGAAAACCTGTGCGGCTTGCGACTGCAAGCTGGATGCAAACTCCATCAAGGTCAAGATCGGCGGCAAGACGGTTGAGGTGTGCTGCGAGGACTGCGCGCGCAAGCTCAAGGACGCGCAGAGCTTCACGCCGGCGCCGCGGGAGGGGTGAGCCATGCACGGCAACGGAGCATCGGCGGCCCGGCACAGCGTTGAGACGGCCCCGGGACGCATCAGCTACACCGAACAGGGCACGGGGCCGGTCGCGCTCTTCGTCCATGGGGTGCTGTTGAACGGCCATCTCTGGCGCCATCAGCTCTCGCAGTTGTCCGACACGCGCCGCTGCATCGCGGTGGATCTCCTGGCGCATGGTGAGACCGAGATCGCGCCGGGCCAGGACGTGTCGGTGACGGCGAATGCGCGGATGCTCGAGTCATTCCTCGACGCGCTGAGCATCGACCAGGTGGATCTCGTTGGAAACGACAGCGGCGGGGGCATCGCCCAGATCTTCGCGGCGCTGCACCCGGAGCGGCTGCGGAGTCTCACCCTCACCAACTGCGATGCGCACGACAACTGGCCGCCGGCAGCGTTCAAGCCATTCCTCGCCATGGCGGCCGCGGGGGGCCTCCGCGGTGCGCTCGAGGCGATGCTGGCGGACAAGAGTCTCTATCGCTCGCCGCAGGCGCTCGGGCCGGCGTATGAGCACCCGGAACGGCTGACCGACGAGAGCATCGAGACTTACCTCCGTCCCCTGGTTCGGACCGAGCAGCGCCTACGCGACTTCCAGCGCTTTCTCGCCGCGTTCGACAACGTCCAGACGGTGAGGCTCGAGAGTCGTTTGAGGACGCTACAGGTACCGACGCTGATCGTCTGGGGAACCGACGACATCTATTTCCCCGTCAAGTGGTCGCGATGGCTGGCCGACACGATCCCGGGCACGCGCCGGCGGGTCGAGCTCGAGGGCGCCCGGATCTTCTTTCCCGAAGAGCGCTCGGCGGAGTTCAACCGGGAACTGCGCGCGCATTGGAGTGTCTGAGTGTTCCCGGTCCTCGGCTGGGCAGCACGCGAGGGGTGTATTCCGTGCATTCACCGGAAGTGGATTGCGAGATGTCTCGGCGGAATGGCAGCTCTCGGGGGCTGCTTTTCACCCTCGGCGCCATATTGGCAGTCACCGCCCTGAGCGTCCTCTTACCCGCCTGCGCGAACAAGGCAGCCGATACCGCACTCAGCGCGCGGTCTCTCGAGGCGAATTGCGACCGGATGGAACCGGAGCCGTATCGGGCTCACCGCACGCGGTTGCTGCGGCTGTGAGAGTCGCCCTTCGGTCGGCGGCGCGGGCGGAGCGATCGCTCAGACGTTGAACCTGAAGTGCATGACATCGCCCTCCTGGACGATGTAGTCCTTGCCTTCGAGGCGGAGCTTCCCGGCATCGCGGGCACCCGCCTCGCCCTTCCCCGCGAGGTAGTCGGCGAAGGCGATGACCTCGGCGCGGATGAAGCCGCGCTCGAAGTCGGTGTGGATCACGCCCGCCGCCTGCGGGGCGGTCGCTCCGGTCCGCACCGTCCAGGCGCGCACTTCCTTCGGTCCCGCGGTGAAAAAGGTCTGCAGGCCGAGCAGCCGATAGGCGGCGCGGATCACCCGGCTCAAGCCCGGCTCCGTGAGCCCGAGCTCGGCGAGAAACTCGCTCCGCTCGGCCTCATCGAGCTGCGCGATCTCCGCCTCGATCGCCGCGCACACCGGCACCACCTGGGCGCCCTCGGCGGGGGCGTGCTGCTCGAGCGCGGCGAGCAGCGGATTCCCGGTGAAGCCGTTCTCGTCGACGTTCGCGACGTACATCACCGGCTTCGCCGTGAGCAGCTGCAGCTCGCGCAGATCCCGTCGCTCCTCCTCGCTCAAGCTGAGCGCGCGCACCGGCTTCGCCGCATCGAGCTGCACCCGGACATCCTCGAAGAGGGTGCGCTTGCGGATCGCATCCTTGTCGCCCCCCTTGGCCGCGCGAGTGGCGCGCTCGAGCCCCTTATCGAGCGTCGCGAGATCCGCGAGCGCGAGCTCGGTATCGACGGTCGCCACGTCCGACAGCGGATCGACCCGGCCGGCGACGTGGATGACGTCGGCGCTCTCGAAGCAACGCACCACGTGCGCGATCGCATCGACTTCGCGGATGTGCGACAGAAACTGATTTCCGAGTCCCTCGCCCTGCGAGGCTCCGGCGACCAAGCCCGCGATGTCGACGAACTCCACCGTGGTCGGGACGACCTTCTCCGGCTTCGCGATCGCGGCGAGCTGCGCGAGGCGCGGATCGGGCACCGGCACGACGCCGACGTTCGGATCGATGGTGCAGAACGGGTAGTTCTCGGCGGCGATCTGGGCGCGCGTCAACGCGTTGAAGAGCGTCGACTTGCCGACATTGGGCAGACCCACGATGCCGCAGCGGATGGGCATGTCAGGAGTTGGTCGCGGGCGGCTCGCCCGGCGAGGGCCCGCGGCTGTGCAGGCGATTCATGGCGCTCTGCGCCCCTTCGGTGAGGAGCACCGGCACGGCGTCGGCCGCGACGAGCAGCGCCTCGCGGATGAGCTCCGCGTCGGCGGCATTCGGGCGTCCGAGCACGTAGTCGAGCACCGTCGAACGATCGCCCGGGTGCCCGATACCGATGCGCAACCGCCAGAACGCATCGCCCATGTGCGCGATCACATCGCGCATGCCGTTGTGGCCGGCGGCGCCGCCACCCTGTTTGAGCCGTACCACGCCCGCGGGGAAATCGAGCTCGTCGTACGCCACCAGCACCGACTCGACCGGGACCTTGTAGTAATCCGCGACGCTGCGCACCGGGTCGCCGCTGCGGTTCATGTAGCTCATGGGCTTGAGCAACCACAGATCCTCTCCGCCGATGCGCGCACGTGCGAGCTCCGCCTGGTGGCGCGGCTCGCTGCGGAAGGTCGCCTGGTGGCGGCGGGCGAGCTCGTCGACGACCTGGAAGCCGGCGTTGTGACGGGTGCGCGCGTACTCGATGCCCGGATTGCCGAGCCCGACGATCAGCTTGAGCGGCTCACCTGTCATGTCGTTGACTCACGCCCTAAACGCCGCCGGCCGCCGGGGGAGCCTTCCCTCCCGCGGGCGGCCGGTGTCCGGTGTCGTGCCCGGTGCGGCGGCTACTTCTTGCCGCCCTCCTTCTTCCCGGCAGCGGCCTCTTTCTTCGACGCTGCCGCGTCCTTCTTCTCCTCGCCCTTCTTCGCCTCGCCGGCGGCGGCTGGAGCGCCCGGAGCCGCAGCGGGTGCGGCACCCGGAGCGCCGGGCGCGCCCGCGGCGAGCGGGGCTGCGCCCTCGGCGGGCACGGCGGCAGCGGCCTCGGCGGCAACCGGCTCGGGCTCCTCGGCGCGCGGCGCATGGATCGAAACGACCGGCGCGTTGCGACGCGTGAGCTCCGGAATCGCAACCCCCGCAGGCAGCGGGATGTCCGCGAGGAACTTGGTATCGTTGAGGCTCATGCCCGAGAGGTCGAGCTCGAGGAACTCCGGCAGGTCCTTCGGCAGGCAGCTCACCTCGACGTCGGCGCGCATGTGCGAGACCACCCCACCCTGGCTCTTGACGCCCGGCGACACGCTCTCGCCCCTGAAGTGGATCGGAAGGCGAATGCGGATCCTCTCGTTCTCGACCACGCGCTGCAGATCGACGTGCACGACGAGGTTTCTCGCCGGGTGCATCTGCACGTCCTTGATGATCGCATCTTCGGTGCGCTCGCCGATCTTGAGCCGCACGATCGAGGAATAGAAGCGCTCATCGGCGATCATGGTGAGCAGGTTCTGCTGGTCGAGGACCAGCGCCTGGGCGTCCTGGTGAGCGCCGTACAGGATGGCGGGCACCTTGCCGCTGTGACGCAGGCGGCGGCTCGCACCCTTGCCTTGCGTCTCGCGCAGATCCGCGCCGAAGGTGAATGAAATACGCATCAACGTTCTCCCGTAGTGTCAGCCACGATACCGGCCCGCGACCAGCACACCTCAAAAAATCAGTCGACATAGAGCGAGCTCACCGACTCCTCATCCAGAATGCGGCGGATGGTCTCGGCGAGCAGCTCCGCCACCGACAGCTGGCGGATGCGGGCGGCGCCCCGGGCCTCGGGGCCGAGCGGAATCGTGTCCGTGACGACGAGCTCATCGAGCGCGGACTTCATGACCTTCTCCACCGCGCCTCCCGAGAGCACCGGGTGCGTGATGTAGGCCACCACCTTCACGGCGCCCTCCTCCTTCAGTGCCTGCGCCGCCTGGCAGAGCGTGCCCGCGGTGTCGACCAGATCGTCGATCAGGATGCAGGTCTTTCCCTCGACCTCGCCGATGATGTTCATCACCTTGGATTCGTTCGGCCGCGGGCGGCGCTTGTCGATGATCGCCAGCTCCGCATCGTCGAGCCGCTTGGCGAAGGCCCGCGCGCGCGCCACGCCGCCGACGTCCGGCGACACGATGATGACGTTCCGGTACGCACGCTTCCACGCATCGCCGAGCAGCACCGGGGAGGCATACACGTTGTCCACCGGGATGTCGAAGAAGCCCTGGATCTGCTCCGAGTGCAGGTCGATCGTCAGCAGCCGGTTGACGCCCGCGCTCGAGAGCATGTTGGCGACCAGCTTCGCCGTGATCGCCGCGCGCGTGCCCTTGATGCGCCGGTCCTGGCGCGAGTAGCCGAAGTACGGCACCACCGCGGTGATGCGCGCGGCCGAGGCGCGCCGGCAGGCATCCACCATCACGAGCAGCTCCATGAGACTTTCGTTCGCCGGCGGGCAGGTCGACTGCACGATGAATACGTCGCGTCCGCGCACGTTCTCCATGAGCTCGATGTTGATCTCGCCGTCGCTGAAGCGCCCGACGTAGATGCGCCCGAGCGGGGCCTGGAGGCCCTTTGCGATGTCCTGCGCCAGCGCCGGGTTCGCATTGCCTGCGAACAGCGCGAGCGTGTCGCTGGTACGTTTGTCGGTCGTGCTCATAACTGCTGTGCTGCGCGCGCGGTCCACCGGCCCTGCATGCGGCCGCGTGCCATCAGGCGCGCCAGGTCTCAAAAACTGGCTGGGGTGGAAGGATTCGAACCTCCGAATGGCGGGATCAAAACCCGCTGCCTTACCACTTGGCGACACCCCAGCACCCGTCGCTCTTACCATCCGCACCGAGCCCACGCGGATGGGAGGCGGGCGCGCATCTTACGCCGCCTCACCCACCCCGCGTCTGCCGGAGAAGCTCGTGGAGCGGGGAGCGGTCGAGGCCCCGCGCCACGAAGCTCCCCCAGCGATCGGGCACCCGCCCCGCGAGCCGCTCCGCCTCGGCGGCGCTCTCGAACGCCGTGAAAACACACGAGCCGGTGCCCGTCAGGTGCGCGGGAGCGACGCGCGAGAGCCACTCGAGCGCCTCGGCCACCTCGGGTGAGCGCGAGCGGACTACCGCCTCGCAATCGTTGCGCCCGCCCGACTCAAAAAAGGCGCGTATTGTGATGAGGGGGGAATTTCGTGTCAATTCAGGGCTCTGGAATACCTCCCGGGTGCTCACGGCGACCCCCGGATGGATAATGACGTACCACCTCGAGGGAAGCGTGACGGGGGTCAGCCGCTCGCCCACCCCCTCCGCCCAGGCCGAAGAACCCTGAACGAAAACAGGTACATCCGCCCCGAGCGTCGCCCCGAGGGCCGCGAGCTCCCCGAGCGCGAGCCGGCAGTCCCAGAGCTCGTTCAGCACGAGGAGCGCCGTGGCCGCATCCGAGCTCCCGCCGCCGAGGCCCGATCCCAGGGGGATGCGCTTGCGAACTCTAAGGCTGGCACCGAGCCGCGTGCCGGAAGCGTCCTTCAAAGCGCGGGCGGCCCGCACCGTGAGATCGGCCTCGGGTGCGAGGTCCTTCGGGCCCTCCGGCCGCTCGATCCGCCCGTCGTCCCGCACGCTGATCTCGAGCGTGTCGGTGAGATCGATGAGCTGAAAGAGGGTCTGCAGCTCGTGATAGCCGTCGGCGCGCCGGCCCGTCACATGGAGAAAGAGATTCAGCTTGGCGGGCGCGGGCCAGCGCGTGTCGCCGCCGGCCTTCACGGCTGCCAGTCGTCTACGAGGAGCCGCACCCGCACCGCATCGCGCTTGAGCGTCAACCGCGCCGGCAGCATCTCGGCGCCGACCGCCACGTAGAGGGGGTAGTCGATGTGCCAGCCGGCCTGGGTCAGGCCCAACAGGCGCTGTTGCGGCTCATCGAGCTCCTCCAGCGCCGGCCGCTCAGGATCCGGGACACCGAGGATCCAGTAACGAAGGCTCGGCAGCGGCGGATCGAAGCCTAAGCGCGCGGCGAGCTCGGCGTGCGCCGCCGCGTTGTCGAGCCGCTCACCGCGCGAGGTCACGATCTCGAGCTCGTGGTCCGCCGCGCTCACCTGCACGGCGCCGGCGCCCAGCGGGCCCTCGAGCGTGAGCTGTGAGCGCGGGCCTGCCTGCGCCCAGCGGAGACTCGCGTTGAAGCCCTCGCGCCCCGTGGCGACCGCGACGCGGCCCTTGAGGTCGAAGTGCTCGCGCGCCTGAAGCTGCGGCTTTCGCACTTCCCAGGGCGGGGGCACGAGAAAGGAAGGCGGCGCCGTGCGGCAGGCGGTGAGGGCGCACGCGAGCGCCCATGCGCCCGCGCACCGCCACCGCCTACTTCGCATCGGGCAGGAACCGTTTGAGCGTCGCCTTCAGCGGTTTGGAATCGGGATCGCGGGCGAGGGCCGCCGCCCACACGCGGCGCGCTTCGGCCCGCTGGCCGCTCGCCCAGAGCGCCTCGCCCCAGTGAGCGGCGATCTCGGCGTCGTGGCCCAAGGTGTAGGCATGCTGGAGCATGGCCACCGCGGACTTGCTATCGCCGGCGCGGAACCGCACCCACCCGAGGCTGTCGAGCGCCGCCGGGTTGTCGGGCATCACGGCGAGTGCGCGGCGGATGAGCCCTTCGGCGTGCGGGAGCTCGAGCGTGTGATCCGCGAGCGTGTAGCCGAGCGCATTGAGGAGCGTCGGGTCGTCGGGCCGCTCGCTCAGCATCTGCTCGAGGGCCTGGACCGACTCGTGCACGTGCCCCGCCTGCTCGAGAATCACCGCCCGATCGTACTCGATCGAGGGATGCTGCGGGTGGCGCTCGAGCGCGGACGCAAGGAGCGCGAGCCCGGTGTCCGCCTCGCCGTGATCGGCCAGGAGGCGCGCCTTGGCGAGAGTCAGCTCGAGCTCGTCCTCGGGATGATCCGCGGCGTAGTCGTCGAGGAGCGTCAGCGCCTCGGAGCGCGCGTTGCGATCGAGGAGGAGCGATGCCGCCCGCGAGCGCGCCGACAGTGCCACGGACGAGTCGTAGAGACGTCGGTAGGCGGCGATCGCGCCCTCCGGGTCACCGTCGCGCGCCGTGATGTCGGCGAGATAGAGCTGGGTCGTGTCGGTGCCCTGCCCGCTCGAGAGCAGCTCCATGAAGCGCTGCCGCGCCTCCTTGAGGTCGCCTGAGGCAAAGGCGAGCAGCGCGAGACGGCGGTCGACCTCCGCGGCCGGTGCGCCGGCCGTGCGCAGATGCTCGAGCTCGTGGTGCGCCTCCTCGATGCGATCGAGCGAGGCGAGGACCTCGGCGAGCTCGAAGCCGCCGCGCGTCGAATCGTCGGCCTTCGCCTTGCGCGCGGTGGCGAGCGCCTGCGAGGCATCGCCGTGCACCACGTAGGCGCGCGCCAGCACCCGAAGCGCCGCCGCGTCCCTGGGATCGTGCTGCAGCGCCTGCTCGGCGTATTCCTGCGCGCGCTGCGCGTCGTAGGCGTCGAGCGCGAGCTCGCCCAGGAGCGTCAGCGTCTCGGGCGTGTGGGCCGAGGGCTCGAGCGCCCCGCTCATGGCCATGAGCACCGCCGGGGCATCCGACTCCTCGAGGAGCAGCGCCATCAGCTCGCCCATGCCCCTCGCCGCGCGCTGCGCGGGGCGCGCCGCGGCGGAGGCGCCGCCGGGTACGGAGGGCGAGGCGTTCCCGGTGGCCGGATCCTGCCCGGTGGCCGGTTCGGGCCCGCGAGCCTTGCCGGCGGGCGGGGTCGCGACGCTGGCTCGCTCCTCGCTGCGCCAGAACTCGCGGATCGCGGTACGCGCGTCGGCCGTGCGATAGAGCTTCAAGGCCACCGCCGCGTAGAGCGCGTTCCCCTCGCGGTCTTGAGGCGCCAGCGCGTGCCAGCGGGTCGCCGCAGCCCACGCCGCGGGCAGATGCTCGCAGGCCATCGCCACCTGGGTGGCGCGGCGGACGAGCGGCACATCGGCGCTCGCGGTGGCCGCTTTTGCATAGCTCTCGGACGCCGCCCGGCAGTCCCCACGCTTGAGCGCCACTTCCGCCATCACGGTCTGGGCGCTGGCATCGCTCATCGGCGAGCCGGCGGGTGGCGAGCTGGGCCTCGCGGGCCGCACCGCGGCGCATCCCGCGAGGAGCGAAGCTCCGGCCATCGCCACGGCACCGAGGATCAGGGTTAAGTTACGCGCGCGGTTGAACATACGGACTGCAGGCATCATAGGGTCTCCGACTATAGAGCCTCTGCAGGCATGACGCATTGAGCAACTTGTCACAAACCGCAGACATCCCGGAGAATGCCGCGCCCGAAGCCGCCGCCATGAAGGACTCCATCCGCCAGCGCCTGCAAAAGCTCGCCGAGCGCTTCGAGGAGGTCGGACGGCTCCTGGCCACCGACGAGGTGGCGGGCGGGTCGTCGCAGTTCCGGGAGCTGTCCGTAGAGTACGCGCGGCTGCAGCCGCTCGCCGAGAGCTTCGACCGCTACCGCGACCTCGAGCGCGATCTGGCCGCGGCGCATGACCTCGAGGACGATCCCGACGCCGCGCACGTGCTCGTCCGCCGGCTCTCGCCGTGGTCGTGGCTGACCGGGGGCTCGCTCGTGCCCCGTGAGCAGTTCCTCGACGAGCCGCTGCGGCCGGTCTAGGTGTAGTTCCTGAGCACGTTGGTTCATCCGGGTCTCCTTGGAAGCTGGGAGCTGTCAAGGCACCCCAGTCCAAGGAGGACACCGGATGAAGCTTCACGCTAACGCGGCGCTCAGCCTGAAGGGCCGTCGGCAGCTCTGCCGGCGGGTTGTGGAGCAGGGATGGACGGTGACCGAGGCGGCCGAGGCCGCCGAGGTCAGCGTCCGCTGCGCCCGTAAGTGGGTGGGGCGCTACCGCTCGCAGGGCGAGCTCGGGCTGGTTGATCGTTCCTCGGCGCCGGGATCGATTCCGCATCGCGCCAGCGAGCAGCGCATCGAGGCGATCGCGGCACTCAGACGCCTGCGG
>Ga0209807_1001077_pt1 | contig 12818 bp, 11 predicted proteins | sample GraSoiAngelo_154_FD_186168 | JGI IMG/M metagenome (GOLD analysis project Ga0209807, IMG submission 186168) | Grasslands soil microbial communities from the Angelo Coastal Reserve, California, USA - 14_1009_13_20cm (SPAdes) (version 2) | ecosystem: Environmental > Terrestrial > Soil > Grasslands ... | reverse complement strand
CTGGTCGAGGATCACGAATTCGACCTTGATGCCCGCCACCCAGCTGAGCCGCTACTCGCGGTTCGATGCGCTCGGCGGGGGCAATACGCCCGCGCTGGACCCTACAGGTTTACCGGCGACAACGGCTGATCCGGTCATCGGGACGTTCACCGCAGGCGTTGGCGCGCTCACCTTCGGCTCCGGCACCGGGCTGCGCTTCGCGCGCGCCACGCCGGTCGCGCCATTCAACGCCGATATCGCCCTGGCGCTCAATGTGATCGACGCTGACAGCGTCGCCTACGCCGGCAATCCGGCGGCCTTCGGCACTGCGACCGCAGGCAACGGCATCGCGTTCGGCAGCGGCAGGCAGATGCGCTTCGGCCGGCTCGCGCTCAGGAATGCGAACGGTTCGCAGCTCGTGCCGCTGCCGGTGCAGGTGGAAGCGCAATATGCGGTGACGGCAGGCGCCGGTATCGTATTTATCACCAACAAAGACGATAGCTGCACTTCGCTTGCGAACAACAACGTGCAGATGAGCAGCTTCACCGCGAACCTTGCGGCCTGCCAGACCGCGGTAAGCGGGGGCGGTGCGCTCAGCTCGGGACGCATAAGGCTGCTACTTCCGCCGCCTGGCAACGCGAATAACGGCAGCGTGCTCCTCACCGCCAACCTCGGCACATCCTCGAGCGGCACGACCTGCACCAGCGTCGGCGGCGGCACCGTATCGGCGGCAGGCGCGAGCCGCACCTACCTGCAAGGCAACTGGGCGGGCTCCGCTACTTACGCGGATAACCCAAGCGCTCGCGCCACCTTCGGCACGTTCAAGGGCTCGGAAGAAGTCATCTTCATCCGGGAAAACTTCTAAACCAGCCTCAGGCAGTACGGAACACCGCTTGCGGTTACGCTGAAGTCCAAGGTCTCTTGAACCTTAGCGAGGTGCCGTAACGTGGACCACGAGCTCTACTCCAGCCCCGGCAGGATTTAACTAGAGCGCAAATTCCTGACCTTCGCTCACGAAGCTCTCGCTGCACGATGCGAAGTAAGCGGAGAGTTTTTCGAGGATACGTTGACTGAGTGCACTTCTGTTCATGGTGGCTCTCCTTGTTGGAGGCAAGGATGCGCGCCGCCGGGAGATTGCTCAAACGGTAAATTGTCAAGCCACGCGTGAGAAAAACTAACGCGGACAGCCCGTGTACCGTCTGCAGGGCCTAAAGGAGAACGTGATCGTCGGTCGGCTCATCCCGGCGGGCACCGACCTCGCGTAAGGCGGTATTCTCTGGAGACTACAGGGGCGTCTTCGGGCGCCCTTTTTTTATCGGGCGCCGCGGGAAAGAGCGAGCATCTTCAGTGCGAGCACGAACTCCGTCGTATCTTCTCCGGCCCCGCTCAGCCGCTCGATCTCGGCTTCAAGCTCCGACTGCGTGAATTCGGCAGAGCGCACGAGTTGCCCGTTCTTTTTCTTCCAATAGAAGTATGCTTTTGGCAGTGCCTTCTCCCGCGGCTCGCGTTCAGGTTCGTGCCCGACCTTCCAGGTCAATTCTTCATCCACTCTGCGCGCTCCCATTCGCTCCCCGTGATTTCGGAAACCCTTGACAGTGCGGCAGCTTAGAAGATCGCGCGCGGCGTGCGTGCGAGTCGGCCTGCTCTTGACAACTTATGACCGTAACAGGGGAAACAGACGGAAATTCCTGACAGAGTTTTACGCATCACCGGGCGCTGAGCGGCGGGCCAAGCCTTGACCGACCCTGCGAGAAGATGTAGCGCTCGAACTACAAATTGCGGACATTCCGATAAATTCGGGGCGCAGCTTCAAGAGATCTGGCCCACCCGAGCTATGGCTTGTCTCGCCTCTGTAACACACATTTATCGTAAGCTTGGAGTAACCAAGCGGAACTATGTACAAGATCACCGCCGAACCGGGCTATCTCCGGGCGGAATTATTCGAACGAGAAACGGTAGAGGAAACGCGTGCTTTTCTTGACGCTGTGATTCGCAATAATGCGACTCACCGGCGTTCTCGCGTCCTGATCCTGGTTCGTGAGTCGAAGTCAATATTTCAGGTTGTCGCGCACGGACTCGTGGAGTGCTTTGAACAGCTGTCAGCGACGGTGCCAGGCCAGATCGCCCTGGTGGGCGATACCAGGGATCTGCGCCTGTCCCACGAGTACATTGAGGTGATTGCGCGACAGCGCGGGTTGAATGTGCGCAGCTTTCCGGACGAGGCGACGGCACTTGCGTGGCTCAATGACCGGCGCCGAGAGCCCGGTCGGCGTCAGCAAGCTGAACGGCGTCAGCAAGAAGAGCGACGCGAGGCGCAGCTGGGGGATCGTCAAGCCGTCCGGTGACCGCCCGGCGGAACGGCGCCGCCGCTGGTCATGGGCGTTACTTCGTTCGCCATCACCACGCAATTGCGTCCCGCCGCCTTGGCCCGGTACAGCGCGGCGTCGGCGGCCTGCAGCACCGCCTGTCCGCTGTCGCCGTGATCGGGAAATATCGCGATGCCCACGGACAGGGTGACAGGCCCAACGCGCCGCCCGTCGCTTTCGATCTCGAGGTTCTGCACGCCCAGGCATATTTTTTCGGCGCGCTCCAGCATCGTGCCGGGCGAGGCGTGCGCCATGACCAGCGCGAACTCCTCGCCGCCGTAGCGGCACAAGATATCCTCGCCGCGCGCGAGCGACAGCATGTGCTGAGCCACCGCGCGCAATACCGTGTCACCCGCCGCGTGGCCGAACGTGTCGTTGCAGCGCTTGAAGTGATCTATGTCGATCATCATCACGCCGAGAGACTGGTTGCCGCGCCTGGCGCGGCTCTCTTCGCGATCCAGCGACTCCTCCAGGTAGCCGCGGTTGTAAAGGCCGGTCAGCGCGTCGCGCACCGCCCTGTCGTGCAGACGGAGGTTTGCCTGCGTCAGCTCCCTTTCCGCCCATAACCGCTTGGTCACTTCCTGTTCCAGGGCGGACCTCGCGACTTCGAGCTGCTCGGTGCGCCCGGCCGCGTGCTGCTCCAGCTGGGCGTTGAGCCGTTCCAGCTCCGCCATCCGCTGGTAGAGCTTGCCGATGATCGCGTGGAAATGCATTTCGTCAGAGCCCGGCTCGGGGGGCGGCTTTCCCGCCTGCGGTGGCGGCCCGGAGAGCGCGGCATCGATGAGCGCGAGCAGCGCCTCGGGCTCGGCGGGCTTGACGATCAGCTCAGATACCCCGCAGGCGAGCGCCAGCGCGCGCGCGTCGGCTTCCATGTCGGCGGCAGTCAGGAAAACCAGCCGCGGCCGGGCCGGGCCCGCTTCCGCGCGCAGAGACTGGGCCAACTGGCAACCGTCCATGTTCCCGACCAGGGTGTCGGCGAGGACCAGGTCAGGTTTCTCAGCTCGGACGATGGCCAGCGCTTGCTCGCTGTCGGCGGCCTCGAGCACGCGGTGGCCGTGACCCCCGAGCAGCGTTACCAGCCGGTGATTAGTGGTCTCCTCACCAACGATCACGATGGTGGCCATGACCCGCTCCGATCTTTCGCAGCGGGCATGTCGAGAAATGATGGCCGGCCTTAGTCCGTTCGGACCCATTAGCGTCATACCCCGATCATGCACGAGCGAATTGGCGTTCGCCATGGCAATAGTGCGCGCTCTGCACGCGAACGGTTAGCGTTTTCTTTTCGGTCTGTAGTTCCCCCGCTACTCCAAATCGTTGGAGCGCTACCAAAAGATCAAGCTTGCGCGATAGTGAGCCACGGAGCCATGCCCTACTATCTTTTTGTCCTGCATGATCATTTCTCTTTAACTGGATGCATACAAATCTATGAGCAGCACAATACTCGTGGTCGAAGACGAGCCGGAAATGCAGCAGCTGATCGCGGTCAATCTGCAACAGGCCGGATACCGCGCGCTGCGCGCAGCCAATGTTCCGGCGGCCGAAACGCTGATGCGCGAAGTGCGGCCCAACATGGTGCTGCTCGACTGGACGCTTCCCGAGACCCTCGGGGTGACGTTTGCGAGGCGGCTGCGCGGCGATCAGCGCACCGCGGATATCCCGATCATCATGCTGACTGCCCGCGCGCAGGAATCGGACAAGGTCACAGCCCTCGACGCCGGGGTAGATGACTACATCACCAAGCCTTTCTCGCTGCGCGAGCTGCTGGCGCGCATCAGGGCCGTGATGCGGCGGTGCGCGCCCCAGCTTGGCGATGACGTCATCGAAATAGCCGGTCTGAAGCTCGAATCGGTCGTGCACCGGGCGAGCTGCGGCGGCCACGACATCGAGCTCGGGGACATCGAGTTCCGCATGCTGCATTTCTTCATGACTCACGCCGAGCGCGTGTACAGCCGCGCTCAGCTGCTCGACGAAATCTGGGGCGACCGGGTCTTCGTCGAGGAGCGCACCGTGGACGTCCACATCCGCAGGTTGCGCCAGGCGCTCGCGCCGACCGGCCACGATCGGCTGATCGAAACGGTGCGCGGAACAGGCTATCGCTTCCGTCGTAACCCGGGCTGAGAGCTGCTTATGGCGGCGCGCTATCAGTCCCTGCAACGGGACAAACCGCGTGCAGCGGATTTTCAGGAAGATCGGCGTATGCAACCCGGCTCAGGCCGCAGCGAAGTAGCGGAGGACTACGGGGCTGTGGCACAGGTGCCGGCGCGGGTCGCGTTCCGCAGGGCTGGCCGCATGTCGGTGGGACGCGCCCAGCTGCTCAACGTGCTCGAGATGACGCTCGAACCGCTGGTCCTGGTGCTGTCGCTGTGGGGCGTGGCGCTGCTGATCGAAGGGCAGCTGCGCGCGCCCCACATGATCCTGGCATTAATCGTTTTCTCGCTGACCTTCCCGAGCGAAGCGCGGCTGTCGCAGCCCGCGCGGCGCGCGATCAGGAACCTCCTGCTGGGATGGCTGGCGCTGTCGGGGCTGCTTGTCCTCTTCGGCTACGTCAGCGATCTGCTGCAGTATTTCGATCGCCGCACGCTGCTCGCCTGGTGGTGGGTGGCGCTCGCGTGCCAGGTCGGCTCGATGCTGCTGCTGCGCTGGATCGCTCCGGCGGTCCGCGAGCTCGAGGGCGGGCGCAAGCGCGCGGTCCTGGCGGGGATGAACGAGCCCGGTGTCGAGCTGGCCAGGCGCCTGAACGCCGATCGCTATTCGAGCATCCACGTGGTCGGCTTCGTGGATGATCGCGCGCGCGACCGCCTCACGGGGATCGATGATTTCTCGGTGCTGGGCAGCATTCAGGAGCTGCCGGAATTCGTCAAGAAAAACCGCATCGAACTGGTCTACCTGGCGCTGCCGATGGCTTCACAGCCACGCATCCTGTCGCTGCTCGAGTCGCTGCGCGACACTACTGCCTCGGTGTATTTCGTCCCCGACATGTTCGTCACCGATCTGATCCAGGGGCGCATAGACTCGGTAAGCGGCATGCCGATCGTCGGGGTCTGCGATACGCCGTTTTCCGGCGTCGACGGCCTGGTCAAGCGCGGGAGCGACATCGTGCTGGCGCTCCTCATCCTCGCATTGATCTCGCCGCTGCTGCTGCTGCTCGCGCTGGCCGTCAAGCTGACTTCACCCGGGCCGGCGATTTTCAGGCAGCGCCGCTACGGCCTCGACGGCGACGAAATCGTCGTCTACAAGTTCCGCACCATGACCGTCACCGAGGACGGCGACACCATCAGGCAGTGCAGCAAGGCCGACGCGCGCGTGACGCGGCTGGGAGCCATCATGCGCAGGACCTCGCTCGACGAGCTGCCGCAGTTCGTCAATGTCCTGCAGGGCCGCATGAGCATCGTCGGACCCCGGCCGCACGCCGTGGCGCACAACGAGATGTACCGCAAGCTGATCAGGGGCTACATGCAGCGGCACAAGGTCAAGCCGGGAGTCACCGGCTGGGCCCAGGTGAACGGCCACCGCGGGGAGACCGAGTCGCTCGCGCAGATGAAGTCGCGCATTGATTACGACCTCGACTACCTGCGCAATTGGTCGCTGCGCCTGGATCTGTACATCATCGCGAAGACGGTATGGGTGGTCCTCAGGGGCCAAAATGCGTATTGACGCGACTTCCAGTCGAAAAACGCGCTACGGCTAGGGAAGCGCGTTGAGAGTCCTTTATCTGGTCGCCGGCGCCCGTCCCAACTTCATGAAAATCGCTCCGCTCGTGCGCGCGCTGCGCGCCCACGGCGACTCGTTGAGCTTCAAGATCGTCCATACCGGCCAGCACTACGACCACGAGCTGAACAATGTGTTCTTCGACGAACTTGGGATCCCCGCACCCGACGAGTTCCTGGGTGCGGGAAGCGGCTCGCACGCCCAGCAGACGGCGAAAATCATGCTGGGCTTTGAACAATGCTGCCAGACCGACCGACCGGACTGCGTTCTCGTGGTCGGAGATGTGAACTCGACTTTGGCCTGTTCTGTCGTTGCCAAGAAGATGGGCGTTCCGGTTGCACATGTGGAGGCAGGGCTGCGCAGCCGTGACATGGCCATGCCTGAGGAAATCAACCGCATCGTCACCGATTCGATCTCCGATTGGCTCTTTGTCACGGAGCCAAGCGGGGTAAAGAACCTGCTGGGCGAGGGAAAACCGGCGGAACGTATTCACCATGTCGGCCATGTAATGGTCGACAACCTGATGTACCAGTGCGACAAGCTTGCCGTTACCGATACCTCGTCTTTCGAGTCTGCCAGCCTGAAAAGTCGACTCGGCACCTACAGCGTGGTGACACTGCACCGCGCCTCCAACGTGGACACGCGTGAGGCGCTCGAGCGGATTGCTGCGATGCTGCGGATGGTGGCTGACAGGATCCCGCTCGTGTTTCCGGCGCATCCCCGGACGCGCGGCAACCTCGACAAGTTCGGCATCTCGCTCGGCGAGCGGGTCGTGCTCACCAGGCCGATGCCTTATATGGACTTTTTGAACCTGTGGAAGGAAGCCAAGTTCGTGCTGACCGACAGCGGCGGCCTACAGGAGGAAACGACAGCGCTGGGCGTGCCTTGCATCACGGTGCGCGAAAACACCGAGCGGCCGATCACCGTTGAGCAAGGCACCAATGTCGTCGCGGGCACCGATCCCGGGAACGTGAAGATCGAGGCGTTCAAGATACTCGAAGGCCGCAGCAAGCAAGGCCGTCGCCCGGCACTGTGGGACGGCAGGGCAGCGGAGCGCATCGTGGCGATCCTGGGCCGGGAGCTGGCATGAACGGCCGCATTGAAATGATGGGTTGCCTCATCGACAACCTCTCGATGGAAGAGACGCTGCAGAGGATCGAGGCCTTCATCCGGTCCGGGCTTCCCCACCAGCACGCGGCGGTGAACGCAGACAAGCTCCGCAAGGCCAGCAAGGATCCGGAGCTGCGCCGCGTCATCAACGAGTGCGCATTGATCAATGTGGACGGCGTGCCCGTGGTGTGGGCATCGAGGCTGCTCGGGAAGCCGCTTAAGGAACGGGTGGCGGGGATCGATCTGTTCGAATTCTTGGTAGAGCGCGCCGCCGAGAGGGGATGGCGCGTTTTCTTTCTCGGCGCCCAGGAGGAGATCGTGCAGGCCGTCAAGGCCCTCTACGAAAAGAGATTCCCGCGCTTGCAGGTCGCTGGCTACCGGAATGGCTACTGGAGACCCGAAGAGGAGGCGAGCGTCGTCAGGCTGATTGCCGACAGCCGGCCCGATCTGCTGTTCGTCGCCATCAGCTCACCCAAAAAGGAGCAGTTTCTCGGTAGGTACCAGGCAGAAATGAGGGTTCCGTTCGCCATGGGCGTGGGCGGAAGCTTTGACATTGCAGTCGGCAAGGTGAAGCGCGCACCCATGTGGATGCGGCAGTGCGGGCTGGAGTGGTTTTTCCGGTTCCTGCAGGAGCCGAGAAGAATGTTCAAACGCTACTTCATCGATGGCACGTACTTCTTCTGGCTCCTGCTCAAAGAGTTGCTCGGCGAGTGAAGCGTCGGCCTTGAGTCGGACAGGTCTATACGAGAATCTATACGATGGACAGGATCTCAAAAAGCACGGCTTGCGCGGTTTCGCTGCTTGAGCGCTTCACGAATTGCACCGCGCGCGTCGGCGTCATTGGGCTGGGCTACGTCGGGCTGCCGCTCGCGCTGCGTTTTTCCGAGGCTGGGTTCCGCGTCATCGGCTTCGACATCGATGAGAGCAAAGCCGATGCCATCAACTCGGGGCGAAGCTATTTCATGCACATCCCGGATGCCGCGGTTGCAGCGGCCCGGCAACGCCGATTCGAGGCGACGACCTGCGTCTCGCGGGCGGCCGAAGCCGATGCGCTCATCATCTGCGTGCCTACGCCGCTCACCGCGTCCAGAGAGCCCGATCTCAGCTTCGTCGTTAATACCCTCGAGTCGATCCTGCCTCATCTGCGTGCGGGGCAGCTGATCTCGCTGGAAAGCACCACCTACCCCGGCACCACGGAGGAAGAGCTAAGGCCGCGAATCGAGAAGCGCGGCCTCAAGGTGGGCGAGGATATCTTCCTGTGCTTTTCGCCCGAGCGCGAGGACCCCGGCAACCCGCATTTCACGACGCGCAACATTCCCAAGATCTGCGGCGGCTCGACCCCCGCCTGCCTCGAGGTCGGCATGGCGCTGTACGGCCAGGCGGTGGACCGGGTCGTGCCGGTGAGCTCCACGCGGGCCGCGGAGATGACCAAGCTCCTGGAGAACATCCACCGCTCGGTCAACATCGGCCTGGTCAACGAAATGAAAATCATCGCCGACCGGATGGACATCGACATCCTCGAGGTGATTCGCGCGGCCGCGACCAAGCCGTTCGGCTTCGTGCCTTATTACCCCGGACCGGGGCTCGGCGGCCACTGCATACCGATCGATCCCTTCTACCTGACCTGGAAAGCGCGGCAGTACGGCCTGCACACGCGCTTCATCGAGCTGGCGGGGGAAATCAACAGCGCCATGCCCCACTGGGTGGTCGGCAAGGTCATCGACGCGCTCAATGTGCAGCTGAAATCGGTCAACGGAAGCCGCATCCTGGTGCTGGGCATCGCCTACAAGAAGAATGTCGACGACATGCGCGAATCGCCCTCCGTCGAGCTGATCTCACTGCTCATGGCGCGGGGCGCCCAGGTCGATTACGCCGACCCGCACGTGCCGGTGTTTCCCAGGATGCGCAACTATAAGCTCGACCTGAAGAGCGTGCCCGTCACCGCCGACAGCCTGGGCCGTTACGACCTCGTGCTGCTTGCCACCAACCACGATGCGTTCGACTACGAATTGATTCGCAAGAATGCGCGCCTGGTTGTCGATACCCGCGGTGTTTATCGGGAATCAGCGCCGAACATCATTCGGGCTTGAATGACAATGATTGAAACGCTGCCGCAGCTGACCCGAGGTCGTAAGCTGGCGTTCACGGCGATCATGCTGTTGCTGATGATCGCTGCAATGCTGGCTTTTCTCGAGCTTGCGGTGCGTGTCGTTTTTCCGCAGCCCGAGCTTTATCCGCGCTACCGCTACTCCGAACGCTACGGACATCTCCTGCCCGCCTCCGCGACCATTGTCAACCAGCTGCCAGGCGCCTGGCGCTTCGTCTACCACACCAACGAATACGGCTATCGGGTCTCGATGCCGGAACTCTCCAGCCGCTACGATCTGCCGAACGTCGTTGTTCTCGGCGATTCCTTCACCTTCGGCACCGGGGTCAACGACGGCGAAGAGTATCCCGCCGTGCTTGCGAAGCAGCTCGCCGCAAAGGCGAGCATCGTCAATCTCGGCGTCGGGGGCTTCGGCCTGACCCAGGAGATCCGTACGTTCTACGAATTCGGGCTGCTATTCCAGCCGGCGGTCGTGGTGCTGCAATTCTGCTCGAACGATCCCGATGACAATTTCTACGCAAAGGTGACGACGGTCGAGGACGGCCGCCTGCGTTTCCATCGGGACCAGTCCATGGGCAGCGGACTGAGCCGCCTGAAGGACTGGCTCGGCGGCTCGATCGTCCAGCACAGCGCCGCCTACAACCTGGTCAGAAATCGAGCGTACAAATACTGGGAAGCCCGCGTCGTCGAGCGCGAGTCGGTCGGCGACAGGCAGCGCAAGGAGACGTTTTACGACGAATTGCTGAGCGCCTTCGCCGGAGACCTGCGCCGCCGCGGAATCCGGCTGCTGCTGTTCGACGTGCCCGGACAGCTCGCGAGCTGGCCGGGGATCCAAAGCCACGCTGAAGCACTCGAGCGCGGCGGCCTGCTGCGTTATCTGCGCACGGAACATTGGTTTGACGGCGTCTCGGACTACGGCTCGCCTGAAGGCCATTGGAGCGCAAAGGGCCACCGCGTCGTGGCTGAGCAACTGGTGGGGCCGCTGCGCGCAGCGCTGCCGGTACTGACTGCGGCGCAAACGACACCATGAACGCGCCCGCACTTCGTTTGCCGCTGCAACCGCCGGTGCGTCCGGACCCTGCGCATGCGCTCGCCAGCCTGACCCTCGAGGATGGGACTGCGATGCACGGCCGCGGCATCGGCGCCGCCAAGGCGGTGCGAGGCGAGGTGGTTTTCAATACCGCGATGGCCGGGTACGTGGAAGCGCTCACCGACCCGTCCTATTGCGGCCAGATCCTGGTCCTCACCTACCCGCTGGCCGGCAATTACGGAGTGCCGCCGCCGCGCAGGCCCGAAAGCCTGGACGGGCCCTATGAGTCAGGACGCATCCAGGTGCAGGGCCTGGTGGTCCAGAATTACGTCGAGGCGTACAGCCATCACGCGGCGTGCCGCTCGCTGCACGAATGGCTCTCGGCCGAGGGAATTCCGGGACTGACCGGCGTCGACACCCGGTTCCTCACCAAGCGGCTGCGCGAACGCGGCACCATGCAGGGATGGCTCCTGCCTTCATCGAAGAGCGGGCCCGAGGCGCGGCAAGGCGCTGCGGCGGTGGACATGCGCGAGGAGGTGTTCCGGATCGTCGCGCCGCGCGGGCCGATCCGCTACGGAGAAGGCAAACCTACGATCCTCCTGGTCGATGCCGGCGCCAAGGACAACCTCGTGCGCTCGCTTCTGGGCCGCGGCGCCTCGGTACTGCGCGCCCCGTGGCATGCGGATCTCGCGGCATTGGCCGGCCAGTCGGACGGCATCCTGATCGGCAACGGCCCTGGCGATCCGAAGGACCTGGCGCCGCTCGTCGGCCAGGTCCGCTCGCTGCTGGCGAGCTACCGCAAGCCGATCTTCGGGGTGTGCCTCGGCAACCAGATCCTGGCGCTGGCGGCCGGGGCGGACACGTACAAGCTCCCGTACGGGCACCGCGGCGTCAATCAACCGGTGCAGGATCTCCTGACGCGGCGCTGCTACGTGACCAGCCAGAATCACGGCTATGCGGTGCGCGATCAGTCCCTGCCCAGGGACTGGGAGCCCTGGTTCGTGAACATCAACGACGGCAGCAACGAAGGCATCCGCTCGCGGCATCATCCGCACTTCAGCGTCCAGTTCCACCCTGAGGCGAGCCCCGGCCCGCAGGACACCGGGTTCCTGTTCGACGATTTCCTGCGCCGGGTCGCTTCCGTGGCGCAGCGTTGACCATGTACGGCGTTTATCTGCCGAGAAAGCCGCGCCGGGCGATGGTGCTCGGTTCTGGCGCGCTGCAGATCGGACAGGCGGGCGAGTTTGACTACTCCGGTTCCCAGGCGATCAAGGCGCTGCGCGAGGAAGGCATCGCTACCGTTCTGGTCAACCCGAACATCGCGACGATCCAGACGAGCCAGGGGCTTGCCGAGCGCATCTATCTCGCCGCCGTGACCCCGGAGCTGGTCGAGAAGATCATCGCCAAGGAAGGGGTGGATGCCATCGCGCTCGGGTTTGGCGGGCAGACGGCGTTGAACTGCGGTCTCGCGCTGCACGATGCGGGCGTGCTTGCGAAGCACGGCATCCAGGTGCTCGGCACGCCGATCCAGGCGATCCGCGACACGGAGGATCGGCGCCTGTTCGTCGAGCGCCTGGCGGAGATCGGCGTCAATACCGCGCGCAGCCGTGCCTGCGATACGCCCGATGCAGCGCGGCGCGCGATCCGCGAGATCGGGCTGCCGGTCATGCTGCGCGGCGGCTACGCGCTCGGCGGGAAGGGCAGCGGCATCGTGCGGCTCGAGGCGCAGATCGAAGCGGCCCTGCGGCGCGCTTTCGCCGGCGGCGTCACCCAGGTATTGGTCGAGCAATGTCTCGAGGGCTGGAAGGAGATCGAGTACGAGGTGGTGCGCGACGCCCGCGACAACTGCGTCACGGTATGCAACATGGAGAACGTCGACCCCATGGGCATCCACACCGGCGATTCGATCGTGGTGGCGCCGTCGCAGACGCTCGATGACGCCGAGTATCAGCTGCTGCGCTCGGTCGCCATCCGCACCGTGCGGCATCTCGGCATCGTCGGCGAGTGCAACATCCAGTTCGCGCTAGATCCGAAGAGCACGGACTATCGCGTCATCGAAGTCAACGCCAGGCTGTCGCGCTCGAGCGCGCTCGCCAGCAAGGCGACCGGCTATCCCCTCGCCTACGTCGCCGCCAAGCTCGCGCTCGGCTATGCGCTCACCGAGATCCCCAACGGCATTACGCGCCGCACCACCTCGTTCTTCGAGCCGGCTCTGGATTACCTGGTGTGCAAGTTTCCGCGCTGGGATCTCGCCAAGTTCTGGGGCGCGTCGACGCGGCTCGGCAGCGAGATGAAAAGCGTCGGCGAGGTGATGGCGCGCGTGGGCATGACGGCCGGCGGGTTCTACCGCCACTTCGAGAACAAAGAGGCGCTGGCCGCGGAAGCGTGCGCGGCGGCATTCGAAGGCTCGGCGCTCGGGCACGCCCGATCGGCGGAGGAGCTGCTGCGCGGCTATTTGAGCAAGGCGCACCGCGACGCGCCGGCCGCCGGCTGCCCCATGCCGGCGCTGGTGTCGGAC
>Ga0209807_1001075_pt1 | contig 12819 bp, 11 predicted proteins | sample GraSoiAngelo_154_FD_186168 | JGI IMG/M metagenome (GOLD analysis project Ga0209807, IMG submission 186168) | Grasslands soil microbial communities from the Angelo Coastal Reserve, California, USA - 14_1009_13_20cm (SPAdes) (version 2) | ecosystem: Environmental > Terrestrial > Soil > Grasslands ... | reverse complement strand
TCCGTCGGTATGGCGGTCGACGCCAATGTCCTGATCTTCGAGCGCTTCAAAGAAGAGATACGCGCCGGGCGAACCATAGCCGCCGCCGTAGATGCGGCCGTGCGCCGTGCGTGGCCGGCGATCTGGAACTCCAACGGCTCGACGTTGTGGACGTGCGCGATCCTCGGTTTCGTCGGGCCGTCGGCGGTCAAGGGATTCGCGCTCACGCTCGCGATCGGCGTCCTGGTCAGCCTCGTCTCGGCAATCGTGGTGACTCACAACCTGCTCGCGATCGTGCTGATCTCCAGCCGCTTCCGGCGTGCGAGCCTGCTGGGGGTCGACCGTGTCCGAACTGTCTGACGTCAAGGCGGAGGAGCAGGCTGCTGACATCGTTCCCGAAGGGCCTGCCAAGGTGCCAGACAAAGAGGCAGAACCTGTAAAGCCGCCAAAGGTCCGCCGGCTCAACATCATCGGCCGGCGCAACCTGTTCTTCGCCCTCTCGCTGATCATCATCGTCCCGGGCATCATCTCGATGGCTACCCATGGTTTCCGGCTCGGCATCGACTTCGCGGGAGGGACCGAGCTGACAGTCACCTTCGCTAATCACCCGACACTGCCTCAGGTGGAGGCGGCGGTCGACTCTGAAAACGCGAACGGCTCCGTCATCCAGACGACGGGCGGCGGCTACATCCTTCGCTACCCGCCGCTGACCGCGGCGCAGACCACAAATGTCCAGAACGACCTGCAGGGCAAGCTCGGCCCGATGACCGTGGCGCAGATCCTCGAGGTCGGGGGGACGATCGCGGGCGAGACCATCGAGTTCTCGCTGCTCGCGGTCGCCATCGCCGCGACCGGACTCCTGATCCTCCTCTCGATCTGGTTCCACAACGTGCCCGGCGGATGGCGGGCGGGTTTTCAGTTCGGCGGGTCGGCTGTCGCCGCTCTTCTGCATGACGTGTTCGTGCTCACCGGCATCTTCTCGATCCTGGGCAAGGTGTTCGGTTTGCGCATCGGTGAGATCGATGCGTTTTTCGTGACCGCCGTACTGACCGTCGTGGGCTTTTCGGTCCACGACACGGTCGTCGTGTTCGACCGGATCCGCGAGAACCTGCGCGTGAGCCAGCGCCTGTCATTCGAGCAGGTCGTGAACCTCAGCATCATGCAGACCGCGGCACGGTCGATCATCACCAGCTTCACGGTCGTCCTGGTCCTGGCCGCGATCCTGATCGCCGGCGGACCAAGCCTCCAGGGCCTGGCCCTTGCGCTGATGATCGGCATCGTCTCCGGCACGTACAGCTCGATCTTCAATGCGGCGCCGCTGCTCGTTGTTTGGCGGAAGCTCCAGCCGGTGCGGTAACGTTCGCTAGAAGAAGACATCGGACATGCCGACCTGGCCAATATCGTCGATCAAAGAGCTGCTCGAGCCAACGCTCAATCACATGGGCTTTGAGCTGTACTCGCTCGACCAGTCGGGCCAGGCGGGGCGCACTCTCCGCATCTCCATCGACCACAATGAGCCGATCACGATCGAGGACTGCGAGCGCGTCAGCAGAGTCGCCGGCCCCCTGCTCGACCATGCAAACCTGATCCAGGGTCCGTACGACCTCGAGGTGTCTTCGCCGGGGGCGGAGCGCCCGTTGCGCGCGCATCACGACTACGAGCGGTTCAACGGCAAGCGGGTCAACATCCGCTATCGAAGCGGCGAGTCCGAGTCAGTCGTCGAGGGCCAGCTCGTGGCCGTCGACGGCGCCGGCATCGCAGTGCAGTCGCCCGGCGCACGAGCAAGAGCGCCGGTGATCATTCACATCGCATGGGAAGACGTTGTCGCGGGCAGGCTCGCGGTCGCAATCTGAGCCGTCAACACAGACGCTGTCCGAAGCGCTGAGCGCGCTTTGCAGCGAGGTCGGCATTCCTTTTGAGGAGATGCTGCACACCGTCGAGAGCGCGCTTGCGGCTGCTTACACGCGGGCGTTCAGTCCGGCCGGCCAGGTGACGGTAAGGCTGGATACCACGACCGGCGCGCTGGAAGTACGAAGCAAAGTCGTGCATCCGGACGGGACGAGCGTCGAGCACGAGCTGCCCTCCGAGGACTTCAAGCGCATGGCTGCTCAGACGGCGAAGCACGCCGTCCTGCGTCACATCCACGACCTCGAGCGGGACAAGGTCCTGCGCGATGTGGCCGAGCATCGAGGTGAGCTGGCCACCGGAATCGTCGACCGCATCGAATCCGGCATCGTGTACATCGACCTTGGCCGCGCGGAAGGCGTGATGCCGCCCGAGGAGCAGATACCCGGCGAGCAGCTCCATCCCGGCCGTCCCGTCCTGGTCGTGATCCTCGAGCCCGAGCACAACCGCAGACAGGCGCAGGTCCGCGTTTCTCGCGGGGGCCGCGCGTTCGTGCACCGCCTGCTGGAGGCGGAGGTGCCCGAGATCAAGGCAGGCACGGTCCAGGTGCGCGCCATCGCGCGAGAGCCGGGGCTACGCACGAAGATCGCCGTGTCGTCAAGCGAACCGAGCCTCGACCCTGTCGGCGCATGCGTCGGGCCGAAAGGGGTGCGGCACCGCGCGATTCTCAGCGAGCTCGCCAGCGAGCACGTCGACATCGTGCCGTGGTCGAATGACGCGGAGGCTTTCGTCGCCGCGGCGCTCGGCCCGGCCAAAGCCGAAAAGGTCTCGATCGACAGGGTCACCCGGACGGCGACGGTGCTGGTGCCGCGGGGCCAGCTGTCACTCGCGATCGGTCGGGACGGGCAGAACGCCCGCCTGGCGGCCAAGCTGACCGGCTACCGGATCGACATCAAGCCCAGCGAGGCGGTGGAACCGGTTGGGGAAGGCTCGTCGGCAACCGATTAGGACCTGCGTCGCCTGCCGGCAGGAGGCCGGCAAGGCCGACCTGATACGTGTCGTCCGCCGTCCGGAAGGCGGCGTCGCGGTGGATGCGTCGGGTCGGATGCCGGGCCGTGGCGCCTACGTCCACGCCGATCCGGCGTGCCTGGAAACAGCCCGCAAACGCCGAGCCCTCGACCGAGCTCTGGGAACTCCGGTGCCCCCCGAGGTGTGGTTGCAGATTTCACCTCCCCGCTAGCCGGGGAGGTCGGCCGAAGGCCGGGTGGGGAGGTCCAGATCAACTCATGACGTGAACCCCCCTCAGGTTTCGAATTCGCCCTGGGCGGCATAATCAGTAGTTCTAGATGAAGGCACACGAACTCGCGCGCGAACTTGGGATCAGCCAGAAGGAGCTGGTCAACTTCCTGCAGCAGCGCAGGTTGACCCGCAACACCGCGGCGCCGCTGGCCCCCGGCGCGATCGAGGCTGCCCGGTCCGCGTTCAAGCCGGCGACTGCAACGCCCAAGATCGAAACGAACGGCGATCGCCGAGCAGCCCTTCCGCCCACCCTGTCGGTCAAAGACCTGGCGGACAAGCTGAGCGTCAGCCCAGTCGAGGTCATCAAGAAGCTGATGGCTTCCAAGATCCTCGTCACCATCAACCAGGTCATCGACTTCGCCACGGCCGAGATCGTGGCCGACGAGTTCGGCTACACGGTCGAGCCGGTCGCCAGCGAGGACGTGGTCGCTGTCGAGTCGGCGGAGGGCGAGGGCAACGTCGTGACCACCTCGCGCGAGGAGCTGTTCTCGCTCGCCAATGAAGATCCGACCAAGCTGACGACCCGGCCGCCCATCGTGACGGTGCTCGGGCACGTCGACCACGGCAAGACCTCCATCCTCGACGCGATCCGCCAGACCCGCGTGGCGGCGGGCGAGGCCGGCGGCATCACGCAGCGAATCGGCGCTTACAAGATCGAGACGGCCGACGGACATCCGGTCGTCTTCATCGACACGCCCGGCCACGAAGCGTTCACCGCGATGCGAGCCCGCGGCGCCCAGGTGACCGACCTCGTTGTGCTGGTCGTCGCCGCCGATGACGGTGTGATGCCTCAGACGGTTGAGGCTATCCACCACGCACGCGCGGCCAAGGTGCCGATCATCGTGGCCATCAACAAGATCGACAAGGACAACGCCAACCCGGAACGCGTCCATCAGCAGCTCGCCGAGCAGGGCATCGTGACGCGGCACTATGGCGGCGAGCATGAGTGCGTACACCTCAGCGCCAAGACGGGGAAGGGGATCGACGACCTGCTGACCACGATCGTGCTCTCTTCGGACATCCTCGAGCTCAAGGCCAATCCCGACCGCCATGCGATCGGGACCATCGTCGACGCTCATCTCGAGCGGGGTCGCGGTCCGGTGGCAACCGTGCTGGTCCAGGCCGGAACGCTCAAGGTCGGCGATGATTTCGTCTGCGGCCACCTCTACGGCCGCGTTCGTGCTCTGGCCGATGACCGCGGCCGGGCCGTGAACGAAGCCCCACCGGCTACGCCGGTGGTCGTGTCCGGTCTCAGCGAGGTCGCCCAGGCGGGCGACATCTTCCAGGTCGTCGGCTCGGAAAAGGCCGCCCGCCAGATCGCCCTGACCAAGCTCACCGAGAAGCGCACGCAGGAAGCGGCGCGCGACGTTGCGCCTCGCATCACGCTCGAGGACCTGGCACGCCGGGCCAAGGAAGGCGAGGTCAAGGAGTTGAGCCTGCTCGTCAAGGCCGACGCGCAAGGCACGCTAGAGGCACTGCTTGCCGCGCTGCAGAAGATCGAAGACCCTGTCGTCGCAATCAAGATCGTGGGGCAGGGCGTGGGCGCGGTCAGCGATTCCGACCTGCTGCTCGCCGGCGTATCGAGCGCCATCATCTTGTGCTTCAACCTCAAGCCGACCCCTTCCAGCACCGCCGCGGCGGAACGCGCGAAGGTCGAGGTCCGGTACTACGACGTCATCTACAAGCTCACGGAAGACGTTGAGCGCGCAGCCAAGGGGTTGCGCGAGCCGACGTATCGTCAGATTCGAGAGGGCAGAGTCGAGGTCATCACCCCGATCAAGATCCCGCGCACCGGCGTGGTCGCCGGGAGCCGCGTACTGGAGGGCAAGGTCAGCCGTGGAGGCTGGGTCAAGCTTTTCCGGGCCAGAGAGATGGTCCACGAAGGGCGGATCAACTCTCTCAAGCACTTCAAGGAGGACGTGCGTGAGATGCCGGCCGGCCAGGAGTGCGGCATTGGGCTCGAAGGCTGGGAAGACTTCCAGCCCGGTGACACGATGGAGACGTATCGACTCGAGCGGGAAGAAATTTAGGCGAGCGTGCACTCGCTAAAGGCGGTGGTCAACATGACCAGTTACCGCGCGGACCAGGTGGGGGAGCAGGTGCGTGAGGAGATCATGTCCATCATCCGGCGCGACCTCAAGGACCCCCGGATCGGATTCGTGAGCATCACCGGCGTACGCATGTCACCAGATTTGCGGGCGGCGCGCGTTCGCGTGAGCGTGCTCGGCAATCCCGACGAGCAAAAGGCCTCGATCAAGGGTCTTGTGTCGGCCAGAGGATTGATCCGGCACGAGCTCGGCCGGCGCCTGCAGAACCTGAAGTTCTCGCCTGAGCTCCGATTCGAGCTCGACTCGTCGATCGAGTACAGCGTTCACATCTCGGAGCTGCTCAAAGAGGTCCTGCCGCACGACAACGGCGACAGCCAGGAGCGCACGCCATAGCAACCGCCAAACGCGACAGGCCGCATACATATGACGAGATCAAGGAGCTGATCGACGCCAACCAGGAGATCTTGATCTTCGGTCACAAGGACGCAGACGGTGACACGCTCGGCTGCAGCCTCGCGTTCGCCGAGGCGTTGCGCGCCGAGGGCAAGGAGGTCTGGGTGCTTGTGCCGCCGCCGCTGCCCCCGATGTACGGATTCCTGCCTGGGTTCGGCGACATTCAGGCCGAGCCTCCTCACGGCGTCGACCCTCAGCTCGTCTTCTTCTTCGACTCTGGCAACCTCGAGCGCTCAGGCAACGCGGTGCGCAGCATCGCCACCCACGCCACCCTCATCAACGTCGACCACCATCCCTCGAACACGCGGTTCGGTGACATCAACGTCATCGATCCGAACGCATCGGCGGTCGGCCAGATGGTCATGGAGATGCTCGACCACTTCGGTTATCCGATCACACCGACCATCGCCACCAACCTCTACATCGCGCTCCTGACCGACACGGGTGGATTTCGGCACGAGAACACCACTCCACGAGCTCTCGAGGATGCGGCCCGTCTCGCGCGGCTCGGCGCGGACCCCGGTCACATAGCCACGCAGGTTTACAAGATGCGACCCGAGACCACTCTCAAGCTGAACGGCCTCGCCCTCGCCACCATGAGGGTGGAGATGGATGGCCGCCTCGCGTGGGCGAAGGTGACCCGGAGGATGCTGAAGGAGGCCAACGCTGCGATGGCGGAGTCGGAGGGAATCATCGACACCTTGAACAGCATCGCCGGCCTCGAGCTCGCGATCCTCTTCAAGGAAGTCTCGAGCGAGCTGACCAAGATCAGCGTGCGCAGCCGAGGCGCGGTCGACGCGGCCGCGTTCTGCGCTTCGTTTGGCGGTGGCGGACACATTCGCGCCGCGGGGGCGGAGATCGACAAGCCGATGGACGAGGCGGTGCGGTTTGTCCTGGGGGCCGCCAAGGAGGCAATCCTTGCCGCCTCTACGCAGCTCTGACGCGACCCGATTTGCGACTGGCGTACTGAACGTCGACAAGGCGGCCGGCGAAACATCCTTTGCGGTCGTCAACCGCCTGCGCAGATTGACCGGCGCCCGGCGGGTCGGCCACGCGGGCACGCTCGATCCGCTGGCGACCGGTGTGCTGCCGGTCCTGTTCGAGTCGGCCACCAGGCTCGCCGAGTTCGCGCTGAAGCTGCCCAAGACCTACGTCGCCGACATCCATCTCGGCTTCGTCACCGCGACCGATGACGCGGAGGGGCGGCTCGAGCCGGTGGGAGACCCGAGCGATCTCGCCACCGCGGACGTTGAATCGGCGCTCCAAGAGTTCACGGGACGGATCCAGCAGCAGCCGCCCGCGTATTCGGCGGTCAAGGTCGATGGCAAGCGCGCGTACAGGCTTGCGCGCGGCGGCGAACCCACGCGCCCTGCGCCTCGCGAGGTCGAGGTTTACGAAGCCAGGCTGCTCGATTTCCAAACCGGACCGCGCGCGGTGGCGCAGGTGGAGGTCCGCTGCGGAAGCGGCACCTACCTGCGCTCGATCGCCCGCGATCTCGGACAGAAACTGGGGGTCGGTGGGTATCTGGGCCGGCTCGTACGGACGGCTTACGGGCCGCTGACGATTGGAAATTCGGTGCGCCTCGAACAGCTCGTAGAACCCGATGCGGTCAGGGACAGGCTGCTTCCTGCCGAGGTCATACTGCCGGAAATGGAGCGGGTTCGCCTTAACGTCGAGCAGGAGGCACAGGTCCGCCAGGGCCGCCCAGTTCGCGTAGTACCGGAACCCGCGCCTGGACAGCTTCGTGCCCACGATGCCGAAGGACGGCTCGTCGCGCTGGGCCACACCGACCCGCTGCGGAGGACGTTCGTACCGGAGAAGGTGCTGAGCTGAAGGTTCATCTCGGACTTCCGACTGGTCCGATCGGACCCGTGGCGCTGACCGTCGGCAGCTTCGACGGCGTCCATCTCGGCCACCTCGACATCATCAGGCACCTGGAGAATGCGGCTACGGCCGAGCACGCTCTGCCCGCCCTGATCACATTCGAGCCACACCCGCGCTGCGTCCTTGACCCTGCCAACTGCCCGTCCTCAATCACGACACTGAGCGAGAAGCTCGGCCTCGTCGAGGCCGCCGGCGTGGAGCACGCGATCGTGCTGCGTTTCGATCGCGAGCTGGCGTCGCTGTCGCCACAGGAGTTCGTCGACCGGCTGGCGGCGGTGATGGACATCAAGGCCTGGGTCATCGGTTTCGACTTCGCGTTCGGCCGCGGCCGCACTGGCAACGCCGAGTGGCTCCGCGCGCATGGGCATCAAGTCGAAGTGGTGCCGCCGTTCAAGATCGCCGGCCGGGAAGTCCATAGCTCGGAGATCCGGCGACAGGTGACCACCGGTGACGTGGAGGCGGCAAACCGGCTGCTCGGGCGCGAGTTCGAGATGAGCGGACCGGTTGAATTAGGCGCGCAGGTCGGTAGACAGCTGGGCTTTCCGACCGCGAACATCAGCCCGCAGCCGAACAAGCTGGTGCCGGCGCTCGGAGCATACGCGGGTCGGGTCGTCGCGCCCGAGGGTGACTTCGTCGCCGCGCTGTCCGTCGGATACCGCCCAACGTTCGGTGGTACTGAGTTGAAGATCGAGGCCTTCCTGCTCGACTTCGAGGGCGATCTGTATCAACAGCGGCTCTGGCTTCGGTTCGTACGTTACCTGCACCCCGACATCAAGTTCGCGACGCCGGACGAACTCGTCCATCAGCTGAAACAGGATGTCGCAGACACGAGGCGCATCGTCGCGCGTTGACAAAGGTCCTCGTCGTCGGCGGAGGAATCGCGGGTTACTGCGCAGCCCTTGCGGCCCGCCGCGACGGAGCCGACGTGACGATCGTCGCAAGGGCGCCCGGGGCGACCGCGCTCTACGCAGGTGGTATGGAAATCATCGACGACCTGGACGCGATCCTCCAGAGTCCACAGCACCCGTTGGCACGCCTTGGCATGGACGCGGTCGGACTTGCCACCGAGCTCGACGCCGCCATCTCAACCTTGCAGCTCGCCCTGCGGAAGGAGGGGCTGGCGTTCGAGGGAGGCTGGCGCACTCGCGGGCTCTACGCCGACATCCACGGGCTCGCCAGGCCGGCCAATCTCGTGCCTCAGTCGGTGGCGCGCGGAGAGCTGGGTGCGCTGAGCGGAAAGAGGGTCGCAGTGATCGGGGTTCCGCAAGTCGGCGATTACGACGCGGCGTCGACGGCGCAGGCCCTCAAGGAGCTGCATTCGGTCGAGGCCTTTGCGGAGGAGATCTCCATCCCCGACCTGCCTCAGGCGGCGGCGCTCACCGACCTGTACGGGCGACGCGCCCCTGCTCCCCGAGCCCGCGGCGCGGCCATCGCCTACCCGCCCGGGTTCACGAATCTCCCGGCGGACGGTTTCGAGCTGCTCGCCGCGGCGCCGTCGCCGCACGGATGGCGCCTGCAGCAGGCGATCGCCCTGGGGTCCGTCACCACGGAGATCACGTCGTTCGAGACCGCGCCGGGCCGGATCGTGGCGGCGCGCGCCGCGAGCCGCACGTTTCGCGCCGACGCGTTCGTGCTCGCCACTGGCAGGCACATCGGTGGAGGCTTGCGCGCGGGACGAGTGACGACCGAGCCCCTGCTCGGACTCGGCGTGTTTCACGAGGGAGTCCCGGCACCGGTCGCGGGGAGCAGGCTCCACCATCTCAAGTACCTGGATCCCGCGGTCGAGATGCGGCTGGGAGTCATCACCGACAAGCGTCTGCACCCGCTGACAGAAGACGGTTTGGCGCCGTACGCCAACCTCTACGCGGCGGGCGCGATGCTCGGCGGCTATGACTACAGCGGGCCGTGTGGATTTGGCGTTCCCATCCTCACGGGCTGGCTCGCGGGCCACTTCGCCGCGAAGCAGATCGCATGAGGACAGCGCTCGAGAAGATCGTCGGCCCAGCCGCGGTGGACGAGCGCCCCGTCCGCGACATGTGGCCGCTCGGGATCATGGATGAGCGCGCAGGCAATGCGGCGCCGAAGGTGCTCGTGGTCCGCCCGGCCGGCCGGGAACAGGTCGCCGCGGTGATGCGCTGGGCGACCGAGAACCACGTCGCGGTGACGCCGATGGGTGGCGGCTCAGGCGTCTGCGGCGCCCTGGCACCGGCAGCGGGGGAGATCGTTCTCGACATGGGCGGCTTCGACCGCGTGCTCGAGATCGACGAGACCAACCTGACATGCAGCTGCGAGGCCGGCGTTAACGGCTATGCCCTGGAGCAGCAGCTCAATGAGCGCGCGCTGACGCTCGGCCACTACCCCAGCTCGCTGCCCGGCACGGCGGTCGGGGGATTGATCGCCACGCGATCCTCGGGCCAGGAGTCGAGCCGGTACGGCAGCATCGAGGACATGGTGATCTCGCTCGCGGTTGTGCTGCCGGACGGCTCCTTCGCCGCCCCGCGTCCAGGCCCCAGGTCGGCGGTCGGTCCCGCCCTGCATCAGCTCTTCGTCGGCGCCGAAGGCGGTCTTGGCGTGGTGATCGGCGCGGTGCTGCGAATCCACCGACAGCCAGAGTCGACGGCCGGCCGGGGTTATGCGTTCGCTGACGTGCGCTCTGGACTCGAGTGCATGCGGAGCGTCATGCAAGCGGGCATCAGGCCGCTGGTCCTGAGGCTTTACGACGCCGAGGACGCTGCGTTCAACGGCTACGAGCTGGGCCCGGGCGAGTGTGCGCTTGTGGTCGCGACAGCCGGAATCGCCGGCGTGGCGGCCGCCGAGGCCGAAGCCGTGAAAGCCTTCGCCGAAGGCGCCAAGGACTTGGGTGAGGAGCCCTGGAAGCGCTGGCACAGACATCGATTCGACCTGTCCGCCGAACGGCTGAAGGCGTTCCTCGAGCCGGCCGGCGCCTACCTCGACACCATCGAGCTGGCCGCTCCGTGGACGGTCCTGCCCGAGCTTCACGCGCGGGTCAAGGCCGCAATAGGTGTCGGTGGGCTGGCGTTATGCCATTTCAGCCATGCCTATGAGCAGGGCTGCTGTGCGTATTTCACGTTTGGCGGCTCCGGTGACACGGAAGCGGAAGCGCGCGCGGCGTATGAGCGCGCGTGGGAAGGCGCGATGAGCGCGGCCCTCGAGCTTGGTGCGACCATCAGCCACCACCACGGGGTGGGCCAGGCACGAGCGAGATGGGTCGCCGACGAATTGGGAGGATGGATGCGCGTGTGGCGAGCAGTGAAAAGCGGGGTCGACCCTGACGGGATCATGAACCCTCGGTCGGTCGGAGGCCGGTCATAGGCGCCCGGCCAGGCGCGCCGATCCTCTTTGTCGTCAACCCGTCGTCCGGCGCGGGCAAGGCGGGACGCGAGTGGGCGGCCGTCGAGACCTGGCTGCCGGCGAGCGGGCTGCCGTACGAGGTCGCTTTTACGACGCGGCCCCTGGAGGCGACCGAGATCGCGCAGCGGGCGGTGCTTGAGTCGCGGCCCCTGGTGGTGGCGGTCGGCGGCGACGGCACGCTGAACGAGGTCGTCAACGGCTTCTTCCGCAACGGCGCGCCCATCCCCACGACAAGCAAGCTGGCGATGGTGCCGCTCGGGACCGGAGGAGACTTTCGACGCACGCTGCGGATCCCAAGCGACCCTAAATCAGCAATCGATGCCATTCGTAGCGGCATGGTGAGGAGGCTGGACGCCGGGTGCGTCACGTTCCAGACGGACGACGGGGCGACTGCGGTCCGGCATTTCATAAACATCGCGGATGCGGGGCTTGGCGGAGACGTCGTGTTTCAGATGGGAAATGGGACCAAGAGATTTGGCAGTGCCGCTTACAAGATTGCCGCCGGACGCGCACTCCTCGGATACAAGAACAAGCCGATGACGGTGAATATCGACGGCTCCACGCATGAGCTGCCAAAAGCGCAGCAGGTGGTGGTAGCAAACTGCCAGTTCTTCGGCGGCGGCATGCAAATGGCCCCTTCCGCGTCGCCTACCGACGGAGTCTTCGACGTGATCCTGATCAAGGACGCAGGCAAAATTGAAACCATGCGTGGCATGAACGACTTCCTGGCCGGCAAGCACCTGGATCAGAACAACCCGAAGATCGAGCTGATGTATGGCAAGCGCGTGTCCGTCAGCTCGCCCGAGAAGGTCCGGCTGGACATCGACGGCGAGACAGGCGGATTCCTCCCCGCGCTGTTCGAGATCCAGCCCGGCGCGATCGAGTTCGTAACTCCCAGATGACGCGCGGGGTTATCGCAACCCCGCACCACGTCGCGAGCGAGGTCGGGGCGCAGGTCCTGCGTGACGGTGGCAATGCGGTCGACGCCGCGATCGCTGCCGACGCGGTGCTGTGCGTGGTCTACCCGCACATGACATCGATCGGCGGAGACCTGATGGCCATCGTCTGGGCCGCTGGAGAAACGTCGCCAGTCGGTTTGATCGGCGCGGGAAGGTCGGGGGAGCTGGCGACGATCGCGGCGGTTCGCGAGCGGGGCCACGACGCGATGCCTCCACGCGGCGCCCTGCCGATCACGGTGCCTGGCACGGTCGAGGCGTGGGGCAGACTGCTCGAGCGCTTCGGGAGCGTGGGCCTGGGCACAGTCCTCGAGCCCGCGGCGGGCCTGGCGCAGGACGGTTATCTGATCACGCCTCAGCTTTCTGAGTTTCTCAAGCAGGCGGCGGACTGGCTCGGCCGCGAGCCGGGCACCCACGCGCTGTACCCGCCAATGGATGCGGGCATGCTGCTCCGCAACCCAGACCTGGCTTCCACCCTGCGCGACCTGGGACGAAGCGGGATCAACGGGTTCTATCGGGGTGCGATCGCTGAAGCGATCGCGGCCGCCGTGAAACGCCGCGACGGCTTTGTCACCCGCCAGGACCTCGCGACGCACCGATCGCAGTGGGTCGACCCGGTCACGTTCCCATACCGCGACGTGGTCGTATACGAGCTGCCCCCTCCGACACAAGGGCTGGCGGCGGCCGCGATGCTGGTGCGGCTCGAGGCGGGCACGGCTTTCGATGAGGCCCGCCATGCGGCCTATGCGCTGCGCGACCGCTACATCACCGACCCGGATTTCGCGCCGGCGCCGCTCACGCCGTTCCTGGATGCCGGGCATGTCGCCCTTGGCCGCGGCAGCGCCCGTGAAGCGGGCGACACCGTGTACCTCTGCGCCGCCGACCAGCATGGGAACGTGATCTCCATGATCCAGAGCCTTGCCTTCGACTTCGGCTCCGGGATCGTGGCCGAGAGCACGGGCATCCTGCTCCAGAACCGCAGG
>Ga0209807_1001074_pt1 | contig 12824 bp, 10 predicted proteins | sample GraSoiAngelo_154_FD_186168 | JGI IMG/M metagenome (GOLD analysis project Ga0209807, IMG submission 186168) | Grasslands soil microbial communities from the Angelo Coastal Reserve, California, USA - 14_1009_13_20cm (SPAdes) (version 2) | ecosystem: Environmental > Terrestrial > Soil > Grasslands ... | reverse complement strand
GAGCGTGTCGCGCTTCCTGAACCGGTGGTGGACGATCGGCTGGAGCAGCTAAATGCTGCCGTTCGGGTTAGCGCTGATTTCGGTACTTTCGCCAAGGTATTGAATCGGTTCTAGGCCGAACTCAGCCAGGCTGGGTGGAGGGGGTGGCGGCATCCATCGCGGAGGCGAGCTACGTTTACACGGTAGGGATCAACTGAGGGGCACAAAAGTGATCTTCGCAACGGTCACAAAGTTTAGAGGGAATAAATATGTCGGGTAATCACTTTCACCTTAATCGAATGGCGCGGACGTCTGCCGTGGCCACACTAATACTGTTCATTCTGGCGGGCGGGGCGCTTCAAGCACAAGCTCCGATCTTTACCCAAATTATCGTGTTCGGCGATAGCCTCTCGGATGACGGAAACATTGCCCACCGAGCGCGCGACACGGTGCATTTTAGTTACCCGAGTAGCAACTTTAACTATAGCAACTATCGTTTTACCGACGATACTGATACCGACCCGGCTGCGACGCTGTATCGCGGCCTGTGGCATGAGCAACTGGCGCAATCGTTTTTGCATTTGCCGGTAGCGACCAACAGCCTGGATGGCGGAACCGATTTCGCGTTCGGCGGCGCAACGACCAAAGACGGGACGCAGGAGCGAACTATTATCAATAATCCGTTTCCGTTCGGTGGTGGCGACTTCACCATTACCATCGATAACATGGGCAAACAGGTTTCGGATTACCTGGCGAGCCACACTCCGGATCCAAATGCCTTGTACATTATTTGGGGCGGCGGCAATGATCTTTTCGATGATCAAAGCATGACCAATGTCACCAACACCGCCAATCGCGTTGGGGTTTTGATTCAGCGCTTGGCCACGGCGGGTGCGAGAAACTTTCTCGTGCCGAATGTGCCGCCATTAGGCGCCATCCCGAATTCGTTTGGTGATCCCAATCGAGTGGCCTCGCTCAATCTCGATTCCGCGATCTACCGTAACGACCTCAATTCGGTGATTGCCTCCACGAAGAGCACGCTCGCCGTCGGCGGCATCACCATTCAAGTTTACACCTTCGATGTTTGGTTGGATGTAATTCGTGTCTTGGGTCAGCCGTCCAAATACGGCTTCATCAACGTGATGGATTCGGCACAGGGCAATTCTTCAGTCAACCCGGACCAATATCTCTTTTGGGATGATATACACCCGACAACCGCTGGTCATCATCAACTGGCGAACGAAGCAAACCGCCTGCTTAGTGGAGAAATCGGGCCGCTAGGAGAAGCAGCCAATATCTCAACTAGGGGGATGGTCGGGACGGGCGAGGATGTATTGATTGGCGGTTTTATTATCACTGGGTCAGACTCGAAGAAAGTCCTGGTGCGTGCAATCGGTCCGTCGCTCGCAAGCTTTGGGATCTCGGGTGTGCTGACTGACCCGACGGTGACGATTTACGATAGCAATCATGCTATTGTCGCGACTAACGATAATTGGAAGTCAAATCAGCAAGCCGAAATAGAAGCGACTGGCCGCGCCCCGCAAAATGATCTCGAATCTGCCGTTATCAAAACTCTGCCGCCCGGTTCCTATACCGCTATTGTCAGCGGGAATAACGGCGGCACCGGTATCGCCTTGGCAGAGGTTTATGATTTGGCCCCGGCGGCAAACTCGACCTTGTCCAACGTGAGCACGCGTGGGTTTGTCGGCACCGGTGATAATGTGTTAATTGGCGGGTTGATTATTAACAGTGGGGAACCACCGGTTGTCGTTCTCCGCGCCATCGGACCGAGTCTTAGCACGGCCGGCATTTCCAGCCCGTTGCTGGATCCGGTTATTCAATTGGTTGACGGAAACGGCGCGTTGATCGCTCAGAACGACAACTGGCACGACGCCACTCCGACCGCGATAAAGGCTACCCTCCTTCCACCAACGGACGATCGGGAAGCGGCGCTCGTCGTGTCGCTGGCGGCGGGTAGTTACACGGCGGTTGTTACGGGTAAGAACGGTACGACCGGTGTGGCGTTGGTCGAAGCGTATCGTCTCCAATAATCGAAGTTACGACCAGGTGATCAGACGTAGTTCGTGGTTTTGCTGCAAATGCGGATGGGTCGGCACAACGCGAATGCTAAAGCCGTAGGCGCCGGATTCGCTCGCCGGAACTGACCCGCGATAGATATAACTACCGTCCCCGTTCTGACTGGATTGATCGAGCATCGCGGTCGCCGGGTTTTTGATTCCGCCGTCTTCCGCTTCACCGTGATAAACTTCGACTCGGACGTGTTGGGGATCGACCGAGCCGAGGTGCACGCATGCGCTCACCTGAAGCGATTCTCCCACCGGGATGCTCTGGCGATCTTCGTTGCCGACCCGTACGTCGTCGATACGAACCTGCGACCAGTCTTTGCGCATACGCCTTTTCCATTCGCTTAGGCGAGTCGCGGCGGCACAGTTATCCGCGAGAAATTCGCGATGCGCTTGCGCGGCCGGAGCGTAAAGGCGCTCCGTGTATTCTTTGACCATCCGGTGAGTGTTAAACACGGGTGTGACGCTGCGGATGGATTCACGCATGAGCTGCAACCAGGCCAGCGGGAGCTTGCCATCAGGCTTGGCATAATAGAGAGGGATGATCTGATTCTCGAGCAACTGATACAGAGTCGAGGAGTCGACTTCATTTTGGAAATCGATGGAACCATCTCTGATCTCCGCGCCGATGGCCCAGCCGTTATTGCCGTTGTAACTCTCGCCCCACCAACCATCCAGCACACTGAGATTAAGCCCACCATTAGGTGGCGTTTTCATGCCGCTAGTGCCGCTCGCTTCGAGTGGGCGCAAAGGATTATTCAACCAGAGATCGACTCCCTGCACCAGACGCCGCGCAATATAGGTGTCGTAGTCTTCAACGAAAACAATGCGATTATGAAAACCGGACTCGCGCGAGAATTTGTAAACTTCCTGAATGAGCGCTTTGCCGCCTTCGTCCCGCGGATGCGCTTTACCGGCGAATATGAATTGGACCGGCCGAGTCGTGTCGTTGAGCAACCGTTCCAGCCGCTCTTTATCGCTGAACAGGAGAGCGCCGCGCTTGTAGCTGGCGAAGCGCCGGGCAAAGCCGATGGTTAGGATTTCAGGATCAAGTAAGCGATTGGCCGCGCGGACCGATTCTGGCGATTCGCCCACCCGCTCCCGTTGGGCGTGGACGCGTTCGCGCACGAACTGCACCAGACGCAGTTTCAATTTTTGGTGCGTATCCCACAGAACCGCGTCCGGAATATCGATGACGCGCCGCCAAAAATTCTCATCGGTTAGGTTCTCTTCCCAATCTCCAAGATATTTGTCGTAGAGAGCGGAGAACTCCGGTGCCATCCAGGTTTTAGTGTGCACCCCATTGGTCACGCTGGTGATCGGCACTTCATTCTGGGGCACGCCCGTCCACACATCCTTCCACAACCCGCGGCTCACTTCGCCGTGCAATTTGCTGACACCATTAGCATGACGACTCAAACGCAGGGCGAGAATGGTCATGCTAAATGGATCGTTCGGATTCACCCGCGTTTGGCCGAAGGTGAAGAGTTCCTCGAACGGAATACCAAGCTCAACTGCGAAGTCAGTGAAGTATTTTCGCATCATTTCACGAGGGAAAGAATCGTTTCCCGCCGGCACCGGTGTGTGGGTTGTGAACACATGGGCCGAAGCGGCCACTTGCACGGCAGCGTAGAAATCCAGCTTCTTCTCTGTGACCAGCAGCCGGATACGCTCAAGGGCGAGGAAGGCTGAGTGTCCTTCATTCATATGGAATACTTCCGGCTCGAGCCCAAGAGCGTTGAGGACGTGCACCCCGCCGATTCCGAGAATAATTTCCTGACGCATTCGCATCTCGAGATCGCCGCCGTAAAGCTCCGCCGTGATGAGACGGTCATCGCTATTATTCTCAGGCACGTCGGTGTCGAGCAGGTAGAGGCTGACGCGGCCCACCAGTAATTGCCAAACCTTGGCATAGACATCGCGGTCTAAAATCCGGACCGACACGAGCAATCGGTGGTCGCCTTGTCGCACGTCGCGGATGGGAAGGTGATGGAAATTTTGGTTGAGATTGATGGCGTGCTGGAGGCCGTCCTTGTCGATCTCCTGTTTGAAATAGCCGTGGCGATAAAGAAGTCCGACAGCAACGAAGTTGATATCGAGGTCGCTGGCTGATTTACAATGATCTCCGGCCAAAATACCCAGACCACCGGAGTAATTAGGGATCGATTCGTGGAATCCAAATTCGGCAGAAAAATAGGCAACTGGCTTCTGCAAGACGGAACCGGGTTCGGTTTTTCCGTAGGTCTCTTTCGGGCTTAAATATTTGGTAAAAGCGTCGTGAACCTGCTTCAGCTCACGGAGAAAATTCTTGTCTTGTGCGACCTCTTCGAGCCGGACCTGACGTGAAAGTTGGAGCATCCGGACCGGGTTGTGATTGGTCCGGTTCCAAAGCTCGGTATCGAGGTGGCGGAAGAGACGGCGTGCGGACGGTTCCCAAGTCCACCAAAGATTAAAGCTTATTTCGCGAAGCGGCTCGAGTGCCGCCGGAAGAGTGGGAATGACATTGTAAGTGACAAAGTTCGGCATAGCAGGAGAAGCCAAAGCGATCGGGATACTGTCAGGAAAATATCAAATCTGGCAATGCGACGGAGCGGGTTACATGCCGCGCACTGTTTGACGTCGGAGAGTAAGTCCGAGGAGAAAACCGGTCAAAAGGCCCCCGAGATGGGCGGACATACTGACGTTTGGAGTCATGAGATCGAAAACAATTTGCATTAGCACAATGACAATGACGTTCCGCAATCGCTGCACCGCGAGGGGGGCGTCCCGGTTACGCAGAAGAAATCCTCCCCATGCTCCCACGATGCCCATGACACAGCCCGAGGCTCCGACGAGTTCCAGCGGCGGCAGGAGGCGCAATTTCGCCAGCAAGACCACGCTGACGCTCGAGCCGAGGCCGGAGAGGAGGTAGCAAATCGCGAACGCGATTGCGCCAATTTGACGTTCGAGTGGCGGTCCGAGCACGAGCAGTGCAAACATGTTGAAGGCGAGATGAACCATTCCGTAATGCAGGAATAAGGCCGTGAAAAGTCTCCAGTGCTGATGTGCATAGAGGACTGAGATCGTATCAAGCTCTCCCAGGCGATACAAAGTAAGAGGATTTTCCGGGCCGCCGAAAAGAATTTCGATGAGAAAGGCCGCTGCGTTGAGGAGGATCAATGCCAGAACAACCGGTGAGATCGTGATTGCCGGGGAGCGCGCGCGATAAAACGGATCGTCCTTCGCACGAGTACGGTGACGTAGCATCGCTGGAAGCAACAATAAGCTGCACCAGAGAATTGCTGCGATATAACCGGCAACGGGTCGCGCAATGAGCCAGCCAAGCCCGGAGGCGACCAGAACAACTAAAGCGGCCAGACGCGCGCCGGAGGCCTGCCCGCGAAAACTTTGCGCGACGATTAGCGAAGACGAGGCGATTGCGGTAAAAAGAAAGATATGCTGAAGTTCCATCTCGCGGGGCGGGACGAGTTTCGCACGTCTGATCGATTCGTCATATCGCGCGAAAGTTACTTTTCGCAGTAATTGTTTTCTGCCAAATTTGGGAACTTTGCGCATCTCGATTATCAATTATCTCGATGTCGTTTCCTCTTGGTGTTTTTGGGCCGAGCCGACCTGGACGGAATTGAAACGGAGTTATGCGGACCGCATTGCGTTCGATTGGAGGATTGCCTTGATGGACGCGTCAGGGCTGCCAAAATCACGGGCGCAAGAGGAGTGGTTTTATCGGCGCAGCGGAATGATGAACCGCTCGCCATTCATGTTGCGCACCGATTGGTATGAACCGGTGTTGTCCGAGTATCTGGTGCCGAATCTGATGGCGGAAGCGGCGCGGGATCTCGGCCTCGAAGATGACAAAGTGCGGATCGCGCTGGCCAATGCGACCTTGCGTGAAGGCAAAAACATTCGCGATTGGGAAATCGCCGCGGGAATCGCGGCAACGGCGGGGGATTTGGATAAGAAAAAACTCCTGGAGCGAGCACGTTGGCCGACGATTGAAGCGCGAGTGCGCGCAAGCACGGCGGAATGGCACAAGCTTCACGTTACGCAGCGTCCGACCTTCGTCATCGATAGCGAAATTGGTGATCGCGCGATCTTTTCCGGCGTGGTAAAGTTAGAACCTATTGCTGCCACGCTCGACTCGATGATTGAAGATGCTGCTGCCTATACTGCGCATGCCGCGCACTTCGGCTCGCCACCTGCTGAATAACTGCGCAGATTGATCTTGCGACTCTCCGATTGTGGCTTACAACTTTCCCCTCGGCTCGCCAAAGGCGGGCTCATCGCCGCGGTCCCTCGCAGCCGCGACGATGTCGAGTGCTCCGTTCGCGCGTCCAAGCGCGAACGGATTTGCGAAATGAAATGACGGCGGCGCGGTGCACTCCCGTTTCGCCGGAAGGAGCTTTGATTTAATCTGCAACTACAAATTCGTGTAAACGGTCGGATTCGCGCTCGCGAAGTGCGAGTAATCATGGGATCGACCGGTGAACAGCTCGGCGTGATGAAGTTGTCCGACGCCTTGCGCAGAGCTCAGGGTTTGGACCTCGATCTGGTCGAAATCGCTCCCACAGCGAACCCACCTGTTTGCAAAATCGTCGATTTCGGGAAGTACCGTTACGACATCGCGAAACAGGAGAAAGATCGCAAATCTTCCGCGACCAAGCTCAAGGAGATCAAATTTCGAGTCAACATCGACGATCACGACTACCTGACGAAGATTCGGCACGGCGAAGAATTCCTCGATAAAGGAAACAAAGTGCGCGTGCAGCTGCAATTTCGCGGGCGCGAGATGGCGCATCAGGAGTTCGGCATGCAGCTCATGGACAAGGTCAAGCACGACCTGGCTGGAATGTCACAAGTGGAAATGGCGCCGAAGCTGGCCGGGCGCAACATTACTATGACGCTGTCGCCCTTACCGGCGAGCCGTCGCAAGCGACGTTTTGCGCCGGTGGCGATTGAGGAACAAACCTCGGTGAATGGGGCCGAGGCCGGCGGAAGCGAAGCACGCTAAAGCCGCTTAAGGTTTGGCGGCTGTAGGCAGCGGCTGGACCTGATTGGACGGAGCAGTTTGTCCGGTCTGTGGCGGCGGTGCATTCGGGTTCGGAATCGGACCAGCTGGCGTAGGCGTAGGCGGCGGTGGTCCGTTCAGCTTCGCTTCCAAGAATTTTTTCACCTGCTGTGCGTTCGCATTGTTCGGATCGAGCTGAAGAACCTTATTGGTATCAGCAAGGGCGGCCTTGAGATCGCCTTTCGTTTGGAGGATTAACGCTCGGAGCTGATAATATTTTGCTTCGTTCGGCTTTAATTTGATCGCTTCGGAATAATCGGCGAGGGCTTTGTCATAATCTTTCAACTGCATCTCGACATAGGCGCGGCGCTCATACGCTTCCGGATCGTTTTTTTCCGCTCGAAGGACAACGCTGTAATCTTGCAGCGCGTTGTTCCAATCCCCCTTGCTCAGATACGCGTAAGCGCGAAACCGATGCGATGAAACCTCGTCTGGCTTGAGCTTAATCGCTTCATTTAGATCATTGATCGCGGCGTCATAATTGCGCTGAGCAACCAGTGCGGTCGCGCGCTGCAATAGGGCGATGGCGAGATTATCCGAGTTCTTCTTATCTTGTGGTTCTACCTGAACCGCCCGTCGGAAACTATCGACCGCCTTGTTCCAGTCCTTTGCTCTGGCTGCTTCCACTCCCTCCCGTGAGAGCCTGGCCGCTTCCGGGTTCCCTTGTCCGCACAGAGTGGCAGTTGTGAGGGTCAAAACAATGACACCCAAACCAAATAATCTCATGTAACCCATGTTGCTATCCGTGTGAAAGTTGCGGGCAGACAAATGCGACGAATGCACGCTCTGTCAACTGCTCAGTTAGTCTGTATTACATTCGTTTTCCGCCGCCACCGTGGATTGCGTCGCCGCTGCATTCGTCGCCAGGGCGCCTGCCTCGTCCACGCGCACTATGCCGAGAGCGCGTCCCGTCGTTTCCTCAATTTCAATAACCGCTCCGCGCAATCGTACTTCGCCCCCGGCTACTGGAAATGACGCTGGCAAATTGGAGATGAAACGTTGAACGATCGGTTCCACCGCGCGCCCGAGGATTGAATTGGTTGGGCCACACATTCCGGCGTCACATAGGAAAGCGGTGCCTCTAGGAAAAATCTGCTCGTCCGCCGTCTGCACATGGGTGTGCGTGCCAATCACTGCCGAAACCTTGCCATCGAGAAAGCGAGCGATCGCGATCTTTTCACTGGTGGTTTCGCCGTGAATGTCGACCAGGATGACCTTCGTCTCTTCGTGCATTTTCGTGACGGCCGCCGCCATGGCGTGAAATGGATTCTCCAAAATTGGCAGCATGAATGTGCGCGCCTGCACATTAATTACGCCCACTTTCCCCTTCGACGTGTCCAACACGATCGCCCCATGGCCGGGCGCGCCGTCCGGGTAATTGACCGGCCGGAGCAGCCGCGGCTCGGTGTCGATATATCCGAAAATGTCTTTTTGGTCCCAAATGTGATCGCCAGTCGTCACCACCGACACGCCCGCACGCAATAAGTCGATCGTGATTTTTCCCGTTATACCCCGGCCACCGGCCGCGTTCTCGCCGTTTACAACAACGAAATCGGCGTCGTATTTCTCTTTCAATTCCGGTAGGCGCGTGATGAGCGCGCTCCGGCCGGGCTCGCCAACGACATCGCCCAGGAAAAGAATCGTTAGCATTCGCCGATCATCGTATTAATGAAGGCGAAGTCCAGATGGTCTGTTTTTCGCTTCGCCGCGTTATGGTGGTACTTTCCGCGGCAGTTGTCACCATTGGTGTGGTGGCAGGGGCAAACATCAGTCCGCTTGCCGCCAAACCGCGCTGGCAAACGCTCGAACGCTATCAGGAAACGATCACCCGCGATGAGTTCACCCGCTTGCTGCAAAACGTCTATGCCACGCGCGGTTGGGACGACTTGATCGAGCTTGGGGAAGATTCGGCTCAAATTTGCAAAGATCGGGACGCAAATACGTTTTTCACATTGCGTTTCGCGCCGGAAAATCCGCGCAAGCTTCCAGCACAATATTGGCATTGGATCGATCAACTTGGATCCGCTTCCGATGCTAAACCGCTCGGCCGATTACATGTCGCGCTCGATCCCGGTCACATCGGCGGGAAATGGGCAAAGATGGAAGAACGTTGGTTTCAGGTTGGTGACAGCTCACCGGTCGAAGAAGCCGAGATCGCCCTGCGTGTGGCAAAACTCCTCGCGCCCAAACTGCGTGCGCTCGGTGCAGAAGTAACGTTCGTGCGGTCGCGGAATCGCCCGGCCACACCGAAGCGGCCCGATGATTTTCGTGAAATTGCCAGGACGATTCTCGCAAAATCAGGCGTCAACAATCCGTCCGATTCCTACGAAAACGGGGCTGACGAAAACAAAGAGAAATCGATTCGTTGGCAGAGCGAGCTGTTATTTTACCGCCAGAGTGAAATTCGGTATCGCGCCCGTCGTGTGAATGAGGTTTTACAGCCCGACCTCGTACTCTGTTTACATTTCAATGCCGAAGCATGGGGTGACCCGAAAAATCCAACGCTGATCGATCGCGATCACTTCCACGTGCTCGTCAACGGTTCGTACCTGCCGGCGGAGATCGAACATGATGACGAACGCTATGAAATGATCCGGCGCCTACTCAGTCGGACCTACGAGGAAGAACTTCCGCTCGCGGACAAAATGGCAGCGACTTTCGCCCGCGAAACCGGGTTGCCGCCCTACGAATATACTACCGACACCGTTGCTAAGGTTGGCACCAGCGGATATGTTTACGCACGCAATCTCCTCGCCACCCGGGTGTTTCGTTGCCCGGTCGTTTACTTCGAGCCGTATGTCATGAACAGCAACGAAGCCTTCGCCCGTATTCAGGCCGGCGATTACGCGGGAACGCGTGAAATCAACGGCGTGCAACGCCCCAGCATTTTTCGCGAATATGCCGGCGCCGTTGCCGATGGACTGGCCGAATATTGTCGCAATATTCGAACGGAGGGACGCGCTCCCTCGTGTCCATGATTGCGCCGTAGATGCAGTCTTCAAAATTCGGATACCGCAGATCGCTGCTACAACTGCGCGATCGCCTCGCGAAGATCCTCCATCGTCACTTCGCGCGAAACGTGAGCGCTCCCTAACCTCGGCACGACGACGAAGCGGATTTCTCCTCTCTCGAACTTCTTGTCGCGTCGAATCGTCTCGAGGATCTGACGGCGTCGGATTTCGCGCGACAACTGTGTCGGCAAATCGAATTTTTGCAGCAGTCCAACTACCTGATCGAGTTCCTCGGCAGAAAGGCCGGCGCGTTTTATTGAAACGTGGCAAGCTGCCACCATTCCCAAGCTCACGCACTCACCGTGCGGCATCTCGAAATCAGCGACCCGTTCGATCGCATGTCCGATTGTGTGTCCGAAGTTCAGTAGAGCACGTTCCCCGGATATGTCGCGATCATCCATGGAAACGATCTGCGCTTTGATGGCAATGTTTCGGCAAATCAGTTTCGCGCGATCCATTGCTTTCTCATCGCGTAAATCGCGCAGCATTTCGGCATCCCGAATGATTCCGTGCTTGATAATCTCCGCATAACCCTGACGCAACTCTTGCGGCGGAAGGGAATCAAGCGCGTCGACGTCCGCGATTACCAGAGATGGATGATGAAATGCCCCAATCAAATTCTTGCCGGACTGGACGTTCACGCCAGTTTTCCCCCCGATCGCGCTGTCAACCATTGCCAGCAGTGTCGTCGGAACTTGGATGTGCGGAATGCCACGATGAAAAATCGAAGCAACAAATCCCGAAACGTCCCCGACAACTCCGCCCCCGAGCCCAACAATAAACGAAGTCCGGTCAAGGCCGGCCGCGATCATTTTGTCGCAAATCCGCTCGATCGCTTTGAGCGACTTCGAATTTTCTCCCGGTGAAATCACGATCGTCACCGGCTGAAAGCCTTGTTCGACCAGATTATCTCGAACGCGCGCGCCGAAAAGCCGCACGCAGTTTTCGTCAGCAATGATTGCGCAATGCGAGCCTGCGAAGCGCTCGCGAATCAATTCACCCGCTTCTGCCATTAGACCGGCCCCGACCAACACCTGATATCGAAAGCCGTTGCCTGAAATTTCGATTTTCTCCGACTTCACTTGACAGTTCTTTGTGCGATTCTGTCTAAATTCACTATGGCCGACCCAATCGATCCGAGCACGCCGCCGCCTTCGACCGAGCCTCCGTTCAGTAATCCAAGCGGACCCTCATCGACGGGCTTGCCCTCGAACGTCGCTGCTGCGCTTGCCTGTTTTCCGTTAATCGGCGGTCTCATTTTTTGGTTCGTGGAAAAACGCGATTCGTTTGTCCGTTTTTACGCAATGCAGTCCATCATCTTCGGCGCAGCCTGGCTTTTGTTTAACATTGCGTCCGGCATATTGCACGCCATCCTCTGGTCTCTTCCTGGTGTTGGCGGATTTTTCGGTTCCATTTGGATGTTCGTCGCCGCCCTCATTCACCTCGCGCTGTTTATCATTATGGTGATCGCGATGATCAAAGCATTTTCCGGTGTGCGCTGGGATATCCCGTACGTCGGACCGATTGCGCGCCGGCAAGTGGGAGAGCCTTAATTCGTAGCAGAGGCGATCAAGCGGGCGGTTCGGTGAAGCGTCCCTACCAGAGTTTCGTTCTGTCATTCCGAGCGGAGTCGAGGAATCTCTCATTATTTCTTCTGCGAATAATCAGAGATTTCTCGGCCGCGTTCGTCATGACCAAGGGGCGGCTGTAGCGTGCGCTGTCTCAGCGCAAAGTGCGATTCCGCTGAAGACAGCGGACACTACAGCGCTCGATGGAGGGACGCGCTCCGTCGCGTCCGGGACGGCACAGAGGCCGTCCCTCCACCGTAGTTATTCGCGCAACAGCTTTATCACAACTTCCGTGAGCACGAGTTGGTGGTCGAGCTGAGTGGTAACCAATTGCAGATTCGCATCCAGGCACGCTTGCATCGCGTCCACCAGTTGGCCGGTCTCGAATCGATGCGCGTTCATCGCCCCCAATCCGAGAGCGTAGCTGTTGATCGTGCCATCTTTTTTGCGCGGTAAATGTTCCGTCGCTGATTCCGGCAATCGGTTCACAGTCGAAACGAAGGCAAACGGCGCGTGAGGTCGCGGAAGGCGGTAGCGTTCCATCAGATCCTTGGCCAGGAGAAGATTACGGATCGTCGGTAACAGCGTCGCTAGCAAAATGCCAATCGCTGTTTCGCCTTGATCGAGGAGATCCCGTACAAGTCGAAGGGCCCGCGTGACGTCATGCTGGCCCAGCGCATTGCCCAACTCAAAGATCACGCTGACACGTGAGACGGGGACCAGCTCGTGGACTTGATCGGACGTAATCGCTTCGCCCGAGCCGTAAAGCGCAAGTTTGTCGAGCTCATTTCCGATCGCGCGTGAGTCGCCGCCGGTCGAAAGCACGAAAAGCTCGAGTGCCTCTTCTTCAAATCGCATGGCCCGCTTCTCCGCTTCTGACCGCACAATCTCCGCGACATTTTCTTCCCAGCCGCTGCGGCTCATATCCGGCTCGTCGAACACTTCGATCTCCGCCACTTTCGCCAGCGTTTTGTAGAAAGAGCGACGCTTGTCCGGATCCACCGCGCTAATGAGAAGTGTAACGTCGGCCGATAAGCCGCTGTTGATAACAGCGCCAAGGTCTTCCAGAGGCTCCAGAACGTTCGCGGATTTTCCCTTAACGTCATCCGAAAGGAAG